>Ga0335078_10001465_pt1 | contig 35629 bp, 34 predicted proteins | sample Lox_Sample_32_FD_206711 | JGI IMG/M metagenome (GOLD analysis project Ga0335078, IMG submission 206711) | Soil microbial communities from Loxahatchee National Wildlife Refuge, Florida, United States - Lox_Sample_3.2 | ecosystem: Environmental > Terrestrial > Soil > Wetlands | place: USA...
ACGACCAATACGATGTCTTTATGAAAAAGACGATGTCTTTGAAATCAACGTGATAAAATCAAGGTGTTGTTGGACCAAATCAAAATTCTAGTGCGAAGACACGGTATTATTGAACACGACTAGGTTGCGGCTATTTATCGTCGGAACTTTATTCAGCTATTCCGACGTTACTCTTAGAGCATTGGTGATGTGAAACAAATGTCCTATATATATATATATATATATATTTATCACAAAGAGGCAGTAAAATATAATTTGCTACTATTAGAAATATTATTGCGTGATTGTATATATTTACCTCGAAAATTCTTTCGGTCAACCTACGTTCCATTCCGAATGTGGAGAAAAACAGATTGTTGACTACAAAATGATCATATTATAGATAACGGGGCTGTAGCTCAAAAGAACCAATAAGTGATTAAAAATCAATGCGCTCCCTATAAACCTTACTACTACTACTCACTAGATTTCTCAGAAAAGAGAATCAGTTTTCTGATTTTGTGTGAGCGAAAATCAGTTCGGATTGTAATAGGTGGTTCACTTTCCGGCCAAAAAGCCATTTAATTCTCAGGCAGAGGAAAAGTTAAAGAAAGCTAGCTCAAACCTTTCGAGCTGATTTCATTAAATTAGGTTTTACATCGATTGCATTGAAGCTAATCAAGACACATTCGATTCACTCGAAACTGATCTGATTATCCATCCGAATTTTCACCGCCGATCGACTGGAAAATTCACATGAAGTGAAAGTCCTCTCGGAACGCCATCAATCAGAACGATCTTTACTCACAGCGAACTGTTTGGGTATCTGCCAGAATTGAGTTTGCACCCCCACGGAATACAGGTCCATGACCAAAACTAAACCCCTTACTCCCGAACCTAAAGCGCCAAAGCGCAACAGAATAACCACATGACTCACCCACACCACAGCAAGCCTCGCCAAATTAACTTGAGGAAATTCAATCTTTTCTCTTGTGTGGTTGCACAGCCTGTTGATTGGTTGCTGCAAGGGCTTCGGCACTAGAAATACAGTTTTGGTCATCGGGAATGAAATTGCCAACTAAATTAAACTGAAATATTCGTGGGGGTTCAGTCCCAATTTGCTTTATTCCTACACTATAGGATATCTCAAAATAAGGTTGTTTTGCGGTAATCGGTTACCGTAGCCACCACACAAAATATTTTGGGTCCGTGCGGCGGTAACAAAACAACCCTCAAGACGGTCACTCTCATAAATACAACGTGTTGTTGGACCTAATTAAAATTCTAGTGCAAAGACACGTTATTGATGAACACGACTAGGTTGTGGGTAAGAGGAATGAATGGAAGAACATGATTGGTGGATTTCTGCATTCACCGGTGAATGCAGCATTCCATTATGCATCCCTAGTGAATGCAGGCGGTTTCCATGCAAAAATCCACACGGATACAGGCCTGCAATAATAGTAGTTTTCTCAACCTCCACCCCCTGCCCGCAACCTAAACCGTACAGCACAGCCGCGGTGTGGTTGCACAAGTTCCTGATTGGTGACCGTCCCGCACTGCGGACTGTCTAATTTCCGGGGCGAAAGCCCAATTCAACTGCGGGTCGGGAAAATAAAGTTTTGGTCATGGGACTGTATTTCCATCCGGGTACAGCTTCAATTTGCCCAACCTTAAAGATGTATCCACTGCGACCTACATCGATATCAATCGCCACAGCCAATCAAACGGCGATCTCATCTTCGTGCAATGCGGACTCCCCTTCCGTTAATATATGGGGGGGTGCGGCAGCCGGCTGGCGCAAAACTACCCGAGATCCTATAGTTAGGCCACACCTACGTCCGGGGCCAAAAAAGCCAAAAACAAGGTGGGATGGCCCTACCTCTTTTCCGCCCCTAAAACCCTGATTGGCTAAACCCCCCCTTTTTTTATATAGTACAGGTGGGACTGTCTTTCCGTGGGGGGCAGGCGGCGGGGGGCAGCCTAATTCTCCTTTTACTGAGTGGTGCAAAAAATGCTTATATTGCCCTGAACTCCTCCCAACTCCCCCAACGTTTAGATACAAGCATGGCCCGGGAATCTGCTCGAATAGTAGCAAATGCTGTTCAAAGCGATGATGATGAGATTGGTGGATGTTGCCCTATTTTCAAAGGGCGCAGAAAAGCTGCTGAAGGACCTTTCCGTAAGAGCACTGCCGATGACTCAAAATCAAAAGAAATGCCTGCAAAAGAGCCTTCTGGCGACAAACCGACTGACATGGCCGGCGGCACAGTTGAACAGCGGAATTCCATAAATGTTGTGACACTGGTGTCGGTCTCTGCAGTTGGTCCCGAAAATATGAATAGCCGAGACGCTGATGCAATCTTGCCACTGCCCGAAGCGAGTGGTTCCACCGAAAAGATACCCCAAACATCACGGATGAGGGAAGCAGAGCGCAGATTAAATGCTGCTGTCGCGAACCTCGAACTTATTATCGGAAAAGGCTCCACTAAACATGACGAGATCGATCTTCAACATATTTCTGGCGTCAATGACATCAATTGTATGGCACAAAAAATAGGATCAACAATTGCGAATTACATGAACGAAAGAGATTATTTAAAAGCAAGTCGAGGTCCGGTGAAAGTCTTTGTCGAAACATGGTTTAAGAGATCAATTCCTTTTGTTAAAAAGGGTCTCAATGTAGCCAAGGTATGTATTTCTAAAGAACTGTTCACGGCTAACTAGGATCAGGAAGTTGTTCCATCCCCTTATGGACTAGTCATTACCGGTTTGTTATTCCTCATAAAGGTATTCACCGTCTCTCATATCAATTGATGTATGTTCTAGGTAGCACATGATGCCGGTAAGAAATCTGCAGAAGTTGATGAGATTGTATCAGATCTCTCGAAAGCAATTCAACGCATTCAGCTGAAGGAAGTCTTCCCCAAAGTCCTAACCCCGGAGCAACTTGACGACATCTATTGCGTTGCACTCGATCTTTCAGCCGCCGTTATGAATTGTCTGGCGATTGCAATTAGCTGCATGAGAAAGACACGTAACATATCCACTTTTGTTATCATTCTTCGATCTAATCCTGTGCCAGTACTCAAGACTGTCATTAGTGACAATCTGGATATTAAAGGCGCTAAAGAAAAGGTTGAGGACGCAGTTGATATGTATATTAGTGCCACAGCTTCTTTAACTGCAACGATCGGGGTGCAAATCCTAGTAAATGAAAAGGAAAAGGCCATCCTCCAATGGTTATGGACCGGAGACTTTGAAGAAAAACACAGAGCGCTCAAGAAGAGTCGCGTTTTGTACTCCGGACAATGGTTTCTTGAATCTGATGAATACAACGAATGGGTTGGTAATGGATCATCTATGCTCATTTGTCCGGGGATAGGTATATAATTTTCGTTAGATTTGAGACTGGCTAATTCGGTCTAGCTGGTGCTGGAAAATCATTTCTAACGTTCGATCTGTTTCATGGAAAGTCTGACTGACAATGAAGGTCCGGTGTCATCGATAGCCTTCTTGAAACCCCTCAAGTTGGTGTCGTATATTTCTACTTCGATTACAAGAAGAACGAGGATCAAATCGCTGAATACGTGGTTACGAGTCTTCTCAAGCAGTTGGTGTATCAATTCATGAAGATTCCGTCAAGTCTCCAGTCAGCGTATGATAAATGGGACAATAATCAACGTAAGAGGAGACCTGAAGAAAACGAGTTTGCAAACATTTTCACAGAATGTACGAAGGAGTTCTCTACAGTATACCGATCACCGGTCTTCGTTCTCCTAGATGCTTATGACGAGTGTCTCGAAGTGGAGAGGGTTAAATTGATCTCACATCTCAAAAATTTTTATAAATCCGGAGTAAGACTATATATCACAACAAGGACTCAATTTCGTGGGGAGCTTCAAAATTCATTTGCAGGAGCGAAAATCCTGGAAATTAAAGCCAATGAGATCGATGTTGAAATCTATCTCAGAGATCAATTGAGTACAAGAAAAAAAAATCTTGAACCCAAGCTCAAAGAGATGATCATAAAAACAATAAAGGCCGGACACCAACAATGGTACGAATCCTTTCTATTATACTTACTGATCATAGGTTTTTGCTTACGACTTTACAGTTGAATGAAGTTCTTGGAAAAGGCAATCCTACAAAGATGATCGACGCCCTCAAGTCACTACCAAGCGACCTTCAGAAAGCATACAGCCGTGTTATGGAACGGATGGATCAGGGCCAAAGGGACTTCGCCTTTCAAATAATGTCATGGATTTTCCATACGCCAAGGCCTTTAGTGATGAAAGAACTTCAGGTAGCTCTTGTCATTGAAGACGAAAAAGAAGAATCCGACGAAGTGGCTACTTCAAGTCCTGACTATATTGTTGAAACCTGTGCAGGTCTGGTGGTCTACGATGAAGATACCGAAATCGTTCGATTCAATCATCAGACAGTACCAGAGTTTCTCCGCGACTACTGCGCAACATATCTTTTACCTCCTGATGTGTTGGCGAATACCTGTTTAACCTATCTTCTCTTAGATGTGTTCGACGAGTTTCGTCAACAAGACAGAGAGCACGTTAAAGAGCGGGTGCAAAAGTACAAGCTAAGTCGATATGCCGCTCAATATTGGGGGCTCCACACTAGAGGGAAAGCAGAAAACAAACCCGATATTCAGCGTAAAGTTCTTTCACTTTTGGCATCCGAAAATAAGAAGAGCTCGATGCTGCAAATGGAAGTATACGCTAATTCGAGTTGCATATATATTGACTTCACGAAAGGCCAGACATTGCTTCACGTTATCGCCAAGAACGGGTTAACATCGATTTGCAGATATATCTTAGATGAGCGTAATAAGGGCGAATTACAAACTCTACGACTGTCCGAAACAGATACCGACGTCGCCGCGAGGGACGGAGACGGATCGACGCCACTGAGCTTGGCGGCTGGGAACGGCCATCTGGAAATGGTCAAGTTTCTGGTGGAGGAGGCCAGCGCCGACGTCGAGTCGAAGGACAGCGAGTTGGGACTGACGCCGTTGGGCCACGCGGCCGCGTACGGCCGTTCGGAAGTGGTGAAATGGCTGCTGTATGAAGCCAAAGCCGAGGTCGACCCGAAGGATTTGAGGGATGGATGGACGCCATTGAGCTATGCGGCCGTTCTCGGCCATTCGGAAGCGGTGAAGTTGCTGGTGCTGGAAGCCCAAGCCGAGGTCGAGTCGAAGGATAAAGATGGAAGGACGACGCTGAGCTTGGCGGCTATGAAAGGCCATCTGGAAGTGGTCAAGTTTCTGGTGGAGGAGGCCGGCGCGGAGGTCGAGTCGAAGGATTTGAGGGATGGACGGACGCCGCTGAGCTGGGCGGCCGAGAACGGCCATTCGGAAGTGGTGAAGTTTTTGGTGAGCGAGGCCGGCGCCGACGTTGAGTCGAAGGATTGGTTGCAAATGACGCCGCTGAGCTGTGCGGCCCGGAACGGCCATGTGGACACGGTCAAGTTTCTGGTGAAGGAGGCCGGCGCCGACGTCGAGTCAAAGGACGACCGGTGGGGACGGACGCCGCTGAGCTGGGCGGCTTTCAATGGCCGTCTGGAGGTCGCGAAGTTTTTGGTGAAGGAGGCCGGCGCCGACGTCGAGTGGAAGGACAGCGACGGCAAGACTGTGTTGGATCTGGCGAGGCAAGGATTATGGGATCACTGGCTTGGGAATCCAGAAGGGGGCAGGGCCGTGGTCGCGTGGCTGGAAGCGTTCATGGAGGAGAAGAAAGGAGGTGGAGAAATCAAACGGTACAATGGACAACTACTCCTCGCGGCAAAGATCGGTAATGTCGAGGATATGAGACGGCTACTGGGGGTCGGCGCCGATGTCGAGTTGAAGGACGAGTGGGGAATGACGCCGCTGAGCTGGGCGGCCTACTACGGCTATGTGGAGGCGGTCAAGTTTCTGGTGGAGGAGGCCGGCGCCGACGTCGAGTTGAAAACTTACTCAAAACGGACGCCGTTGAGCTGGGCGGCCTTGGGGGGCCATCTTGAGGCGGTGAAGTTTCTGGTAAACGAGGCCGGCGCCGACGTCGAGTCGAAGGACAGAGACGGCAAGTCTGCGTTGGATCTGGCGACGGAATGGACGGCAGAAAGCTGGCCGTTTGATCAAGAAGGGCGCAGGGCTGTGGCGGCGTGGTTGGAGGCGTGGCTGGAGAAGAAAGGAGGCGGAGAAGCCGGCGATTGAAAGAAGAAGAGAAGAGCGAAGAGGACGGTGGGATCAAGGATCACGGCAAATGTGAACGACGGTGGTTAATATGTCATCGTATTTCATATTTCATGTTTTTATATTCCATGTTTTTATATTTCGTATGTTCATCTTGCATTTTGTTGTTCACAATTATTGTTGACAAATGTTAAAACGGTATTATACATTCTCACAGTCACCTCCATCTTGCACACAAGGTCCCACCCGCCGTCCCCAAACACCTCGATGTTTTTTTATATTGTCGGAATATATGCGAATCACATGATTTGAATAGCGAAGCATAGCGAAGTATGGAGCGCGTGGCGGCCGGGGGTTATAATGCAGCTGCCGCCCACCTCGTTCGGAGTCCCACCACCAGCTGTTCTGGCGAAACTTGAGACGATCTGTCCACCTTATTGATCACATCATTAACCACGTTCTTCGTAAATATTCTGTCGTTTCACTCGGTGATCACAAGATCTGAACAGGCGGGGTTTGCGGCTGCCTTGCTGAGTGCAGGAGCCTTCGGATTGACTAGCTGCTTGGAGGTTGGACCAATCACGACGAATTGCGACGCAACAAATTGAAATAGGGATTGCACTCGGACGGAGATGCAGTCCCATGACCAAAAGTTATTCCGCCGATCGGGCGTTGAATTGGGTTTGCCGCCCCACGGAAATACGGTCTCATGATCGAAACTGTATTTCCTAGGGTGACAATGCCCTCTGTCAGCGCCGATAATACGGTTCCGAAATCATTTCCATGGGGGCGCAATCCCAATTCTAACTGCAGGAAAATAGAGTTTCAGGTGAGACTGGATTTCGTGGGGGGTCAAACCTGATTCGCTGTTGACAAGGGACGTGCGTCAGCACACAGTTCTCAGTGGTGTAGAACCCCAGCGATGATCAGGCACGATCACAATCCACCAATATCTCAGTGAGTATCAACGCTATCAAACCAAAAAGTAATTCATTGGAATCAGCATGAAAAGGTGTTCCAAGGTAGGGGGTTAACTCTTCTTCTACCCCCCATTCTTTCTACTAAATAATAACAACAGTTTGTATCAATTCACTCTCTGTCAACTCCTTTGTATATTAAACCAACTCCTTTCATACTTTGATGTCTAAGTACCTATGCTTTCTTTCGAGATACTTCTTGATCCAATTCTTTTTGACTGCATAACCACATGCTTTACAAATGATTATTTCATAACGTTTATTATAAATCAAATAGTGATCCATAGTATTATATTGAAAACTTTTTTGGAAAATATGTGTTTATGATTTACGAGCAGGTGAGTGGGTTAGTTAAAATCATAAGACGTGTTACAAAATGGAGTATATAATATGGCGATCGCCCACAGATAAGTTGAGTCCTCATGATGTCGACAAGTTGAGTCCTCGGATCTAATTAAAATTTCCTTTTAATGTAGACAAGTTGAGTCCTTGTCGCCGATTATAATGGATAGGTACTTTGGCAAAATCTTCTAAAGCTAGGAATTGAGCTATATTCAAAAATTAAATTGAGATCTGTGTCAACAGTTGACACTAAAGTACCCTACTTTGACGGTATCCTATAGTTAGAAGGATGACGATATTAATACTGTTTTAGATAAGACGATGTATTGATGAAAAAGACAATATCTTTTATAAATGAAAATTTTAATCTAGATAAGATGATGTTATATAAAAATCGACCAATCAAAAAAAAGAGAACTCGAAGTTAACATGATGTTAGACTTAATCAAAATCACATGGCAAAGATGTCTTCTTTATGGACATTATCTCATCTATGTGAGATAGTGTGATATTTTATGGGTTTAGCTCAGTTTAAGTTAGCGGCCCAGAACAAAATCAAAAGCAATTCCAATCGAGACTTGTGTCAAGCTTATGCAATAACTACATATGGCTTTTGATTAACAGCATAAATTACTACATATAACTCATCATCAATTTGATTTTCGCCAAGTTTTTCATTACACTATAACCCTCATCCATGGTACTATTGCTATAAATGTCAGTTACTACAATTATAATGCTATTGGGAACCCCTCGCTTGTAATCTTTTCAATATTGCCATCACAGCTTCACAAAGAAATACATACAAATTCCTTTTCATTTCATTTAGATCTGTTATCCAGCAATACGATGCTGCTACATGTACACTATCTGCAATTTGGCTTCTCCACTGTGAACTTTCTCCATGCAATTGTAGCAAAACAAGGGTTCGGAAATCGCATACACTAACTTTGTTGATGCCGAAGTTGTGAGTGTATTTGACGAGTTGTTGGCTGATCAATTTGACTGATTGTATAACAGGCTACCTTTCAATTGCTGGATACCATTTGTTTTGCTCGATCGACCCAGAGCGTTTAAACTCGAAGACTGCAAATGTGTACTCCCCTATGCCAGCGATCTTCATCTGTCAACTTAAATCGACTCGAGATACAATTTGTTTTGTTTCCCCATTAATCGTCACTTTGACAGTATTCATGTCTTCTAGCGTACATCGTATATGGTACAAAGCGAACATGTTCGATAAAATATTATTAACAAGCGTAACGATATAATATCACGTTGCCCAAATTGCTTCTGCCTCGGCATTGACACTAAGAGTGGTGTCGACTTCTGGCGGATTGTACAAAAGATTTGAAGGGAGCGTAGGATAACCACTCAAGTCTTCCAGTAACTCCCATTCCATCAGTCGATTAATGTTTATAAAATAAACATTTGATGTAGATGATAAACTAGAATCGCCAGTTGAAATAATCTCAATGTGGGAAACATCGTAATTGAGAACCATTTTTGCTGTGATTTGTCTGGGAACGGTTGCGATCTGGTCTCGAGCAGGGAACTGGACTGGGCTGGTAGGTTGTAATTGATTGATCATAGAAACTTGGGTATTAGTCTCCAGGGGAGGATACGATATATCGACAACTGAAAGCCTAAGGCCATGTTAATAACCAATGTATGTAGGTTCAGAAGGGCCAACAGCATACATAAATTGAGAAGTTATATATGTATTTTGAGGTAATGTAACAGGGGTTACAGCTTGAAGCTGGATTTGAGGTGTGGAGGATGATACGGATGTCGGATCACTTGGATACCAAAGTCTGTGTCCAGCATGATAATAGCAAGTCACAGGATGCCCGCTTATAGAAACACTTGCTTTGGTTTTATATGGGTGGCTATTATCATTGAAGTCGTCATGATAGTCCAGTGGCATTTGAATACCGTCTGTACTCATGCTGTTTCGACGTGGAGGTTGTAGAGTTACTGTAGCAACCAAATGGGCATTGCATAGTAGATAAGGCCTTATTGCTTCTGAGATAGGGAAAAACTGGGATTAAAATTTTGACTAACATTTTCAAAGGTTCAAATTTATTACTTTACGCATGCTTCAACATTGGCACCATTGCCCTCAATAATAACGACACAATACAAATGTCTCACATGGATGAAGCCCAAAACAAATATGTGGTTAATGCACCATTTATACTATATCCTATCCATCCCAATCAGTCGGTGGCCTACGTTTCATTGAGGATCAAGGAACAAATTGCTATAGGGGTAGACTGCCGAAGCTAGGTCGTTCTAACCACCATTGAAAATGAAAAGCCTCTCCGTCCAACCAACACTGACATCGCGCTCCATCCAACGTCTTTTGTGGTTATGAAAGTATACGATCTCGACTTTAGTCAATTCGATGACAACGATTGGAAGAGTTCTCGCTCGGAGTATTTCCATCATCAATAGGACACCGAAGTGAAGGCTTATATCAAATTATGCTCATTAAACGATGTCGAACGACCAATATTTTATGGCAAATACATATTAGGCGATTGTTTCATAATTGTTTTTGGATACATCAATCAACCATCTCTGTACCGTTATTCAGTCAAGTCAGAGCAAGAAGGATGCATACTACAAGTCACTGGAAAATTGTTGAGACGATATGAGACAGAGCAATGAACGTAGAGTAATGGGTACAGAATTCTCAATTCCAACTACAGGCGCGCATGTAGACTTTATAGCCGAGCTCCTTAATACACTTACATTGCCACATTCCTTCCCTCTTTTTCGCTTTTGGAACTCCCCTAAGCTTGAGCTTTAGGATTCGGATTGATCCGTGGATACGAGGGATCGAATTAATTGAACGGATAAGTCTGTGGAATTTGGAGGGCATTGTAGGCCATGGATTCTCGCCAGTTTGAAAGGAAGGAAGGAGGAGGTAGATGAAGATGCTGAAGGAGTGAAAATTTTCATCGTAAATAAGACTGAAGGCAACGACATAAGCGAACAACTAAGCACACATGAGATGAGGTCAAATGTAGTTAAGATAAATTATTGAAAATTGAGATATTTCAGGAGTTTTTGATGTCTGTCTAGTCCAAGGGCCTTTGTCAACAGATCTGCAGGATTTTCATCCCCAGGAACGTGGTTAATAGTAACCTGACCATTCTTGATGACGTAACGAATGTAGTGATAGCGAATATCGATATGTTTCGTCCGTTGATAGTTGATAGGGTCTTCGCTGACTGCAAGTGCTCCTGTACTATCACATAGAACCACGGGTGATGGTATATTGATATTCAGTTCCTCAAATAGGTGTAACCTGGTGACTGCTTCCCGTGACGTGTCTGACATTGCCATATACTCTGCTGCTGTTGTGGACGTTGCCACTGTAGGCTGTTTGTGAGATGACTATGACACTGCTCCCCCGTTAATCATAAAAATGTACCCAGTAAAGGACTTTCGATCGTTGGGATCACTTGCCCAATCTGCATCAGAATACCCAAGCACGGACAATTCGTGTTCGCAACCATAGGTAATGCACAAATTTCTGTATCGTTTGAGGTAACGAAGAACATGGCGTGCGGCAGTCCAATGTGCCTCTGAAGGATCTTGCAGAAATTGTGATAATCGTGACACTGCATTGGCAATATCAAAGTGAGAGAAGGTAGCAAGGTGATTCAATGATCCAACTAGCTCCTGGTAGAGCTTGATCTCACACTGTTTATCTTGTGGTGTCGCCTTGAGTAGTTTGACAGACGAGTTGATTGGAGCGTCAGCGCCATATGCGTCAGACATTCGGAAACGTATGAGTAATCGATCAATATAACCCATTTGGTCAATGGAGATGCTCCCATCTTTATGCTGAGAAAGATTTAGACCCAGGAAGGTCTTCGGAAACCTCATATTTTGCATCTTGAAGTGCTTGGACAGTTGTTTGAAAACTCATTCGCATTCTGTTAGGTTTGAGCCAAAAATAAGAATATTGTCGACATAGACGGCTAGAATAATTTGATATGAACCCTTTCGTAGAACGTGAATGCTCGGATCACAGTTTAGTTAAATGAAGCCGAGGGCAATTATGACTTGTAGGAGTAATAAATACCAGATTCGAGGAGCTTGCTTGAGTCCATAGAGTGACTTGCGTAAACGAAGGACTTTGTGAGGATATTGCTTTGATACGAACCCTTCTAGTTGACTTATGTATATTTCTAGATCGCTGTTGCCATTGAGAAAGGCGGTCTTGCAGTCGACTTGGAGGATGTATCATCTGTTGAATACTACGATTGCGATAAGGGCACGAATGGACTCGATTCGAACGACTGGTGTGAATGTTCTGTCGTAGTCGACGCCAGGAATTTGGACGTAGCCTTTGGCAACTACTCGACACTTGTATCGTTCGAAGTTGTTATTTCCGTCTCTTTTGATCTTATATACCCATTTTGTTTCGATACATTTTCTTCCGGGTGGTAGGTCGCAAAGGATCCACATCTTGTTCTTTTCAATTGATGCTAATTCGTCCTTCATTGCCTTGAGCCAATATTCCAAGTCAGGCCGCTGCATTGCTTCGACGTATGTTGTTGGGTCTGCATCTAAGACCTTGGCGATAGCTGTGAATACTTCTAAAGCGACAAGTGGTTGCACCTCGATGGAGTCAAAGATCAGTCTCAATTTGAGTTCTGGCGGTTTGAGTTCTGAGGAGCCATTAGGCTCCGGTGCTGTGTCGTTTGTTTGAAGCGTTCTTGCCGCTTGTGGAAGAGGTGGCACAATTGGTGGCTCGTCGAAGTCGCCATAGTTGGGATATTTCTTTGCCTTAATAATATTGTGAGACGTATCGAAGCATTTGTGCTCGAAGTCCCAGACTTTGTAGGTGTTTATGGGTTCTCCGGTTTGAGAAACTTTGTAACCGATAAAACAGCTGAGCGTTGAGCGAGTTGCGAGCTTCCCTTTGATCCAGCGACGTTGCCAAGGCGTATGTATATGTACGATCGAACCGAATGGGAGGAGTTTATCGAGTATTTGTTTTGTAATCGGTTTCTGATACCAGACTTCTCAAGGAATTTCGTTGTCGATTGTTTTGGATGGTAAGAAATTTGACACGTAGGTGGCTGTGACCATTGCGTCTGCCCAGAATTTCTCAGGCATGTTGGCATAGAAGAGCATCGCTCTGACTGCTTCTTCAAGAGTTCGATTTAACCGTTCCGCTTTGCCGTTAGACTGTGAAGTATAGGGTGCTGTGGTCTGGTGTTTAACACCTAGCGATTGTAGGACTGAAATGAGCTCCTTTTCATATTCTCTGCCATTGTCGGTTCGTAGCGATTCCACGTTGATTTTCGCAGTCTGTAGTTCTTTGATAACTGAGGTGAACGCCTCATTGACGGATTTTGATGACTTGTCAGGAAGCGTCTTGGCCCAAACATAATGTGACCAATCGTCAAGGAAGGTGAGTAGGTATTTGTCGCCATTATCGACGTTAGAGAAGGGATCGCATATGTCGGAGTGGAATAGCTGTCTGCGTCTTGCAGTAGAAGGTTTGTTGACACGTTTGTATGGTTTCTTCGCTTGTTTGACTCGTATGCATGATATACACTGAACTGAGTTGAAACCATTCTTGACGTATGGGAGGTAGAACAGACGGGATGATGACGCATGAATGAATGTGTTATGCCAGAAGTTGGACGGGCTACAGTTTGCAGCAGGAGCAAGCAGTGATGGTGTAGTAGGATCAGGTTTGAACCTGTTGAATCTAGGCCGTTTGATTGATCGGGAGTCTTCGTGCAAATCAGGTACCTGGTTGAGGCTAGAATTTTCTAAGCTTTGACCATTTCATTGGACTTCAGAGAGTAGACGCCTCTTGCTGACGCTTCTTGTCGTCATGGCATTGATTTCAAGAGGTTCCTTTGGGGATTCAAAAATCGAGAGGATATCATTCGTGGCATGTCCGATGAGTTCAAACTGAGGAGATCAAGCTGATAATAGAAAGTCGCCATCATCGTGATCAGACTCCATGAACTTAAATGTGAAGCCTGCCTTCAACAACTTGCAAAGTGAGAGGATTTGTTCATCACTATCGAGAACATAAAGGACATCTCTAATAGTGTATTTCTTTCCTTCTGCGTTGGTTAAGGTTACATGACCTTTACCAATCGCTATAAGTCTTTTTCCTCCGAAGCCTTTGACGTTTCCTGGATTCTTGAAAGAAGTATACGATCGAAGGCGATTTGCATATGGTGTCGTATGTGTGTTCGCTCCAGAGTCGACTAGCCACTTATTGGGATCGATAGGTCTGTTGAGAACATGATGAATGGATGCGAAGTATTGAGCAGTGTTCGTCGCATATTCGTGTTCATGGCTATCGGAGTTGAAGTTTTCTTTGCCGAAGCTGGAGTTGCCGAAGCTGGAGTTGTTGTTTCCTTCAGATTTCTTTGCATGTTGCTCATTTACCCATTTCAGCTTCAGACAATCGTCCTTGTAGTGTCCTGGATTCTTACAGAAGCCATACCAAGGTTTGCTCTTTCCCTTTTTGTTGACGCTATTTCCATTTTTCCAATTTCGTTTCTTTCCATTGTTATACCGTGAACCAGTGTTACGGCCGTTGCCAAACCTGCTGTTGCCAAACTTGTTGAAGCGAGCTGTGTTGACTTCTTTTGCCGGAGGTTGATTTCATTTATTTCTTGCCTTGCATTCACGAGCTCGATTGTAGAGCGTGCCTGGTTTGATGGTTTCGATTTCTCTGTCCATTGACTGACAGAAGGTATTATAGTCTTCGCCGAGTGACGCTAGGAACAGGGTGTTCTTCATGCTGTCGTTGAGTCGTTCACGATTGAGAGATCTACATTGTTCACGGATATAGATGGCGCGTTGAAATTTGTTGATATGGTCATCCATCGAAGTGGACGAATCCTTTTTAATATAGCGGAGATTGTTGTCTGCAATGCCGAAGGCGAGATGAGAGTTGGAACCATATTCTTCCGCCAGACGTTCCCAGATACCACGTGCAGTATTAATCCCATCGATTTTCGCCAAGTCATCGGGCTTCAATGCATTGAGCAAAGCTTCCCTAGCGAGCTTGTTGCGATGATTCCATGAATCAATTGACTTCCTCACGATCGGGGTAATCACCACTCCATCGGCAGACGTAGGGTCGACCTCAGTGCCAAGAATGATGCCGAGGCACTTGTGAACATCGAAGGTTGATCTCGCCGCAGTGATCCAATAGCGATAGTCTTTGGGATCGAGTTTTTGGAGCGTAAAAGATTTGAGTTTCTCAGATGCTTGAGACATTTCTATCCGAACAATAGTGAGATTGAAAGAGTTGCTTTGCGCTGATTTGTGGTAGAGTACGAGAAAGGATTCGAATGCTTGCTTGATTGCTTGCACATCAAACTTCTGTTACTTCTTCCTCATTTATATTCAGAATCGTTCGCAAAACTCAGGGAGATGCAAGGACTCAATCGTCCAATTCTGGATTGCAATCGCTATCCAATTTCAGAATGCAATTCGATTCTAGATTGCACAGCAACTCTTTGTGGCTTGTGGCTTTGTTCCGCAAAACCATGATTGGAGGAATAGCCTTTGTGATCGTTTCACAAGGATGCCGCCATGCGGAGTCGAGGCTCCTAATCGGGCGAATCGGATATGCTGCTTCAAGCCAGTGGAAGTGAGAAGATCTCGCTTGTGAGATCTTGAGGGCCTAGGCCAGGGATTCGGCATATCGGCACTCGTTTCCAGAACAAATCCAATTCGTTTTGTGTGACCCGAGAAGCATGAGAAGCGGCAGATGCGGCTCCGAGCAGAGAGCCGACACGGATTAATTAGAGTCTAGATGCCAGTGAGATTGGTGGAGAAAGACCTGATAGAGTTCTAGAATTCGAAATGAGAATTCTAGACTCTTGAGATAGGAGAGCTGAGAGCGGCTCTGGGCTCATAACCTGTTGGGACGATATGGGACAGAGCAACGAACATAGAGTAATGGGTACAGAATTCTCAATTCCAACTACAGACGCGCATGCAGACTTTATAGCCGAGCTCCTTAATGTACTTACATTGCCACAAAAATTGCTTTTGACAAGACTTTATATAGAAGAGGTGTATCATGGAGATATTGACCTCAGGAATCTTTTTTAGGACCTGTCTATCGATAGATTGACCACGGTTGATTTCGAGATGGCTAAGTTTACGGATGGTTATGGATATAAAATCATCAAGAACTGAAAGGATATGGATTATATACATATGAATAGCATTTTGGGAGATTGTAGAGCAAGGGAACTATGAACCATGCTCTCTAGAATTCTGGAAACATAGAAAGGATATTGTTGAGATATGGCACCTTTTGGATTAGGGACCTTCATAGGGACTGCCATTCACAAGGTCAATCAATAATTCATAAGTCACCCTTTCTTAACAGGCTATGTGCCCGAGTTAGCGGTCTCCAGTCTCCACGTCTCGGGAACTCCTAACCGTTTATCCAAACTGGTAATTCGACTGAATTCCCTATAAGGTGAGAGATTGGAACTCCCGATGGATTCGCAGATGGAATAAAGGTTAGGACTGAATACCTTGGCTCTTGATGTGGGAACCTCATCTCAGGGATCTCCGGAACCAAGGTCTTGGAGTGCCATGGACCAAGATACATAGATGCCAAGGGCCAAGGGCCAGGGTACCAAGGCTCTGGCTGAGTTACACAGTCTTCAATAGTTTAGTAGATAGATCTCGTTCCAATCAGGTTCTTCAGTATGTACAATATACCTCGGCATCAGCAATGTGAAGAACAAGTCATACATTCAAGTTGATAGTTTATAGAACATGAAAACAAGCCTAACCATAATGCCAAGAGAGAATCCCATGGGAAACCTGCCCTTCAAGCTGCACATCGGCGTCCGTTCTCATGGTTAGGTCCGAGATGAATAGGCGGGTTCTACCGCGAAGTTCCGGTTGACATAGCGGTTAGGACCAAGATGCCTAGATGCCAAGGACCAAGGGCCAAGCTACCAAGAGCCAAGAGCCAAGTTACCAAGTCTCTTAACGAATTACACAGTCTCTATTAGTTTAGTATTTAAAAGGTAGATGGATCTCATTCAAATTAAGTTCTTTTATAAGTATATCGGCATCATAGGGAGTGTCAGTGGAGATATTCATGGATGTACTGTACTTCAACAGTGGGAGCTTCAGTCATTTGGAAGCTCTTTGAAGCCATTCTAGTTGCGATCAGCTTGAGTCTTCAGTCGAGGATGTTTCTTGAAGTACGGAGGGCTTCGTGAAGTGACTGATTGTTACTGTATTCGGAAACCGCAACAGCATCACTAAATCTGCAAGTGAGAGTGTTGAGGAAGTGCAGTTTTGTAGGGTTGTATGTGACGATTAAGATATAGCAGTCATGGTTCATAGAGGCTAATCGACTCCGGACCATCTTTTTCTCCACAATTTCTCAACCAAGCATATTATGAAGTACCGCTTGGCGCATATAATAGAATTACCCTTATAAACTTGCTACTCATTTATATATGTTTGTCTGGTCATATGCTTCATGATCAGAGGCAACACAGCTCATATAGCTCTAACGCCTTATGAAGTTAAGCCTTCTACAAGTTCCATACATCTCATAATCGCCTGCCTTTTCCTTTCCCCTTCTTTTTCATCCTTCAAATCTCTGAAATATTGATTTAACATACCTGTGTTTCTGATATCATTCCAATATTTATAAAACACTGTTTCGTATCCTTATCCAATCTCTTGGTACTTGAGCTCATATTCCTCAAAAATTCGTGATATGATATTGGTCATATCAGCTGTATCGATGAGAAACCTGAGAGCTTTTTCTTGAGTGGACCCAAGTCATAAAGATCTCCGACACGATAAGCATCTTCAGCATCAAAGGGTAAAACTTAGTGTAAAGGCTTTGCTTCTTCATTCGGAAGAGTTGTGAAACAGATACGATCTGTATAGAGATAATACAGAATGGGGTAGAGGACTTCGAAAGATTCGTGACTCGGCAATATCTAAATGCTTTGACTCGTTGAGAGATCATCAGCAGTGACATTCTCTTCTTCGATGGATTTAGATTGGAACACTAGTATCAATAAGTTCAACAGGCGATAGTACTTATCTTATAAAAGCTCGATTTGGCTGAAAGAACATATCGATGAACATATGAACATACAGACTTTGTGCTTTTTCACCTTCAGTTTGCGATTGGAATTGGACATTCCAATCAATTAGAAAAGTCATATTATTGGCCATTCCGATAAGGATGTCGCTTAGAAACAGGAGCAGTTCATCTCTAAGGGTACCCATCATAACCCTCATCCACCATACTAGATCTATGGATGGCCATCCACTTTGCCTTAATGGATGGGCTCCGAGTTGATGGTTCTTGGGGTGATAAGTGATATCGACAGTAGGTTAAAAATTTTCACTCCTGGGTTCCGAGGGCATCAGGTAAGGATAGATCTACTAAAATATCACGAATGATGTAGTTCGATGACTGGAAAGTGCGTGCAGATTGAGATAAGAAAATTGTAGAAGGTATATATGTGAACAGAGGGATTCTAATAAATAGAATAAATTCTACGAGATAGCGATGATGCAAGGTCGGAAAGAGATTGGCAAATGGTCTTGATGAAATCCATGATCCTTTTATCTAGAGAATAGAAATTTATGGCTTTATGCGTCGGATATGTTATGAATCGTGACAGCACCTTCCTTTTTGCTTCGGCGTTCTTGTCTTGCTGCCCTTGACAGTTGTGGTGAAAATGTGAAATTGAAATTGACATCGTGTTGTTGGACCTCATCAAAATTTGATATGGTGTCGATCAAAAGCAGAGCGATTCTCAGCATTGACAGTATCAGTAGGGTTCTATAATTCGGAATAAAAATTCTAGACTCTTGAGATAGGAGAGCTGAAAGCGGCTCCGGGCTCATAACCTATTGGAACAGAGCATGAACAAACATTGAGATAGAGCACAAACGTAGAGTAATAGGTACAGAATTCTCAATTCCAATTACAGGCGTATATGCAGACTTTATAGTCAAGCTCCTTAATGCACTTGTCACTTCATATTGAAAAGAATGACTGTGTCACTATGAACTATTGCAATGCAAACAAACCATGCTTCCCAGTTTTCAACCATTAGATAGCAAAGACCCCACAGACAAACATCAGCAATTCTCTTCGTCACCCGTCTCTTCGCTCTCCGAATCACTCTCGCTGGCAGAATCGCCAATTATTTCACCTCCATCACGTTTAATTTTGAAGAATTTCTTCTTGGAAGTCGTTTGATGGGACTCCAACACACCTATGACCCACTTATCCATCACCAATAGAAGCTCGTCATTGCAGTGCGACCTGCAAATAGGGCAAGCCCAGTTGAATTGAAGACCAACAGAAACCCATTTCACAAAATGCGACAGTTCAATGCACTTAGATATGAGTTGGAGTTGTCTTGGCGTTACCTCAACATGACTACAATTCTTCTCGTAAATAGGGAATTTCATCAAATGTCTTGTGCTAGCACAAAGTAAAGAAATGTGCACTAAGTCTTCCTCATTAGCAACTGCTGATCTTACTAATCGCTGTAGAGCGTCGTCTAGATCAGGAGAAACTTTTCTTAATAAATCTCTCATCTAACCGAATGGCAGGAGAGAAAACAGTTCAAGATTGATCGTAATGTTTCCTTATAATTAAGCGAGACAGAAGATTTAGTAACTGAAACTGTGCTGAAAAAAATATTGGCAACCAGCTTGTTAACAGTATGTAAATCATGCGGAGCAATATATAAAGGGATATCCTAATGTCAATTAATTATTTAATAAGGAGTACCGTGTTCGTCAAAAGGAACTTGCCATTCAGGAACACTGTAGCATGTTTTGGCCAAGCATGATTATTCTCACCAGGTGCATCGTCATTTCGAGGGTGACACATCAGCCTAGCCATAGTCATCGGCCCAGAAGTTTCACCATCAGTGAGGAATTGAAAGTGCTCTCTGATTTCGTCGAGTTCCTGTTCTGAAATTGAGAAATATCGAATCAATCGAATTCTGCCATCAGGTGAGACTCTTGAGTGCTCTCCACCTTCAGCAACTGTGATGGTCTTCTTATGAAAGTAAAAATCTCGTCTTTCAATCGGATGTACAGAATTGCGTTCATCATGACGTCTCATACAACCGACAATATCAAATGGTTTGATTAAAGGATATACTCTTAGTCTCCAGGACGAAGGAGTCATAATGGGATTCTCAGTGATTGGACACTGTTGCAAATCTGAACTTGCTACGTTGCAAGCATGGTCCCCTGATAAGCGAATTTCAAGCGCATTGGAGCTCCGATCTGGCTCTTTGTTGAATGTTAGAATATGAGATGACAGGACATCGGATTGGGCGCCAATTTAGTGAGCTGCAGGGAAGGTTGGCCACCATTTCCGATCAGGACTGCTTTCCTTCGTCGCTGGGCTCATGTTTTGGAATGCAGACATGATTTCCTCTTCTATCGCAAAATCCAACTCCAACTTTCGTCGTTTGAGAGGTCGAGGACAGTGGAGGAGTGTTGCGCTGATAGAGTTAACCGAAGGGATCTGGATCTCATCATCATCCTCTGGGTCAAGTGTGCTTCCCTCTCTTTGGAGAAAAAGAGTATCTTCTTAGTGTATTTTGGTAAGAACCTACCGCATTTCTTCTCGACTTGGAGCATGTTTAACCGACTTGCTGTTCGATGAATTCATGTCTCCCAGAAGTGATTGATCGAGCGACGTTCTGTGGCATTTGGTTCATAACCGGATATGACTCGAAGTAGTTCTTTTTGAAGGGAACTGCAGCAGTGAATTAGACGGGATAGTTTTAGAGACGTGGACCATTGGTTCATTTTGGTCATGGGCTTTCTCAGCCCCCCTGTCAACATTGAAAGAAGGTAATGCTGAACTTATGCTGCTTGATTCAGGCATTGTCTCGAGAGGGTCATGAGGGAGAGAGGCGGTGATGAGGCGGGAACCAGGTTCATGTCAGGTGAAGGTTGAAGAAAAGTGAGTCAGACTAGCTAACTTGCACTTTTGAAGCATTGTAAGATAAACTGGATTATGAAAAGATTGAGTTTGTTGTGAAGGGAGTTCGAATTGCAACTGTTCATTGCTGACCCCTGTAAAGTGTTTAGTGACAGTCTGAAGGGAGCTGTTGTTCGTCGACAAGGTGCATTTGGAAGATATGGTGTGTCTTAATTCCTCTCATCTCTTATATTTTGTGCTGATCAATAGCTTAGAGTCTCTCCATAGATTCGGTTATTCATATATTGGTTTGATGAGTTTGTCCTCCAACATTTATAGGTATTGAACCTTCTCTGTAGCAGCGTCATTAGACAAAACGTCGAGACAGAAACACAAATACTCAGATGCTAAAGCAGTGGCCCATTCTTTGAATTCAACTTTGAAGAGGTCAGGAGTGTTCTCTAGTATAAAGGAAGGGCAGACAATCGTGGTATGAAACTGAGTCAAAGCATTTTCAAGCTGTGTGTAATCTGCTTTAGTAAGAGATTGCTTTTCACTCAAAGTTTGATAGCGTATCAGTTCCTCCTTCGCTTCCTCAAGTCCTGGCCAAGGCTTCTGGAAGTCAAAATTCATGCATTGTGCTGCATTGGCCAGAGTCTTAAGACCATTCAAGTTGGCATCTGATAGTTAGAAAGGAAATTCAGGGCTCAATACCTGTCGCTCTACTGCTCTCCAAAGAAGACATAAAGGACAAAGAGTTTCTGCGATAGTAGAAGCGTTGTCAAGTAAAAATGAGCTAATAAACTAGAGATACGACTAGAGCCTATCCCGTCACTAATGTACTTTAAGTCGAGGTATTCTACTGTACACACGGAATATCGGTTTTTGATGGGCTTCGTGCCTTGCCAGTTCATATTTCCTTTGTATGCTCAAAGTGAAATAAACTTTCCGCTTTGGACCCTTTTTCAATTACTGCAATTTTGTTACAAATATAAAGGAAAAGTCACGTAATGGATTTCACAATGTAAATTCCCATTGTTTGATATACAATGGCAGACTTCAAACAAATGCGAGACGCTCCCCTCAGTTTCACATCCCTTTTATTTAATGCTGGCGGTTTTAAAATGATTGTTCACACATAAAGAGAAGTTATAAATGTCGAATTCAAAACATCCAGCCTTTGCATGTTTTTTGTTCATCTAAAGCAAGGCACTCATATTTTCTGGTTCGACGTATGTGTGGAAGTGAAATGCAACAAGAGAGAACCAAGACTGAAAAGAAGAATCTATATATTCAATATCAAAAGATCTGCTAATGGTACACTAGATCTTCTCGACAGGACACGGCTGTGTGAGCTTCAATGCTGTACTCCAGAGTTGAGCCGCTCTGGGAGAGGTTGCTCGAGGATCTTTACATCTCGTGAGAACATTCGATCAAAACGGCGGAATTGTACACTCGCTTCTGATTTAGTTAATAATAGACACCAAGCAGCTCAAAATGTGATAGTGCTTGTTTTGAAGAATCTGTAAGTCTGGCAAATGTTCGACCAGAAAATTCAAGAGTTCATGTTAGACCTTTTTACTCAAATTCAACACAGTACTAACACAACGTCTGGTCTTGAGGTACACGGAGTTTTGGCACACAATTCTGATAAAACAGAAATAACTCGAGGGTTATGTATTCCTTCTCAGCTCCAGCATCTCTAGTTGGCCCGATGAGTTCTATTCGATAAAATTATGTGGAGGGCTATTTGATATAATTCAACAGTTTTACACTGCTGTAGACCCGGTGCTTATGAAAAAAGCCCTACTGCTAATGTTTAAAATCGTGCTTAAGTGGCACTCAAGTATTTTCAACTCACAGGAATCAGAAGACTGTAGAATCTTAATGAACAAAGCGCTAAGAATTACCTGAAAGTTCCCACCTCTTTTTTAAAAAGGCTTAAGGTAGTCTTATGTGGGATGCAGATATGGAAATCAGAAGGACTGCATGGACAGTAATGGCATCTATTGCTGAACAATGGAGAGGTCAACAGATTGTTTTGAACTTTGTCAGAAGAGTAGCCAGCGATTTTAGTGAGGAATATGGCAATTTTATTACAAGGGTTGCGATTGAAGCCTCAGTTTCCCTTGAAGATGCCTTCGACGTATGGAAGATCATAACTAATCTATTGAAGGAACGAATCATTGATCTATTGGACTCTGGATTGAGGATCTGGTTACATATTCCTCAAGTAAATCACTTCACATTCAATGTTGACTGAAGAAATTCCTGTGTGACGATAAGTACGGTCAAAGGGCCGCTTTCTTACTATCCTCTATCGTGGACTACTATGAATTGAAGCCTGAAACAAACTATAGGTACAGTTGCTTTGTGGAACAGGTTAAGCCGACAATGAACGATCCTCGACTGTCCTTAATCGGGCTCACACGTTGTTTGGAATCTCGCTTTCAAACAAATTTAGGTTACATCAATAGTCCAAAGTTGCCACCAAATGTGACGACATGGGCAAAGATGACGTCTGAAGCTCTCAACCTATACAACATGGAAAGTCTACCCGATAATATACTCAATGAAAGGGATAGCCTTATTGCTCAGGTGTTTTGTTATTAGGGTGTTTTCTTGTCCTGGTTAGTCCATCCCCAGCATTCTCAGAAAAGAGACCACTGTCAATAGAAACAGACCACCAGTTCTGTTTGTGAGATTCTGAGCCTTCTTTTACAAGATATATTCGAGATCCACATAATTCTCTTCGAGAAGGTAGACAAAATGTGGTACTCTACTTTTGAGATGTGATGATAATAAAGCATTAGGTATATGGATTCTAGTCTTTCTTGATTTCGGCGTGACAGAGATTCTCGTAAATCTTTCTGCTTCAATCGCTATATTTGATAATCATGGCTGAATTATCTTCCTCTCAGCGTCGAATTCATAGCAGCACATTCTGCCTTTTAGTCAGGAGTGGGGCAATCATGGAACTGAGAAATCTAGACGACATTCTGCGTCTTAACATCCTGAAGCATTTGGAAGAAGCACGTCAATGGTGTAATGATGTTAAAGATGATGAGAGCACTGGCTTTTGGTCTTTTCCCCCTTTGGAGCCGTTAGGGCTATCTTCCTCTGTGCTTGTCGATAGTGATTCCGACCTCATGGGAGTCTCAAGTTGCCAGGCTGTGAATGAGTTGGAGATTCGAGAAAGTGACGCTATAATAAAAAGTTGTTCGTCCTTTCAATCAGTATGATTTTATATTTCATTGGTACTAAGGACTAGGGGAACAAATTTGTAAAAGATTCAGATAATGGGGGGGGTTGGGTACGTGGCCCAAGCAGCACCGAATCTACATGGAATAACTTTATGATTGGACATGAGCCTTGGTTGGCTATTACGAATGGATGAAAGAGAATTCGAAGAGCAAAAAGAAGGACTTCAGAAGGGTCAAGACCAAACTCTCCAAAGAGGGTGTGCATTGAGTCTCCAAGCCTCACACAAGAGGTCGATAAAGGCTCCATCAATCCTTCATTCCCTTTGCCTTGTCATCAAAAGTCTACCGAATCTGTTATACGTGATGACAACATTGACAATAATGACTTACTATTGAGTCAGTCGACTGTACCTGAGAGCGAACAATACCTATCAGAGAATGACTTAACCTGTCAGACAGAAAAGTCTCCCTCGCACGATCCCTTCTCATCGGGATCATCACTGATGGCAGTGGACAATATACCCCCTCTGTGCTTTCTGTTCAGAGGGTCATATATCAACTTTGTTGGGACATTAGACGATGGTATTCAGTCGACATCTTGCCTTCTTTTCGCTGGAATCAAGGACGAGTCCGTCCAAACGAAATACTAAACGATCTTATTACATGAAAAATGCATCCCTCTCCTTGCTGATTTATTTGATTTGAGCACCAGAGAAGTCGAAGAGGTCAACAACATTATTTATAAGTTCATTGCATAATTTGATTTATCTAATTCTCATCTTCCCTGGTTAGGTGATTTCATGAACGAATCCTCTGGCTTATTCGACGTGAGACATCTTGTATAGTGGAAAAAGCTCTACGACATATTCACTATCTCTAATAAGCTTGGGAAGATCTTCTCCGACTCTTTCCTCAGGGATGTGTACAAAGTCATTCACTCAATTGGAACTATTTCCAATTTGTGTGAATTATCAGATATTGTCAAGCAGTCGGGAAACGAGTGGGCTTTGCGATTGATTCATGAGGAATTGGCTAAGAGATTGGCATTTTTGTCTAACAAAAGGCCCAGGCAATATTGGGCAAAGCGGCATGCCAGCATGTTGAATAAAGATTTTAAAGAATTGAGAATGAGTTCCAAGAAGTATGAGGAGAGGTGTGAGAGGGTAGGGTTTGTAAGATCGACTGTCTTTGAGAAATGTTTTATGTGTGCTATTTCACCTTTGCTGCCACAAAGTATGACGTTCGCATAGCTCTTCTCTGTAGTTAGATCTAGCGATCTAGGAAATTATAAATTGCACTTTTACGTATAATGTCATTGGACCAATCGGGCAGCTCGCAATGATTGTGTGTGAATTTTAGCCTTCGGCACATTTAACTTCTCATGCCTCAGTAAAAATTCGATAGATAAGCATGCCCACGTCCATTTTCATATCTCATGGCTGAGTGCAACGCTTGATGCCAACAAACTTTCCCTAAGGTTCAGAAAGTTAGATTAAGTCAGATGCAGCAGTATATCATTACCCTGTACCTGGGGTCATGGTAGAACGACATGTGACATAGGCAATGAGAAGATTGGCGATAGTGGCCGGCTCTCATTGGAAAGGTATATCTTTGAGGTTTTAAGAAGTCTTGCCAATTTCTAGTCTGGGTGGAAAAAGCTAAATTGTAAAGAAGGTTCATGTAATCTACAGAATCCTCTAAACTCCAAGACTATGCCTATCAGAAATGTATGTCATTACTCTGCCACCCCTTTATATATTTATCCTGAACACAAGATCATTAACTTCCATAACCCTACGAGGACTTAAATGTGTAAGAAATGTGTAATGACAAATTACACAAGTTAAACATATTAGAAATGTATAAATCAAACTATGTGTATTTGAAATATTATCTAAATTAACACATTTTATTTGAATCAGAGTGTTGTTTTCGAAGAGCATCAGTGAAAATCATTCAGAGCACATCTATGTCATTATTACATATTTCAAAATTTATATAATGGCTTGACTTATACATTTTCAATATGTTTAACTTATGTAATTTAACATTATATATTTTCTATATATTTTTTACATATTTAAGTCCTCACAGGGTAATTAAAAGTTTCATAGCCTAGTTTACCCATTAAAACCTTATTGAATATAAAATGGTTTCAACTGTCATAGCTAATTGTTCTATACCAGTTACTTTTAGAAACCTTCACTTTGTCTGAATTTGAGTTGAGATGAGCTTAAAAATACAAGATAAAAATGACTCGGCCTCTGTAAGGCAGTTATATAGCTCCTTATCAAGACAAGTATTTATTAGTAATATAGTGACTATCGCCATACATCCTAACCTCTATTCACTATGCTAATGACTCATCAATAAAACCACATTATGAATTCTTTGAAGGGCTATCAATATTGAGTTATATATATATTATAAAGTATGCATACGATTGGCTATAGAAGATATAAAGTAAGATATGTAGTTAAAGTGAAAACTCTTAAGTTATTATTAAAGTTTACATAGAAAGTGAATTTATAATTAAGAAAGAGAAAGGTTTTCCATAGTATCGGTAGTACAAAATGGTTCAGAACTGGGTGTAAATTCAATATATTATTCATATATAAGTACATCATTATAGAAAAGAAGATTGAAAATCCTCCATATTTTAGAATTATAAAAATTCCAAGAAATTTCCCTTTACTATAGTAACGTGAATGACTCAAATCTTATGCTGGCACCGGTGGCTAATCAGACAGTGTAATGTAGATATATGAAGTTAGGACATGCCCCTATGACTACTGGTGTAACTTTAATTAAGGTAGCCATTTTAAGTTGAGAAAAGTGAAGTATGATTATATAATGTATTGATGAGTCCTTATAGACTGTCAAGTTTTTTAAATGAAAGGAGTTGCAATTCTTGTGCTTACTTGGACTATCTTTTGAATCAGATCTAGGCCCAATTCAAAAGTAATTCAATTCTAACTGAAAGTATATAAATATCCCTTACTAAAATTGGAGTTTCTCCTACAAAATAAGACAGTCTGATGAATGAGACAATCAGCCTTCCGACAGTCTATAAAGCTCGTCTTTTCATAAGGATGAAGACACCACTTTAATTGACTTTAGTAAAGGGTCCATCAAAGTTAATTGCATCGTAAGCAGTAGAACACTTTTTAGATTTGACCACTTTCTGTGGTGTAATTGTACTAGATGTTGATTGAGCATCTCTAACTTATTAATCTATTAATATAAATGAAAGGTTTAATATCCTGTAGAGTAGGCCAAGGGCTATATCTCTTGGATGATCATTTCATAAATATAATCTAAAATGCATATCAACTATGATTCTACCCTCCTTTTCAAGGTGCCTTTAAGAACAATGCTCGATGATTAAATATAATCATAATATATCTATATTTCCGAGACTGTCAACACTATTGAAATATAAAGTAATTCATTAGAATTAGCTTAAAAAGATATTTTAAGTGGTTAGCTAACTTGACCTCTAACCCCTATTATTATTGGTTGTATAGTACTGTGCTATATTCCTGCGCCACCTTCGTGATTAAATTCACGTCGTATCCCACACCACCCAAACATCAACAATCCATTCACTATCATGGATAACTCTAGCGCTCCTGGGAGGACAACAGTGAATCTATCCGATATAGAGGTTGCCTATATCCTTGAAATGTCTGATGCTGATGCTTCTCAGACTGCTATCTCAGCTCAAATTGACCGCTCTTGCTCTGCTGTCGCCAATGCCATCAAAAATTACAACATCAAAACCTTCACTGGAGTCACCCTCCTATCTAGAAACCTCAAAGTTCTCTCTGAACATGAATCCAAGACCCTTTTACATGTTACCAAAAAGAATCGTCACAGAACCTTTGAAGATATCACTAATATTCTCTCTGATATGCTCTCCAAACGTATGCTACAGCGCCACCTCTCTACCCTCGGTATCAAGAAGCACATTGCTATCAAAAAGCCCTTTCTCACCGACGATCATAAGCGTCAACGATTGGAATTTTGTGAGGAACATAAAGACTGGACAGTTGATGATTGGAGGAGGGTTATTTGATCAGATGAATGCAAGGTTAAAATTGACAAGCAAGCTAAAGCAGTTTGGGTCTTCAGAACTAAGAAGCAAAGGTTCCATGACGACTATTTCATACCTGCCTTGAAGGGAAATTGAGCTTCTATCATGGTGTGGGGTTGTTTCTATGATAACAAGCTTGGCTCTTTGCTTACTTTCTTAAAAGGAGGCATTAACTCAGCAGACTACATCACCACTTTCAAAAATGGCCTCCTCCTTTTCATTGAACGTCTCAATGGCCTCCAACAACCTTTCGATGATTCTATCACAATGGTTATGATGGAAAAATTCATCTTTCAATAAGACAATGCCCCTCTTCACACCTCTATATAAACCAATCACTTTTTTCACTTCCACCGCCTCATCATTATGAAATAGCCTCCAAACTCGCCAGATCTCAATTCAATTGAGCACCTGTGGCCTGCTTTAAAGGCCCGATTCTATAAGGAATGGGAAGTTATGTATCATGGAAAGGTTTCGAGGAGGAAAGATATATTGGAAATATATGCAGCTATGCTAAAAAGGATCTGAGAAGAAGAGTTGGAAAAAATCGCAAGGAATCTCATAGAGTCTATGTCAAGGTGTGTGAAAGTAGTCAAAAAGGCTGGAGGTAGTCATTCTAGGTACTGATTTCGATAGAGCGGGCTCTATAGGCTAGCTAGCTAGCAGGGTTTGTCAATTTATTATTTGAATTAGTCTATCTATAACTTTGCGTACCTTCCCCAGGATCATGAGATTCGTGTGAGAAATTAATGTAGTGCAGAAATGTGGCATGGTACTATACATTCATTAGTTACTTGATGTGAAATTTTATCACATATTGACAAAATTTCTAAATCTAACATTTTTCAATCAAGCTTCATAACTACAGTATTTGCCATATGAATATGGCTACTACAGATTTTCATGATTGAGCTGAAGGCACAAAAGCAACAAGCTCTCACCAACCACAAACTCAAACATTATAATATATTAGAATTTATTGAAGTACATCGTTATCTTTCTACTGATATAATTAATAATTTGTTCAACCGCCTTTTGCTTCAATCACAGTAGCAAATCGCCTTGGCATTGACTCAATCAGGGTCATAACTAACTTCATCCCTTGGCTATATCATACTTTCTATAATACCTTACCGTATCTATATCTTACTTCCATACTCTTCGATGGATAATCGAATAACTTTGTGAATCATTTGTGAAAGAAGACTTTGAACTTTGTTCAAAGGTTTTGGATTGGATTGAGGTCTGGTGATTATGGTTGCCATTTTATAATAAGGACATAGTTTTCTTTAAGAAATTCAAGGATACTATTTGCTTTGTGATATGATGCATTCTCTTGTATGAATAAGAAGGTTGTTTCATTTGTGACTTGAACTTCTTTTGTGTCTTTCAGAATTTCTAAAATGTCATTGATGAGAGAAAATAAACCATCGTAAAGGATATCCTCATATTCATCTGTACCAATTCCTCCCTCATCGCAAACAATTAATGGATCTAGCCTTTCACCTATAAAACATGTACATATCATTACTTTAACTTGTGTGCTTTTCAAAGTCTTGTTTAACATACTTTCGATTGAGCCTTTCATTAGGTAGACGGATGACCCATTTATGCTATGGATTTACACCAATCCAAATACTTGATTCATCCGATCAAATAACGTGTTTCCAATCCTCTATTGTCCAATCCTTATATTTTATAACTCACTCTAACCTTTTGATGACATTTTCCTTTCGTAGTTTAGGTTTCTTGATTGCAACATAGCTGTCTAAGCTCATTTCTGATTGCTGACATTGTACTGTGATTTCTGAAATAGGTAACCTGTTATTTTGGATAATATTGGTAATATCGTATAATGGAATTGAATCATTCTGCTTCAATATATGTTCAATATATCGATCTTCACATTATGTTATTTTACGTTGGTAATCACGATGCAGGTTTCACCCCTAAAAAGTTTCAAATCGGTAGGTAGTAAGGATGCATTGGACACCAGTTCGACTGCATTTGACGAGGGATGCGATTCATCACTAAGGACTGGATACTTTGTCAAACTCGAGAATTTTAGCAATGTCAATATCGAAGAGATGCTCTCTGCTGCTCCATACAGTTGGAGACTTTATCATTGTAGTGGAAATTGATATTAAATGTTTGGGTACAGGAATGTATAATTTTAAAATTTAATTAAGTGGCTGTGTTCACGTGGTGGATATTATATATTGAGATCAAGTTCTTCCTTGGTTATAATATAAGTCTTATAGTGTAGTTTTTTATTTCATATCTTGGTTTGCCTTCTATTAGTAAGAAAGTATTAAATATAAAGTGAAAAAGAGTTGGCGACATTTTAAACTTAGGGTTAGGGTTTAAAATGTCACAAACTCTTTTTTACTTTATGTTTAATACTTTCTTACTAATATGAGGCAAACTAAGATATGAAATAGAAAGCTAGATTAAAAGACTTATATTATAATTAAGAAAAAGCTTGATCTCAATATAGTTATGGAGCTTGACTGAAAAATGTTGAATTTAAGTATTTCATAAATATGTGATAAAATTTTGAACTGGGCGACCAATAAATATAGAATTAAAAATATTTATAACTCTTAATAATAAAAACAAGAATAGGATCTACACCTGTATATGAAAGTGCAGTCATAACAAATTCATACATAAAATGGCTACATACATACCTTACTTTGAACTTCATCATTATAGGTTATGTTACATGTGATATAATACACTTACATTTAAACTTCAAAAATCTTGAAAATCATATTTCTATATTTATTCTCTATCTCAATCATATCCCAAGGTCAGAAACACACTTTGTAATTTGTGGAATAGGTAATTTGAACATATCAAATCTGTTTATATAATCAGCTTGTTCGTATATCTGATCCTCATAGAGCTATTCTTAGTCAAACTTCAAAATTTCAGAATTATAATATAAGATCATCACATTTACTCTATATCTCAATCACCTTCTATTACTCATTGCATCCCTTCTAATGAATAGAATAATTAATTCGGATATGCTGAATCTAACTATGAAATCCTCTTGTCCATATCTTTTATCACTGTAAGCTGTTCTCATTCAAACTTCAAAATTTCGAAATTATCATTACATTTAATTTACATCTTAACTACCTTTTACTATCCATCATACCTCTTCTAATGAATTCAATATATAATTTAAATATGCCAAACCTAACCACAAAGTCTCTTTACTCATATTTTTCATTGCTATAGAACTATCCTCACTTAAACTTCAAAATTTTGAAAATTATATTTAATAGTAATACTTAAATGGGTATTGAATTTCCCATTCATTGAAGGTTGCCAATGAGATTCAAGCATTTTGAAAACCGTCTACCGATCATATTGAGTTTTAAGAGTCTCTTACAGTGCCAATAATCTACTAAAGTGGTAAATTTCTAATATTAAACTTAAATTGATTAAATTTTTGCTAAGTTTTTCTTGTTGCCCTAGGCCTCACATTTAGTACTATTGTCATATATTATTGAAGGTTTTAGACCTTTTAAGGATGAAAAGCAAGATGAATGCGAATAATGATTGATAGTGATGATGATTTAATTAATGAAAGCGGAACGAAAGCTATTAAGTACATATGAGTTAAGCCTTATATATATTGATTTCAATAATTATAGCAGATCGGGATTCTCCATTAGGCATACTGGTTAGGCTCTACCATTTTAAAAATTAGAAATTCCGTTTCATTTCTGCTGGCTCAAGCTAGGCTTGATACGTATTGTTAAGTGAACAACTTCTTCTTTACTTCAACTTCTCTTTGATCATCAACTACATTTTTCTTCAAGTAGTCCAACACATCCATAGAAGTAAAGTTCTTAATGTTTCCCTTTCCCAGCAAATAAGCTGCGATAGCTTTGACATCCCTTGACTTGTTCACTTAAAAATGTTCTAATTTTTGAAAGATTGTTTGAGTAAAAGAAATGAACCTTAAAATGGGAGGGTCATTCTGAAAGAGGACAATATTATCCTCTATCGCCTTCTCCACCATCTGAGGACCTATTATCAGTTCTGAACCTTTCATGTACAAGCCAGTTGCAAGAAAGGTATCAGTAGCATAGTTTAACCACTGGTCACTTCCAAGGTCAATATTTTCACCTATTAATTTCATAAACATCTGACTATATAATTCTTTCAATGTCGATTTTATGTTTAAGTAATTTTTAACATAATAGGTCTCAAGCAACTCTCTAGAAACATCAATATCATATGTTATTGGTCTGAAACTGAGAAGAATAATGATCATTGCCCCATCAACAGTAAATAGTTCAAATGAAAGAATCTCTGGAAATGTGCTCTTACCATGGGCTGAAAAACAGTCGAAAGCAAAAAGGAGATTCTTCGCTAAGAGGTCAGCTTTAAAAAGGGCCATCCTGCTTTGTATAACTTTTGAATATGGTCAATGAGTGCATGTCATGCATAGTCACTTCCTCCAATTTGATTGACGTTCTTATTTTTCCACGATCGGCACAAGGTGATGGTTATACTTTTTTATGCTCTATACTCATATAATTTCTATATTTGATCATACATTTTGTACAATCGAGCTCTCAGTATGTCTTTTACCGATTGTGTAAAGGCGTTCCCATCGACACAAACTTTTCATAAGGGTTGTTTCTGGTATCCCCACACAGAATAATAATTAAAGTCTCATGACCAACACCCCATTTTGTTGCACTATATTTCACTCTAATGGCTTTGAAGTTCCAGTTTTATTTTAATTTAGATAGTTTATAAATCTTTCCTGTAGAATTAAGTTTTCTCTCATAGAATTAGACAGTCCATGTGGTGACTCTGTACTGCAACCCGACAGTCTAGTAGGTGAGACTGTCTGGTTTTCGAAAAATCCGATTATTCACAAAGAAATTCCGACAGTCTCAGTGTACAGTACACCATCAGCTAATAAAGTCGAGGTTTGATTATATGATCAACTTAACAAAAGGACTAAATCGACTTTATAATTCAGGCTAATGTAAAAAGTCAGTCGGATGAGAGATTTCAATTGGTCACTCTGTGTGGGAGAAATAGTTTCATTTTATTCTGTCTTCACATTACTTTCCATCATGGCTGAAAAGTAATGTGAAAATTTAATGATAAAACTTCCTAGTTATATAAATCAGTGTTTCAAACAATGAATATATGATATACATTATTGACCCAATCAGACCATTGTACAATCACATGCTTTAATCTAAATGACTAGTTTTGATTCAGTCAGTAGATCAATGCCTGGATTTCCTTATTGTATGATGGTTGCTAATCATAAGCATATAATATTGATTATCAAACTCTCAATCGAAATTGACAAGAATCTCGATGACTAGCAATGCTAAAGAAATAAAGAGCAATTGGGTAAAATCAATATAAAATGTTTATTTAGAGAGGTTAGATAACCTTTCTCTTAACCTCTATTCTTACTAACTATAATAATATAAATAAGGTCCGATCGCCTTTAAGGTGAGAAAGATGTCTCCTTTCTGCCGATTATAGTAATTTGGATTCCAGACACCATAGATAAGTAGTTTCGAGGCTCACAAAATCTTTCCTTCCTTCAACCAATCACTAACACTCTACAGAAATGAATCCAAGGGCTCTTCCATTCCTCCAACTATTTAAATGTTTATATAATAAATGACATACATAATTCAAATCTCTTTTCTGATAATCGTTTCTTCAATATCAGTATATTATCCTTTAAATGCATCCATTCGCTTTTAATATTTTCATCCTCTTCATCTTCCAACTCTTCCTCTTCTTCATCATCACTATCTTCCTCTTCTTTTAACTCTCCTTTCGATTCTAAATCAGAGTCACTGTCAAATTTAATATCTTTCTCTATCGTCATATTTGTACTTTCCTTCAACACTTCCTCAAGGAGATCATCTACCTCTTTCATACATCGTAATTATTCCTCTGTAAACTTAATTCCATAAACCTTCTTTCTTTCATTCTCCTCCAATTTACATACTCGAAAGCAATAAAACAAGAACTGTTTCCAATAATTCACATATTGCTTCTCTGTAATAGCCTTTTAAATTAGTTTGAATGGCCTTTTTTCCTATTTTATTCTTCTCATACTTCGAAGCCATATTCGTATACCAAATGGAGTACTCTCCAAAGTCTCTTTCGACTGAGAAACAATAACATCGATCGCTTCACTCAAGTGAATCACCCTTTATCTTGTCTATCTCTTGAACTTTTGTTTCAGATCTCCTGGCAGAGTCCTATATCTCAACCTTCCGATATCATAAATATTTTTCCCTTTAAACATTTCACACCATTTCGTATACATTAGCCATAGTGTTGTATCGTCTGCATTGCTCTGTTCATTAACTTTCAATTCTTTCTTTCTTTCATTAAGTCGATCCACTTCCTTTTTCTTCATTCGTTCAGTCCAACTACCCAATTCACTTCGTACTTCCTCTGACTATGCTTCTATCACCTTTACAACCTAATACTTTAAATTCTCAACTCGACACTAACGTTGAAGTAATGCCTTACTCCAATTGACTTAGTTTCCAACTTGTCGATGTTTCTTATATCGATGCTATCGAATAACAGAAAGACTGATTGTTTTCATTTCATTATAATCGTTATAGTTATAACCATCGTATATCGTAAGATCTTTAATCGGTTCTTCATTATCGTCAGAAATAGGAATAACCTTGATTATTTCTACTGCATCGATGTTTTTTAATGTCATCCTGAATTCTGTCCATTGATTGAAATCAATTCGATGATTATGCATAAGGTGTCTCTCTATTCCCTTGAGTCCAATAGCATGATGATATAAAAGACAGATGAGAGCTCGATATTTACTTTCATAATGAATGGTATTTTGAAATGAGAGTGGGATCCCGACATGAGAGGACAATGATGACATGATGATGTGATATGATTCTAAACACAATGTCTTTAAAGTCGCGATGATATCGAACAAAATTGAAACTTGAAGAAATCAACATGATATCAGACTTAATTGAAATTTCAGTATAAAGATATGATATTTACGAATATGAAAGTATCAGGCTATAGATCTTCAAAAATCAAAACTTTTTTGACTATATATAAGGTCTAACTAAAGTCCTGGAGCATTTTAAATGCTCAGACCAACTCATAAGTTAATGAAATTAAAGGAACAATCTGTTTACTTATCAAAGATCTAAAATTTCAGTCCAGACTGACAAGTACCAAGCTTATAGCCGATGATAGTTTTGTGGTTGTGGGGATATTAACGTATATGTCTCCTTTATAGAGATGACAGTATACGAATATGACCGACTTTACGGACATACATTAATTACAACTCGGAATCCAAATTCGTTCAATATTCCTGCCGATGGATTAGAGATTCCAATCCTGAAATCACAAATTACCTTCGTTATCGACATCATCCGAGTCCTCTTTCGGATCGACGGTGGTCAAAGCGATAATTAAGCGCATCCCCCTCCCCCGACGGGAATGTCCCTGCCCCACTCTCGGAAGCGCATACCCCCTTGGAGCCGGTCAGAGCAGCAACAAACTTTAATCAAATGCGCAATCGATACTCTTAAAAATTTGACGCGTCCACTTCACATGCTCAATCCTCGGTCACGGAGGGACACGATGCCGAAACACTTTTTCACGTTCCATTTCTCAACTTAATATAAGAGGCACCGCCTCGGTCTCCAATTCACCCTTCAATCCGTGGGGAATGTCGACTTCTCAGGCTTCAGAATATGCGCCGCTCCCAGACATGTTTAGGCCGGGGTTGACGGTATGAATCGTTACGCGCGACTGTGCTGATTGAAGGCCATCGTGGTATGTTCTGGCATATCGTGTGCTGCC
>Ga0335078_10001466_pt1 | contig 35583 bp, 31 predicted proteins | sample Lox_Sample_32_FD_206711 | JGI IMG/M metagenome (GOLD analysis project Ga0335078, IMG submission 206711) | Soil microbial communities from Loxahatchee National Wildlife Refuge, Florida, United States - Lox_Sample_3.2 | ecosystem: Environmental > Terrestrial > Soil > Wetlands | place: USA...
TCGTTACCGCCCGGTTGACGATCGCCCGCACGATTGCCCGCTGGCTACCACGCTGTCCCCTCTGCCACACGTCTCGCTCCCTTAGCCCCCACAAACCGCTTCCTATCGCCCGACTTATTTGACGCAGTAGTGTTAAGTCGCTGCTCTGGGACCGGCTCGATGGTCATCAGCGCGCCGAGGTCCAGGCCGTCTGCACTGACGTGCACCGTCCCTACGTGAATGCGATGGCCGAGGCCCTTCCGAAGGCGGCCGTGGTCTTCGACAAGTTCCACGTCTTGCAGCACGCCTCGAACGCCCTGGACGAGGCACGCCGGCAGGAGTTCTCCCGCGCCGGGGCCGCCATGCGCCAGTTCGGGCGTGGCAAGCGCTGGCTGCTCTTGCATCGCTGGCGCAACGTTCGCGGCTCCAAGCGTCGCGAACTGCAGGAACTCTTCCACGCAACCGCCGCCTCTATAGGGCGTACGTGCTGCGTGAGCAGCTCGACTGGCTCTGGACGTACAAGACCCACCGCGGCGTCGCCCACTTCCTCGAGGGCTGGCAGCGCGCGCTGCGATGGCAGCGGGCTGCCCGAGATGAAGAAGTTGGCCGAGTTCCTCCTGCGTCACTTCGACGGCATCGCCGCCTACTGCGACCACCCGGCCCGCTTCGGGGTGGTCGAGTCCCTCAACACCATCATCAAGGCAGTCCTCCGCCGCGCTCGCGGTATCCGCGACGAGAACATGCTGCTGCTCAAAGATCACGTGACCTCGAGAGGTTCATCGCCAATGACGCCTGCATTTTATTCGGCGAACAGCCTGTTTTCGAAGCCCGTCGGAGGTCGGAACTCCCCTCCGTGAGCCGCCAAGCGCACGGAAGGGAGTCCGATGCTGATGAACCTGATTCCATGGACTTCGTGGTCCCAATGGCCCGTTTGGGAGCTTGCCCCGCCATTGCCAACGCACCTCCCTCCCGTGGGGCAGCGCGGCCGGTGAAGGGTCCGAAAGAAGGGGTCGGGCGGTGACCGCTCCTCAAGACTTCTACTGCGATGAAAATGGCGAGGGGCCCTTATTTCGATACGCGCTGGCAGGGGTAGTCCGACGAGATCGACCCAACAACGCGAGGAAAGTTCTGCTGCACCTTTTCGCGGAGTCCGCGCCGAGGCCGAAGGCGTTACTCTGGGCTAATGTTGCGCTCCAGTTCAGTGATTTGTAAGGCCTGAAGGCTTTCTCAACCGCTCACGCCGTCTGACGGCAGCCTTATGAAGCTGTCTCGGGTACGCAGGAATGCCGCGTTCCGGTGGGGCATGGACTTTTGCGTCGAACCCTTCCTCGTCACCGAGTACGCCGCGACTCGGTTCGCGAACCGCAGCGCGTCGCTGAGACTTCGACCGGCAGCGATCCTGGCCACGAATGATCCCAGGAAGGCGTCTCCGGCGCCCTGCGTGTCAACGGGCTTCACCTTGATGCCACGTACACCCAGAGATTCCCGAAGTCCGCACAGAATGGCCCCCTGGTCGCGAAGAGTGATGACCACCTCGCTGGGTCCCCTCTTGCCGATCACCGAGGCACACTTTCTGGCGCTCTCCCTGTCCCGAACCTCCATCCCCCCTAGTTCACCGGCCTCGTGCTGGTTGGCGATCAAGATCATGGTATTAGCGAGGAGCCTCTCTCCAAGCGGTCGCAGCGGCGAGGGATTTAGAACCGTGGCGGCTCCAACTCGGCGCGCGACCCGGAAGAACGTCTCGACCGCATCTATGTTCACCTCAAGTTGAGCGACCGCAATGTCAGAGGGCTGAAAGACAATTTTCCTCACGACCTTCAAAGATACCGCATGGTTCGCTCCCGGGTGCACGACGATGCTGTTTTCGCCATCGGCCCCGACGAGGATGACTGCCGTACCCGACGTTTCGCCTTCCACAACCTGGACGTGGGTCGTGTCCACACTGCCCTGCTTCAGTGCGGCCAGGAGCAGCTTGCCATAGGGATCGCTTCCGACCGCACCGATGAAGGCTACCTCACAGCCCCAATAGGCGATCGCAAGAGCTTGGTTGGCGCCTTTCCCTCCAGTTCCCAGCGAACATTCGCTCGCCTCAGCCGTATTACCGGGCCTGGGAATCGCCTTCACCCGATAGGTCACGTCAACGTTAGAACTTCCGAGAACCCAAACCCTGGCCAAGCTCAATCTCCGGTACTCGCTACGAGAACTTCGATGCCGCGCGCGCGGAGCTTTGCGCCCGCTTCCGGCGAAATGAGATCGTCGGTGACGATAGTATCGATTTCGTCCACCGGACAGACTTCGATGAAGGAGGCGTACCCGATTTTGGAACTGTCGGCGACGATGATCACCTGACTGCTGCTCTGCATCATGACCTTCTTCAGTTCCGCCTTCTCCTCAGAGGGTGTGGTGACGCCGCGCTCCAGCGAGACACCGCTCGCTCCAAGGATGGCCTTGGAAGCGTGGAAGCGCGAGGTTACGTCCTGCGCCACCCTTCCTTGGAAGGACATGTCGTCTTTGTTGAGCCTTCCACCGGTGGAGAAGACCGACAGCGCCGGGTACTTGACGAGCTCGTAGCAGAGATTGAGGCCGTTCGTGAGAATCGTGCCCCTGAGGTCCCTCTTCATCGCGCGGACGACTTGCAGGGTCGTGGACCCGTCGTCGAGCATGATGCTCTCATCGTCCTTGATGAGTCCTGCCACCAATTGACCGATGGCCACTTTTCTCTTGATATGCGTCGCCACCCGCTCCTGGTAGTCTGGATCGGGCTCAGGGCTCGATATCTCGGGCTTGAGGTCGTGAAGCAGGGCCCCCCCGTGCGTCCGTTGCACGAGCCTGCGCTTTTCCAGCTCCCGAAGGTCTGCTCTGATAGTGGCCCCCGAAACCTCGAACCTATCTCCCAGATCGTCGACCTCGACCCGCTTTGACTCCCGGATGAGTTCCATGATGCGCTGGAGCCGTTCTTCCGGAAAGAGCTTCTTCGCGAGGGCTTTCTTCACCGCTCTCCTCATCTTCCCACCCGCCCAACGTTCCTATTGCGCCTCGGGTTTCGTGTACTTGCGCTCTAGAGCGCGGATCATCTCCAGTCGGGGAATATGCCTTCCTCCTTCAAACTCGGTCGAAAGAAATGCGTCCACGATCGCCACAGCTAGACCGGGCCCGATCACGCGCGCCCCCAGGCACAGGATGTTGGCGTCATTGTGAGCTCGGGCCATCCTCGCCATGTAACCATTGAGACAGAGGGCAACCCGCGTTCCCGGCACCTTGCCGGCAGCGATAGATACCCCGATACCCGTGCCGCACACGAGGATGCCGCGGTCGAACTCGCCCCGTGTGACGCGGAGGGCCGCGTCCTCCGCGATCGGCGGGTAGTCGACGGGCATACTCGAGGTCGCGCCCGAGCGCGCGACCGAGTGACCCTGCGCCCGCAGGTGGCGGAAGAGCAGCTCCCTCAGCTCGTACCCCGCGTGTTCGCTCGCAATGACGATGCGCACACGACCTCCCTTCAGGTCTCGAGTTCTCTCATCGCCCACTGCCGCTGCTCGGCGTTCGGAGCAGAGTAGTGGAGTTCGGGTCTGTCCATGAGGTAGGACACACCCTTGCCCTTCACAGTGTGAGCCACGATCGCGCTGGGCCTTCCCTTGAACTCGCGCGCGGAGCGCAAGGCGGCGGCGATCTGCAGTACGTCATGCCCGTCGATCTCGATGACATTCCAGCCGAAGCTAGACCACTTCGCCGGGAGCGGCTCGAGCGTCAAGATCTCTTCCGTACTCCCATCGTTCTGATAGCGATTCCGGTCGATGATGGCCGTGAGGTTGTCCAGCTTGAAGTGACCCGCGGCCATGGCCGCCTCCCAGATCTGGCCTTCCCCCAGTTCTCCGTCGCCGAGGATGGCGTAGATCCGCACCGCTGCGCGGCGGGTGAGCCTCGCCGCGAGGGCCATTCCGCAGGCGCCCGAGAGCCCCAGCCCCAGGGAGCCCGTCGTGAGATCGACGCCCGGTACGTGAATGCAGGGATGTCCCTGCAGGAGCGCGCCGGTCCTGCGGAGCTTCAGGAGTTCTTCCTTGGCGAAAAAACCCGCCTCCGCCAGAGCGGCGTACCATATCGGTGCGGCATGGCCTTTGGAGAGAACCACTCGGTCCCGATCCGGCGCCTTGGGGTTCTTCACGTCGTAGTGCAAGTCATGGAAGTACAGCGTACTCATGATGTCAGCCAACGATAGCGAGCCACCCGGATGGCCGCTCTGAGCGACGTACAGCATTTCCATCACGCTCTTTCGAAGGACACGCGCCTTGGCTTCTAGGTGGGCCTTTTCCGCGTCACTCAGCATCGCTCTTCTCCGCGGCGCTTCCGGCCGAGTACTCTCTTCGCCTTCCGATAGATGTGCTCCGCGTCGATCCCGTACTTCGCGAGCAGCTCATAGGCGTCGCCTGACTCGGCGAAGGTATTCGCGATGGCGACCTGCTCCATGGGCGTCGGGGCCTTCGTCACCAGCAGTTCCGCCACCGCGCCACCCAGGCCTCCGTACTGGTTGTGGTCCTCGGCGCACACGATGGCGCCGGTTTCGCGAGCGGCCGCCATGACCACCTCTTCGTCGATGGGCTTCACGGTGCGGACATTCACCACCCTCGCCTCCACCCCCTCCTCGGCGAGGCGCTTCGCCGCCTGCAAGCTGTCCCAGACCATCATCCCCATGGCGATGATGGTCAGGTCGTTTCCGCTTCTCAGGACTTCGGCCTTGCCGAATCGAAAATCGACCGCCTCGGGGTCGCCATGGATGACCTCGTAGGGAGCGCGCGGCACGCGCAGGTACACGGGCCCGGGCGTACGGAGGACGCAACGGACGGCCGCGCTGATTTCTCCCGGATCGGCAACCGCTACGACCTTCATGTTTGGTATGGCCCGCATGATGGCGACGTCTTCGACTGCCTGGTGGGTGACTCCATCCTGGCCCACGTTGATGCCGCCGTGGGTGGCCACGATCTTCACGTTGAGGTCCGGGTACGCGATCATGTTCCGTATCTGTTCGAACGGCTTCTCGGTCGCGAACACGGCGTAGGCCGTGAAGATGACGGGTATCCCAAAAGTCGCGATACCGGCCGAAATGCCCACCGCGTTGGCTTCCGCGATACCCACCGAGAAGAACCTCTCTGGGTACTTGTTCTTGAACCGGATGGAACGTGTGGATTTCGAAACATCCGCCGTCACGATCACGAGCTCGGGAAACTCCTCTCCCATTTTTTCGAACGCGATCCCCAGGGCGTCACGGTAGTCGACTCTCAATTGGCAACTCCCTCACGATCTCGCTGACAGCTTTACGCACGAGCGACGCGGTAGCCTCTCCCTTCAGGTCCTCGTCGTGCAAGCGCTACGGCGACGCTCCACAGAGCCGAAGAGGTCAAGGGCCCTCTCCGGCTCCGAGGAAGCACCTCTACAGCTGGTTCGCCCAGTGGTCCTTGCTCGTGGCGTTCTCCGGGGTCACCATGTCGGGTGGGAATCTGATCACCGATTCCTTGATGGCCTTGCCCTGCTGCGCAGCGATGGCCATTTCCGCAGCCTTCTTGCCCATCATGATGAGTTGCTGCGCCGCGATCCCGTCGATGTAGCCATTCTTCACGGCCTCGATGCCCTTGGGACCCCCGTCGACGGTCGTGATGATGATGTGAGCCTTCTCGCTCGACGCGTGGAGCTTGCCGATCTGCTTCAAGGCCGACTCCACTCCGGCATGCATCGCGACGTCACTTGCTTCGAAGATCGCGTTGATGTCCGGGTTCGCCTGGAAGGCATCCATGGTGGCCGAATTGGCCTTGTCGCTCTGCCACTCCGTGGGCAACGCGGAAACGATCGGAATGCCGAGTTCCTTGGCACGGTCGGCGAAGCCCTTGTGCCGCTCGAGCCCGGCGGAGGTCGCCTGCGCTCCCAGAAGTTCCAGCACCTTGAGCTTCGCCAGCGGGAGACCCGCCTTCTTGGCCGCGCTGGCCATCAAGTCGGCTGCGCCACGACCGTGGGCAACGTTGTCGGATTCCACGAGGCCGGTGAGCTTTCCACCGCTCGTGGAGCGGTCCATGGCCACGATCGGAATCTTGGCCTTATTCGCCTTCTCCACCGCAGTGGACATGGCGTCAGCGTCGACGGGGGTGAAGATGATGGCGTCGACGCCCTTGACGATGAGATCCTCGATCTGCAGCATCTGCGTCTCGGCGGAGTTATTGGCCGAGAACGGCAGGGTTTTGATACCGGCGTGATCCGTCACCACCTGGATCGAGTCCAGGTTTACCCTGAACCCCTCGTTATCCAGCTGAGGCAAGCATACACCGAAGGTCAACGCTGCCTTCTTCGCCTCAGCAGCAGATGCCCCCCACGCCACAGAAGCCAACAAGGCCATCGCCAAAAGCAGAGTCGCTCTCTTCATGCCTCATCCTCCCCAAATATTGCTTCCGTCCTTGATCCCAAAATAACCAGCGCCCACTACTCGATGATCCACCTCCTTTTGCAGACCGGCGATAGGAAGCAAAGGGTGCCGGGCTCAAGCCTCCGTTCTCAGGTATCGGGTCCTCAGCGCGTCGAGCATGACCGCGATGAAGATGATCGTCCCGCGTGCCACGTCCTGCCAGTTGGCGGGGATACCCCAGAGGTTGAGGGCATTGTTGATGACCCCCATCAACAACACGCCCATGAGCGTACCCCAGGTCGTTCCGATCCCTCCCGCGAGGCTGGTTCCCCCGATCACCACGGCCGCGATGGCTTGAAATTCAAAGCCGGTTCCCATGGCCGCCCAAAAGCTGTTCAGGCGCGCAGTTTGGAAGATGGCGGCAACCCCGGCCAGTGACCCGCAGACAACATAGGCGACCATCTCGATCCTCTTGACACTGATTCCGGAGACCCGCGCCGACTCCTTGTTGCCGCCCAGCGCGAAGAGCTTTCGGCCGTACGCCGTGCGCTGGAGCACGACGTAGCTCAATACGTACATGACGACGACAGCCGGGATCATCACGGGAAAGCCGGCGATCGTGGTCGTGCTGATGGCACCGAACTGGGGCGGGAGGGCGTGCCACGATCTCCCGCCCGACATGACGAGGGTGAGCCCCCGCCCGATCCCCATGGTCGAGAGGGTGACGAGAAAGGCCGGCATCCGCAGGTAGGTCACCGAGACGCCATTGATGAGGCCGAAGACAATGCCGACGAGCACGATGCACAGCATCCCCAACCACCACGGCGCCCCCATGAACTTGATAAGACCTACTCCGGCGGCGCTGGCGATCGCCACCACCGAGCCCACCGAGACATCGATTCCACCCGTGATGATGACGAAGGTCATCCCAATGGCGATCACGCCGATGACCGACGTCTGCAAAAGCACGTTGGTGACGTTGGCGATCGACAGGAAGTTCTTGGAAGTGATCGCCAGGATGACGACCAACAGCGAGAACAGGACCAGGATTCCGTACTTCAAGAAGAACTGTAACGCCTTGCGCAGCCCATCGCCTCCCACGCTCACGGCCTCGACGCTCGCTTCGCTCATCACGGCTCTAGACTCCCATGGCCTCGGAAAGCATGCGTTCCTCGGACCTCGCCTCGATCCCATGCTCGGAAACGATTCTTCCCTTGCGAATGACGAGGAGCCGATCGCACAGACCGTTGATTTCCGCCAGTTCCGAAGAAATCAGGAAGATCCCGACACCACTCGACAAGAGGTCGTCGATGATTCCGTAAATCTCCTTCTTTGCCCCGACGTCGATCCCGCGGGTAGGCTCGTCGAGGATGAGCACTTTCGGCTCGGTATTGATCCACTTTGCGATGACGACCTTCTGCTGATTGCCCCCGCTCAAATTCTTGGCGATCTGATGAAGGGAGGGAGTCTTGATGTCGAACTTGGCGATGTTCCCCTGGCAAACCGTCCTCTCCCGCTGGCGGTCGAGCAGGGAGAAGGCCCTCTTGAAGCGATCGATGCTCGCCAGAATCAAGTTCGACTGCACCGAGTGAATGAGGTCCAATCCCTCCCGGCGGCGATTCTCGGTGATGAGGCTGATGCCGCAGCTGATGGCGTCCTGGGGACTGCGAATGTGCACCGGCGTTCCGGAGACCAGGATCTCGCCGGCGTCATAGCGATCGAGCCCGAAGATGGCTCGCACGAGTTCGGTGCGACCCGAGCCCATGAGGCCATACAAACCCAGGCTCTCGCCCTCACGAAGGGCAAACGATACGTTCGAAAACTTGCCACTGCGGGAGAGGTTCCTCACCTCAAGAAGCGTCTTGCCGGCAGAAGCGTGGCGCTTGTGCGCATACATCTCGCTCATCTCGCGGCCGATCATGAGCCGGACGACGTCCGGCAAGGCAATTTCCGCGATGTCGCTCGTCTTGATGTTTCTGCCATCCCGCATGACGGTGATGCTTCCGCAAATTCGGAAGATCTCGTCCAGGCGGTGAGAGATGAAGATCACCGACACCCCCTCGCTCTTGAGGGAGGTCACGATCTCGAAGAGGCGTCCCGTCTCCTGGCTAGTGAGGGACGAGGTCGGCTCATCGAGAATGAGGATCTTCACCTTCTGGGCGAGGCAGCGCGCGATCTCGACGAGCTGGCGCTGACCCAGACGCAGATTGGCCACCAATTCGCCAGGCCTGATCTGGGGCAGACCGACGCGTCGCAGAATCTCTCGCGTCTCCCCGTACAGCTTCCGGTTGTCGAGAAGCCTCCCGCGCCGGGGAAGGTTGTGGATGAAGATGTTGGTCGCAACATCCAGGTTTTCGAAGAGCGACAGCTCCTGGTGAATGAAAGAGATGCCTCTCTTCTCCGCCTTGGCTGGAGTCTCGAGGGTCACCTGTGCGCCATCGATGAGGATGTGGCCCGCGTCGGGTTGGAGCACACCCCCGAGGACGTTCATGAGGGTGGACTTGCCCGCGCCGTTCTCACCCACGAGTCCTCGCACTTCCCCTCGCCGGAGGCTGAAGTCGACCTGCTTGAGTGCGTGAACTCCGGGGAAGCTCTTGTCGATGCCGATGAGCTGCAGGGCCTGGTCACGCATTGATTCCATGGCGAGTCCTTGACCGAGCAATCGGATCTCCCCTTGCCCTCGGCCCGTCCATCCGCGAGTCGGGAAACGTTGCCTCGCCCCGGCGGCCCCTTTTTTTGAATACTACCGAACGCTCGCAAACTCTATCAAGATCTTTCAATTTATGTCAATGCAGAATGTAGGACTGTCCCCTGGAATTACAGCCACTTACACCGCCTCGTCCCGCTCCAGTCCAACCCGTCGGGCGCCCGCAGGGAAGTCGGTGCACTTCTTTGTTCGCTCGCCCCACGTCTCTCTCGCCTTCGACTGATCGGAGCGCGCGAGCGCGCTGGCCGCGGTGATTCCCGGGAGCTACCAGCGTCACGTGATGATGAGGTCGTCGCGATCGTGCGGGTCGCGTTTATGATGGCGATGTCGCCACAGTGAACACCGACCGCCATCGTGAACGAAGGCGAGGGTGAGCACCGCTGCTGGCGGTCGCGCGATGGGCCGTTTCTGTCTCACCGCCTCTTCATGGCCGAGCTCACGGCCCGCCTTGGCACGCCCTCGCATCGGCCGAAACCGTCCGCGATCGCTCAGGTGTCGAGCACGAACCCGATCCCGAGCATCGACGCCAAGTGCTTTAGTTCCTGCGTATGATCCCCGAACACGAGCGAGTAGTGGTGCCCCACCGTGTTCTTCAGGAACTGCTCCACATCGCCGGTGAATTTGAGGCCAAACCCGGGCCAACGGTTGCCGATAATTTCTTCAGGTGCGACCTCCCGCGGGCACGTTGTCGCCCGGCCAACGTGGAACCGCAGTGTCGCGTCGTTGCCCCCGATGCGGAGAACCGTCGCCGTGCGATCGTTCTCCAGATCGAACCGGATGGTGCCGCCGCGCATCTTGCTAATGAAGTACTCCTTCGGAATCGCCTCGTCGGCGATGTTTCCCGGCATGGGCCAGACCTGAACACCTTGGCGGCGATCGGCCAAACTCACCGGTGCCGTTCCGCAATTGAAGAAGGTCAGGCGCCCCGTCTCCCGGTTCAGGCGGGCGATGTCGGCAAAGAACACGGCGGTGCCGGTGAGGAGGTGCAGGATGTACATCGAGAGGGCCGCCGGGACGTCGGCCTCGCACGCCGTCGTGATACCGGCATCGTTGAGCATGCTCGTGGCGAGGCAGGCGCAGTATCCGTAGCCATACGGGATGGCCGACATCTCCGGCATGCACTTGTTCGCGAACACGTCGATGCCGTAGAGCCGCTGCAGCCGCTGGAAGGCCAGGAACATCCTCGCCTGGGTCCGGATGGCGTCGGCTTCCATTCGGTCCTGCCCAGCCGACCAGTGCACGTCGTCCACCTTTGCCAGAAACTCCTTTTCGACCCTGTCGACCTCCTTCACGTCGATCCGCTCCATTTCCTTGAAGACCTGGACGGCGTCGTACTGCGGGAAGTCGACTCCGAAGATGCGCTTCCAGCTGAACTCGTTTACCTGGGTCTGGTACATCATCATGCACTTGCCCCCGATGGCAGCGATCTTGCGATTGCGAAGCTGGCGGCGTACCCAGGCGGCCTTGACATAGGAGGCGATGAAGGCGTGGTTGGCCTCATCTCTCATGGGACCGCATAGGTACGGGAAACGCATTCCCATCTCTTGGAGTACGTACCGGATCTGCAGAGATGCACCGAGGTTCCCATTGGCAATGCGATCGGAGAGGCCGTAAAGGATGAAAGGAACGTGAAGATCGTTCACCGCGGAAATGACGTAGGACGAGTACATCCACGTCCCCACGATGAAGACAATGAGGTCCACGCCCTGTTCTTGCATCTCTCGAGCGCGGTCAACGATTGCGTACTCGTCGAACAGAACCACGTCGTCGAGCAAGAGGTGGATAGACGGATCCTTCCCGTAACGCCCGCGCAGGTAGCTTACAAACTCGTAGATCTCATCCTTCTGGTGATTCTCCTTGGCCATGGCAATGAAGCCCACGGTCGGGAGCTCTCGGGTCAGGACTCCTCGTTCGCTGCGGACCGACGTGTCTGAAACGGTTGTGGTCGCCATCCCTTCATCTCCTTGTTCGACGGGTAGAGGGATCACCCCTCCGGTTCGGCATCGGCGATGGGGGCGAGCACGGGAACGGTCTCATCCTCTGCCGCCAGGATTCGAATGAGCCGCCCCGTGAAGCTCGCCTCCACCGCTGCGGTGGCCTTGTCGGTCATGACCTCGGCTAGGACCTCGCCTTCGCGGAAGTGGTCACCCTCCTTCTTCAACCATCGCACCAAGGTGGCCTCCTCCATGGTGAGCCCCAGCCGCGGCATGACGATGTGTCTCATCCCATCACCCTCCGCACCGCCTCTTCAATCTTTCGGGCGTCGGGCAGTACGAACTTCTCGAGCACAGGGCTGAAGGGGATCGGCACGTTCTCGGCCGCGACACGCTGGATGGGTGCCTTCAATGACCCAAACCCTTTCTCGGCGACCAGGGCGGCAATCTCAGCCCCGGCGCCGGCTCTTCGCCACGCTTCGTGCACCACCACGAGCCGGCCCGTGCGCCCGACCGAATCCAGGATCGCCTGCTCGTCCAGGGGGACGAGCGTCCGCGGATCCACCACCTCGACTTCGATCCCCTCACTGGCGAGCGCCCGGGCCGCATCGAGAGCCATCTTCACCGTGTACGAGGTCGCCACCACGGTCACGTCTCTCCCCGGCCGCTTCAAGTCCGCTTTGCCGAACGGGATAGCGTACTCCGTGGCCGGGACCTCTCCCTTCAGTGCGTACAGCTTCTTGTGCTCGATGAAAAGCACGGGGTTATTTGCCGCGAGGGCCGTCTTCATGAGTCCCTTGGCGTCGTAGGGGGTGCTCGGAAGCACGACCTCTATGCCGGGAGCGTGCATAAACCACGCCTCCAGACACTGAGAGTGTTGGGCGGCGGCGGACTGATACCCACCCATGGGCGTCCTTATGACGAATGGGATCTGCGCCTTGCCGCCGAACATGTACCGCACCTTGGCAGCCTGGTTGAAAATCTGGTCCATGGCCACCCCGATGAAGTCCATGAACGGGATCTCGGCGATCGCCCGGCAGCCCGTCAGCGCTGCGCCGAGAGCGCATCCCACGATGGCGGCCTCGGAGATAGGGGCATCGCGGACGCGGAGATCCCCGAACTCCTCCCACAAGCCCTTGGAGAGCCCCATCTCGCCGCCATAGGGCCCGACGTCCTCGCCAATCAAGAACAGGTGAGGCTGAGCCCGCATCTCCTCCCGGATCGCGTCGCGAATCGCCTCCATGTAAGTGATCATCATGGGCGTACCCTCTCTTCCGAGAATAGACCCTCGAGCGCCTCGCCTGGCTCCGGGGGCGGGCTGCGGCGGGCAAACTCCACCGCCTCTCGGATGCGCTGGTCGATCTCCGTCTCCCAGCCGAGCAGCACCTCGTCCGGGAACGACGCCTCACGTCGCAGCCGAGCCGAGAGGCGGGCTACAGGGTCGTTAGCTTTCCAGCGCGCCAGCTCCTCCTCCGCCCAGTAGCTGACGACCTCGCCTTCGAAGTGCCCGCGGTGGCGGAACGTCTTGGCCACGAGCAGCGTCGGGCCGAGACCTTCCCGGGCCCGTGCCACCGCTTCTCGACCGGCGCGCTCCACCGCCTCGACGTCGTTCCCGTCCACAACCGCGGCGGGAAGTCCGTACGCCAGGGCCCGCTTCGATAGATCGCTCTCGCGGGTGACGCGGTCAATTCGCGTAGACACACCAAACTGGTTGTTCTCGCACACGAAGACCACGGGCAGACGCCAAGCCGAGCTCATGTTGAGAGCCTCATGAAAGAGCCCCTCGTTGCTCGCACCGTCTCCGAAGAACGCGACCGAGACCTGCCTCGTGCCCCGCAGCCTGGCGGAGTAAGCGGCGCCGATCGCGATCCCCAGACCGCCACCCACGATGCCATTAGCACCAAGGATTCCGAGGTCGAGGTCAGCGATGTGCATCGAACCACCCTTGCCCTTGCAGTAGCCGGCGCGTTTTCCACACAGTTCGGCCATCATGAGGTCGAGGCGGCCACCCTTAGCGATGAGGTGCCCGTGCCCGCGGTGCGTGCTGGTGATGGAGTCACCTTGGGCGAGCGCGGCGCAGACCCCGACCGCCACTGCTTCCTCGCCCACGTAGAGATGGACGAAGCCGGGGATCTCCCCCTCGGCGTACATCCGGGCCGTCTTCTCTTCGAACTTCCGGATCGTCAACATCCGCCGGTACAGTTCACCCAGGTGCTCGAATTTTGGCTCCATGCGGATTACCCTCACTTACTCGGAGGTTTCTCCTCCAGCGCACCATCCCGTGGCCGGAAGGAATGCTCGATCCTTCGGAACCGGGTGGTGAGCTCGGGCCGATCGATGAAGAAGGAGGCGCCGCGGCCCTTGATTGTGTTTGCAACGATAACCGTCGGGCAGCATTGGAGGTTGCGCGGCTGCTCGAACGCCTGCGCGATCTGGCCCACCTCGATCTCAAGCACCTGCCAGCCGAGGCTCTTCCACGTGGCGACGAGCGGCTCGACGTCCATGATCTTCGCTGTGGCGCCGTGGTACTCGTACGGGTTGCGATCCACCGCGACCCGGTTGTCTAACCGGAGCGATTGCCGGCCTCGACCGCCTCCCAGACTTGGCCCTCGTCCAGTTCTCTCCCCGGAGATGACGTCGCCACGGAGCCGGGTCCGTCCTGCCCTGCGCGCGGCGGTGATCATCCCGCAGCCCCCACAGAGCCCGATCGAACTCGTGGCGTACCGATCAAGACCGCTCCCCCTCTCGCAGTATGACTATGGCACCCTGCCGCTACGGGCCCGGCACAGCGCGCGGAGCGCACCATCGTAGGCCGTAGGGTCGAGGACGGCGGCTGTGTCCCGAGATGGCTTGTCCCGCGCTACCGAAGATCTTCCGCATCACGGCGGCAGGACCGTCGTCCGGGTGCAGACGGGTGTAACGGAAACCCGCACCGCAGCCTAGAGGCGCGAACTCGGCCGTCAATTCCGGATATCCGGCATACCCGATGCGCTGCGAGAGCCGGACGCTGGTGGCCTCCGAGCAACCGGCGCGCTCCGCGAGCTTGATGATCGACAGTTCCTGGATCTCATCGGGGTGCGTGAGTAGGTAGTCGGCCGCCCGACGCGCCGCCGCTGGCAGCTCGGGGTAGACAGCCTCGAGGCGCACCGCACGACGGCGCGGAAGGCGATAGAGGCCGGGCGTTCCCGACTCGATCACGCGGGCTTCCGACCAGCGACGGCGCACCGGCGCAACCACAGCCCAAGGAACCCCGCCGCGCCCACCCGCACTTTGCGGCTGGCCACCGGTGTCCGCGTGCTCCCGCATGCCCGCTCCCGAACGAGAGGCGCAGATATGGTAAGCCCCGGCCAGGCGACAGTAAAGCGTCGAATTTTCGTGCGGGATCGCTCCAGATGAAAACCAATAGGCGTTTGGCGCAGCCGTGGAGTAGCCGGTCCCACCCCGAGAAGCGACCGGGTGCGCCAAACGTCGGGTTGAACTGAGCCGGGGTGGCAAGTCAGGTGCTAAGTGGGTTTCTTAGCACCTGCGGTTGTCGAGCAGACAAACTTATAGCAGCGTGGCGCTAGCGGCGTCACGAGGTGGGAACCGCTGCCGGCAGTGCTATTTGCACAGCCGAGTGCGAGGCGCATCTTTGCTCGGAACAACTGGGCGGACCGAAGGTCCAAGGCCACCCCGCTGCTGGAGGGCGAGGGGTCAGTGAGCATCGATTCCTCCACGTGCCAGCCTGGAAAGACTACGGGAATGACGCGTGATCATCCAGCCCCTTCGGCAGGATACGAAACGAGGACGGTCGACGTAGGATCGATGGGGCAACCCCAGGGGGTGCTGCCGGCGTTACGGCGACCATGAACATGAGGTGGCGGTGCGGTGGTGAAGAAGGGTCCCGATCGTCAGTTTGATCGAAGGCACGCCCGCCGCGCTGAGCGTGGCGCCGCTCTGATCACGCAAACCGCCCAGCTGCTGGTGAAGGCGGCTTAGTTCAATGCGTGCAAAAGGGAACGACAATCATCCTTTCTGCGGCGCCCTTGGTTTTCATGCTGGCGACGAGCCAATGAAAACGAGCTCTTGACAGTTCGACCCCGGCTGGTAGCGTGCTCCTGAAGGCGAGGAGGCGCGAGTGACGCGCGGAAGCTCCGTGCCCGGGGTGGAAATTCAGCTGCCCGGGCCGTCCAAGGGCGAGCTCGTCGACGCGGGGGTACCCCCGGCCTCCGCAGCAGCCGTCCCAGGCGAACGCGCTGCGCCTCGCCGAGGCCGCGTTGCGGCAGAGAACTTCGGAAGGGCACCCCCACCCTGCAGCGAAGCGGGCACGCTCCGGCGTAAGCGTGCGTTCCTCGAAATCGGGGCATGCGACGCGCCGCAAGAATGCATGACGGGCGCTACCACATGACGAAGAAGAGCTGCCTCATTGGAACCGACATCGGCACCTCGGGTACCAAGACCATCGTCATGGACACCGGAGGACGACTCTTGTCGTCAGCATCGGCGGAGTACGGGGTCCTGACATCTCGAGCACTGTGGGCCGAGCAGTGGCCAGACGTCTGGCTCCAGGCGGTCAAGAAGACCATTCACGATGCAGTGCGGGAATCGGGTGTCGAGCCCGGAGCCATCGCCGGCATCTGCATCAGTGGGCTGTACGGTGGTTCGGGAGTGCCGTGCGACGCTGCTCTGAATCCCGTTCGCCCTTGCATCATCTGGATGGATCGCAGGGCGGAGGCACAGAGCCGGTGGGTAGCCGACCACGTTGGACTCGAGCGGCTCTACGACGTCACGAGGAACGGTGCCGATCCCTACTACGGGTTCACCAAGATCCTTTGGATTAAGGACAATGAACCCGAGAACTGGTCGCGTATTCGAGTCTTTCTTCCGCCCAACGCGTTCGTGATCCAGCGCTTGACGTCCAAGATCGCGATCGACTTCTCCTCGGCCGGCAACATCGGGGGAGTTTTCGACCTCGAACACAGATGTTGGTCGAAGAGCATGCTGGAGGCGATGGGGCTTCCCGCAAGCCTGATGCCGGAACCGATCATTCCGTCGAGCGGCATCGTGGGTGGGCTTACGCGAGAAGCTGCGCGCGAGCTCGGGCTGCGAGCCGGCACACCCGTCTGCCCAGGAGGAGTGGATTGCGTGGTCGCCACCCTGGGTTTGGGAGTTCTTCGGCCCGGCCAGCACGTGGCCATCATCGGCACTTCCATGACCTGGGGTCTTGTCCACCACGAGCCCCTGCGCAGCAAGAACCTCATTTGCATGCCCTACGTGAAGGATCCCGAGGAGCTTTTGTTCACGTTCGGCGGAGCCGCGACGGCGGGGGCTCTGCCCAAATGGTTCCGAGACACGTTCGCCGAGCTGGAGAGGAGCGACGAGGCGCGGAGCGGCGTCAGTGCTTACCAAGCGCTCGAGAAGCGCGCGGTGGAGATAGCGCCGGGAAGCGACGGACTCATCGTGCTGCCCTACTTCATGGGCGAGCGGAGCCCGATCTGGGATGTCCACGCCCGAGGAACGGTTCTGGGGTTATCCCTACACCACGGAAAGGCGCACCTGTTCCGAGCCTTCCTAGAGGCGGTAGCGTACTCGCTCCGGCACACCATGGAAAACGTGGAGACCGGCGCGCATCTCGGCGAGAGCCTCGTCCTTGCTGGCGGCGTCACGCGTTCGAAGCTCTGGAAGCAGATCTTCGCGGACGTGACCGGGTACCCCATCATCTGCCCGGACCGAGACGTTGAGGCCAACCTGGGGGACGTGCTCCTCGCCGGGATGGGAACCGGGCTGCTCGACAGCTCGGCTGCCGAACGCTGGGTCTCGTTCGAGGAGCGGATCATGCCCGTCCCAAGCCGAAAAGCCATCTACGACCGCTACTACGAGCATTACAAGGCGGTCTACCAGCGGCTCAAGCCTACCATGCGAGAAATGTCGGAGATGGTTTCGGGCCTCAATTCGCCGGGCCAGGGGCGTTCATGAACCGCGTGGAGCCACTACTTCGGTTAATGAACCTCTCAAAGGCGTTCTCGGGGAAGCTTGTCGTCGACAACGTCAACATGAGCGTGAATCGAGGCGAGATCGTCGCCTTGATCGGTGAAAACGGGGCGGGTAAGTCGACGCTGAAGAACATCCTCGTGGGCCTCATCGAGCCCACCGAAGGGCGCATCGTATACAACGGTACCGAGCGCAGCAGGATGCGGCAGGGCGACTACCGCATAGCGGCTGTACACCAGGAACTGAGCCTGTTCGCGACTCTGTCGGTTGCCGAGAACATCTGCATCACCGACCTACCGGGGAAGAAACCGCTTGTCGACTGGAGGGCCTGCCGGCAGAGGGCCAAGAAGTATCTCGATATGATGGACGTCGATCTGGACCTCGATACAGCAGTCCAGATTCTGGGGCCGGGCGAATGCCAGCTGGTCGAAATCGGCAAGGCGCTGTACCAGGAGCCGGAACTCCTCATCCTCGACGAGCCGACCGCATCCCTCTCCCACCCAGAGCGAAAGAAGCTTTTCGAGATCATGCAGACGCTGAAGAAGCGCGGCGTGGGCATGATCTTCATCACGCATTTCATCGACGAGGTGTACGAGGCCAGTGATACCATCGTGGTGCTGCGCAACGGGGCCCATGTCGGCGGCGGGATCACCGCCGAGATGCCCCGAGACCAACTCGAACAGCAACTCGTGGGGCGCGCGCTGCACGAACGCAAGCTCGACATCGGCATCCCACGGGAAGAGGTCGCCCTTGGCGTGAAGGCGTTCAATTCAGATCGGTTCGTGGACATCAGCTTCCAGGTCCGGCGAGGCGAGATCCTGGGGATCGCCGGACTCATGGGGGCCGGCAGGACCGAGGTAATCGAGTCGGTGTACGGCCTGCGCCGGACGCGCGGGTCGCTGGCGCTGTTCGGGAAGCTATACGCAACGTGGAGCCCCACCCTGCTCCGAGCCCTGGGGGTCCTCTTCGTGCCAGAGGACCGCCGGACGAACGGCGTTTTTCCCTACCGCCCGTTGAAGGAGAACCTCACATCCTCGAACCTGAGCGGGTTCGTCCGGCGCCTTATACCAGGCATTGGTTTTCGGGGAGAGCGGGAGGGGGCGGAGGGTCTCGCCCGCAAGCACCGGGTCCTGTTCTCGGACATCGAGGCGCCCATCACGGCGCTCAGCGGCGGGAACCAGCAAAAGTCGATCCTGGCGCGCTGGATGTCGATTGATCCGAAGGTCTGCATCTTCGACGACCCCACCCGCGGCGTGGACATCGGGGCGAAGGAAGAGATCAGCGAGGTCATCGCGCAGATGGCGCGCAGGGGCTGTGCAGTCGTGATCGTGTCCTCGGATATCAAGGAACTCATCGAGCTCTCGCATCGCATCCTCATCATGAGGAAGGGGCGGTTCGTGGCCGAGATGAGGAGGGACGAGTTCGACGCCACCCAGATCATCCGCGTGGCGGCTACCACCGCGTGAAGACCATGGACTCAGCCCACCGCACACCGATGGATCACCTCCTCAGGACGCTGAGGGTAGCCTGGCTCTCGATCTTGCTCGGCGTGATCTTGCTCGCGTTGGCCCTGAGCATCCTCCAACCCTCGTTCTCCTCGCTCACCAACTTCAAGAACATCTTCCAGCAGTCCAGCGTCACCGCCGTGATCGCCGTGGGGATGACCTTCGTCATCCTCAGCGGCGGCATCGACATCTCGGTGGGGATGAACGTGTTCTTGATGTGCGCGTCCATGTACGTGCTCAACCGGAGCATCCCTGCCGGGCCGGTGCTTGCGATTGGGATCCTGGGCGGCGCGCTCATCGGGGTGGTGAATGGGTTCCTGGTCTGCATCCTTCGGATCACACCCATCATCTCGACGCTTGCGACGCTCTCGATCTGCCGTGGGATCGCGTACCTCTTGATCGAATCGAAGATGAAGGTCGTCTCCCCGAGCCTGCGGGTGGTCGGCGCGAGCGACCTGTTCGGATTCGCCCCCGTTCCCATTCTCATCATGCTGGCCATCCTGCTCGCCGGGCACCTGCTCCTCCGCTTCACCCGATTCGGCCGCTACGTTCTGGCCATTGGCAATTCGACCGTGTCGGCCCGTGAATCGGGGATCCCCATCAAGAGGATGCAGTTCGCAACCTACGCGCTGTGCGGTTTGTGCACCGGGATCGCCTCCACCATCTACATCGGCCGGCTTGGCACCGTGCAGACCGACACCGCCTGGGGGATCGAGTTTACGGTCATCACCGCCGTGGTCCTCGGCGGCACCCGGCTTTCCGGGGGTCGGGGGACGATCATCGGTAGCGTCATCGGCTGCCTATTTTTGACCCTCATCGAAAACGGCCTCAGCCTGATGGAAGTCTCGGGCTTCTACTACGACGTGGTGCGGGGCGCGATCCTTCTGTTGGCAGTGATCCTGGAGGCGGTCTCCACCTGGCGGCAAAAGCGGGCCATTCTGGAGGAGCGGGCCCGACGGCTCCGCATCGCCCCACACGCATGAAACGAACGGACGGGCGTGGGATCGTGCGCCCGTGAATCGAAGGAGGTGGCCAAACAGAGCAGCGAGGGCAGGTGAGCATCGAATCGATTCGGTAGAGTCTTATCGTGCTGCCGACGAAGTTGAGGTCGCCAGGAGGGAACAGATGAGCAAGGTAAAGGGGCTGCGGATTCTTGCCTCCACGCTGGTGGCGCTCGCCGCCGGTGCGGGAGCGCTCGTCCCGAGGAGCGCACAAGCTGCAAACAAACTGGTGATCGGGATCTCCACGGACGCCGGGTACCCGGCGCGGGCGATCGAAGTCATCGGTGTCTACCAGAAGGCTAAGACTAACCCGAACGTCAAAGTCATCGAGCAAAACGCGGACAACGACTCGTCGAAGCAGATCCAGCAAATCAAGTCGATGGTAGACCAGGGCGTTAATGCGATCGTGGTGTGCGCGGTCGACATGAACGCGATCAAGACAGCACTCGACTACGCACAGCAGAAGAAGGTGATCGTGACGCTATACGACAGATTCGTCGATCACCCGGCTGTCAAGTTCGTCGGTGGCTACGATTCTTACAACGATGGTGTGATGAGCGGCGAGGCCATCAAAGGCTTCAACGACGGGAAGGAGCATGTCGTGTTCGAACTGGTCGGCAACCTGGCGGACACGAACGCCCTGGCCCGCCGGGATGGCTTTCACAAGATCACCGACACGCTACCTAACCTGAAGGTCGTGCAGATCCAGACCGACTGGTCCACCGACAAGGCGCTCTCCGGCATGGAAAACGCTCTGCAGAAGTACCCCGACGTGTGGGCCATTTTCAATGCCTCGTCCCACATGGACGGATCGATCACCACGGCGCTCAAGGAGGCCGGCCGACTGAAGAAGCGCGGCGAGCCGGGCCACGTCGTCCTGGTCTCGCTTGGCGGTGAGCCTCCCGGGATGCAGACCGCCCTCGATGGCTACACCGATGTCTTCATGGTCATTCCGTTCGACGAAATGGGCGGGCAGGTCTACGACGCGATCGTGAAGCTAGCCAGCGGTCAGCAACCCGCGTCGGACAAGTACTACTGCAAGACCTTCCCGGTGAAAGGCGAGGATGTCGAGAAGCGGAAGGAAGAGATCTTCGCCTGGAAGTACCGGGACATGTTGAGCAAATAGGCGCGAGTCACCCTGTCATCTCGGTGTGGAGGCCCGCCTGTGATTAACGGCACAGAAACGAGTCCAACCCAGACCGCAGGGCCGCAGCACGCTTCTGCGCGCCACCCGAGGGGCGGCGCGCAGAAGCTCATCAGCGCTATCGCGCGCAATCCGATCGCGTTCATGCTGATCGCGGTCTGGCTGCTCTTCCCCTTGCTGAATCCCATGTTCCTCACCGGGAACAACATCGTCACGCTGCTCGTCGCGAATGCCTTCTTCGCCGTGGCCGCGGTTGGCGAGACGTTCGTGCTCATGACCGGCGGGATCGATCTTTCGGTCGCCCAGAACCTGACCTGCAGCGCGATGTTCTCGGCGCTCGTGATGATCTCGTATCAGACAAGGGTCGTGAATGCGGTCCTCAACCCGGGGGCGAAACTCCTCAGCCTGTACGAGCTCCGGTCCCTGCCAGGCATGACGCCCAGACTGCTCGAAAATGCCCTTTCAGCATCGTCCGGCACCGCCATCCTCATTGGCACGGTGGTAGCTATCCTGGTGGGCCTGCTGTTCGGGATCATCAACGGGGTGGCGGTGGGCTTTTTCCGGATGAGTCCGTTCATTGTGACGCTCGGTACGCAGCTCCTCGCGCGCGGCATGTCCTACGTCCTCTCCAACGGACACAGCATCTCTGGAACGCCGCGCGCTCTCACCAACATGTCGATTTCCTCCGGTATCCCGATCACATCGGAGCTGATTCTGCCCTGGGTGGTCATCCTGATGGTGGCGCTCTTCGTAGTGTTCGGGATCGTGCTGCAAAAGACCAACTGGGGTCGGTACATCACGCTTGCGGGTAGCAATTCTGAGTCGGCTCGGTACGTGGGTATCCGTGTGTCGCTGGTCATCTTCTCGGTGTACGCTGTAGCGGGCGCTCTGGCCGGGGTCGGCGGGCTCATGTCGATCATGTGTCTGGGCACCGCGGATCCCAAGGTCGGTGACCCCCTTCTCCTCCCCATCATCGGGAGCGTGATCCTCGGTGGAATCAGCACCATGGGTGGCGAGGGATCGATCACCAAGGCGACGCTCGGGATCCTTCTCTTCGCAACGATCATCAACGGCATGACCTTTCTGAATCTCACCCTCTCCTTGCAACAGCTCATCTTGGGCTCGATCATCATCATAGGCATGTCGCTCATCTCGCGGATCGGTTCACACCGGACGTGAGGTCCCATAACCCCGGAGGGTCGACGCCATGGAATTGCTGAGCGGCAAGTCCGCCATTGTCACGGGAGCGGCCCGCGGAATTGGCCGGGCCATCGCGGAGGAATTCGTCCGTCAGGGGGCGAACGTACTGCTCCTCGACCTCGACGAGGAAACCGGGACACGCGCCGCCGCCTCGTTGAGCGCTGGGCTTCCTGGGCGGGCCCTTTTCCTGAAGGTGGACGTGGCCCGGGAAACGGAGGTGGATTTGGCCTTCGAGCACGCGGCCGCGGAGTTCGGGCACGTGGACATCCTCGTCAACAACGCCGCGGTTCTGCTCGCGCATGAGGTGAAGGATTTCCCCCTTAGTGAATGGAAGAGGGTATTCGACGTAAACGTCAATGGCCCCTTTCTCTGCGCCCGGGCCGCCGTCAACCACATGATCCCGCGCGGCATCAAAGGTGTCATCCTCAACGTCGCATCAGCCTCCTCTCGGAAGGCAGACGCCAAACATGCGGCGTACTCCGCCTCCAAGGCAGCCGTGATCGCGTTCGCTCGGGTGCTCGCGCTCGAGGTCGGCCATCATGGGATCCGGGTGAACTGCCTCCTCCCCGGCGCCACGCAAACCGAAATGCTCGAGGACGTCTTCAGCCGAGTTCCGGGACTGAGGGAGGACATCATCCGGAAGACGGTGCTCAACAAGCTGGGGCAGCCCAAGGATCAAGCCAACGCGGCCGTATTCCTCTGCTCGGACATGGCGAGTCACGTCACCGGAGAGTACCTCATCGTCTCGGGTGGTGAGTTCTTTAACCCTTGAGGACGAGCCGGGCGTCGCCGAAGGAGGCGGCAGTATCCGAGAGCTTTGACCGCTCGGAGGTGAAGCGGATGCAGTTGCCTCGACTCGAGCCCAAGGAACCCTGGCAAAACGGAGTCGCCGAATGCCTGGTGGGTTCCGTAAAGCGAGAGCTCCCGAATCACCTCATGGTTCGCCACGAGCAACACCTTTGGCGTCTGCTCTCCGAGCTTTGGGCCTGTTATCACGAGGACCGGGCGAATTTGGGAGTTGGCAAGACGCCCTCGATGAGGCGCATGACGAGCTTCACGTCCGGGCGCTGCAGGATGGCCGAGTTCTCGACAAAGCCGAGCCGGGTCTCGCCGCTCGTCGGTTCAAGGAGCAGCTTCTTCATCTCCCCGAGCCCCTTGCGCGGCAGGATGGATACTTACGCTAGCCGACTCGTCGAGCAGCATCCCAGCACAGTGTCGACCGTCCAAGCCAACCGCCGAGTTGGCGGGTCTGCACCACCGCTACGGTTGGCGGCTCGCCGCGTAGTTCTCGTTCGGCGCCCTGGCGCCCTCACGCCCTGAAGACCACGTACCGGCCACCACGGCCGCACCAGTCCTTGTCTCGAGCGCAAACAACGGATCCGTTTGGGCGCCTCTACAAATCCGGTCGTCGTTCTCCGTCCGGCCCTGCTTTGAAACGCTCCCGCTGACGCCGTCACGCTCCTCAACGGCTCACTGCCGGTTCGGCGACCGACACCCACCGCAGCTTGACGAGTTCAACTGCGATCGCTCGGCCCCCCGGACCGACCGAATTGGTCGGACAAGAACTTCGCCTCCAAGGGGGACAGATCGAAGCGCAACGACGCCTGTTCGACGAGCGCCGGGACGTTTACGTCCGGTGCCTCAGTTCGCTGCTCGCTCAGCCAGCGTACGGCACGCCTTAGAGCGGCGCTTCGGGGAAGGATGTTCTGGCCCATACCCCACCTCCGCGCACGACGGCGGGAATCATACTACGGGCGCGGATGGTGCGGCGCCCCGCACCGCGTGCCCGCGAGGTTTCACGCGCCTCCCCGATACCCCAACGGGGGCTATTGCGCTACGAATACCGTAGCGCTACGGTACTCGTAGCGACGAGGACGTTGTCGCGCGGCAGGATGCAGTCGAGACTGCAGGAAGGAGAAGTGGTCATGGCTACACGCCAGGAAGTGACCCACGGCGAACCGACGGAGCGGTACAAGGCATGGGAATCGCCGCGCGACTGGATAAACCTACTGCTCGGGGCCTATCTAACGGTAGCGCCCCTCTGGACACAGGGGGCCGTGCGTGGTTGGTTCATCCTGATGGGCGCCATCGTCGTGGTCATCGCGGTGTGGGCCCTGTCCTCCGCATCTTCCCTCCCGTCTGAGCACGCCCAGATAGCATCTGGTGTCGTAACGTTCCTCTCGCCGTGGTTGGGTGGGTTCGTGTCTGCTGGGGACGCTGCATGGACGGCGTGCCTCATCGGCGTGGCGGTGTTCGTGATCGCCTCCGTATCGGAAGCGAAGACCGATGAGGCCCTTGAATCATAATCGCCGGCCGTGCTGTGGCCAGGTTGCAGGCCAGATAGGCCGCGCCAGGGTGCGAAGTTGTTCTGGTGATTTCACCTAACCACTTTTCGGGTTGCCAGCGAAGAGGTAAGAGCACACGATCATGGCAGCGCATATGACGCGCCGGGCGGACAGGCGGCGTGCAGAGAGCGACGAGAGAATCGTGGCGGCTGTGTTGAGAATCATTCGTGAGGAGGGACTCGATGCGGTGACGATAGAAGGAGTCACCGCACAATCCGGGGTGGCGAAGACAACTATCTACAGACGGTATAAGGATCGTTTCGAGCTGCTATCCGACGTCCTGGACCGGGTCTCCCCCCCCCATCGCCACCATGACCTCGGCCTGAACAAGGAAGGGCTTAACGCCATGGTCCGCGAAGCTCAAACACTGTTCGAGGAGCTGTTCGGCTTGGCGGCGGTGGGCAGGATGTTCGCTAGCGGCGAGACTCTCAGCCGTCAGTGGCAGGACAAGATCGTCATCCCGCGGATGAAGGTGATCCAGGAGTTCCTGGCGCAGGGGGTCCGTGACGGCCTTTTTGATCCGAATGTCGACTACGAGCTCCTCGTCGAGATGATCTTCGGCGGAATGGTAGTTTCCGAGGCGGTACACGGCGATCTGCCCGATGATTGGGCGGATAGGGTCGTGGAGGCCATCTGGGCTCTGATTCACCGAGCGGGCAAACCGGAACGCCGCGGGGAGCGTGGCGGTCGGTCGTAAGGACTGTCGCCAGGGCCAAGCTTTACTCGTCGGGACCAAGTCGACGGTGTTGAAGTGGGCCCTGGATAGGTCAACACCGATTCGAAGCGAGACCCCCATTCCTCGTTCCACCGACCGGGACCAGGATATGCGCATCGCTCCGGCGCCGACCCTTGGACTAAGTCTAGGGAGCGACCCCGCGGCGTTCGCTTCGCTGGCCCACAGGTGCGCATGGCGCGGAAAGTCGATCATTTTGTCGCCGGGAACAAGGATCGCCGGTCTTCTTCGACTTTATCTTCTGAACCGGGAAGGGGGCTCTCATGGTCGAACACGGTCTGACGCCAACGGGTCTGCCGTTTCTTTCGTTCACTGGTCGCGTCGATGAAGCCGCGCTTCGCGAGGTGCGTGCCTTGCTGCACGCACCTGGCCAGAACTCCGTCATCCTCGATTTCAGTCACACGAGTGAGATCGACGGCCGCAACGTCGCCGCCCTCATCACCGAGATAGTACATGCGACGCATAGGGTGCTGCTGCGCGGGCTCTGTGAGCACCAAATCCGCATTCTGAAGTACTGTGGCCTCGAGCCGGGGAGGTTCGGGATCAGCCCTGGTGCGCCAGGCGAGGCTTGGGCATCGGCCTTGGACCGGTAGCGCTGTCGGAAACAGGTCCTCGTCGCATGGCGCCGAAAGTCGATCGTACTGTCGTCCAGCACAAGGTGTTGTGCAACGGTTTAACTCTATGCTCATGGCCGCACGGGATCCTCCGTGCTGAGAAGGAGAGAAGACGATGAGCAAATACTTGAAGAACCCCGTCAGGGAACACGGGGAGAGCACCCTCGCACCATTGACTTGGCCTGGACTGCTGCGGCCACTCTCCGGTGAAAAGCTCGAGCAGATGCTTCGCGAGATGTGGCCTCCCGCCTGGGCGCCCTTGCGGGTACCCGTGGTTCCCGATTTCCCTGCCGTGGACGTGTACGAGGAAGGCGACGCCGTTGTGTTGAAGGCCGAACTCCCCGGCCTGAAAAAGGAGGACATCGAGGTTGAGGTCGAGGACAACGTGGTCACCATCTCGGGCAGAAGGGAGAAGGAGGAGAAGGTTGAGAAGAAGGACTACTATCGGTACGAGCGGTCAACCGGAGAGTTCAGTCGGTCGGTGGTTCTGCCCGTGGAGATCGATGCCGCGAAGGTGACGGCCAAGATCGAGAGTGGTGTCCTCGAGGTAAAGGCACCCAGAAAGGAGGGGGCGGAGAGGAAGGCGACGAAGATCCCCGTATCGTAAGGAACGCGGTCACCGGGTCGCGGCCCGGAGCTCGAGAGTTGATGTCGCGGGCTTCGGTCGCCGGCGACAGATCCTCGACCAAGCCTCGCACCCAGTGTCTGACCATGCGGGACTGCCGAGCACCGAAGGACGCGGCCCGGTTCGCCTTCAGAAATGGTCTACGGCCACGTTGCCAGCTTTAGGCGCCGTCTAATTGCAACATTTGCGCAATTGGGTGATGTCGGCGTTCGCTTCGTTCCCGACGCGCGGGTTTCGGGCGAGGCCGTGGCGTGCGTCGACGAGCGCCGAATTGCGCTGCCAGAACAGAAAGGAGCGAAGTCATGCAACCCTGGAAAAGAATTTTCTGTCCGGTGGACTTCTCGGAGCACTCGCGATTAGCACTCGAGCAGGCAGCTTATCTTGCAACTTCCGTTGGATGCGAGCTCACACTGATGCACGTCTATGAATGGGAGATGGTAGAGCCGCTGCCGACCGACCGGGTCGCCGCAATTGAAGCTGGGATCACGGAGCAGTTGCAGGCCTTAGCCCGCGAGGTCGGCCTGCCCAACTCGAAGGTCGACATCGAAGTCCTGCGCGGGGTTCCCGCGACCGAGATCCTCCGCTGCGCCAAGGACGGGGGCTTCGACGCCGTCGTTATGGGTACACATGGGCGCTCCGGGCTGACACATCTTCTGTTGGGCTCGACTGCTGAGCGCGTTGTCCGCCACGCCCCGTGCCCCGTCCTCATCGTGCGCCGCTGAGCGGGCCCGCGCGGTTGAGGGCCTCGCCAAAACCGCCCCGGAGGGTACTCGAGCGGCTCTGAGGGAAAGCGCGGCGAAAGTCGCGGTGCTCGCCCGGGACCAGGGTGGCGAGGAGCACGGCGCTGCGAGAGCCAAACTCGAGGCGCGGATCGCCGAAACCGATTCCGGACCCGGCGCTGCGAAAAGCTTCGCGAGGACTGGGAGATGGCGAGGCAAGTGCTGGCGTGACGTCGAGGAGAAGTTACGTGAGCGAGTTCACGATTGTGCTCTTCGTCGGCGAGAAGGAGGGCGTAGAACGATACCCTCAAGCGCCCGCGAGAGGTCGGTGACCGCATCCGCGACGCCGAGCAGGATCCTCCCAGTGCGGAGGCATTCGCAGCGCTTGGTCGATCCCCTCGCGTCTGGAACGAAGGCCCGGCGGGCGTGCGCAACAAGAAGCGGCGCGTGCGCACGGCCATCGAGGAGATGAGCGGTTCTACATTCGGGGAAGGAACGAGCCTTTCTTAGGCTCTACGGAAATGGGATGCAAGGTTTGGTACTCAGCATGCCTGGCGTGGCGAATGAGCATCGGATCGCGCTGGAAGAACTCTACACGCGCGTCGGGAGTGGACCGTACGGCCTTTCGAACGCCGAGGCGCAGCGCCGGCTTGCCCAGTACGGCCCAAACGAGCTCCGCACAAACGAGCGCAAGTCTGAGATCATCAAGTACCTGCGCCAGTACCTCAACGTCTTTGCGATCCTTCTCTTGGTCGGTGCAGCTCTCGCGTATCTCACCGAGATCCTCGACCCTGGTGAGGGAAACCTCTTCATCGCGTTCGCGCTCTTTGGCGTCGTCGTCCTAAATGCGACGTTCCAGTACGTACAGGAGCGCGAGACCGAGCGCATCATGGAGAGTTTCGGCAAGATGCTCCCTACGATGATCACGGTGCTGCGCGATGGCGAGGAGCGCGATATCGACGCAAAACTTGTCGTGCCGGGCGACATCATAGTGCTAAGCGAGGGCGACAAGGTTCCCGCCGATGGCAGGCTCATCGCCCAGAACCAGCTCAGGGTGGACAACAGTTCCCTCACGGGGGAATCCGAGCCCCAACTGCGCACGGTTGAATGCACGCATGAAGACATCCTCGAGAGCCGCAACGTCGTCTTCGGCGGGACGCTCGTGCAGTCTGGCGACGGCCGCGCGCTCGTCTACGCAACGGGGATGCATTCACAGTTCGGGCACATCGTGCATTTGACGAAACAGACTCGCTCGGTCGAAACGCCCATCCACCACGAGATCGTGAATTTCACGCGCGTGATCAGCGTGATCGCGATCGTGATGGGCGTCTTCTTTTTCATCGTAAGTCTTGTCCTGCGCAGGGGCGTCCTGGGGAGCCTCATCTTTGGCATCGGCATCATTGTCGCGAACGTGCCTGAGGGTATGCCTGCAGAGGTGACGCTTTCGCTCGCGCTCGCGAGCAGGCGTATGGCGCGCAAGCAAGCGCTTATTAGGAACCTCGAGAGCGTCGAGACGCTCGGCAGCGCCACCGTGATCTGCACGGACAAGACGGGCACGATCACGCAGAACAAAATGAGCGTCACGACCGTCTACCTCGACGGCAAGGAATACCCAGGCGACAGCAGAGACCTGCGCAGCCAAAAGGACCTCGCCGTCGCGTGGAGCATCATGGCGCTCTGCAACAACGCGCGCCTGACGAAAGAGGGAGGATTCGAGGGGGATCCGACGGAAGGTGCGCTCATCACCTTCGCTCACGAGCTCAAGCCCGTCGACGAACTCCTAAAATCTGTCCCGCGCGTGCACGAGATCCCATTCGACTCGGCAACTAAACGAATGATCACAATGAACAAGGTCTCGGCCGAGCAAGAGTACCATGCCTATCTCAAGGGTGCGCCCGAGGTCGTCTTTGACTCTTGCACGAATGTGCTGCACCACGGAAACGTCGTCCGGTTCAGCTCGGTCGAGCGCAAGCACCTCGAAGAAGCGTGCCACCGTCTCGCCAGCAGAGGCGAGCGCGTCTTGGGGCTTGCGTACAAGTCCACGGCGGTCGAGGAAGAGCAACGCCCCGAGTTCATCCTGGTCGGTCTCGTCGGGATGCTCGATCCTCCCCGACCCGAGGTACGCGACGCCATCATCAAATGCCGCTCAGCTTGGATCAAGGTCATCATGATTACGGGCGACTACGGTCTCACCGCGGAGGCGGCCGCGCGCCAGGTCGGTCTCATCGAGGGCGCCGGCCGTGTCGTACACGGCGACGAGCTCGAGCTTATGAGCGACGAGAAGCTCGCTGACGTCCTTGGCGAGCCCGAGCTCGTCTTCGCACGCACTTCGCCGATTCAGAAGCTGCGCATCGTGGAGGCTCTGCAGGCAAGGGGTGAGATCGTGACCGTCACCGGCGATGGCGTGAACGACGCGCCTGCGCTCAAGCACGCGGACATGGGCGTCGCGATGGGCCAGACGGGCACTGAGGTCGCGAAGGAGGCCGCGGACATGGTGCTCCTCGATGACAACTTCGCGACAATCGTGAACGCCGTTGAGGAAGGTCGCGCGGTCTACGAAAATATGAAAAAGTTCATCACATACATTCTCACGAGCAACGTGCCTGAGATTGTGCCGTTCATCGCGTACGTGCTGCTTGCGATCCCGCTCCCGCTCACGGTCATCCTCATGCTCGTGATCGACCTCGGGACAGACATGCTGCCCGCAATCGGTCTTGGCGCGGAGCCACCCGAGCATGACGTGATGCGTCAGCCGCCGCGCAGACGAACGCAAAAGCTTCTCACAAAGCGGATGCTCGTCATGAGCTATTGTGTCGCCGGGATGGTGGAGGCCGCGGCCGGGTTCTTCGCGTTCTTCTGGGTGCTCGCGCACGGTGGCTGGAGATGGGGTGAGCAGCTCGCTTCAAAGATACCGCTTTACCGCGAGGCGGTGACGGCATTCTTCGTCGCCGTTGTCGTGTGTCAGATCGCAAACGTTCTCGTCTCACGCACGCGTAGAGAGAGCTTGCTCACTGCTGGAATCTTCACGAATAGGCTCATTGTCCTCGGTATCCTCATCGAGATCGGCATCGCCGGGCTCTTCTGTTATGTCCCGCTTGTCCAGAAGATCATGGGAACTGCGCCCCTTTCGGCGCTGGAGCTCGTCCTGGGCGTGCCGTTCGCCGCGGTCATCCTCTTCTCTGAGGAGCGACGCAAGCGGCGCGCTCGGCGCAGCTGCGAGACGCCTCTCCCAGAATGTTTCGCCTGGTAATGAGTCATTGGGGCTACCTCCCACCGGATCGCTGCTCGGAACTTCTCAACTGATGAGGGGACCGCTCGAGAAGGGCTATGCCGCCGAGGGGGTCGGCATGAAGACGCGCGGCTCTGAACCGCCGGCGAGGCCGCGGGCACGCGGCGGATCGTGGCGAGTGCCGTGCTGGGGTTACATGGAGACGGCTACGGACGAACGATCGTAACCGTTCACGGCTACTCGACTGCCGGGTATGGTCATGATCATACGTGATCATATGTTTTTGGTGTGTACAGGGCTGAGGTTTGATGACTTATAGAGCGGGTGTCGTTCGCGGACCCCCGAGAAGCGCGGATCGCTAAACTCGAGGAGGAGCTCGCGGAGCGAGATGCCCGGATTAGCAAATTGGAAGAGCTGCTGACGGGTGCGCTGGCTCGGATCGCCGATCTCGAGGCCCGCCTGGATCAGAATTCCCAGAGCTCGTCGAAGCCGCCGTCGTCCGATCCACCGGGCACACCGCGAGGAGCGAAGGAGCCGACGGGACGCGCGCGGGGTGGACAGCCGGGGCACAAGGGCCGCAAGCGAGAGAGGCTTCCTGCTGATAGGGTGGTGCCGGTACTTCCGCCACGGTGCAGTTGTTGTCAGCGTCCGCTGCGTGGAACGGATCCCGATCCCCGGATCCATCAGGTCATCGAGCTCCCCGAGATCCGCCCCGACGTGACCGACTGCGAACTGCATGAGCTCGTCTGCGAGTGTGGTGCACGGACACGGGCGACCCTGCCCGTCGGCGTCCCCCAGGGGGCTTTCGGGCCTCGGCTCATGGCCGCGGTCTCCCTCTGCACCAGCCGCTTCCACATGCCCAAACGGATGGCCCAGGAGTTCCTGCGCGACATGCTCGGCATTGAGGTCGCGCTCGGGTCGATCTCGAAAATGGAGCAGTCCGTGAGCGAGGCCATTGCTGCCCCGGTGGAGGAGGCGTGCACTGCGGTCCAGGACCAGGTCGTCGCTCACCAGGATGAAACCGGTTGGCAGGAGGGTATCGAAGAGGGGCGCAAGGGCCGCGCGTGGCTCTGGGTCGCGGTAACGGCGCTCATCACCGTCTTCCGAGTCGCTCGTAGCCGCGGGGCCGAGGTCACCAAGGAGATGCTGGGCGAGGACTTCCGCGGGTTCCTGGTGGTGGACCGCTGGGCGGCCTATCGCTGGGTTGCACGCGGCATGCGGCAAATCTGCTGGGCCCATCTGGTCCGTGACCTCTACTCCTTCGCTGAGCGTGGCGGCGCAGGCGGGCGGATCGGTGAGCAGCTGCTCGAGCGGGCCGCGATCATGTTCCGCATGTGGCACCGCATCCGCGACGGCACTCTCACGCGCCGAAACTTCCAGCGCCGGATGAAGCCCCTGGAGAGGTCAGTGGGCCGCCTCCTCCGCAAGGCCGCGGTATGTGGCGATGCCAAGATCGAGGGCATGGCCAAGGACATCCTGAAGCATGAGCCCGCCCTCTTCACCTTCGTCTATGCCGATGGCGTGGAGCCGACGAACAACCGAACGGGCCCTCCGAAATGCACGAGCGCATCCTCACGGTGACCGCCACACTCAAGCAGCAGCGGCGTCACGCGCTCAGCTTCCTGACCGCGGCCTGCGAGGCGATGCTGCACGGCCGACCGCCGCCCTCATTGCTGCCCGCGAAGTGAGCGGCCGTAGGGCGTGAACGGTTACGAACGATCTTGCTGCCGATCCCCGGGTGGTATTGCTTGGAGTGATAGGGGTCGCCATCCGGTTACCGTCTGAATCGATGCGGACCTCAGCGATATGGACGGCGCGCGTTTCAGCTCCATGATGAAGAACACCATGAAGCGGACCTGCCGAACGCGCCGAGGGTTTGACGCTGAAAAAGCCGCAGGCGGGCAACGCTTCCCAGGGGCTTCGGAGGAACTGCCTCCAGGTCCGCCTGCGCGAGCGTTCCGGTGCCGAACCGGTGCCAGCCTCTGCCAGAATGCTCGCGGCCGAGGTGCGGCCGATTTCGATCTCGGGCCCACGCTGAGCGTCGCGGATTTTCAAATAGCCCTCGACCCGGGTTCTCCCCGCGAGTCTGATGACAAGGTGGCGGATGTCGGTCGACTTGCGGGGCTTGCCGCGCATCCTCTGCTTGGCGGAGCCGTCCTACTACTTTGCCGCGAACTGCCGAACCACGCCAGGACGGTTTCGGGGCGCACGCTTTCGCAACAGGCCCTTCGGTCCCCGGGCGTGAGCAAGTGCATCTCACCCCTCACCGCCAACCGACGCTGGTCAGGGTTAAACGACATCCGGGCCCTGCCGGTTTCAGCAGCGAGCAACTCCTTGAGAACGCGAATCTCCCCCTGGAGGTACTCGACCCTGCGCGCAGCGTGCGTCGTTGATCGCGTGGGCGAGCATCGCGATGATGAACTGAAGGGTCACGGGGAGCATCGGGGGAGCGCCGAGCATCCGCCGCACCGCGCTGATGCCCATACTGTTCCCGCACACGGGTTGTGCGAAAATACCGCAGCCGGATGAGCTTTTCGGACAGTACGGCCGCGACGTGGCTCGTCCACACGCGGATGGACACGCTCGTTGCGGTGGGGGGAGAGGCGTACCAACCCGCCCTACGCGCGTCCCGGGGTGGGCGCCGGACCTCAGCCTCGTCCTTCCGCTGGTGCACGCGAAGGCCGTGACCGCCCGATGGACAGGTCTGCGCCTCGGGAACGCGAATCTCGACATCACGGCGAGATATTGGGAGAGCGAGCTGCTCGTCGTAGAGGGCTCGTCGGTCGCGCGCGTATCGGAGGCGCGCGTCGACGAACTCGTCGCAGGCTCGGTCCCCGTCGAACGAGGCCGAACGAGGCGATCCGACTTGGCAAGGGCTCGCGCGGAGGCGCGAATGGCTGCGCCACTGGCCGGGCGTGCTTTCCGCCAAGATGTCCGATCACGCCCTCGGGCGTGCGGTTAGGAGGGCGGCGATCCGACCGGTAAGATCCCGAACAGGATCGGCGCGGACACCGAGAGCACGAACGCCCACTACATGGGGCGACTGCGCCCATTTCGCGGCCAGCGTGGTGGGACGTTATCGGCGCCTCCTGAGAGATTACTGCCACTGGTAGTTGAGTACCTGCCGCGCAAGCTCTTTCGCCCTCGTTAGAATCTCCTCTCTCTTCGCGAACTCCTTCCGGATGTCGGCGATGCGCTGGTCGATGCGGCTTCTGACCTCGGGCTTCGCGCCGGAGGCCTGTGCCTGCAGCGCCTCGAGCTTGGCGTCCAGCTCCTGCTTCGCGGCGTCGAGTCGCTTCGCGGCCTTTTCGGCCATGTTCTCGAGCTTCCACAGCTCGTCGCCGATATCTGCCGCCAGCAATACCTCCATCGAGTTCGCCTTGGCGCCAGCACGCTCAGCGGTGCGCTCCGCTTTCCTCTGAGCGCGCTCCGCCTTGCGCCGCGCGAGTGCCGCCTTCCGCACGTTCACGCGCTTCTCGAGTAAGTCATCCTCGAAGGTCTCCCGCTCCTCGCGCATCACCTTCGCTCCGAGCGCCTCCATGCGCGTGTCGAGAGGCGCGCCCCACTCCTCGGACACTTCGGCGATCACGGCGAACTTGCCAGGCGTAAGGTCCACCTCGATACGGTGGAGGAATTCGTCGCTTACCTCCAGATGGACGCAATCGCGCACCCCTCCAGCAACGGCTCCGCCCAAGAGGCCGATCGCTGCACCGACGGGTCCGCCGAACAGCCCGATAACGCCGCCCAGCAGCGCTCCGACCCCTGTTCCGAGGGGGCCTTGATCCTTGCGCTTCAGGATCGAGAGGGCTCCCTGCGCATCGCGCTGCACGACGGCTGTCCCATAGACCGTCAGGATGCCTTCCGCGTGCAGTTCCCGATACGCGCGGAGCCCTTCGTATGCCCGCTTCTCGTCGGGGAAGACGACGACCGCGAACGTGCTCATACCCTTCTCCTTTTGCTCGCCAGGTTGTGAGCGCCCGTGCCGCGCTGGCGTACGACGGACGGGGACAACAGACATCAGCTGAACGCCGCTGCACGGAGCGCCCGTCGGGTCGCCACCGAGATCATGAGCCGCGTGAATCCGCTGAAGCAAGGACTTCGGGCACCCGCAGGCGCGCCGTCGGGAACGCCCTGTTTAGCGGCTACGCCAATCAAGAAAGCGGGCAATTGGCTCCCCGTAATCACGCCCAGGAAACCGCCCAGGATCGAACATGGCGAAGACCATCGCCGTGGCGACCGCGAGGATCACAGCGAAAAGGATGACAAGCGTCTGGCGCCGAGCCCGCACGTCGGTCACCCTACTTAGGCCTTCGGCTCTTCATCGAAGACGATGACAGTCTCGTCCATGGACCTGGCCTCCCCTGACTGCACCTGACCGCGAAGCGACATCGACAATTGTGAGGTTACAGCGAGGCCGCCGGCGACGCATTGTGCTGGACGACAGAACGCTAGATTCCGGGCGCCAGGATGGCAGGCCGGTCCTCGCCGGGCCTGAAGGAGCACGCCCTTCGAGGCCGAGCCGATCGTGAGCTATCCGGGCACGTCAGCCTTGCTTTCATGGGATCATCGGGTCGGGGACCAGGCGTGCGGTGCCCGGCCAGAGGCCGTGCGGATGCGGCGAGGTGGGCAGTGGGCGCAGTACTAGGTGCCAGGATGAGCAGTGCACTCCGAGAACTTCGCGCGTCCGTTGCCCCGCTTTGGACGTGATGCTTCGGGACCTTCTGGCTAGCGAGCCTCCTGTCGAACCTCGGCACGTGGTCTCAGCGGGTTGCGAAGCCGTGGTTGTTGCTCAGCGCCGGCGCGTCACTTTTCCTGACCGAGCGATTTCGTGGCCCTGCCGGCCGATGACTTTCCGGCCCTGCCCCGCTACGAGAAGGTCCACTTCCTGAAGGTGGATCCGAAGCGGTTGCTCGAGATGATCGACCTTCTTTCCCGCTCTATGGCTGTTCTGGTAGCGATCGTCGCGCTCGAGCTCGAGCTCGCGGTAGAGATCACCGATGTGCTTTCGACGCCGTCGCTTCAGTCCATCGTGGCGCCGATCGTCCCTGCAAGGCACAGACAAGAGCGTGCCGTTCGAGTTTGTGCGCGTAGGCGTGCATTTCGCCACAGATCGCGCTTTCGGACGAGACCGCAGAGAGGGTCGACGCGCGGTGCTCCCGCTCATCCTCCGTTCCCGGAAGCCCAAGACGGGTTTTCCGCCTATCCTGGACCCTCGTCGATGTCTACACCCGGTGTGCCGGGTGCGGATCACCTGCGCGCCACGGAGAGCTGAGGGTTAGAGAATCAACCTGCGGCCACTCCTGGGCGCAGAGAAGAAGGAGATCGAAGCATGACATCAGATACAAGGGCACTCACTCCCGAACTGCTAGCCTCAATTTTCACACCGGGAGATCGGATAACGGGGTTGTTGCGAACGCCGCCTTGCGCGGCGGGATAGCCTCGAGGAGGACCGGCTCGTGGTCAGGCGATCTCGATGCGCAGGGGGCGGTCGCC
>Ga0335078_10001467_pt1 | contig 35559 bp, 29 predicted proteins | sample Lox_Sample_32_FD_206711 | JGI IMG/M metagenome (GOLD analysis project Ga0335078, IMG submission 206711) | Soil microbial communities from Loxahatchee National Wildlife Refuge, Florida, United States - Lox_Sample_3.2 | ecosystem: Environmental > Terrestrial > Soil > Wetlands | place: USA...
AGATGCCCTGGTACTCGGCCCCCCAGGAGTCACTGGAAATCCTCCTGGTTGGACGCCGGATCGGCAGGATGCACATCGTCTGCTACCTGCGACAAGGGTCCAAAGTGTTCGAGACTTACTGGACGACAGCACGCGGCTCCGAGGTGATCGACAACAACTACCACTTGCTCGACTTGACCGTCTACGGGCGGCAAGAGACCTGGGAGGATTCGCCGGCTGGCTGGCCGCAACAATGCAGCATTACGCGGACCAAGAGTGGCTCGCCAACCTGGGAACCAGAGTGGCCGGGTGGTCGCCCTATCGCGCAATGGCCTCGCGTGCAGGCGGGGTACTCCGACGACCTGGGAACCGGAAGATACTGACGCTCGGCTAACGGTAGCTCGACCTTGGATCCAAAGCCTACTGCGGGGCCGCGTACCCCGGCTGGGGTCAGTGAAGAGTATCCCGCCACACTTGTCACTCTCTGTCCGTTCGAAATCTGAATCAGTATATGTACGTGGCCACTAAGCACCCGTCTTCAAGCAACGCAATTCTTGTGGAGGAGTTAATCATTATGACTTCCGACCGAGCTTCGCAACAAGTCTTCTTTGGCACCTCAGCGCTGCTCTTCATTGGAAGCGCGACAATGACAATCGCATGGTGCGCGTCAATGTCCGCCATGGGGAAAATGCCAATGCCGGGCGGCTGGGCGATGTCGATGACATGGATGCGAATGCCGGGACAGACGTGGATTGACGCCGCTGCGTCGTTCCTCGCCATGTGGATCGTGATGATGGCAGCCATGATGTTGCCGTCTCTGATCCCAATGCTGTGGCGCTTTCGCCAGGCCGTAACTTGGGTAAGCGATTTGCGCCTTGGAAGCCTCACCGCACTCGCCGGTCTCGGATACTTCTTCGTGTGGACCCTGATCGGATTGGCCGTTTTTCCACTCGGCATTGCGTTGGCAACTGTCGAGATGGATATTCCGGCCCTCGCTCGCGGTGTTCCCTTCTTAATTGGAGCGGTCATCCTCCTCGCGGGAATATTTCAGTTCACCCCGTTGAAGGCGCATTACTTGGCTTGCTGCCGAAATGCGCCCGGACACGGAAGAATACTGCCCGCCGACGCCGGTACAGCCTGGCGGCAAGGCGTTCGCTTTGGACTTCACTGCAACCTGAGCTGTGCCAATCTGACAGTAATCCTTCTGGCCATCGGAGTGATGGATCTGCGTGCCATGGCCGCTGTAACAGCCGCCATCACCGCTGAGCGTCTCGCGCCCGCGGGCGAGCACTTTGCGCGTGCCATTGGGGTTGTTATCGTTGGTGCTGGGTTGCTCTTGATCTTGAGAGCTGTCGAACTTGGATAAGGCTTGAGTCGACCGAGTCATCGATCCTTTGGTAAGTTCAGATTGCTGCGAAATCGCCAATGCGCAATTTGATAAAGATCCGAGCCGGGAACGTCCATTGCCCTGTTGGCACCAGTAGAGTTTTCGCCATAGCCAGGTTACGGAGGAACGCGCTGGCTTCAGGAACGAAGGCGGACTTGATGTGCAGCGCGGACGGCCCGATGGCCGATCGTTCACCCGAAATGGTGCGGCCTGCGCGTCGTAAGCGCTGGTGTTGGTTGTCCAAACAGAGCAACGCGTTCTACGGACTGAAGCCGCGGTTCATGTCCCAGAGCGGATAGTGCGGCAGAGTGCCGGCCGGGTCGCGCAGGAATGCTTCCGTCTGAATCACCAAATCCCGCATGCGCTGGCGTGCCGCGGGCCCAATGTCGGCGCGGCCCAGGGCCGGCGCCTGGGCGCCTGCGCGCGCCGTTCCGGCGGGCGGTCTCAGGCCGTCAGACAGTTCGCTTCTTTTCAGCAGAGCCGTCAGCGATTCCCGAACTTCTTTTGTAGCGGTGTGATATTCCTTCTTCCACGTCTCCTCGACATCGCACGTGCGGCGGTAATACGCTTGCTGCGCCCTGATGCCCGCTTCAGACAACCGCACGAACTTGCCGCGCCCGCGCGCAGGGTCTCTTTCAACGCTGATGTACGGCTTGAGCTGCCAGCCAATACCCGCGGTCTCCTTCGAACAGCCGGTTCGTTTGGGAATCTCCGCTTCCGGGATAGGCTCGTCACTGAGAACTCGGATCGCATTTGCGCATAGCGAAAGCGGCGCCTGCGACTCACGTTCAAAATCGAGCGCAAACGCCAGCAGAACTCGGGAAAGTAGCACCGGCAGCTGCAGCCCGTCTACCGCAGCCGATCTCCGCGGCCCGAACTCCGGCAGCTTCAGAAGCGCAACAGGCAAGCCCTGCGGCAGTTCGCGGTCGAACTGGCGCTCGATGGCTTCTAACGAGTGGCGCAACCTCGTAGCATCGCCGCCGAAGCGTTTCGACCAGCGGGCGTCGATTTCCGGAATCAGGTCGGGCCAGATTCTGACGGCTGCTTCACCGCTCGCCGTGAGCCGAACCGGCCAATCGGCACGGATGCCTCGGCCGCTGCCGAAACCGGCGCGCTTTCCGGGCTGCAGCGCCACCACGCCCCATCGTTCCAGGCAGCCAAGCGCGGCTGTCGCGCCGGCCTCGGCTGTCTGCGTGCGCGAAGCCAGTGTTCCTACCGAAACCGGCCCATCGGCCAAAAACCTCAGCAAATTAAGCCAAATCATCAGCGAGAGGCGTGCGCCACGGCTCCGCATTTGCAGCATGCGGCGCTCGAATTCGCCATCGAGTTCCACCGTGTAGGCGACCAGAATCTGCGAGAGGATGGCCGACAGTGGCTTGTGCTGCACGGAGATCATTGTCGGTAAGTCTATCGCAGGCTTGCCTGGCATGAGCGAAATGGCTCAGGCTCGGCAGTCGTCGGTCCGTATCCTCGATGTGCGATACCTCGCCGAGGCGGGTCTCCAAACGCAGCAGTTCTGGAAACGCGGTTTGCTCCGATGCGACAGTTGACGATTTCGATCTGACATTTTGCTCGACTCTCGCCAACCTCAAAAGGATCATTTGCCGAAGTGCGCAACCAGTTTCTCAGTGGCGAGCCGCGGCCCGTCCCATTGCGCCACGATTTCGGCGAATGCGGCCGCGTGCGCTTTGGCAGCCTTATCGTTCAACAATCGGGCAATGGCTCCCTGAACTTTGCGGGAGGGATTGCGCGACTTCCCCACGCGAATCGCGAATCCCAATCTCTCCAGGCACGCCAAGTTAGCGACTTGTTCCATCTGCATTCCAACACCCACAACAGGCTTGCCGGCAAGCGCCGCAGTCATGACCGTGCCCACGCCACCATGGATCACGGCGAGATCGGCCATCCGATTTACCTGGAGCGCCGGGAGCCAGTCAGTCACGAGCACATTCGACGGAATTCGCACCTTCGCGACGCGAGAAAGCTGGAACTTTACCGCGGCGATGACGCGATACGGCTTTCCTTCGAAGCTCTCGATGAGGTTGGCGACGATCTCGGGCGTGCCGGAGCTGCCCATGGCGAAGTAGATGAGCGGCTTGTCGCGAGGGATGTTACGGACCTCGTCGGGCAGCGGGAATTCGCCCTGGGGGATGAGAGGACCAGTAAAGAAATGATTGGGAGGGAGGTTCGCACGGGAGAATCCGGAAGGTTCGGCGACCAGCGTAATGTCGCCGCGCCAGTATTCAAAGATCGATTGAAAGCCCGGAACGCCGAAGTGCCTTGCGGCGCGATTCGCAGAGTTCAAAAAACCGATCGTGATCCAGAAGTTGATGAATGAAAGGATCACGCGGTCTGCCATGGCTTTAATGAAAGCCGGCGCGATGCGGTCGGTCATGCCCGCGCCGTGCTCAAAGAAGCCGGGCAGCCAGGTGGACTGCACGACCCATACCAATGGAACTTTGGCGACGCGGCAACTGACGGGAATCGTCGCATACGATCCTGTGATGACGGCAACCGGAGCGAGCGCTTTGAGCACGGCGATTTCGTTTTCGACGCGTTCGATCATTTCCGCGTCGGTGAATGCAGGCGCGAACTTCTCTCCACGATCCACTTTACCGATGAATTCGATCTTTTCCGGCGTCAGTCGCGGCTCCATGCGAGTGAGAGCGAAGTTATGCTTTTCGATCATGGGCTCGAACTCTCCGCCGTCGGAGATGAAGTGAATATTGAAGATTTTGTTCGCCGCGGGGTCGCAGGCAACGCCCTTGGCGATCTCAACCATGCGGCTCGTCTCCGCCAGGTTGAAGGCGCAGGGCGCGAAAAGCAGGGTCTTGCGCACGGCTGTCTGAGTGTCAACTACATGAGCCATTGGAATGCCCGCTCCACAAAAGTTCTCGCATCTTTGTCGATGCAGGGCCGTGCGCGATGATCAGCTTGTCGAAATCCCAGGAAAGCAGTTTTTGAAGAGATTTGCGCGCAAGGTTGCGATGAATAAAGGACAGCCTGATGTCGAGCCCGACCCCGCCATGCGGGGATTCCACTCCCTCAAGCTTGAAGAGTGCGTTACGAAAGGGCTTGCCTCTAACCCTTGAGTGAATCTGAATGAGATCGTCCAGGATCACCGTGTGCGACCTGCGGTGAAAGAAGATGACTTCTTCGATGAGGGGATTGCCCTTGAAGGCGAGCTGGTCAAAATCATTCTTCCACGCCTGAGGCGGCTCGTCCCCGAGAATGCCGGCTAAGGACAGAGGCGCTTTCTTCAACGTGAACGGCGTCGCTCTTGCTGCCCATAGCTCCGCCTCGGGGAATAGCGAGTGCCAGAACGCCAGCCTCCAAACATGCCTGGGCGTTGCGGCAAGAAGGTATCTTACAGGTCCCAGGCCCGTGATTCGCTTGAGCACGTTGGGCGACACTTGGACGGGGGAGTTAACCCAGATTGTACCGTCGGAGAGTTTTGCGACCGTCATGCGAGTCGTAAACATGAATCCCATGTCGCGGACGTTCGGACCGTCCACAATCCAGAGGTCTTGGCCAAACTCCTGTAGATCCGTCATGGGCACCCTTTATCAGTGAGAGTAAATAATGGATTGAGTAGCTTCTGTGAAAAGTTCGCGGCCCGATTTCGGATAGATGAGCACGGCAATGGGGGTTGGGGGTCTCAAGGAGGATTGGGTGGACAGACGTAAGCTTCAACGCACCATGTACGAACTGGGAGGTGTTTGCACTGCACAGCGCGTTACGCTAGCGGTGCTTGCCGGAGGATGCGTATTGCTCGGCTGGTGGTTATTGGCAGGTTCCGGCCTCGCCGAACCGGGTGGTTGGTTTAGGTGGCATCTGGTTCGTGGAGATGCGGCTCGAAGAATGTGTTTGGCCTGCGGATTCACCATTTATTACCTGAGGATTCTATTCACTGAGTTTGTCTTCCTGAAACGCGGGGTGGGTTGGAGCGAGGTATTCACAATCGCGCCGTGGCTGTTGATCATCGTCCTGCTGCTCGGAATTGCAGGAGGGACAAATCCGGCGCCAATTGGACCGGTTGCGGTTGCCGGGGTCGTGCTCTTCGCTTTCGGATCGTGGATGAATTCCTATGCTGAGTATGCACGGCACGTCTGGAAACGGATGCTCGAGCACGAGGGCCGACTCTACACGCAAGGCCTCTTCCGCTTTTCGCGGCACCCGAACTACTTCGGCGACTTGCTCTCGTTTTCGGGGCTTTGCATGATTTCAGGAGCGTGGATCACGATGCTGATTCCGGTGCTGATGCTGGGCGGATTTGTGTTCGTGAATATTCCGGTGCTCGATTCCCACCTGCACGATCACTACGGCGACGAGTTTGATCGCTATGCACGCCGGACGCGGAAACTGATTCCGTTCGTGTATTAGCCGTATTCGGACACATATCGGGTGGCCGGAGTTGGGGCAGCGATTCTCTGCCTCGTAAATGAGCGCATCATCGCCAATGCGCTCATCGAGCCAGATTAATACCGGAAAGTCGGCATTGTGTGGGGCGAATGCTGCGACGAAGAACTGATTACGGACTACAGATGGGATGAGAAGGCCGGTCTCCGGCGGGATGCGTTAAGCTCCCAAGTTATCAGCGCGCTCGAGGCGCAAGCGATAAAGAGGAGACCGGCAATGAAGAAGCTTAGCACAAAGACGATTCGTGGGATTGGAAAACTGCAGGAAGGGCATCTGACCGTCGGGCTGGATCTGGGAGATCGGTCGAGCTTCTACTGTGTTCTCAATGGAGCGGGCGAGGTGATTGTCGAGGAGAAGGTCACCACCAGCCCAGAAGCGATGAAGAAGACCTTCGGAAAGATGCCGCGGAGCCGAATAGCACTGGAAACAGGCAGGCACTCGCCATGGGTAAGCCGCCTTCTATCCGACCTGGGACATGAGGCGATCGTGGCACACGCGCGCAACGTCCGCCTGATCGAATACCCAAAACCTAGGGCGTCTTTTTCTTGCGACCGGATGGTGATTCGGCGGTCCCTCGTCGCGCGCAATGCGCCAGGACTGTATTGCAGGCTGCCGATAACCAGGGGCTTCGCGGAGAGCCCTATCCCAACATACCCTGATCGTCGTTCCGTTCGTTCCAACACGGAAACAGTGTGCGCCGGCCTTTGATCGCAACGTCGATTAGGTCACTTCTGGAGGATTTCTGGCAAAGTGGAAATCAGTTTCAGACCATTGGGGGGAACGCCTCTTTACTTCTGCTAAAATGTAAAGTGAGGTGTTTCGCTATGGAAGCCAAACTCAGCAGTAAGGGGCAGGCTACGATTCCCAAGGCAGTTCGCAAACGATTGCAGATCAAACCGGGTGATCGGTTCAAATTCTTTTTCCATCCAGACGGAGTGATCATTCTGCCCAGGATTCCTACCAAGCGCCTTAAGGGCACCGTACCCAAGCTGGCACGGCCGGTCTCTCTCGAAGAGATCGATAACGCGATTGCGGCGACCGCCTCGGAGAGATTTCGACCCAAGAAATGATCGGCCTTGATACGAACGTTCTTTTGCGCTACCTGGTACAGGATGACCCGACGCAGTCGAAAAAGGCGACTGAGATCATCGAGCGCCGGCTCAGCAGGCAGGAACCTGGATTTGTCAGTCTTGTGTGCATCTTAGAAACCGTTTGGGTCCTCGGAAGTTTGTACAAGCGCTCACGCTTAGAAATCGCTGACCACGTCGAAATGATTTTGGCGGCCGACACCCTTCAAGTTCAAAACGAGCAGGAAGTTTATCAGGGCGTCATTGCGCTCAGGAACAGAACTGGGACGTTTGAAGATGCTCTGATTGGCGGACTGGGTGCCTGGTGGGGTTGCTCGGCAACTCTGACGTTCGACCAAACTGCTGCCAGGCGCCTGGATGGATTTCAACTTGTTTAGTTCATTTGGCCATCTCACAGGCTGGATGTTCAGCCAATCCCTTATCGCAGCTCGCATCTCGTGCGGCAGCGGGTCTTTCTCGGCAAGCTGCCCCCCACGCGGCAACAGAGATAGCGGGGTCGACTTCGTGGCCGGGCCGCGAATGGAAACTGCGCACATCGGGCTCATTGCCGATGGCGAAGCTATCGAGCTGGGCGCGGTAATTCTGCCAGATGTAGCCGGCGATTCTGGCATCGTCTTCCGCCAGGTTCGGATTGGCGCAGGAGCTTACGTTCAGCAGGCGCACCAAGTAGATGACTCTGACGCCGGCGGCGCGGGCAAACGCGAAGAGGTTGTCGATGACCTCCAACGTAGGGGCAGGCGTGACACAATGCTCGTCGGAACCGGAGCCGTCGACCGTGCCGCCACCCACGCGGATATTCCGGATGCCGATATTGCGAAAAAAGCCATTTCTGCGGACTAATCCTGAGATCACTTCACCGCCGAGGGAACAGATGCAGACCCGGGAAGCCGCAATTGTCTCGGTCGAATTCGGCGCTGCATAGTCTAGAATGGCGAGAGTCCCCCGGGAAGAGGTCCCTATGAAACACCCGCAGAAGTGCGCGTTGGCGATGTTCCTGAGCCTTCCAGTTCTTGCCTTGTCTGCGCTCGCACAGGCGCCATCTGCGCCATCTCTATTTGCGTCCCAAGAACTCAGCGTGACGCCCTCGCCCACGACAAGTTCAGAGTTGAGTCTGCCCGCCGCAGTTTCCGTGGTGGACTTCGACGTGTGGCCTACCGGCGCGGATGCGGTCATCCTGACCCGCGACAAAGCCGGCAACCATGTGATGAGCTGGCACGCAGGCTCGAGCAGCGCGACGGCGCTGCTGGATCTACCCGGGACCTTCAGCGCAACCTCTATCGCCGTTCATCCCATGGGTCAGCGCTTCTTCGTCGAGGGAAAAACGGGCCAGCAATCCCAGATCCTCGCTATGGACAACGTGAATGGAGGCTGGACGCAGCACACGATTTATCAAACATCGGCGGACATACGCCGCCTTCTTGTTGCCCCGCGGCCCTTTGAGACCGGATTTAACGACACCACGGGCGCAGCCGTCGAAAGCTACCGCCTGTTTTTCGCGGAAAGGCTGCCGAGTGGCTCCTATTCCACGCGGTCGATCACCGAAGATGGCCAGCGCGAGTACCAGGTGATCGGGCCGCAGTCAGCCTACCTGAAGATTCCGGACTCGCCCCAGGATCCAACTCCGAACTTTGTCTCTTCAGCGCTTCCCGAGTCCTTTCATCCCGATGGGCATTTGCTGATCTGGGAGGACGGCAACGGGTGCTTCCAGCAACTTGCCTACGCGAGCCAGAACTGGGATAAGCCATCGCATATCGCGGGCAATCCCTGCGGCGGATCGCTGACGGTCACCCCCAACGGCGCCGCATTGCTGCACTGGAAAAGCGGCGTGCCGGGCGTAGCAGTGATCGGCGACCACGGCAGCACAACCACAACGCAGGCCGGCGGCTATCAATTCACTTCCACGCCGTCGTCGGTGCCCGACGGCAAGGGAGTTGTTGGCCTGGTGGCGAAGGCGGGCACGCAGGCGCTGGTGTATGTGCCGATCCAGGTGCCGCTGGCCGACGTCGTCGATGCGTGGATGTTCACGCAGGATGCCGCCGACCTCGACAGCTACACGAATCGCGGCGGGCTGCTGCGCACAACCGGCGAAGATCAGATGTACGAGCTGTACGACACCGAGTCCTATGCCTGCGGCAGCTACGATAGCGCCACGCCGACTCGGCCTTACCTCGTGACCACCGACATTTTCTGGGAGCTGGTTGCCTCGGCTTACGAAGGCACATTCATCGTGGAGGAGCGCCAGCAGGCGATGCCGGCGTTCTGGGCATTCGTGACTGCTGCGCGCCAGTCGCTCGACGCGACCTCGCCCCGTTCGGCCTGGGCAACCGCATTTGATGCGGTTGCGGACTCCCAGAGCGCGACAAACTCATCCGACGCGGAGGCCGTGCACATTCAACAAGCGAAGGGCTCATTTCAATCTGCGGTCTTTGGCAAGGCATTCGATTTTACCGAGCTGATGCCGCGCGGTTATTACACCGCCACGCCCGAGATGCAGCAGTACTTCAAGGCCGTTCATTACCTCACCTCGGTTGCCGCGGCCATCGATGCCACACCTTTGAATTCACTGCCCGACAATGTGAAAGCGAAGGCGCTCGAATGGATCGCGGCCTACAGCGCTTACATCGCACCCAGCCGCTCGCCATTGGTGTGGAACTCCGGAAGCTTCGTTCCGCCCGCGTTCGCTCTTCATCCCGGCACCAGCCCGCAAATCTTTCCTCTCTCGTTTGGCTTTGACAACGAAGTGCTGCTCTCGACTGTTTTTCACTCCGATTGGCCCGCAGCCGAACAGATTACCGGACCAAAAGGCCCGCGCACATTGCCCTCAGGTCTCGATTTGGCCGCAGCGCTCGGGAGCAGCTACGCGCGCGGACTTTTGAAGACCGATCTTGCTTCCTATCCGGCACTCGGCCCCGCACTCGATGCGCTTCATCAACGCATGCCGCCGGGCGCCGGGCAGCCGGACCTGTATGACGCGTGGATCAACGCGCTGGCCGTGCAGTGGGCCGACGATGCGACATTTCCGGGAACGTCGCAAGAAACACTCTGGAGCGCGAAGAGGATTCAGACCGGCCTGGCATCCTGGGCCACGCTGCGCCACGCCACCGTGCTGGTGAACGAGAGAGAAAGCGCGGAGTGCGGCGAGGGCGGCTTTGAAGCGATCGTTCTGCGCCCGCCAAGGGGGTATGTGGAACCGGATCCGAAGACCTTCGAGGCCATTGCGTCGTTCTTCGACCAGATGGAGCAAGTAGTGGCGAAGTCGGCGAACTTTAAGGGAAACTTGCCACAGGACCCGCAGGACGCGTCGAGCGACGACGGCACAGCTCAGCCGCTGCGCGATGGCATCATCCGACGCCTGCAGGCAACCGCGAGCAACACGCGCCTATTCGAGGCCATGGCCGCAAAGGAACTACAGAATCAACCGCTCAGCGATACGGATTATGACGCGATTCTCCACGTTGGCGCGGTGGCGGAGCACGACTTCCTGGTTTACAACAGCCTGGCCAGCGCAGACCTCGCGCTCTCAACGCCCAACCCGGTGATGAAGATTGCCGATGTTACCGGCGGAGGCGAGGTGTCGTATCTCGAAGCGGCGGTCGGACGCCCGCTTGAGTGGGACCAGGTCGTTCCATACTTCGGCCGCCGCGAGATCGTGAAGGGAAGCGTGTATTCGTACTATGAGTTTCCATCTCCCACGCCGCTGACCGACCTTACTTGGGCGGGCAAGCCTGCCAACCCGGAAGCCGATCCTGTGCATCCATCACCGGCAGACAAAGCGGTGCCCGGCAAAGTCGAGTCGCAGGCGCACCCTGCGTGGGTCAGCTCTTTCATATCCAGGGAGAGCCTTTCGTGTCCGGCAGAACCGCCCTTCTAGCTGCGCTCTTCATCGTGCCCATGGCCTCGGCGCAAACGGCGCCGAGCGACTTCCACATGCTCTTTACTGGCGACGTCATGATGTCGCGCCTCGTCGGGATTGAGATGGAGCACCGCAGAACCGGTCCGTGGGCCGGCTTTTCCGAACTGTTCAGGAGCGCCAGTCTCGTCGGCGGCAACTTTGAGGGTGCTCTTGGCGAACCTGCGAGGTGCGTCGCGCAGAATGAGCTTTGCTTCGCTGTGCCGGACTCCGCGGCCGAGGCGATGAAGCAAGCGGGTTTCAGCTTCGTGACCGCTGAGAACAATCACTCGGGCGACCTGGGACAGGCGGGCCGAAATGAAACACGCGAAGCATTCAGGCAGAGCGACATGCCGGCGCTCGACTTCGACACGTCTCCGCAGTTCTTCCGATTTGGCGAGCTGACCATTGGCGTGATTGCCGTAACCACCATCAAGGCCGCCGATGGGCGCGTGCAGCAGATTCCCTCGATCGAACTGACGCAGAAGCTGCGGCTCGCTCGCCAGCTGGCGAACCTGGTTGTGGTGTCGATTCACTGGGGCAATGAACTGCAGGATTGGCCGACCGATGCGCAGCAGCAGCAGGCGCGGTGGCTGGTCGAGCACGGCGCAGATCTTATCGTCGGGCACCATCCGCACGTTGTCCAGGCTCCCGCATGTGTCGAGGGACGGCCGGTTTTCTTCTCCCTCGGCAACCATCTTTTCGACCAGAAATATGCTGAGACAAAGGACGGATTGATCGCCGACTGCCACGTCCGCGCCGGCCGCTTGCTGTGCGGGGCGCTGAGCACGCATACCGATCCGACCACGGCTTTTCCCAGGTTGGCCGGCAGAAGCACGGCAGCCGATCAGGCTCTCGCAGCGTGTTCTCCACAACTTGGTCCGGGGATGGAGATCGATGGAGTCACCGTCCGCCCCCAACCATGGTCTCCCGACCAGCCGGTGGATGGGATCGTTCTCGACGAATTTCGAGATGGAAAGCTGGCGTGGCAATCAAGACGCCAGAACCTGGTTTCGCTGCAACTTGTCAATTTAATGTCGGCCGAAACCTTGCTGCTCTCGCTTGAACGCCATAACTCATCTATCGACGATGAGGTGGGACTGCGACCCTATGTCTACGCCATCGGCCCCCATGGCCTCATTGCGCGATGGCGAGGCTCTGCCCTGGCCTGGCCGCTCATCGATGCAGTGGAATCGGACGACGGCGTTTTGTGCGCGCTGCACCGCGGCGACTCCTTTCTGCTGCCCGATCCCGCCACGAAAACAACGCGCATCGCAGCTTATCGATGGAATGGATTCGGCTTTACCGGCATCGCAACTCCGCCGGAATGCTCTGCGATCCTTCGTCAAGCCCTGCAATGACGCGACAAGCCAAACCATCCTAACCAGTTCCATTTGAGGCCTCGATGTTCTCAAGCATTCTTGGCAACAGCAACACTTGTTCTCTCGATTTCGCACGTTTATTTGCTTCCCTGCGTCATTCATGTTGAAGTTCGGCCACAAGGAGACCTCACATGCGAGCGAGTTTGCTGCGGATCGGTGTCGGTGTTGCATTGCTCCTGACTGGATTCATGGTTGGGGCCCATACCTCAAGTCCCATTCATGCTGAAATGAAAGTGAATGTGCCCCTCGCGTACGGAAAGGTTGTCGCCGGCGATAGCGCATCACTCTGGTTTGAAGATACCGCCGGCACTCTTCGGCAAGTCACCATACCAGCCGGGAATACCATCTTCACCATCTCTCGACAAAGATAGAATGGTCCCGGAAATGCGCCGCCACTGGGTCACTTCCCAGTGGCCGGTAACACACCCGGAGCCCAGTCTTTGGCTCGATAAGTGGCTTGACGATTGTGCACTCATTAACGGTTTCGCCGCGGTTCTCGTCAGCTCGAACGGTTTATTCGTGAGTGAACAACCTCGTTGGCTATTCAGTCCTTCGTGTATTGTTGGTCGCTGACGTGCTCCATCCAGTCGACAACTTTGCCGTCGAGCTTTTCCTGGATTGCGATGTGCGTCATTGCTGTCGTCGGAGTAGCACCGTGCCAGTGCTTTTCGCCCGGTGCAAACCACACCACATCCCCTGGCCGGATTTCCTCAATGGGGCCGCCGTCACGCTGAGCCCAGCCGCAGCCAGACGTGACGATAAGTGTCTGACCGAGCGGGTGCGTGTGCCAGGCCGTGCGCGCACCTGGTTCGAACGTGACGCTCGCGCCGGAAACCAGCGCCGGATCTGGCGCCTGGAATAGCGGGTCGATTCTTACAGTTCCCGTGAACCAGTCGGATGGCCCCTTGGCAGAATGCTGTGAGCCGGCTTTCTTGATCTCCATGTATTCTTCTCCTTATTTAGTCAGCTACTCTCGTAGTCACCAAGGCGCCCTGCAAGCGAGGAGCAATTGACGATGGTGCCGCTGCCCTGCTTGCGCATTTGTTCTAACTCAACTTTCATAGAGCTCCACACACCGCGCAGATTGATGCCCATCACCCGGTCATAATCTTCGCGGGTAGTATCGGCAGTTTCTGCAAGAACGTTTTGAACGCCGGCATTGTTATAGGCTGCATCGAGTTTGCCGAAAGCGGCGACCGTCTGCTTCACCATGGCCTCGACCTGCGCGTCGTCAGATACGTCGCAGCGGATTGCAAGCGTCTTGTGGCCTTGCGCAGCAAGTGCTTTGGCAGCGGATTGCGCCGCTTCTTCGTTCCAGTCCGCCAGCACGACGGAGGCGCCCGATTCACCAAATGCTTTGGCCGTGGCAAGGCCCAGTCCTGACGCAGCTCCTGTCACCAGTGCCACTTTGTTCTCAAAAGATATGATCACGACGAGTTCCTCATTTTTCCAATGGGTTATATCCAGGCTTCTTGTAAAGCAGGTTCCACTTGCCCTGAATATCGGGTATATAAACTTTGTCGGTCCAATCCTTGGGATCGACTTCCTCGAGCGCAACAGAGACGACTTCTTCTTTTCTGTTCAGGATGCGCATAACGTCTTTTACGATCTCTTCGGCAAGCTGCTTCTTTTGTTCTTCCGAACTGCCGGGGGCAAGCTTCACAACGACATGGGGCATGATTGACTCCTTCGGTGTCTATTGGGCGCGCTTCTCAAATACGTCTTTGACAACAGGCAATGCAGAGAAGACATTGAGCCAGCCCGCATAGAACGCCAGTTGTGTGAGCTTCCGAAGCTTGTTTCTGGGTCAGGCCATTGTGCATTGCTCGATTGAGGTGATAGCCCAGGTGCGCCACCTGTCCGGATGCGATGAGGGCGCTGACCGTTACCAGGCTGCGGTCGCGCGGCGACAGATCCGGCCGCTTCCACAGGTCGCCGAAAAGGCGGTCTTTTGTATATTGTTCAAGCGCGGGCGAAACTGAATGGATGCCGTCGAGCATGAATGTGGTTTGAGTCGTATTTGGCAGTGGCATGACTGCTTTATTCTTCGTGTGACATGACGCTGGGATAGAAGTCAGCAAGAGCCCAAGCGCGAATAAGAGTTTCATCTGGTTTCTGCTCCACGCTGTCCCTAGCGGTTAGTCATTTGTTCGAGAGCCGCTGGATAACGGTCTCCGTACACGGTGATCTTTGCGGTTGCGGCGTCGAGCTCGCGAAGGTCATCCGGGGTGAGTTCGATAGCGACCGCTCCGATGTTCTCTTCAAGACGCTGCAACTTGGCGGTGCCGGGAATGGGAACGATCCACGGCTTTTGTGCCAGCAGCCAGGCGAGTGCGATCTGAGCCGAAGTTGCATTCTTCTTCGCTGCGAAAGTCGCAATCAGATCGACCAAAGCTTGATTTGCCTTACGGGCTTCCGGCGAGAAGCGCGGAAAACTGCCGCGATTGTCCTCCGGATCAAACTGCGTGTTCTCCGTAATCGCCCCAGTGAGGAATCCCTTGCCAAGCGGACTGAACGGAACGAGCCCGATGCCAAGTTCTTCCAGCGTGGGGATAATTTCCTCTTCCGGGCGTTTCCACCAGAGCGAGTATTCACTTTGAAGGGCTGCGACCGGCTGGACGGCGTGCGCCCGGCGGATGGTTTGCGCGCCTGCTTCAGATAAACCGAAGTGCCTGGCTTTGCCTTGCTCGATCAGATCCTTGACCGTGCCCGCCACGTCTTCGATGGGCACGTTCGGGTCGACGCGATGTTGATAGAGCAGGTCGATTGTGTCAACCTTAAGCCGTTTTAGCGAACCGTCGACACTTTCTCGGATGTACTCCGGCCGGCTGTTCAAGCCCACCGGATGCGGATCTTGTTCTGAGTCGATCTGAAAGCCGAATTTGGTCGCTATGACTACCCGGTCCCGGACCGGAGCGAGGGCGTCGCCCACCAGCTCTTCATTCACGAATGGACCGTAGACCTCGGCGGTATCGAAGAAGTTGATGCCGCGTTCGACAGCAGCCCGAATCAGGGCAATCATTTCCTGCCTGGTCCCAGCCACCGCTCCGTGACCAGGGCTCAACCTCATGCAGCCGAGCCCCATCGCCGAGACTTCAAGATTGCTCTTTCCCAGTTTGCGTTTCTGCATTGCTTCCTCCCATTGCATGGATTTGCGTACGCTGTTTGAAGCTGGGTGGTTAGTCGGCAAGTGTGAGATTGACCGCATTCGCCTAAAAAGGCGCAATTCGACTATCTTTACTGAACTGTCAGCGTCACAGTCGTCGAATGGAGAATGCTGGAGCCAACGCTCGCATTTACTGTGATTGTGTAGCTTCCGGCAGGGGTACCCGGATTCCCGCCATTTTGACTCCCTCCACCCCCTCCGCATCCGGACAACCAAGTGATCACTGCCAGGAAAAGGAAACCGGCAAAAAAGCCAAGCAATTTCCGTTTTGTGGAGCGGGACCCAACTGTCGCTCCCAGCATCAAAATGCCTGGAACCGGGAAAGCCAAGGCATAAAACAGACTGTTGCCATTCGCCGCCGAAGGGTGAGTGAGGAATGCGGTTGCAGCAGTCGTGCTGATCGACAGAGTAGACGTTACTGTGCCGTTGACCGAGGGCGTAACGGAGTTCGGGCTGAACGAGCAACCTGGTGCTAATGATGGCGTGGGCGAAACCGAACAAGTCAGACTGACTGCACTGTTGAAGCCATTCTCGGCTGTGATGGAAATTGTCGAAGTCGCCGATTGTCCTGCACTCACCGTGCTCGGAGTGACGGTTCCTGCGCTCATGGTGAAGTCCGGCGCAGCTTGTACCGTTAAGACCAGAGGAGTGCTGTGAGAATTTGACCCCGCTGTTCCGGTGATCATTACGCTGGAGTTCCCCGTCGGAGTTGTGGTTGATGTCGTAATCGTTGCAGTTGCAGTCGCTGTGCCGTTGCTGGCGGGTGTCACTGAATTGGGACTGAAACCGCACCCAGCCCCTGCGGGCAAACCCGAACAGGTCAACGAAACAGCGCTGTTGAATCCGTTCACCGATGTGATGGTGATCGCCGATGTCCCCGATTGACCCACAACAACGGAACCTGGATTAAGAGTCGATGCCTGAATCTTGAAGTCGGGGGACACGCCCGTACCCGACAGGGACAACGTCTGTGGACTGCCCGGTGCATTGTCCGAGATGGTCACCGAGGCGCTCCGTGCCCCGGCCGCCGTAGGCGCAAACGTTACGCTGATCGAGCAGCTTGCTCCCGCTGCAACACTGCCGCCGCAGGTGTTGGTCTGGGCGAAGTCGCCGGGGTTCGTTCCGCCGACGGCGATGTTGTTGATGGTTAGTGCTGCCGTTCCGGAGTTCTTCAGGGTAATGCCCTGCGCCGAGCTGCTGGTCCCCACAATCTGATTACCGAAGTTCAGAGTTGCGGGCGAGACCGAAGCCCATAAACCCGGTTGTTGCTGCAGCAGCACCGAGATGTTGTTTGTTCCTTCATTCGCCATGGCCAGGTCCAACTGACCATCCTGGTTAAAATCTCCCACCGCAATCTGCCCGGGGGACTCCCCGGTCGCGGGAGACGATGCGCTTGGCGTGAACGTGCCGTCGCCGTTTCCCAGCAGGATACTGACATTTCCGCCGCCCTGATTCGTTACCGCGAGGTCCAGTTTTCCATCGCCGTTGAAATCCGCTATCGCAAGACCAACGGGATTCGCTCCAGTCGCCGGAGACGCCTTGGCCTGAAAAGTGCCGTCGGCATTCCCCAACAGGATCGTTAAGTTGTTGTCACCCGAGTCGACGACCGCCAAATCCAGTTTCCCGTCACCGTTGAAGTCGCCTGCGGCAATGGCGAGCGGATAAGTGCCAACAGCCGGAGAGGTAGCGGCAGTGAATGTACCATCCCCATTCCCGAGGAGAATGGTCAGGCTCTTGCCATATTCATTCGTCACCGCCAGATCCAGCTTTCCATCCCCGTTGAAGTCCCCAACCGCGAGGTCGTCGGGATAGCTTCCCGTTGCCGGAATTGCAGGAACGGGAGTGAAGGTTCCGTCGCCGTTCCCCAGCAGGATCAGCACGCCGTTGCCGTAAAGCGTCACCGCCAAATCCAGCTTTCCGTCTCCATTGAAGTCGCCCACGACAACTTGCTCGGGAATACTCCCGGCAGGGACCGATTGTGTCAGAGCCTTGAATGTTCCGTCGCCGTTGCCCAGCAGGATCGTCAGATTCTGTGTCGCGACGTTCACCGTAGCCAGGTCCAGTTTCCCATCCCCATTAAAGTCTCCGGCGGCAATGGATACCGGGAAAGTCCCCACGAGGATTGGAGAGGACGACCCGTTGGCAAAAGTCCCGTCGCCGTTCGAGAGCAGGATAGTCACGTTGTCGCTCACGACATTTGCTACGGCGAGATCGGTCCTCCCAATCCCCCGGAAGTCTCCCACTACAACCGACTGCGGCTGGGTACCCAAAGCAATGGGCGAGCCCGGCGCGCCGGCGAAAGCCAGTGCCGGCTGGTAGGGCGCGACCGGGAACAGGATCGCGTTGGACACCAGCGTCGGACCGGGATTGGCCACCGTCACCGCGGCGCTGCCCCGCGATGTGATGTCTGCCGCTGGCACTTTGGCCCGCAGCTCTTCATTGTTCACAAAAGTGGTCGTCAGGGCTGAGCCGTTCCACTCCACGGTTGCACCGGAAGCGAAGCCCGTACCGTCAACGGTCAAGGTAAAGTCTGGCCCGCCCGTCGCCGCGCTTGTCGGCTCCAGCGGCTGATTGATCAGAGGCACCGGTACTGCGCCCGCGCCGGTCAGGCTGACCGTCTGCGGGCTGTCCAATGCGTTGTCCGTAACCTGCAGCGTCGCGCTCGCGCTACCCGGCCCCGCAGCCGTGTACTGAACACCGATCGTGCATTGGGATCCGGGTTGCAACGCCGGTCCGCAAGTGTTGCTCTGCGTGAAGGTGCCGCCGCTGTTTTCCTGGATGGCAATGCCGCTCAATGCCAGGGCCAGCGTTCCTGGGTTCGTGAGAGTCACGGTTTGCGTGGCGCTAGTGCCGACAATCTGGGTGGGGAAGACGATTGCGGTGGGTGACAGGCTCGCGCCGGCTCCAATCCCGGTCCCGCTCAAAGTGACCGTGTCTTGGCTCGGCCGCGCGGCGTCGATGAAGCTCAACGAGGCGCTGCGGCTTCCCGGATAAGTTGGGGTGAACGTTACGTTGACTGTGCAAGTGCCGTTCGGCTTCAGCGTGGCTCCCGTGCAGGTGTCAGCACTGCTGGCAAAATCCAATGGGTCCGTGCCGCTGAAGACGACCGACAGGATGATAAGGGCCGCGGTGCCCGTGTTCGTCACCGTCACGGCTTGTGAAGTGCTGGTGGTGTGCGGCGCCTGGGGTTGAAACACAAGACTAGCCGGGGAAACAGACGATCCAAAGATGACGAAGCTGGTCACAAGGTTCGACGCATTGACGGTTCCGATTCCCGTGGCGAAGTCCCACCCAACCCCGGCGTTGAAGGCCGGCTGATACGCATTGCTGTCAGAGCTTTCCACGGCCATGCACGTCGCGCCGCTTCCACCTCCCCCCGCGAGGGTGCAATTGGGCATGGTAGTGTAGCCGCTTCCTCCCGCGGTCAGACTAATCGACACCCCGGACATTTCCGTCGCGGTGCAGGTCGCGCCGGTGCCGCCGCCGCCGCTAAGCGTGCAAGTTGGCACGGACGTGTAGCCGCTGCCGTAGGTGAGTATGCTCACCGAGGACACCCAACCCGTCACGCTTCCGCCCGAGTTGGTCGTTGTCAGGCCAACCGCGCAGGTTGCCCCTGTTCCGCCGCCTCCCGTCAAGGTACAGGTGGGGAAGGACGTATATCCTGAGCCCTGGTTCGTCAGAGTCACCGAACTGACCACTCCGGTCAGGATGGCGGCGCAGGATGCGCCTGTCCCTCCTCCGCCGCTGATGTTGCACGCCGGGGCGCTACCGTAACCGGATCCGAGTGATCTGAGCAGGAGATAGTTGATTGCCTGCGGTGCGGTCGAAAGCACGCCGTAGTTGCCCGAGGGCTGATAACAGTTTTGCCATGCGCACGGCAGGTCAGTATCCCCTCCCATACCGGCTCCGCCGTAAAGAAGCGGAATCTGTGTCACGTCGTTGAAAATGCAGTCGGTGCCTATCTGATTGCCCAAGGGAGAGCTGCACGCGGAGCTGCCGTTGGCGCTGTACTCCTCGGCAGCCAGTGCATAGTAAGTGGGATTGGGGTTGCCCCACCTGCTTGCGGAGGCTTGATTGACGAGCGATTGAATCCCGGCCCAGATGGGAGCAGCGATCGACGTCCCGCCGTATCCTGACCAGGTGTCTGGAGCGCCGCTGCAACTCTTGCCCCCGTTATTCGTGTCAGAAAAGCAAGCCGGGTAATAGTGGCTCCAGAGCCCGTTGCCGGCGAAGAGCGAAACATCGGGAATGTCACGCGTGCCGTCGCTGGGGTTGCCGAGGAACCCCGACTGCCACACGGGTTTCGGGTAGCCGCTGCAGGTTCCTCCCGTCGAATAAGCGATCACCGGCACACCGGAAGCGCAGCCACTCGGACCGCCACCACCCGCGGTTGTGTTCAGGTACGCGCCCTGATCGAAACTCTCTGCCTGGGAACAGAATCCTGTAAGACCATAGGTCGGAAAGATTCGCTCCCAGTCCGCCAGTAGTACGCTGGCGCAGGAATCGTTCCAGGGAACCTCCGGCAAATAGGACAGGGCCGACCCGTAATTGACGGCATTGGCCGCGCTCCAATATTTACTGATATCGCCTTGGTAGGCGTCGGCGAAGTCCGTGCCGCCCACCGACACGTTGTACGGAGTGGAGGCGAATCCGCTTACGTCAATTCCGTACTGGGCATACTTGGAGCCGCGGTCCGAACTTGCCGCGCCGGAGTCGCCCGAGGAGACGAAGATGGAGACGCCCTCAGCCACCGCTTGCTCGTACAGGGAATTGATATAAGCGTTATAGGCAGCACCCAACGAGGGTTCCGGTTCGCCGTAGCTGATGCTGACGATGGCTGGGGGCGCACTGCTTGTGTTCAGCAGGTTCTGTAGGGCAAGAAAGCCGCCAAAGCCGGTGGTCGTATCCAGGCAGGACGCTACCTCAATGGTTGCGCTTGGAGCCGCCGCGCTCGCCCATTCCGCATCCAGGATGGCCTCGTCATCATTTCCATTGACGCCTGGGTCAACACAGTTGTTCACAGGAGAGATGGGCGGGTTTGTCTGCAGCAGCGCGCCCTCCGGGTAGGCTGAAGCAAGCCCGAATGTAGAGCGAAAGGCGCTCCAATCTGCCGTCGCATACAGGTCGGTGTCCTCCACCACCACGATGGTCTGGTCCTGGCCTGAGTATCCCTTCGCAAAGGCCGGGAGAAAGTTATAGATGGTCCAAAGGTCCGCCGGCGCGACTGGGTACTGCCCATTACCAGGTGAGTACTGGGCGCGTTTTGTGAGCATCTTCAGTGGCCTGAAGTCATTGAGCGACACGATTCCCGAAATCGTCCCTGACAGCTCCACCGGGATCTGCGGATCGCTCGTGTTGGCGATGTGCGCTTCGCCGTTCACCTGCAAGTGGTGAATCTCAACCTGGAAGGCCTGTCGGATCTGGCCCGCCGTGCCGGTGAAGTCAATCATCGTCTGGTTCGCATAAATTGCGTTGACTTTGAACCCCTGCGATTCGAGCCAGCTTGTGACCCTCGCGACGTCAACCGGCGAGGCGCCGAACCGCTTGCCGAATTCCGCCGCCGTGATCCACTGGTGAAACCGAGGCGAAGCGGGATCGTGAGTCTCCTCGATGAACTCCTGAAGCGCTTGTTCCTGTTCCGGCGCTCTCCTGAGAAGGAGCATCAAGTGAGAAAGGGGCAGATCTTCGGCCACGCGCCCGCGGTCGTTTGCCGGAATTGCCTCGGGGCGAGTGTTGCCGTGCAGGGTCACAAACCGGCTCTGATCTGCACCTTCAGGAGTCGCCTGTGCTTTTATTTTCGGGGAGATTGCGAACCCCGTGACAGCAGCGATCGAAAGAACAAGGCACCTGCGGCATACCTCTGTGCGCCCACTTGTGCGAGAAAACATGGGCTGTTTCCGCCTAAATAAAGAAAGATGTAGCTATGTTACTCCTCGTGTCCGCGCTGGTCACGCGGGTCAAAGGCACTCCATGCCACGGACACCGGGTCGTGTGGCGAAGCGAAGAAGCGAAAAAATGCGGCTGAAAAGCTTCCAGTGACGTCATTGGAGAGCTCTAGGGGGTATGTGCCTTGCGTGACTTCGGATTCCAGAAAGCAGGATTTGAAGAAAGCCAGTGTACCTCGCTTAATTTCCCTGATCAGGCGTAAGGACTAGCGGACGTGCGAGCGCATTCTTTTTGCCGCTTGGCAGATCGCCTCTGCCTCCCTTGTAATCCCGATCGGTTCGTATTTTTTCTGAAAGCTCTCGAGGACCTCGGTGGGCGCGCTTTCCGGGGTGCCGCTATGGAATACGGGGTTCGGTGCATACTCGATGGAGAGTTGAATCTCCTGGGCAGCTGCTTCTCCTCGCAGAAGAGATACGACTACCAGAGCTGCATCCAGCCCCGCTGTAACGCCAGCGGCGCTCACAATGTTGCCGTCGACAACAACCCTCGCATCCCCAAGGACCGCGCCATAGTAAGGCAACAGGGACCGTGCAGCCCAGTGTGTCGTCACTTGCCGCTCAATGAGAACACCCGCCGCACCACACAGCAGGGCTCCGGTGCAAACCGAAAACAGGAGCCTCTCGCTCTCAACGTGTTTGCGGATGAGCTCAAGCACTACTTCGTCGTGCATGAGCGCCTGCTGGCCATAACCACCGGGTATGAGTAGGACGTCAAATAGTCCAGCTTCTGCAATGCGCACATCTGGCGAAAGCCGGAGCCCCTGCACATCGCGAACAGGCGTAAGTTCCTTCCCGATGATCTGGACTGTGGTGTCCGGCATGCGCGAAAGAACTTCAAACGGTCCCGTGAAGTCAATCTGATCCATCTGCTCGAAGATGAGGCAGCCCACAGAAAGCGGTCGTGCCGACAGCTCCGGTTTTGATCGCTCACTGATAAATAAAGGAATGCTCATCGCAGCTCACCTCGATCATCAGGCTGCTTTGGCAGCGCGAATTGGTGCGGCAGGGACGACCACATCGACAAGTCCGGTCGCGACGTCATAAACGAGCCCTGAAACAAGCCACTCGTCGGGCAATCCCGGAATCGCCTTGAGTGCGGCAACGTCGACAGCAACCGCCTTGCGTGGATCGCGGACTGACTTGGTCTCAACTTCACTTTCCGGTATTTGAAAGTAGTGCGCCAGCAGGGCTGGATCTCCGACCAGGCGCGTACTGCCGCAATCCGTGTGCTGAAGCACGATCAGGTGAAACTCCCCGCCGCCTCCCGGAATCGCCCCGGCAACTTCTCCGATTCGTCCGAGCAGACCGAACTCTTCCAGCAGTCCCGGTGTGACTCGACCGCCGATGTTCCTCATCACGACGGCCTCGCCGGGTTTGATTCCAAGCACATAAGCGGGATCCACGCGCATATCGGCGCAACCGATGATAATCGCTTTCACATTCGGCAAAGACTGTGGCATAAGGGCGCCCGGCGCGAACTGCTGGGCAGCATACTCTTTGTTGCGTTTCAACATGAGGTCAAGGTTATTCATGATGATTCTCCTGAAGAGATGATCTGGCAGCTACGCCAGCAGAGTTACGTATATTGCGTTGGATGCAAAGCATCGATTCGATCGGACCGAGCGATCTATTGTGTGTGCGTGAAATGACACTGAGCCTCATGATGAACGGCCAGTTAAGATCGATGTTCGAATGCGGCAGACGGACCGGTCGCATCGGCCTCATCCCCGAGATCCACGGCTGCGATGAGTTCTCTTTTCTCAGTGAATACGTGGAGAACCTCGCTGTCCGAAAGAACATCCCTTCAAGGCTCTTGACGAGCTGGTGCACTCTGACGCGGATCCTGCCCTCGTCTTCCTCGGTGATTGCTAGCGGTTCGACATGGGGATCGAACTCGCCCCATTGCCGAGACCAATAGGCGCGGCTTCCTTCTTTCCCGACAACCCTGCCGCCCTCCGAAGCCTTGGGCCAGCTCACGTCTTCTGTCATCAGCGCTAATGCACCGTCGATGTCCCGCTTGTTGAATGCGGAGTACGCCTTTTCCATAATGGCCTTGGCGTCTGCCTTCATCCTCCTTATGATGCTTGCCATGCACTCGATTCTCATTGCCCAGCCAGTTCACATCATCACTGTCGGAGTGGCCTGAAAAACTCTCGAATGTCCGCTGCCAGTAGTTCGGGTTGTTCCATCGCCGCGAAATGCCCTCCCTTTGGCATAGTGGCCCAGTGTTGAACGTTATAACCACGCTCGATCCATTCTCTTGGCGGGAATACGATCTCTTTCGGAAAGTGAGCAATGCCGCACGGAGCATGTACAAAATCGTCTGCAGAGAAGCGAAGCGGAGCTCTTCTTGCCTCGTGATACAGCCGAGACGATGAAGAAATGGTTTCGGTCATCCAGTAAAGTGTGATGTTTTGAAGCAGTTCGTCGCGCGTAAAACTGCCATAAACGTCCCCCTCGCAATCGGACCAGTCGTGGAACTTCTCCACGATCCACGCGGCCAAGCCGGCAGGCGAGTCGTTGAGCGCGTAGGCCGGAGTGTTCGAGCGCGTCGCCTGCAGATGCGCGTAGGCGCCGTTCTCATCGAACCAGCTTGCAGCGCGGGCTAGAAATTGCTCCTCCGGTTGGGTCAAGGTTGTGCCAGGAGGCAAATAGGGACGGTAGGAACCGGGAATGTAATTGAGGTGAATCCCGATGATGCGCGCGCTGTGACGCAGACCCAGAGCGGTGCTTACGCCGGCGCCGAGGTCTCCGCCCTGCGCGGCAAATCTCTCATACCCGAGAGCACCCATCAGTTCCACCCAGATTTCTGCGATGCGAAAGAAGTTCGCCCCGAGTTCAGTAGGTTTATCGGAGTATCCAAATCCAGGCAGAGATGGAATGACTACATCGAACGAGTCGGCCGCGTCGTGGCCGTGGGCTGCGGGATCGGTCAGAAGAGGCAGGATCTTGAGCATCTCTAGAAACGATCCCGGCCATCCGTGCGTAAGAATCAGTGGCATCGGAGACGGACCTCTGCCTTTCTCGTAGACGAAGTGGATATTGCCTTCTTTAGCTCTGTATCGGTAGTGATGGAGAGTCGCGAAATGATCCAGCTGCTTCTTCCAATCGAAAGAATTCATCCAGTAGGCGCACAGGTCTTCGAGGAATTCTCGATCCACGCCCAGCGAAGAGGCGCCAGAGACAGTCTCCGGCCACCGCGTCTGCCGCAAGCGAAGACGCAGGTCGTCAAGTGCCGGTTGCGAATAACGTGGAAGAAAACGCTCCATCATCAGGAAAGTCTCAACTGGTTACGCAGCTGGCTTGCGAGCAGCCTCGCGGCCGCCGGCAGCGCGTTCCACTTCACGCTTGGCGGCGTAGTCGTTCCATTGCTTGTAAAACTCGTCGTACTTGCCGTCTCGTTCCGCGAAGCGGCGAGAAAGGACGCGCTGGACGAGAATCTCTCCATTCGGCGGCGGATTCTTGAGCAGTGCCATGGTCTCGCTGATGAAGTCGGCTAGTGGCATGGCATTTGGATCTTCGGCCTGATGACGCCCCATGAGTTCCGTTTGAGCGTAGGGCGGAGCGATCTCAAGCACTTCCACCGGTGTGTCGCGCAGTTGATACCGAAGTGATTGCGTCCAGGAGTGAATGGCGGCCTTGGTGGCGCAGTAAGCCGGATTGGGATGAATAGGTACGAACGCGAGACCGGAAGATACGGTCATGATGGTCGCCTTCGGCTGGGCGAGAAGCAATGGCATGAGGATCGCAGTGATCCGAAAGGTGCCCAGAAGGTTAATCGCGACGGTTTGCTCGGCAATCGCGAGGTCTTCGACACCCGACTTGAGATTCTCTGACTTCATGATGCCGGCATTGTTGATGATGACGTTGAGGGCGGGAAACCGAGCCTTGACCTCCGCGCCAAAACGCTTTGTGTCGTCGAGGTTTTCAACGTCGACGGTCAAATAGCGCATGCCGCGATTGGCCCGGACAGTTTCTTCCAGGACAGAGCGTCGGCGGCCTGCAATGACGACCTGGTTGCCATCCCGGTGAAAAGCCTCCGCGAGGCCGCGGCCGATTCCAGTGCCGCCGCCCGTGATGAGAATAGTGTTGCCTGTTGGGTTCATGTACTACTCCTCAGGATTGGTAAGCCGTGTGGCACGCAGCCAACGGCTCATCGAACCGGCTGCGAACTCCTGCTGGCGCTGGTGCTGTGTCGCTGGCCGCCCGGTCACAGCATTGAACAATCAGGCGATGGTTGCCGATCATCGTTGCCAGCCTCCACCAAGCGCACCGTAGAGCTGGACGAGACTGAGCGCCTCGTTCTGCTGCGCGTTCACCAGATTCAATTCGGCCGTGTAGAGATTGGAATCTGTTGTCAGCACTTCAAGGTAAGCAGTTGAACCTCCTTGATAACGAATTCTTGCCAGCCGGGTCGCGTCCTGTGCGGCCGCAACGAGTTTCTCCTGCTGCTCGCGATTGGCGCGCTGCTTGTTTGACGCAATCAATGCGTTCGAAACATCGCGGAACGCTCCCGCGATGGTCTTCTGATAATTCAGCACCATTTCCTCCTTGCTGGCCTCTGAGAGCTCAAGCTGCCCGCGAAGCTTGCCGCCTTCGAAGATTGGCTGCGTCAGCGTTCCGATGCCGTAAATCGTCTTGCCCGCGGTGCTGAAGATGCTCGACAGACTGTCTCCCCCCACTCCTCCGGAACCGCTGATGCTCAAATTCGGAAAGAATTGAGTGCGGGCGACTCCGATCTGAGCGTTGGCGGCGATCAGTTGGGCCTCGGACTGCTGAATATCAGGCCGCCTCTCCAGAAGCTGCGACGGGATTCCAGCCGGCAGGTCCTGCGGCGGAGGCGTGAGCGCATTGGGGTCCCGGTGCGCAATTGGGCCCGGATTATCTCCTATGAGAAATGCCAACGCGTTTTCCTGCTGCTGAATCTCCTCTTCAAGTTGAGGAATCTGCGAGGTCGCAGTGTAAAGCAACTGTTCTGACTCGCGTACGTCGGAGAGCGGCACGGAGCCGCCACTCTCTAGGGTTCTGGTCAGCTCGACGGAGTTCTCCCGCACCTTCACCGTTTCTCTGGTGATTTCAAGTTGCCGGTCGAGTGCGCGAAGCTGAATATAATCCGTTGCTACCTGCTGCACCAGTGTCATCTGGACCGCACGCCGCGCCCACTCCTGGGCGAGAAGCTGTTCGCGTGCAGCCTCGGTTTGCTTGCGATAGAGGCCCCAGAAATCCGGAGTCCATGATGCTGAAACGCTGAGGGTGCCCGCAGCCAGGGGGCTTGGCAGTTGCACCCCGAGATTGCTGGGCACCGTCGCGCCGATCCCAGTGCCGCCAACCGTCACTGCAGGGAACTCCTGTGAGCGCACAATTCGCACTTGCGCTTGCTGCTCCAGGATGTGTTGCGCCGCAATGCGCACATCGTAGTTATTGGCAAGAGCTTTGCGGATCAAATCCTGCAGCTCCGGCTCCTGATAGACCTTCGACCACTCCTCGTCGCCCAGTGAAGTCTTCGATTCCGGCGAGACCTGCGCATCATCCGCGCCGCGATATGCTGTCGGCGCCGTGTAGTTGGGGCGAACGTACTTCGGCCCCACAGCGCATCCGGCAAGCAAACTGATTACGGCCGAGAGAAGAGCAACATTGGCCAGTCGCGACAGGAAATTGTGACGCATCATGCCTCACCTCCCTCTGCACGCGCGAGCACAACCGCGTGCGTCGGACCCGTTGCGGGTCCGCACAGTCCGTGTTCAGAATCCATCGTGGTTCCACTGCCGCCCCGGATAAAGCGATGCGACAAATACTCCACCACAGCGAAGGTGACCGGAATAAAAATCAGCCCCAGCGCCGTAGAGAGCGTCATCCCGCCAACCACAACCGTTCCAAGAATCCGCCGCGACGCGGCGCCAGACCCGGTCGCGACCCACAATGGCAAGCAGCCGACGATGAAAGCCAAAGCGGTCATCACGATCGGCCGGAGCCGCAGGCGCGCGGCGTTCAATGCGGCGTCGCAGATGCTTTGCCCACTTTCGTAGTTCAATTTTGCGAATTCGACAATGAGAATTGCGTTCTTTGCTGAAAGCCCGACCAGCATCACCAGTCCGATGGTGGCGAATATGTCGTTTTCGAAGGCGCGCGCGTGCAGTGCGATATACGCACCTAAGATTGCGACGGGCGTGCTCAACAAGACGCTGAATGGCAGGGTCCAGCTCTCATAGAGCGCGGCGAGGATCAGAAAGACGAAGACGATCGAGAGACCGAATACTGCCCACGATGGGATGCCTTTCTCAGCCTGTTGCTCCTGAAACGACATGCCCGAGTAATCGAAGCCGGCGCCAGGCGGCATGGTTTCGTGAAAGACTTCTTCGAGCGCCTTCCTCACCTGTCCCGAACTGTAGCCGGGAGCCCCTGTGATATTAATCTGCGCGGCATTGAATTCATTGAAGCGATAGATGAATTCTGGCCCGGTCACCTGTTTGACCGTGACCAACGAGCTGAGGGGCACCTGGCTGCCGTTGGCGCTGCGCACGTAAAACTGATCAATGTTATTGATATTGGTCCGGGATGTGCCTTCGGCCTCCACGTAGGTCTGCCACTGGCGTCCGAAGCGGTTGAAATAATTCACAAGGTATCCGCCCATAAAGGTCTGCATGGTGGTGTAGATGTTCGACAAATCGACCTGCTGCTCGAGTGCTTTCTCCTTGTCCACATCCACATAGAGCTGCGGAACTGCCGGCTGATAGGAAGGAATCGCAGCCGCAATTTCCGGCCGTTTCGAGATAGCCCCAAGGAACGTAATCACGTTCCTCGCCAGAACCGTTGGGTCGTCCCCTCCCGAGCGATCTTCGAGGATCATGGTCACGCCCCCAGACGTTCCAATGCCGGGAATGGAGGGCGGCGGAAATGCGAATGCAATTCCGTCCGGGTCGGCCATGAGCTGTCGTTGAATGCTGCTTTGCAGATATTGAAGCTGCTCGTTCTTTGTCTTGCGCGCTTCCCACGGTTTCAGATTGACGAAAAAGAATCCGGCGTTCGTGCTTTGCACTTGAGTCAACAGCGAAAAATCCGTGACTGCAATGACGCCTTCGACTCCGGGAGTCTTGAGAAGCGCCGCCGAAATCTTTTGTTCGGCTGCATCGGTACGCTGGGCCGAGGCGCTGTCGGGTAGCTGCAGCGCAAGAAACATGTAGCCTTGGTCCTCTGTCGGAAGGAATCCGCCCGGCAGGGTACTGCCCAGAAAAATCGCCAATACGGTTACCAGAACAAGAGCGACCATAGCGAATGCGGATTTATGGATGAGAACGCGCGAGGTGCCGATGAAATTGTCGGTGGCGCGCGCAAAGAATCGGTTGAAGAGATTGAAGCCCCAGCCGAGAGGTCCCCGCTTGCGATTCTCCTCCTTCGGTTTCAGCAGCAGCGCGGCAAGCGCCGGAGACAGCGTCAGCGCGTTGAACGCCGAGATCAGCACGGAAATTGCAATGGTGACTGCAAATTGCTGATAGAGCCGGCCGGTGATTCCAGGAATGGCCGCTGTGGGGATGAAGACGGCCGCCAGGATGAGTGCGATCGCCACCACCGGGCCGCCCACCTGTTCCATCGCCTTTTCTGTTGCGGCTTTTGGATCAAGGCCTTCTTCAATGTGATGTTCGACGGCCTCGACAACGATAATCGCGTCGTCAACCACAAGCCCAATGGCGAGCACCAGGCCAAACAGCGAAAGCGTGTTGATTGAGAATCCGAGCGCAGGAAATACAATAAACGTTCCGATGAGAGAGACGGGAACGGCGAGTAACGGAATGAGTGTGGCGCGCCAGCCCTGAAGAAAGATAAAGACGACAATCACTACGAGCCCGAGCGCCTCAAGCAGCGTGAAGGTGATTTCACGTATTCCGGACGTGACGGCCTTGGTGGTATCGAGCGGAATGCTGTAGGAGATGCTCGATGGGAAGTTTGCTGACAGCTCCTTCATGCGCTGCGTAACCGCACGTGCGGTTTCAACCGCGTTCGATCCGGGAAGCTGATAGATCGCCATCACGCCGGAAGGGGCTTGGTTGTAGCGGGCCGAGATAGTATAGGCCTGATCTCCCAGCTCGATTCGAGCCACGTCGCGCAGATGCAGAATTGAACCGTCGGGGTTGGCGCGAAGAATGATGTTGCCGAACTCCTCGGGCGTCACCAGTCGACCCTGCGTGCGCACCGTGTAGGTGAATTGCTGGCCGTGCGGAATCGGCTCGCCGCCGATTTGCCCGGCCGGGTTTACGTTGTTTTGCGTTTGAATGGCTGCGATCACTTCAGGTGCGGTTACGCCAAGCTTCGCGAGCTTATCCGGCTGAACCCAGACACGCATGGCGTACTGACCGCCGAAAACCTGGACGCGCGACACACCCTTGACGCGAGCAAGCTGGTCCTGAAGATTGATGATCGCGTAGTTGGTCAGAAAATCCTGGCTCAATGTGCCGTTTGTCGAATTGAGGGCGACCAGCATCAGCGGAGAAGTGAGCGCCTTCTGTACGGTGAGGCCGGCGGTTGTCACTTGCGGCGGCAACTGCGATTGGGCCTGATCCACACGCAACTGGGCAAGCACTTGATCGGTGTTCGGATCGGTCTTGGTGTCAAAATCGACGAAGATTTGAGAAACCCCGTTATTTGCGCTCACGGAGTTCATGTAGATCATGTTGTCGACTCCGTTCATTTGTTGCTCGATGGGAGTCGACACCGCCTGTGCAACTGTTTTGGCGTCAGCGCCGGGATACGTCGCGGTCACGAGTATCTCGGGAGGGACGATGTTCGGGAACTGCGAAATCGGGAGCTGAACCAGCGTTACAACGCCCACGATCACGGTAACAATAGCGATGACAATGGCCACAATGGGCCTGCGAATGAAGAATTTTGACATGTTTTTACCGACCGGCGGCCTGGGTGGCCTGAGAGGTGAGGGAAGGCTGGTACGGCGTCAATTGCGGATTGACTGGCGCGCCTTCGCGGAGCTTCTGAACATTGTCGGTGATGACCAGAGAGCCTCCTGTCAACCCGCTGCTGATCACCCAGCTGTCGCCGTACTGCGGCCCCAGTGTCACATTGTTGATATGGACGGTATGATTCGCGGTCACCGTGTAAACCTGTTCTTGGCCTTGAAACTCGTTGACGGCAACCTGGGGCACCAGCACCGCGCCATGCTGAATCTCTGTCTCCGCGCGCACCCGTGCGAACTGTCCCGGCCTGAGGACGTTGCCGGGGTTTGGAAATGCCGCGGCAATCCTGATCGCCCCCGTTTGCGCGTTGAGTTCGCGATCCACAAACTCGATATGTCCCTTGTAGGGATACACTTCGTCATTGGCGAGCGTTAAGGTCAGAGGGATCTTTGAGCTTCCCTGAAGAAGATCGCTTCCACCGCTCCGTGCGCGCCGTACCAGCGCAAGATACTCACTGTCGCTGATCGAAAAATAGACCTTGATCGGATCCAGCTGCGACACAGATGTGAGGACCGACTGCGTGCTCACCAGGTTTCCCACCTGCGTTGTCGCCTGCCCAGCCACGCCCGTTATTAAAGACCGGACCTGGGTAAAACTGAGATTCAGTTGCGCAGTGTCCACCGCGGCCTGAGCCGATTCCACCGCAGCCTGGGCCTGGGCCTTCTGCTGGACCTCGTTGTCGAGCTGACTCGTTGCGATCGCATGCGCTTCAGCAAGCGGAGTATCGCGGTTGACATTGATCGTTGCCAGCGCAAGCTGCGCCTGTGCTTGTCCCAGCTGCCCCTGCGCCGCATGCAATGCCGCTTCAAATGGACGAGGATCGATCTCGAACAAAACCTGGCCTTTCTTGACTTCGGTTCCTTCGCGATAATCCTGGCGGACCAAGTACCCGTTGGCCTGTGGCTGAATCTGCGCATTCACATAGCCGTCGAGGGTTCCCACCCACTCGCCTGTCAGCGGCACTTCGCTTTGCTCAGCTTTCACAACCGACACGGGCATGGGCGGCGGAACGGATTTAGCTGAGACACTTCTGCTGTCGCACCCTGTAACGAGTGCACTGGAGAGGGCCAGCAATCCCGCGCATAGAACGACTGCCGCAACCCTGAGGACCATCGACCCGGGCTTGAATTGTTGGTACACGACCATCTTCATCTCCAATTCACATGAGATCTGGTTAACAATGGTTTGTTGGCTTTTTGGGGAAGCCTGCGTTCAAGGATCCTTTATAAGTGCTTGCTGGCAAATCTTACGTTCAATGCCATATACAGATGTTCCTCGCCTGACTCCGGATTCAAGAAAGCCGACTAGCTGCGCCAGCGCTATGCCATCATTCGCGTGATCCGAGCGATCGGATTGCTTTAATTTGTCGATTCCAATCCAGATTCGCCGATCAACTGGACGAATCGTGAATCGTGCCGCAGCCTATCGAATGCGGGCTCGATTGCAAGAAAGACTAGCCAGCCGCTATGACGAGCCCGAGCACGCGCCAAGAGAGCATGGCCTTGTCGAAATTACCTGAGAACGCATAGAGCTTGGCAATCTCGTAATCGTCGTAGAACGACTTTGCATCTGGTTTCTGAGTTTCCCCAATAATAAGTTGAATCACGGAACCATATCCGTGTGGTGAGTAGCTGCTAGCGACTTCCTGCGCGATCTCCGGCTGGCCGGCTGCAATGTAGAACCTCTTTCGCGCTTCCTGCGCTACGCCCGTGAGGCGGAGGGTGATTGTAGGTGCCGGTGAGGCCGGTCTCGTCGACGAGCTGGCGGGCCTGATAGGTGTTCATAATGAAGCCGAGCATCTGGGGGATGGTGGCGCCGGAGATGTGAAGGACAATGTCGTCGCCATCGCGGCGGCCGAACTTGGCTGAGGTTGTCGCTAAACCTGGGGTCGCACGGGGTGGGGCGTGGGGCCTTGGGATCGAGTGTGAGCTCCGCCTTCTCAGCCCCGACGGCCAATCCATTGCCGGGACCTGGCTGCCTCTATCGGCATGATCCTCCGCTGTGAACCTTTTGCCGCTTGTTCGCGTACTTCTATCTTTCGGGCCTTCCACGCGCAGCAATGCGCCAGGGCAGTTCTCCCGGAGTACGATGATGCTCGATTTCTATCCCTCCTTCACTGCCGCCCTTCTGCAGGTTCTTCGCCGCCTGGCCAAGGCGCCGCTCTTCAGCGTCATCACGCTGCTCACGCTCACCATCGCCATCGGCGCCAACACGGTGATCTTCAGCGTCGTCGACGGCGTGGTGCTGAAGCCGCTGAACTACCCCAATTCCGATCGCTTGATCAGCCTCAGAGAGAGCGCGCCCGGCGTCGACTTGGCCGATTTGAGCTCTGCGCAGTTCCTGTATTTCACCCTGCGCGAACGGAACACCACGTTCGACGATATTGCCGCATATAACGCCGATTCGATCAGCGTGACCGGCACGGGCGAGCCGGAGCATCTGGAGGGTCTCGACGTGACCGACGGCGCTCTGCCTTTGCTTGGCGCCAGGCCGGTTTTGGGACGGCTTTTCACGCGCTACGACGACTCGCCCTCCGCGCCCAAAACGGTGATACTTTCCTATGGTTACTGGCAGCGGCGTTTCGGCGGCAGCAGCGCGGCGATCGGCCGCACGCTCGTCACCGACGGCGTTCCGCGCGAGATCGTCGGCGTGCTGCCCCGTGGCTTCGATTTCCTCGACAACAGCGATGCCGATCTCTTCCTGCCCATGCAGTGGGACCGCAGCAAGGTCATGCTCGGCGAGTTCGGCCCCGAGGCCTTCGGCCGCCTCAAGGCCGGAGTCACCATCGGCCAAGCCCGCGCCGACTTCGCGCGCCTCATCCCCATCGCGTTGCACACCTTTCCTGCGCCGCAGGGCTTTGGCCTCGAGACCTTTGAGAAGGCGCAGCTTCAGCCCAACCTGAGCACCCTCAAGAGGGCAGTGATCGGCGACGTGGGTAACACGCTGTGGGTGCTAATGGGTTCCATCCTGGTAGTGCTGCTGGTGGCCTGCGCCAACGTGGCCAACCTGCTTTTGGTGCGCGTGGAAGGCCGCCGCCAGGAGTTTGCCATCCGCGCGGCGCTGGGTGCCAGCCGGGCTCGTATTGCACTCGATCTGTTCTTCGAGAGTCTGCTGCTGGGCGTCGCCGGCGGCTTTGCCGGTGTGGCCATAGCCGCCGGTGCTCTGCGCATTCTCGTCGCCTTTGCGCCCAGTGGCCTGCCCCGGCTACATGAGATCGGCATTCACGTTCCTGTGCTGTTGTTCACGCTGGGTCTGTCGCTATTGGTCAGTATCGCGATTGCCGCGATCCCGGTGCTGAAGTTGAGCGGCCTGCGCGCTACCACCGGCCTGCGAGAAGGCGGCCGTGCGCTGAGCCAGAGCCGCGAACGGCATCGCGCCCGCAAAACGCTGGTGGTGGTGCAGGTGGCCCTGGCGCTGGTGTTGCTCATCTGCTCGGGGTTGATGATCCGCACCTTCCGCGCGCTGGTCAACGTCTCAGCGGGCTTTACCGATCCCGCCAACCTGGCCGCATTCAGCATCGACATTCCCGATACGCAGATTCCTGGCACCGAAAACGAGCGCGTCCTGCGCACCGAGCAGGCCATGGAAAACAAGCTGGCCGCCCTTCCCGGCGTAAGCGCGGTGGGCATCACCACCGGCGTTCCCATGAGCGGTAACTACACCTTCAACCCCATTCAGGCCGAGGATCGCACCTACCAGCCGGGTCAGCTCGGGCCGATGCGGCGGCGCAAATGGGTCGGGCCCGGCTACTTCTCGGCCACGGGCACGCGGTTCGTGGCCGGCCGCGACTTTACCTGGGCCGAGGAGTACGAGAAACGTCCGGTGGGCATTATCAGCGAGAATTTTGCGCGCGAGTATTGGGGCAGCGCCGCCGCCGCCATCGGCAAGCGCATCCGCGAAACCGCGCCGCAGGATTGGCGCGAGATTGTGGGCGTGGTGGGCGACGTTTACGACGACGGCGTTGACCAGCCCGCGCCCACCACGGTTTACTGGCCGCTATTCCAGAACAACTTCAGCGGGCAGAAAGAGGCGGTCCGTCGCAGCGTGAGCTTTGTGGTTCGCACGCCGCGCGCCGGCTCAGCGGCTTTCGTCAAGGAGGTGCAGCGGGCCGTCTGGTCCATCGATCCCGAACTTCCTCTTGCCGACATCACCACCCTGGGCCGCCTCTATACCCATTCCATGGCCCGCACTTCGTTGACACTGGTTATGCTCTGCGTGGCCGGCGGGATGGCGCTTCTGCTGAGCATCTTGGGCATCTACGGCGTCATCTCTTACGCCGTCTCGCAACGCACGCGCGAGATCGGAATCCGCATGGCGCTGGGCGCGCAACGCGAGGAACTGATTGGGCTGTTTGTGCGCCAGGGGCTGTGGCTGACCGGCATCGGCATCGGTTGCGGCCTGGCCATCGCGCTGGCCGGCATGCGAGGGATGGCATCGTTGTTGTTCGGCGTGAGCCCCATGGACCCGTGGACGTACACGGCGGCCGGCGCCATCATCGCCGCCATTGCCGGATTGGCTTGCTACGTGCCTTCGCGGCGCGCCGCGACAGTCGATCCGGTGTGCGCATTGCACGCGGAGTGATCCGCGGCATTCTGCATTCAAAAATGCCTCACCGGTGGCCCTCCCAACTATCTTCGCGTTTCCGCGCCTACAGTGTTGGCGGTCATCGAATGCTGCCAGGCCGGTGACCACAGTCTCAAGGCAGATAATTCAAGTTGAGGTGCCGGTCCCTCGCATTTGGGGACGGGGGATGCCGTGATCAGGGAGAGGCTTTTATCCATAGCGGCTTGCGCGACAAACTGCGAATAGGCACCGATAAATAGACTCTGGATCATCGGATCGGCCAATGGCAACATCGCGCCCGACGGGGGTTCGGTGGATCATCCGCCCGCCACCAATCACCAATGGTAGAGGGCGGGTTTGCCATCTTGCTTCTTGAAAATAGGTAGGGCTCCCCCGACCGTCTTCAGAGCTTCGGCGCCGCAGTAAACCCAGCCGTAGTGAGGCGACCTTAATATGGGAGGCCCACCTCAGGTTCCCGGCGTTAATCCCTTATCATTCACAACTTGGATTCGCGCGCTCGCAATAGGGTATTGCGTCATTTGTCCGATATGCCGACTTTACAGACAAGTGGATCATTGACCTCCTCAGTGACAAAGCACCGCCATGGCCAAAACCATGCGCGGCTGTTGCTCAACTTGTTACTGACAAGTGGGCGGTTGTCGTTAGCACATAATATGTCCGGTGTTTTTAGCAAGTGAAGTGTCCGCTTAACGGGCGGCGAGGATGGAGCCATGCGCGAGAGCATGGAGATCTATCCGAGGACCGCGGCGGAGCGGGC
>Ga0335078_10001469_pt1 | contig 35545 bp, 40 predicted proteins | sample Lox_Sample_32_FD_206711 | JGI IMG/M metagenome (GOLD analysis project Ga0335078, IMG submission 206711) | Soil microbial communities from Loxahatchee National Wildlife Refuge, Florida, United States - Lox_Sample_3.2 | ecosystem: Environmental > Terrestrial > Soil > Wetlands | place: USA...
CCTCCCCGCGTTCGTCTTCGCCGCCGACGATGACGATGTTCCCCCGGGAATCGCGCAGCACCTCGACGTGTACCCCGTAGAGCGACGAGAGTTGCTCGGTCGTGAGGACCTCGTCCGGAGTTCCCACCGCGACCTTCCCGTTGGCGATGTAGATCACCTTGTTGAGGCACTTGATCAACGGATTGATGTCGTGCGCCACGAGAAGGGTCGTCACTCCGCGGGAGCGGACCAGACCATGGATCGTCTCGACCAGTTCCCGACTCCGACGCAGGTCAAGGTTGGAGAGCGGCTCGTCGAGCAACAGCATGTCGGGGTTTCCGACCAACGCCTCGGCCAGGAAGATCCGCTGGAGCTCTCCTCCGGACAGCGCGCTCAGTGACCGGCTGCCGAGCTCGGGCGCCCCCACGTCCTCGAGCGCTTGTGCCGCCGCTTCCCGCTCCGCCCGTGGGCGGAATCGGGGGCCCCATTGAAGGGGGCGCCACCGCTGGCCGGGTCCCCACCGCGTTCCCGGATAGGCCAGACGGACGAGCTTGTCGCACTCGAGGTGAGTGTCCTCGTCGAGCGTGTGTCGCTGGGGAACGTAGCCGATCCGATAATTGCCCCGGTGCGGAGGGGCGCCGAGGACGGACAGCTTGCCGCTCGTCGGCCAGTGGAGTCCGAGCAGCATCCGAAAGAGGGTCGTCTTCCCCGCTCCGTTCGGGCCGATGACCGCGACGAACTCCCCCGGCTGAATGTCGAAGGTCGCATCCCTCCACACGACCTTGTTGCGGTAGCGTACCTCGACTCGATCGGCGTGGATCGCGGGCGGACCGGGTCGGGGAAGGGGGACCACCGGTGACCGGTACACCGGTGGGTGGGAAGGGAGGAGGTCAGCGCCCACGTGACGTCAACGTCCCCGTTGCGCCGTGGTGAGCGCGTCCGCGAAGCGGGGCCGCGCCTCGGACGTCCGGACCGGGAAGCCCGTTCCCCGACGCCGCGAAGGCTCGCTTACGCGAGTGACAGTCACGGGTTTGAGCCCCCTAGCTGCCCGGCGTTGAGCGCGTTGATCAGGCTGTTGTACTGCCCGAACATCCAGTCCTGGAAGCTCGTGTCCGGAGGCTGGATGGTCTCGCTCACGTAGGTGACGGTCACGTTGTTCGGGGCCGCGATATCCTCGAGCGTGGTGGTGACCGGGGTCACGGTCTGGATGTTGTAAACGAGCACTTTCACGTTCCCGCTCTCGAGCTGGCACGTGAACAGCGCCACAGTGGCCGACGGGGGATCGTTCCCTTCCGCGATGGCCTCCATGAACTCGGGAGGCGAGATCAGGTCGAGCCCGGTGTAGTTGGCGAGGTAGACGAAGATGCTCTCCGTCGAGACCACGACCGTCCCGGCGAAATCCTGCCGGATCTGATTGGCGCGGTGGTAGAGCTCGTCGATCGAAACCCCCTGGGCGCCCCCGCCGGTCGAGGAGTTGAGGTTCGCGAAGTTCTGTTGGAAGATCGACTTCGAGGCCGGCTGGAGGGCGACGAGGTCAGAGTACATCGCCAGCAACGTGTGGTTCACGTAGAGCGGGTTGTACCACTGGTGGGGATTGCCCGTGACGATCCCTCCCGCGACCGAGACGCCGTTCAGGGTACCGACGTTCAGTACCTCCTGACCGGAGCTGTCCGACGCGTCGATCAACTGGGTCGCCCAGTCGTCGTAACCGACCCCGTTGAGGATCACGAAATTCGCGCGCGAGATGGCGGCCGCGTCCGAGGCGTTCGACTCATAATCGTGCGGGTCGGCGTTCGGATTGCTGACGATGCTGAGCACGTCCGTCAGGTTCCCGCCCAACTGGCTGGCGAGGCTACCCCAGAAGTTCTCCCCCGCGACCACTTGGATCGCCGTGCCCACGGGCACCGTGGCAAGGGGTCCGTTCGTTAGAGTGGTGGCCGCGGCGTAGTTCGGGGTGGTGTTGCCCGACACCTGCCCGGGGGTCGGGTCCGCCCCGAGCTGCTGGGGCGTGAACGACGCACAAGGGTTGCCCGGAGACTGGCTGGTCTCCAGTTCGTAGGCCGACAGGCCCCCGACAAGTATGATGACCACCGCCGCGATGGCGACGTACTTCATCCTCGAGGAGCGCTTCGGGGGTCTTCGACCGGCGTTCGACGCCGGGGCGCTCGCTCCCCGGACGGGGCTCGGGCTCATCGTGTTCGGCGCGGTCTCGCTCTCGATGGGGCTCGTTTCGTTTTCCACCATGTCAGCTTCCTTCTTTCTCCGTGGAACAGGGGGGGATCGGTTCGCCGTGAGGACAGACGGCGGGGTGTCCCTCCGCCGCGCAGATCTTCTCGACCGTGAGGTGGCTCAGCGAAAGGTCGACCTCCCGGGCGGCCCGGCAGGTCGCGTCCGCCGACAGGCCGGCACGCGAGAACAAGCTCTCGGCCACACGGTGGTGGCGGCGGTACTCTTCGAGGCAGACAAATCCTCGATTCGTGAGTCGGCTCTTTCCCCGGAAGCGAGTGATCAGGCCCAGCTCTTCGAGCGGCCCGAGGTGAGCGAGGGCCGAAGGGGGCCGAACGCCGAGCCCCGAGGCGATCTCCTTGAGACTGGCCCCGCGGGACTCACCCTGGCGTGCGCCGATGACCCGAAGGGCCTCGACCTGTCGGTGGGTAAGGCGTTGCAGCGTCTCCATGATCGCGGAGGACACGCGTACCGTATATATTGGCATCCCTAATTATTAGGTGCTGGCGAATTTATCCGGAATCCTGTCGGGGCACTCCGGCGTTCCCCGCCGACCCCCGGCCTTCCGGATCGCGGTGGTCACGGAAGTGCGACCGTCCCGCACGGGGGGTCGGGTCGCGGAATACGATGGGCGCGGCCAGATTTGAACTGGCGACCTTCACCGTGTCAGGGTGACGTCATAACCACTAGACTACGCGCCCGCGCGGGCGGCCACCGACGCCCGGCACTTATGCCCTTCGACCGGAGGCTCAGCCGTAGCCGCCGGGGAACTGACCCGCATCGGGGTGGTCGTTCCAGTTGTAGTAGCCCATCGACTGCCGTTGCGACTCGGTCGACTCCTGGCGGAGGCCGCCCTGGAACGACCCGTACACCTCCCGGACCTGCTCCTCGATCGAGCGGGCCCGCTGGAGTGCCTCGCGCACGTGGCCCGCGTCGAGGAACTCACTTCCCGACACCGCGGCGAGGTCGCCCGCGGTCCGGATGAGGCCGCCGAGCTCGCGCAGCCGAAGGGTGAGCGCATTGCGCCGCCCATCGAGCACCTCGGCGCGGCGCCGCGCCTCCTGGATGAGCTCGAGGATCGCGGCGCGCGTCGCCGGTCGGATCCGTCCGTCGACGGCGATCTCCTGCGCGCAGAACTGGGCGATGCGAAGGCGGTTCGCCTCGGTGTCGGGCATCGCGGTCTCCAGAAGCACCTCGTAGCCGGAGCCCGCGATGCGCGAGCGCAGCGGGGAGAGGATCCGGTGCACGTCCTGGATGTTCGCGGCCGCGACGAGGATGAAGTCGCACGGCACGTTGTCGACGCGCACGGCCGCCCCGCCGGACTGGGGGTTGCGACCGGTGATCGGGAACCGCTTCTCCTGCATCGCGGTGAGGATGTGTCGTTGCAGGAATCCGATGTGGGGGAGCTCGTCGATGAAGAGAACGCCTTCGTGGGCCTCGTGCACGACCCCGGGGATGACCCGCTCGTACGGCAGGGTCCCGAGCTGGGGGTGGCCACCGTACGGGTCGTGGCGCACGTCCCCCAGAAGTTCCGTCTCCGTGGCCCCGGTCGCCATCGTGAACGTATTGCGGTCGAGCTTCACGAGGACTTTGCGCGGGCTCTGATGCTGGAGCTGGCGTCGCCGCTCGAGAGCGCGCTGGTCGAGGACCTTGATCTGGTCGCCGGCGCGCTCGTACGCGACCACCTCCTCCACGCCGGATTTGAGCCGGGTCGTGCGGACCGACTCCTGCGGGTTGCCTCCCGGGCTCACGGTGAGCTCGAGGATCCCGCCCACGAGGTCGCGGAACGGATTCCCGCTTCCGGACACGCCGGGGCTGGCCTGTTTCACGTTGCCGCAGCTCGGGCAATACCGCTCGGTCGGAAGGGAGTAGAAGCTGCAGCGGGGGCATCGATATCCGAGCCGCTCGGCGACGGTGGCCGGAGCCTCGGTGGGAGCGATCAGCTCCCCTTCGACCGAGCGGGCGGCTTCCCGCTCGCGGTAGACCTCCTCCCGGGATACGACCTCGATGCTCGGCCGCTCGGGATTCTCGGGGTTGTGCACGACGCGCAGCTCGGAGAGGGGCCGCTCGAGGTGCAACGCCAGGGCCTGCGCGGTCATCGACTTCCCGATGCCCGGAGGCCCGACGAGCAGGAGGTGACGATGCTGGTAGGCCGCGATCCGGGCGATCTCGACCGCCTTCTCCTGGCCGATGACCCGCTCGAGCGGGTCGGTCGGAATGTGAATATCCGCGGTGGTAGCGACCTCGTCGAGCGCGGTGGGCGGGCGCCGGGCGCCGTCGGTCGAGGGGGTCGTCACGGTAGTGTTCGAAAACGCGAGGGAAGGTAATAGGTTCGTCGCGGAGCCTCGGCGAGGAAGCCCCGCGACGTGCGGCGGGCCCTAGCGGGGGGCGCCGGGGGCGGCCAGGTCCGCCTTCGTGAAGACGCGCAGCTTTTCCGGCATCTTCCCGACCGGCCCGAGCCGGGTCGCGACCACGGTCGAGATCCCCTTCTCCTGCGCGACATCGAGGAGCCGCTGGCTCACGATCCCGTCGAAGACCACCGTCTTCGCGGGGACCGCAAGGTTCGCGAGCGCTTCGATCATCTCCTTGACGGGCGCTTCGCCGACCACGGCGTCGCCCTCGCCCAGGAAGAGGGTCTTCGACTGGTTCTCGACGCTGTCCAGGAGCTCGAAGTAATGCTGGAGCTCCGGGGTCAACGGGGCCGCGGGCGGAGGCGGCGGCGGGGGCGGCGGCGGAACCGGAAGGCGCGCGGGCGGGGCGCGGTCGCGCTCCTCCCGTCGGCCGCCGCCGTCCCGGCCGCGCTCGTCGCGGCGGTCGTCCCGTCGCTCGCCGCGGCCTCCGCCCTCCTCGCCGCGCTCCTCCCTCGGCTCGCGGGTCGCCCCGGTGGACTCGAACCCGCTCATCTCGAGGTACTGGTTGAGCGGGATCTTGTTCCGCAGGCACTTCAGCAGCTGCTTCTGGGTGAGCTCCTCGACCTCGCTCCCCCGCGGGGCGCGGGCGACGAAGTCGATATCCATCGTCTGGAGCATTTCGCGCAGGATCAGCTCGCCCGCGCGGTCGCCGTCCGTGAAGACGGTCACCGTCTTTCCGCGGGAGAGGTCCTTCACGGTCTGCGGGACGCTCGTCCCCTCGACCGCGATCGTGTTCTTGATCCCGCACCGCAGGAGGTTCAGCACGTCGGAGCGGCCCTCGACGACGATGAGCGCGTCCGCTTGGTCGATGTTCGGCCCGCTCGGCAGGTGCTCGGGACCGTAGGTCGTGATCTCCTCCACCTGGACCGCCTTGCGGACGGCCTCGGTGAGGTCGAGCCCGACGCCCTTCGACTCTTCCTGAAGGTGGGCGAGGATCTCTTTCGCTCGCTCGACGACCTTCTGGCGCTTCGAGATGCGGATGTCCTCGACGCTGACGACCTCGATCTTCGCCCGGCACGGGCCGATGCGGTCGACGGTCTCGAGCCCCGAAGCCAGGATCGCGGTCTCGACCTGGTCGAGGGACGAGGGGATCAGGATCTCGCCTTCGCTCTTTCCCTTTCGGCTATCGATCTCGACCTCGATGCGTCCGATCCTTCCGGACTTCTGGAGGTCGCGAAGGTCGAGCTCGTCGCCGAGCAGGCCCTCGGTCTGTCCGAACACCGCGCCGACGACGTCAGGTTTGTCGATGACGCCCTCGGCGGCAATGCGGGCTCGGATCTGGTATTTCGCGGCGTTTGGGTCGTTGGTCATGTTCGATTCTCCTCAGTGCGAAAAGCGCCCGCCACTCGGCGGGAGTTCCCCCGAGGGACGAATCTAGGTACGACCCGGGTCGCCGGACGATGCGCGGAGATTACGACAGGATCGAGGGCGGAACATGAGTCGTGATTCCGGATCTCCTGGCGACGTCGGGAGGATGCCTCCTTTCGTCCCCGGAGGGGTGCTTTCCGACGATGTTGAGCCGGGAGGCCTATTTAAGCGGGCCCCCACGGTCGTCCGCGGTCGTGAACGCGGCGTCCACCGGCGAGCCGCCGTGCGCGAGGAGACTAACAGTCTTTATAGCGGCCCCCGCTACGCGACCTCGGAGACTGCACTCATGCCTCGCAAATCTGCGCGCAAGGTGACATCCGTTCCGGAACCCGGAACTCCTTCGCCCGAACCGGCCCTCGCGGACGATGATTTCGTCTCGTCGCTGAAGAGCGACCTCGCGAAGACCCAGGAAGCCGCGAACGCGAAGACCGGGGAAGACCTCTCCCAGCGCGCCGAGATCAACCGCCGCCTCCTCCAAGACCTCTGGGAGGTCCACAACCAGTTCGAGGAGGTCTCGGTCCACCTCACGATCGACCCCTCGCAGACGCTCTTCGCGACGTTCGCGGAGTATCCGACCAAGTGGACGTTCAAGGAGTCGTTCGACTTCGGGGCCGTGAAGACGATCGAGCTCGCGGACCGCGCGACCGGTTGGGGCGGCTTCACGCTTCGCTTCTGGTACTACCGTACCCCGGAGGGAAAGTCGCACATCCGCGGGATCTTCGAGTGGTGCGATGGCGAGAGCTACCACCGCTACTCCGGCTGGATGCGGATGATGAGCCAGGCGGTCCTCTACGACAGCGACGAGGAGTCGGTCCACGTCGGCGACCTGCACCGCGTGCTGAAGGACGTCGTCGTCCAGTGGTACGCCGCGCACCTTCAGCGCACCCCCGAGTCGTTCGTCGCGCATCTCAAGGAGAAGTACCCGAAAGGGGCCTCCTACGCGAAGGAATCGTACCGCTAGGCGCTTTCCGGACCGTTTCGCACCGCCCGGGACCCACCGGGGCGCGCGAGTCTTGAAATAAGCCGGGGCTGCTCGGCGTCGCGCCATCTCCTGGACGGTCCGGGGACCGGAGGGTTGGCCGAGGGGTACGTGGCGGGGGCGCTGCGCGAGCATCTGGTCGCCTATTTCGAAGAGCACCACAAACTCCTCGAGGCGGGGGCGCTTCAGCTCCTCCTCTCCGACCGCCAGCCGCTCGCGCTCTCGCGCGAGCTCCTCGCCCGGTCGGAAGCGGCCTCCCCGTTCGTCACGCGGGAGATGGTCGAAGCCGTGCTCGCGCGGCGTCGCGCGGGGGAGGCTCGTTCGGAACCGTTGACGCCGGGCCTCGTCCCGAGCGCGGCCGCCCGTCGGGCCTCGATGCCGTTCGAGCTCGTCGTGGAAGGGTTCTCGGGACCGCCGGTCGCGAGCCAGCCGATCGCCGCCTACGAGGCGCTCTTCCAGTCCCGGTTCCGCGCGATCTCGCGCATGCTCCGCGGCCGCCCCGAGCTCCCGAACCTTCGGCCGATCCGCGAACTGCGCGCCGTCGAAGGGCTTTCGTCGGTCATCGGGATGGTCCGCGAGGTTCGCGAGACCCCGCAACGCCACCACATCATCCTCTCGGTCGACGACGAGACCGGTTCGCTCGAAGTGCTCGTTCCGAAGGATTCGCCGGGCTCGCGCGTCACGTTCCTTTCCGACGAGGTCCTCGGGCTCACCCTCAGCTTTTCGAAGGAGCCCGGCAAGATTCCCCGGGTCACGCACGTGGAGCGACCCGACGTCCCCTCGACCCGACCGATGGGTCGCGCGAGCTCGGCCCGCCGCGCCATGTTCCTCTCCGACCTTCACGTCGGGAGCAAATCGTTCCTCAGCGAGAGCTGGGCGCACCTCGCGGAATTCCTGCGCGGCCGGGGGCCGTTCCCCGAGCTCGCCGCATCGATCGACCACGTCGTCATCGCGGGCGACCTCGTGGACGGGATCGGCATCTATCCGCGCCAGGAACGCGACCTCGCGATCCCGGATGTCGTCGAGCAGTACGCGGAGCTCGGTCGGCGCCTTTCCGAGTTTCCCGACCGGCTGACGGTGGTCGCGATCCCCGGGAACCACGACGCGGTGTCGCCCGCCGAGCCCCAGCCCGCGCTCCCGCTCAATCTGGGTTCGCTCCTCCCCTCGAACGTGCGCAACCTCGCGAACCCTTCGACCTTCGCCCTCTCGGGCGTCGTGGTCGAAGCCTATCACGGGCGCAGCTTCGACGACCTCATTCCGGCGATCCCGGGCGCTTCCTACGCCCGGCCCACGGAAGTGATGAAGCGAATGCTGCAGATGCGCCATCTCGCGCCGATCTACGGCGACCGCACACCGCTCGCCCCGTTGCCCCGGGACGGGCTCGTCATCGACCCGCCGCCGGACATCCTCGTCACGGGCCATGCGCACACGTTCGGGGCCGAGCGCTACCGGGGGGCCCTCCTGCTGAACGCGTCGACCTGGCAGTCGGAGACCGAATACCAGCGCATGCGCAACATCTCGCCGGTCCCGGCGCGCGCGGCCGTGGTCGACCTCTCGAACCTCGCGCTCGCCACGCTCGACTTTTCCGCGGGACGGCCGACAGTGGGAGAACCCGCCGCATGAGCCCGTATCCGCTCGACCCGGTCCGCGCGGAAGGGCCGATGCGCCTCGTGCTCACGACGTACCCCTCCCGCGAAGCGGCGCTCGCCGCGGTCGAGGAGGTCCTGCGCCGCGAGCTCGCCGCCTGCGCGAACGTACTTCCCGCGCAATCGCGCTACTGGTGGAAGGGACGGATCGAGTCGGCGGACGAGGCGCTCGTCATCCTCAAGACCGCTCCAAAGCGCGTCGGCGCGCTCTTCCGCTATCTCGAGGCGAACCACCCGTACCAAGTACCGGAAGTTGCGGAGATCGACGTGCCGCGCGTCGGGAGCGCCTACCTGCGCTATCTCGCCGCCACGCTCGACCCCGCCGCGCCGCCGCCCCCGCTGGGCGGCGGAACTACGCGTCGGGGAGCACGGCGAGGCCCGGGAGCTCGAGCCCCTGGACGAACTCGAGCGCCGCACCGCCGCCGGTCGAGATGAACTGAAAGCTGCCCGCGACGCCGAGGTCCTGGGCGACCCGCGCCGAATCGCCCCCCGCGGCGACATGATACCCGGGCACCCCACCGAGATGCGCCAGGACCTCGCGGGTGCCGTCCGCGAATCGGGGGTCCTCGGCGAGGCCGAGCGGACCGTTCCAGAAGACCGTCTTCGAGCGGGACAGCACCTCGCCAAAGCGGGCCCGGGTCGCCGGACCGACGTCGCGGGCGAGCGCCCCGGGCGGCAGATGGCCGACGGCGTAGACGGCGGGCTCGGGCTTGTCGGGCCGCTCCACGACGACGTCGCTCGGCAGCACGACCTCCGTGCCGGCCGCGACCGCGCGACGGAAGAACTCCTCGACCGCCTCCTTCTGGCCGGCCTCGATCGAGGTGGCCCCCAGGCGGGAACCCTGCGCCGCCAGGAACGGAAAGGCGAGGGCCCCGCCGATGAGGAGCGCATCCGCCCGGCCGAGGAAGCTCGTGAGCAGCGGCAGCTTATCGGCGACTTTCGCGCCGCCGACGAGGACCGCGTACGGGCGGGCCGGGGACTCGACGAGCTTCGACAGCTCGCGCACCTCGCGCTCGACCAGCAGCCCCGCGAACGACGGGAGCCGCTTCGGGACGCCCACGGTGGACGCATGGGCCCGGTGCACGGTGCCGAACGCGTCCTCGATGAAGACCTGGCCAAGGTTCGCGAGCGACGCGGCGAACGCGGGGTCGTTCGCCTCCTCGCCCGGGTGGAAGCGCAGGTTCTCGAGCATGAGGAACTGGCCGTTCTCGAGGCGCGTCGCCCGCTCGAGCGCGCGGACGCCGACGACCTCCTCCGCGAAATTGACCGGCTGGCCCAGCAGGGAACTCAAGTGATGCGCGACGGGGCGCAGCGAGAGTCCGGGAACGGGATGGCCGTCGGGGCGCCCCAGGTGGGAGAGGAGGATCGTCCGGGCTCCGGCGGTCCGAAGGTGATTGAGGGTCGGCAACGCCTCCGCGATCCGGCGGTCGTCCGCGATCTGCCCGTTCGTCGTCAGCGGAACGTTGAAGTCGACCCGCAGGAGGACACGCCGGCCGTGGACGGGGGCAGAGGAGATCCCGCGCTTCTCGACCATCGATTCCCGGGGAGGGTCCGACCACTATGAGGGTTGTGGCCGGGACGCGGCCCGGGACGCGCGCGCGGTGACTTCCGCGACGATCGCCCGCGTGGCGGGCAGCTCGAGGCCGCGCCGTTCGGCCTCGCGGAGGATCTCTCCCGAGATCGCGTCGATCTCCGTGGGACGCCCCCGGTCGATGTCCTGCAGCATGCTCGAACGGTTGGCGGCGGTCGCCCGCACGATCCGCTCGAGGTCGCGGGTCACCTCTTCGCTCGTGAAGCCGAATCCCGCCGCGCGCGCCACCGCGAGCGCTTCCCCGAGGAGTTGGAGGGCTTCGGTGCGTGCGGGCTCGTTCAGGAGCTCGCCGTTCGTCACTCCACGGACCGCGGTGACGGGGTTGACCGCCGCGTTGAGCAGCGCCTTGCGCCATACCTCCCGCTCGAATTCGGGCACGGCTTCGACCGGAACTCGGGCCCCGTCGAGCAGCATGCGGAAGAGCCGCGCGGCCCCCGCCGCCGGCCCAGCCTCGCTCGGCACGGGCAGGAGGATCTCGCCGAGCCCGGTCTCCCGGACCTCGCCCGGCCCGGTCCAGGTCGCCGGGATCGAATTCACGCCCCGGACGAGGTACGGTGCCGGGTCGGGCCAGCCTCCCGCCGCGAGGGCGTTCCGGGCCGCGGGGAGGATCCCGAGCCCGTTCTGAAGCAACAGGGTCGGTCGCGGGGAGAGCGCGCGCGCGAGGGCGGTCGCAGCCGCCGCGAGACCGAACGTCTTCGTGGTGACGATGACGACGTCCGCTTCCGCGCCCGGCGGGATATCCGCCGTCGCCTCGAGGCGGACCACCCGCGCGCGCGCGCCCGCGACGCGCAGGCCCTGCGCGTTCACGGCCGCCACGTGATCGGCGCGGCCGACGAGGACGACCGAGTTCCCGCCTTCCTGGAGCAACGCACCGAGCAGGCTTCCCACGGCCCCGGCGCCGAGGATGAGCACTCTCACGGCCGACCGCCGATCACCCGAGGCGACGGACGAGGTCGGAGAGGCCGGGGGTCTTTCCGACGTCGCGGCGAAGGAGGGTCAGCAGGCCTTCGTAGTAGCGGGCCTGCTCGCGGGCCTGCCGGACCTTGAGCAGCAGGTACTCCTCTTCGCGGCGAAGTCGCCCGATCTCGTCCAGCAGCTCGTGCTGGGCCGAGAAGAGCGATTCCTGCTTATCGGATGGGGGGAGCGCCCGGGGCATTCGTCACATCCTGACGCGCACGCGTTCGGGAGAGGTCGAGGACGGCATCGACGGTCACGCGAAGTCGGCTGATCTCCTTCTTGACCCGGCGAAGGCGGGTTTCGAGCCGACGGCGCCGTTCCCGAACGTCCCGCAACGAGCGTTCGAGGACCGCAACGCGGTTGCGCCACTTGTCCCGTTCCTGCACGCTCAGCAGGATCGATTCGACGTCGACCATCGGCGGCCAACGGCGGGCCGCGGGAATCAACCTTTCGGCGGACGCGGAGATGCTCCGGGCGCTACCGTTTAAGCCCGACGGCGGCTGGGTAGCTCGGAAGGTTCACGCATGAGCGCACTCGGCAAGGTCGTGGTCCTGGGCGCGGGGAACATCGGCGGATCGCTCGCCCAGCGCCTCGCGGAGATGGACGTCGCGAGCGAGGTCGTGCTCGTCGATATCGTCGACGGCCTTCCCCAGGGGAAGGCGCTCGACATCCAGGAGTCCGCACCGATCCTCGGCTTCTCGACCCGCGTCACCGGGTCGACCTCGATGGACGTCCTCCGGGGCGCGGACGTGGTGGTCGAGACCGCGGGCCTCGCACGGAAGCCCGGCATGAGCCGCTCCGACCTGCTCGAGAAGAACGCGGGCATCGTGAAGGGCCATGCGGAGGCCGTCAAGCTCCACTGTCCCGACGCGGTCGTGATCGTGGTGACGAACCCGGTCGATGTGATGACCTTCTACTTCCGGGAGGTGAGCGGTCTCCCGCCGGCCCGCGTGTTCGGCGAATCGGGCACCCTCGACACCGCCCGGTTCCGCACGTTCGTCGCGGAAGCGCTCCACGTCGCGCCGAAGGACGTCACCGGATTCGTTCTCGGCACCCACGGCGACACGATGGTCCCGTTGCTCTCGCTGACCAGCGTTTCGGGGGTCCCGCTCACGAAGTTGCTTCCTCCCGAGCGCCTCGCGGCGATCGTGACGCGCGCGAAGCAGGGCGGGGCCGAGATCGTGAACCTGCTGAAGGCCGGAAGCGCCTACTACGCCCCGACCGCGAGCCAGGCCGAGCTCGTTCGGGCGATCGCGCAGGACGAGCACCGGCTCCTCCCCGTCGCCGCGCATCTCTCCGGTGAATTCGGGGAAAAGAACCTATGCATCGGGGTTCCGGTCGTGCTCGGCCGCCAGGGCGTCGAACGCGTGGTCGAGGTCGACCTCGCTCCCGCCGAGCGCGAGGCGTTCCGCCAGAGCGTGGTCGCCGTCCGCGCCGACCTTGAGATCCTCGCGAAGATGCCGAAGTAGGGGGTTCCGAAGAGGATGTCGAGCGGCGCGCCCGTTCCCGCGACCCCCACGGTCGAATTCGTGGACGTGAAGCGCCGGCTCGGCACCTTGCGGACAAACACCGACTCCGCGGACCACGCCCACATCACCGTGAAACCCGAGATCTGCGGCCGATGCCCGCACTCGCTGTGCACCTTCGTCTGCCCGGCGGCTTGCTACGAGCGGATCAACGGCCGCCTCGTCTTCCGGTACGAGGATTGCGTCGAGTGCGGCGCCTGCGACATTGCCTGCGACCAGGGGTCGGTCACGTGGACCATGCCCCGCGGTCCGTACGGCGTCCGTTATTCGTTCGGCTGAACCGCGGGACGCCGCTCCCTTCGGAAGTTCGACGCGGTTCGGGCGGTCGACCGACCCGCCATCGACCGCCGCCGGTGCGAGTCAAGGCGCACCTTAAAACCCCCGGCGTCCGCTCGCCGAGCCGGGAGGCCGATTATGCCCGCCGCCGCGACCACGCCCGAAGCCCCGCTCCTCTTCCCCTACCGCCCGAGGCCCGGGCAGGAATCAATCCTGCGCGAAGTGGAAGAGGTCGCGCATCGCGGCGGCCCTCTCCTCGTGAATGCGCCGACCGGGAGCGGGAAGACGGTCGCCACGCTCGCTCCCTTGCTCGAACACGCCGTGCGCGCCGACCACCGGATCCTCTACCTCGTGCGGACCCACTCCCAGGAGGTCCAGGTCCTGCACGAAGCCCGCGCGATCGCGCACCGTCTCGACCAGCCGGTACTCGCGGTCGGCCTGCAGGGCCGGGCCCGCCGCTGCTTCCTGCTCGAGAACGTTGCGGAGGTGAAGGGCGCCACCGCGGAAGAGCACGGCAAGCTCTGCGCCGACCGCAAGCGCGCGACCGAACGGGCGATCCAGGGCGAGGCCCCGCTCGTGCCGCCGCCCGAGCTCCCCGAGGGCGGCGAGATCGACCTCACCGACCTGGACGGCTGCCCGTACTATGCCCGGGTGCTGCAGACCGACCTCGACACGCTGATCGAGCGATTCCGGACGAAGCTCCCGCTCCCGCACGAGTTCGAGAAGTACACGCGCGACGAGAACCTGTGCCCGTACGAGCTGTCGAAGAAGCTCGTCCCGCACGCGCGGCTCGTGACCGCGCCCTACGCCTTCTTCTTCCATCCCCAGATCCGACGCTCGCTCCTCAACTGGATCGGCACGGGGCCCGAGCGGATCGACCTCGTCATCGACGAGGCCCACAACCTCCCGAGCCATCTGCGCGAGCTCACGACGGTCGCGCTCCCACAGGAGTCCGTCCGGCGCGCCCGGGCGGAGATCGCCGAACGGGGGGACTTCCAACTGCCGGATGGGCCGAGCGCGAGCCGGTTCTTCGACATCGTCTCCGCGGCGGTCGAGGAGCTGATCCATGCGCTCGTTCGCGAGGAGGACGCGGTCCTCCCGCCGGCCGTCTTCGAAGACGCTCTATTGACCGCGCTCGGGGGGACCTCGCACCGTCTCGACACCTGGCTCGGCGCGCTCGCCACCTGGGGGGAGAACCTGCGGGACGAGCGCCGCCGCGAGCGGCACCTGCCGCGCTCGTGGGTCCACACGGTGGCCCTCACGCTGCTCTCCTGGCCGCAGCTCGACTCGCCGCAGTACGTCAAGGTGGCCACGCGGACCCCGCGACCCGCGCTCGAGGCGTTCGCGCTCGACGCGAGCGGGCCCGCCCGTCCGATCCTCGATTGCCATCTTTCGGTCCACCTGTCGGGGACCCTCGCCCCGCTCGCGGAGTACCGCGACGCGCTCGGGCTCGGAGAAGCGGCCCGTCTCCTCGATGTGCCGTCCTATTTCCCGGCGGAGAACCGGAAGTTCCTCTACGACCCGAGCGTCACCACCCGATTCGAGGAGCTGCGCAACGACCCGCGGGCGATCCAGCGACTCGCGGACCGCCTGGTCGAGGTGCTCGAAACGCTGCCGGTGAAGACGGCGGTCTTCTTTCCGAGCTTCGACCTGTTGCAGAAGGTGCTCGAAGCGGGGCTCCAGTCGCAGCTGCCCGGCAACGTGTTCATCGAGTACAGCCGCGTCCCGATGGGCGACCTCTGGCGGTCGATCGAGGGCTGGAAGAAGGACCCCGAGGGGACGATCCTGCTCGGCGTCGCCGGCGGGCGGCTCTCCGAGGGGATCGACTACCCGGACGAGGAGCTCGAAGCGGTGGTCATGGTCGGCATCCCGTACCCGAAGCCCACCGCGAAACGCGAGGCGCTGCGCGCCTACCTCGATGCGACCACCGGCAAGGGCTGGGAGTACACGGTCGAGGCCCCGGCCCAGCGGGCGATCCTGCAGGCCTGCGGGCGGATGATCCGCTCCGAGAACGACCGGGGGATCGCGATCATTCTCGACCGTCGCGCGGTCTCGTTCGCGAAGGTGCTCCCCGGGCTCGCTCCCGTCGGCGACCTCGCGGCGTCGACCCGGGCGTTCTACGGGCGCCGGGCGCGCTGGTCCCGCAGCTCGAGCGCGGCGCCGAAGCCGACCGAGCTCCCCGCCGAGAGCGCGGGCGACCCCCACAACCCATAAGTGGCCCTCCCGACGCTACCCGGGCCGTGATCATCACCCGGACCCCGCTCCGCATCAGCTTCGCCGGGGGCGGAACCGACCTGCCCGACTTCTACCGGACGTTCGACGGCGGCGCGGTCACGAGCGCGGCGATCGACCGGTACATCCACGTGCTCGTGAACGAGAAGTTCGACAAGTCGATCCGGGTCGCCTACTCCCGGACGGAGAACGTCGAGCGCCTCGAGGACCTCCAGCACGAACTCTTCCGGGAGACGATGCGGGTCGCCGGCGTCCGTGAGTCGCTCGAGGTCCACACGATCGCCGACATTCCCTCGGAAGGAACCGGCCTCGGTTCGTCATCGAGCCTGACGGTGGGACTGCTCAACGCCCTCTACGCGCACCGCGGCATCCTGAAGGACCCGGCCGAGCTCGCGGAAGAGGCGTGCCGCATCGAGATCGAACGGCTCCACGGCACGGTGGGAAAGCAGGACCAGTACATCGCGGCCTTCGGCGGGGTCGACTACTTCGAGTTCCGGCCCGACGACTCGGTCCGGGCCGCGCCCATCCCGCTCTCGAGCGAGGACCGGACGGCCTTGAGCGACCATCTCTCTCTGTTCTACACGGGGATCACCCGGAAGGCGGAAGGGATCCTGCGGCCGCAGAACGAGCGGACGGTCGAGAACAAGGACTCGCTGCTACGGATGCGCGAGCTCGCCGGGGTCGCCCGATCCGCGATCCTCGCGCGACAGTGGGAGCGGCTCGGCGAGGTTCTGGACGAAGGCTGGCGGTTGAAACGGACCCTGGCCGCGGGGATCTCGACCGACACCATCGACCGGCTCTATGCGCTCGCGAAGGAGAACGGGGCATTCGGCGGCAAGATCACGGGCGCCGGTGGGGGCGGTTTTCTGCTCCTTCTCCACCCCCCGGAACGCAGCCATCAAATAGCGGCCGCCCTGTCGCCGATGCGGCGCCTTCCGGTGCGCATCACGCCGGAGGGTTCGCGGATCCTGTTCGTGGGGCGGAGGGAGTAGGTGAGCGATCTTCCGACCCTCGAAAACTACCTGCATCAGTATGTCGACGAGGCCCGTTCGATCCTGGCGGCGCCGTTCCTGCTCGCCGCCGTCGAGCGGATCGTCCCCATCCTGCTGCGGGCGCGCACGGACGACCGGACGATCTTCTTCTTCGGGAACGGGGGGAGCGCCTCCACGGCGTCCCATTTCGTCACCGACATCGCGAAGGTCGCGGGCGGAACCGAGGGCCGCGGACGGGGTCGACGGTTCCGCTGCATCAGTTTGAACGACAACATCCCCGGAATGACCGCGTGGGCGAACGATGTCGGCTACGCGGAGATCTTCTCGGGGCAGTTGAAGGCGCTCGCGGAAAAGGGCGATGTCGTCGTGGCGATCTCGGGCAGCGGGAACTCCCCGAACGTCCTCGAGGCAGTGACGACCGCGAAGGCGATGGGCCTCACGACGATCGGACTCACGGGCATCGGCGGCGGGAAACTGAAGGACATGGTGGACGTCCCGCTTGTGGTCCCCTCGAACAGCATGCAGCACACCGAGGATACCCACCTCATCGTGCTGCACCTCCTCACCGCGTACCTGCGCGACGAGCAGGCTGTTCGGGACCGATGATCGTCCGCGTCCGGGATTACATGATCCTGGAGGTCGAGCACCTCCGCTCGACGACCCCGATCAAGGAAGCGATCCAGAAGCTGACGAAGAGCCGCCACCACGGCTTCCCCGTGACGGACGCCTCCGGAAAGCTCGTCGGTTTTGTGAGCGCGAAGGAGCTGCTCCGCCACGTCGACGAGGGAGACTCCCCGATCTCGAAGATCATCCGGCCCGGCACCTACACCGCCTACCCGGACACCGGACTCGACGACGCGGCCCGGATCATGTTCCGGTTCGGACTCCGCGACCTCCCGATCATCGACGAATCGGGTCGGCTCTGCGGCATGCTCGCGAACCTGGACGTGGTCCGGTCGCATTTCGAACGGGCGTCGCCGATGAAGGCGGATACCCTGAAACGGCTGCTGAGCGAGCGCTACGGGCTGACGTTCAAGTTCACCCGCGGCCTCGTGCCGATCTCGCGTCTCACGCCGACCCAGTGGAAGGTCTTCGAGGACGAGCTCGAGGGCCGCCGCTACGAGCTCGAGCGCGGGTTCGCGGAGCCGGTCCTCGTGGTCCAAAAAGGCGACGAGTGGATCCTCGTGGACGGTCACCACCGGGCGCTCGCGGCCCGCGAGATGGGGCTCACGCAGCTGCAGGCGTTCATCCTGACCTGCGACGACCCCGAGGAGTTCGCGAAGAAGGAGACCGGTTTCGAACGGATCGCCCGCGAGCACCACCTCGCGACGGTCGCGGACATCGAGATCGACCGGGCGAGCCACCATCCGCTCATCGAGGTCACGACCCAGCTCATCCGCCGCTTCGAGGGCGGGAGTTCGACCGACACCTCCACGACCGCGCACTAGCCCTTCGCCGCTGTACGGGAGACCGGTCGGTACCGGGGCGATAAGAGGGACGCCCGCGTCGGACCGGCGCCGATGTTCCTGCCGCTGCCCGCGCTCGTGCTCACGGCATCCCTCGTGCCGTTCGCCGTGATCGCGGTCTCGATGATCGGGGTCACGATCTTCCTCATCTGGAAGGTCCTCCCGGTCGACGGGCACCCTCCCCTCGTCACCCAGATGGTGATCACGATCTCGGTCCTGATCGGCGGGACGCTGCTCCTTCTCTCGCTTCTCTTCGTTTTCCTGAACTCCGACGGAACGGAGGCCTGGACGTTCGTGCTGCTCGCGTTCAACTTCATGATGATGTTCCCGGCCGGGATCTGGTTCGTCTCCCTGATCCTGTTCCGAGACCACCGGATCGACGCCCGGGGCTGGTTCTGGCCCGTCATGGTCGCGCTCGTGGTGACGGGTTCCGAGGCCCTGATGGGCGTGCTCTTCGCCTACGGGGCCGTGGGGGGCTCCACCGCCACCGTCCCCGCGCTCGCGGTCGGGCTCTCCTCGGTCTGGTTCTTCTGGTCGATGGCGGCGGTCATGGTCGCGCTCCTCCTGTGGGCCCCGCTCGGCCGGGTCGAGCGATGGGCCCTCCTCACGCTGAACGTCGCCGCGATCCTCGGGCCGTGGGTGACGACCTATCCGACCGTGGGGGGTATCGCGATGGCGGTCCTGATGGGGGCGAGCTTTGTCGCGCTCGTTCGCGCCCTGCTACGGGGCCACGTCGCCGCCGACGAGGGTCGGTTGTTGGTGGGCATCTCGGCCGCGTTCCTCCTGATGGCGCTCGCGGGCTTCTCCATCGCCGCGACCTCGGGGTCGGTGCCGGCGGTCCTCGCCTTCGGCACCGTCATGGGCGTGGTGATGGGCGTCGAGGTCGCCTATCTCATCCGCCGGTACTACCAGGGAAAGATGGGACGCCCATGGTTCACTCGCGCTCCCGACGAGTCGGAGGTCGGCGCCGAACGGGCCGGCGGCGTCCGGGCGCCCGCGCTCGAGACCCGTCCCGCCGAGTTCCCGTCCGCGGACCGCTGAACCCTCGAGGCGGGCGGGGATATTCGTACACTATCGATATCAACCGTACCCAGGTCATCGCGCCGTCCGAGGGAGCGTTGACCGATCGCGCGACACGATGGCCCCGGGGGCTGCGACGAGCGCTCCCGTGGTTCGTCGGGGGCCTACTGCTGGCGTCGATCGGTCTGCCGTCCGTCGCCGCGCTGTCCCTGGTCCCGGCCGCGCCGGAGGTCGGGTTCGCCCACCCGTTGAACGCGTCCGAAAACCTCACCGTCAATCTCACCGACCGACCGTCCTACTCCCCGCAGTTCCTCTCCGTTCCGGCGGGTTCCGCGGTCTCGCTCCATCTCGTGAACGTCGGTCAGTTCAACCACACCTTCACGCTCGCGAAGACCCCCGGTGCGCGCATTCCGTCGAACGCCACTCCCTCGGAAGTGGACGCGTTCTTCGCGACCAATGGCGTGCTCGCGAACGTCTCTCTTTCCCCCGGCACCGATGGGTGGGCGAATCTCACGTTCAACCTCTCGCAAGGGTTCGATTCGTTCGAGTTCGCTTCGGTCGTTCCGTACCAGTTCGGGGCCGGGATGTGGGGACTGCTCAACGTCACTTCGCAGGCCGCCGGCCTCGAACTGAGCGAGAATACCACCGACTCGCTCTCGTTCGTCCCGAACGTCCTCTCCGCGAGCCCGACCCACTATCCGTTGGTGATCGCGGTCCTGGTCACGAACGAGGGAAGCTTCGGCCACACGTTCACGCTCGCCCCACAATCGAACGTGACCCTGCAGGCCACGAACTACTCGCAGTACTTCACGGCCCACGCCCCGCTGGTGAACCAGGCCATCCCCGCTCTCCCGGGCGGGGCCGCCTGGGCCAACTTCACGATCACCGGCCCGGGTATCTACCAGTACATTTGCACGGTTTCGGGGCATTTTGCGAACGGCATGTACGGATTCCTCTACGTCGGCGTGCCGGTGCCTCTCCCCCCTCCCGCCCCGAGCACCGCGATCGTGGAGGGATGGGTGCTCGTGGGCTCCGCGGTGCTGTTGGGTATCGGGGTCGTCCTCACGGCCGTCGCCGCCATCTCGGGACGCTTTCCCTCCCGACCGAACTCGCCGGGCGGGCACGCGTAGTCCCACTCGGGTCCCGGCGGGCCTCCGGGATATCCGAGGGCGCGAGAGGTTGCCCGCTCGGGAGGGGCATTACCTCAGGTGATCACGAGGAACGAACGCATCGTGCCGTGGAAGGTTCCGCAGAACTCGGTGCATTGGATCAAGTACTCCGTTCCGGGGGCCGTGTTCGGGACCGTGAAGGCAAAGTCGTTCACGCGGTCGGGGATCGCGTCGATCCGGACTCCCAGCTGCGGAATGTTGAACGAGTGAATGACGTCGGCCCCCGTCACGTTCACTTGCACGAGGGCGCCGGGGGGGGCCCATAATGCCCCTCCGCTTACCGAATTGGTGGTCGGGTCGTAGGACGAGTTGAAACACGTGTCGTTGACCGGGTAGCAAAACTCCCAGTACCATTGGTGGCCCGTCACATCGACGTACTCGGTCGGGTTCGCGGGAAGGGCGTCGAGATGATAGACGAGGATCGTCGAGTAGACCGCCACGCCGGTGATGAGGGCTACGGTCGCGAGGGTCCAGGCCACTTCGAGCTTGTTAACCATAGCGACGGTGCTTCACCTTCGGGTCGCGGTACTTCCAGAGCGCGTAGGTCAGGAACGCGAACGTAATGATCGCCCCCGCCGCGGAGATCGCGATCATCACCCACACGAGCGGAGTGGTCTGCTGAAGGTTGCTCTCTCCGGAGGCCAGGGCCGCTCGGACTCCGGCGGACACCGTGCTCGCGGCACGAGCGAGGACGCTCCCGAGCAGGTCCGGCACGAAGGGTAGGGGGATGTTGCTGCTACATATTCCCCGCGTACGTACCGGAAACCGATCGGGCACCGTCCGGGAGGTTTCGGCGGAACGCGCCCGGTTCGTACAAAGGGGCTTTGAACCCGACGCCCCGTCCCGCGGGCGATTCGCATTAGTCCGGTGGGGGAATGAGTCAGGGCGGGTATCCGGTGCGTGCGGTCGCCGTAGCCATCTCCCTCGGGCTGATCGTCGCGGCGCTCGCCGGAGTGGCCCTCGCCCGCCCCGCCGGCGCCCAGTCGGTGAAGGTCGCGGCGAGCGGGACGATCGACATCACCGCGACGTCCACCTTCTCCTACCAACCGAATTCGTTCGAGCAGGTCCCGGCCAACTCGACGATCAGCGTCTCCTTCACCGACGCCGCATCCATCCCGCACACGTTCACCATCATCGGCCGGGAGGGCTACCAGATCCCCTCCTCGATCTCGGAAACCGACTTCAACAACCTGGTGTTCGGAAAGTCCCCCGCGCCGATCTACAATCTGAACATCAGCAACACCGGTTCCCAACCCGGTTCGTTCACCTCCCCCGCGCAGGGATGGTACGAGTTCGTCTGCACCGAGCCCGGACACTTCCAGGACGGGATGTACGGTTTCATCGCGTTCGGCATGAACCTGCCGGCCAACCTCACGGTGAGCTCGGGCACGCCGGGGCCCGGGGCCGCCCTGTTCATCATCATCGGAACGATCGTCTCCCTCGTGGTCATCGCGCTGGTCCTCGGCTTCGTGGTCGGACGCCGCAAGGGGGCGATGCACGAGATGCCGCCCGAGCGGCTCGGCTATCCCGAGCCTGCGACCGGTGAGGCGCCGCTCCCCGGCCCCTCGGAAGGACCGCCGCATCCGTGACGGCGGAGCTCCCCGAATTTTCGTCTCCGCAACGTTCAAGAAGGGGACCCCGCATGACCTACGGAACCTGTAGTAGGTTCGGAGCGGTCGAATGGCGTGGGGGAATCCGAGTCGAGAGCGTCGCGTCCTGAAAGCCGGCCACTCTTCGATCGCGGTCACGCTGCCCAAACCGTGGGCCGAGGCGATGAACCTTCGACCGGGCGACCTCATCGTCTTCGACCAGAACGATGACGGCACGCTCTACCTGAAGCCGGCCCCGCTCCCCGGCGGCGACCCGCCCGGCGCGCCCTTCCTCGTCCAGGCCCGTTCGTTCGACACCCCCGGGGTCCTCGAGCGCCTCATCGTGGGCGCGTACCGGGTCGGCCACGACGCGATCGAGATCCGCGCGGAGGTCCCGCTCGCCCCCGAACGGATCGAGGAGCTCCACCAGACCGCCCGCAGCCTCCTCGGGGTCTCGGTGGTCGCGCAGGAGCCGACCCGCGTCGTCCTCCAGAACTTCATCGACCCCTCGAAGTACGGGCTGCCGCAGCTCGTCCAGCGGGTCCGGATGATCCTGCTCGCCTTCCTCGAGGAGATGGAGGAGGTCGTGCAGCGGCGCGCACGCAGCCGACGCCTCACGACCCTCGAGGAGGAGTCCGGGAAGGTCCTCGCGTTGCTCGTCCGCCAGCTGTTCCTTGCGAGCCGGGACTGGTCGCTCGCCCGAAGGATCGGGAGCCCCGACCCGCGCCAGCTGCTCGAGTGGCGGGTCGTCGTCCACGCGCTCGAGGAGCTCGCCGACCTGTTCGGCGCGACCCTGCGGACGCTGAACGAGGACGCTTCGGAGATCCCGGACGCGGGCGCTGCGGCGCTCGCGGCCTACCTGCCCGAGCTCAAGGGCCAGATGAAAGCCGTCGTCGACACGCTCATCCACCCCTCGCTCGACCGGGCCTGTGACGTCCACCACCAGGGGATCCTGCTCGGCGGGGCGAGCCTGCTCACGCCCCGCGGGAAGGGCGCGCCCCGCGTCCCCGCATCGGTACGGGCCGCGACCCTGCTGCTCGAGCGCGGCGCGGGCTGCCTTTCGCTCCTCGCGGAGATCGCGATCGACCGCGCCGTCGCGGGCGGGAACGAGAACATCCTCGTCGAAGCGGCCTGACGGGGTCCGGCCGCGGCTTATACACGGCGAGTACGCACTATCCCTACGGGTAGGAACCTCCCGTACGAACGCCATATCGGACCCACCCGGGTGCTCGCTCGGAGGCAGTCGGTGTTCGACTCTATCGACGATTGGTTGATCATAGCCGTAGTCGCGGGGATCCTGTTCTACGGGTCCTCCAAGATTCCGCAGTTCGCGCACAGCCTCGGTCGCTCGGTCGGCGAGTTCAAGAAGGGCCGCCTCGAAGTGGACCGGGAGATCAAGGCGGAACAGGCCGCGAACGCATCCGCGCCCACGGGCCCCGCCCACTAGACCGGACGGCGTTAGGCCGGCATGCCCGAGGGACCTTCGGACGGAGCGAACGCGCGCCGCCCGGACCCCACCCTCGGCGCCCGGGGGGAACTGAGGGTACCTTGACCCATGCGCGACCTGGACCGGATCCTCGCCATCCTCGGCGAGGTGCGAAATCGGCTCGTGCGCATCGCCCTCGTGCTCGGGCCGCTCTTCGGGTTCCTTCTGTTCTTCGAGCTGAAACCGATCGCGGTCCCGTTCTTCGGCCTAACGATCCCGTTCGCCTACCCGTGGCCGAACCCGTTCTACAACATCACCGCCCAGGTCTTCCTCGCGATGGTCGCTTGGATGCTCCCGCCCGGCGTCCATCTTCTCAACGTCGGGGTCGGCGACTCCATCTTCGCCCAGATGGAGATCGGGCTCCTGCTCACGCTCATCCTCGGCATGCCGTGGATCGTCCACGAGGTCGGCGCGTTCCTCGTCCCGGCGCTGCGGCGCAACGAACGCCGGCTCCTGCGCCAGATCGGGATCCCGGCCACCGCCCTCTTCGCCGTCGGCACCGGGATCGGGATCTTCTTCCTCACGCCGTTCACCTTCCGGCTGCTGTTCCTCTACGTCGCGGCGATGAACCTCGAGCCGGTGCTCGGTGTCCAGGATTTTGTCACCTTCGCCCTTCTCTACTCGCTCGCCTTTGGCGTCGTCTTCGAGCTTCCCGTCTTCGTCTACTCCCTGACCCGCCTCGGGGTCGTCAAAGCCGCGGCGTGGCGGAAGCACTGGCGGGGAGCCGTTCTCGGGGCCCTCATCTTCGGGATGATCGTGACGCCCGACAACTCGGGCATCACGATGCTCCTCATCGCGACGCCCATGATCGGACTCTACCTCGGAGGGGCGTACTTCGCGAGCCGTTGGGAGTCCCGGCGGGACGCGGGGCGCGAGGGTCCGCGCGGCGTGGTCGGAGCGGGGTGAACTGATGGCGCTCTTTTCCGACGTCGATTGGGTGATCATCGCCGCGGTCGCGGTCTTCCTGCTCTTCGGGAAGGACAACGGGCAGATGCTGCGCACGCTCGGCCGCTGGTACGGCCGGGCGATGAACATCAAACAGGAGCTGCTCGGCGAGCTCACGAAAGCGGCGGACCTCCCGATCGCGGCCGGCCAGCCGCTCTCGATCCGCGGCACGCTCCTCGGCATCGACCCCCCCGCGACGCACGTCAGCGGCATCCCGGCCGCGGTCCGGGTGCCGCCGACGGTGCCCTATACTCCCTCGAACGAGCCGACGCTCCCCTGGACCGGAGGGTATCCGGTACCGACCTGGTCTACGACCGTCGCGACCGGGTCGTCCGCGGGGGAGGAGGTCCGATGAGCGCCCTCTCGCCCGACCAGATCGTCGACCTCACGGAGATCCTCATGATCCTGATGGGGATCGGCATCACCTGGGCCGTCTACCACGGAAGCGAGCGGGCCGAGCTGCCCGGGGACGCCCGGGTCCCGGACCCGAACCAGGTCGACGACACGACCCCCGACACGAGCGGGAGGACGCTCCGATGAGCGGATTCGATTGCCGCGAGAGTTGCCCCTGGTCGGTGAACCGCGACCCGGCGCTGGACTTCCCGGTGGGGCAAATCCGCCGGTACGCCACTTCGGACGACGAAGAGCTCGGCGAGGTCGATGAGACGAAGCGCAACGTGCTGAAGCTCATCGCGGTGGGCGGGATCATCGGGGCCGGCGCGGGCGGCCTGGTGGGCGGGTCGCTCCAGTACCTGCAACCCCCGGCGATCGGGCTCTCGAGCTACCCGAACGTCCAGCTGCTCGACGTCGACGGGAGCCCGCTCACGGTCGCCAAGGTCGAGGCCGAGTACAGCGTGGGCACCTCCGACCTCTACCTGTTCAACTACCCGCTGCGCAACGAGCCGAACTTCCTGCTCAACCTCTACCCCGCGAACGGGCAACCGCCGAGCGCGTCCAACCCCGGGGCGGAGAACGTCCCCGGCGGGGTGGGCACGCACGGGTCGATCGTCGCCTTCAGCGGGATCTGCCAGCACCTCGGCTGCCCGGCGCCGGCCATCGCGTTCTATCCGCCGGGGACCTGCCCGAACACCCCCTCGGGCAAGCAGTTCTACATCCACTGCTCCTGCCACGGTTCGACCTACGACCCCGCGAACGCGGCGTCCAACCTGACCGGGCCGGCCGTCCTTCCGCTTCCGCAGGTGATCCTCGCCCCCGATGCGAGCGGGAACATCTACGCGACGGGCATCACGCCGTCCAGCCCACCGGTGAACGGCCACATCAGCACCCTGCAGGGCGACTACGGCGTCGGCAGCACGAGCCAGGTCGTGAAGGAGTCGCCGGTCATCCTCTGCAATTTCCCGAGCTAGGAGGGCGCGCGCGGTGGGTCTCTCGAGTTGGTACAATCGATCCCTGAACAAGATTTGGGGGTTTGTCGAAGACCGCACCGGGATGCGCAAGTGGGCGCTCCGGCCCCAGCCGGCGTTCACGTTCAAGCCGTCGTACTGGACCGGCGCGTTCGTGGCGACCGCGTTCCTCTACCAGGTGGTCTCGGGCGCGCTGCTCCTCCTGTACTATCAGCCGAGCACCGCGCCGACCCTGACCGCCTGCGGGCAGACGGTGGGCGCCTACTCGGTCGCGCCGGCCGCTTGGTGCTCGACCTACTACATCATCAATTCGGTGCCGATGGGCTCGCTGCTGCTCACGACCCACCTCTACGGCGCCTACGCCATGATCTTCCTGATGTTCGTCCACTTTTTCCGGGGCTACTACCTCGGTGTCTACAAGGCGCCGCGCGAGTTCTCCTGGATGGTCGGGACCCTCCTCATGGTCATGACCCTCGGGATGGGGTTCACCGGCTACCTGCTCCCCTACACCCAGCTCTCGTACAACGCGACCAACGTGGGACTCGTGCTCGCGATCCGCCTGCCCACCTTCGGGCCCCTGCTCGCGCCGTTCATCCTTGCCGACGGCACCTCGCAGGGGCTCCTGTCGCGGATGTTCGACGCCCACGTCGTGCTGATCCCGCTCGCGCTAGCGGGCCTGCTCTACGCCCACATCGCGCTCTTCGAGTCGCACGGCATCGCCCCGCCCGCGACCTCCGACCCGCTCCAGCGTCGTCGCTTCACCCAGAAGGAGGACGAGGACCACGTCCCGTTCTTCCCGCACATCTTCTTCTACATGACCAAGTGGGCGCTCGTCTACCTGGGGATCCTCTTCGGGATCGCGGCGCTCTGGCCGTGGTCGCTCCCCACGTACGTCGGCAACGTTGCCGCGGTGGGCGTCGTCACGGAACCGGACTGGTACTTCCTCTGGCTGTTCAAGCTCGTCGATTTCGCCGGGATCACCCCCGTGCTGGCGGTGGGGATCTCGACGGCGATCCTCGTCTACATCCTGTTCCTGCCGTACCTCGACCGCTCGAAGCGCACCCACCCGCGGGACCGCCCGCTCTTCATCTGGGCGGGGACTTCGCTACTCGAGTTCTTCATCCTGATGACCGTCTGGGGCGGCGAGACCCCCGGCGTCCAGATCACGATCCCGACGGTCGTGATGACCCTCGCTCCGATCTTCCTCGTCAACGCCGTGGTGGTCGCGCTGTTCCATTGGCGCTACATGCGCTCCTACAAGCGACGGCTCGCGGCCCGTCGCTCGACGTATCCCGGCGCCTACGGGGCACCCGCGGCGGCCGCGGCGCCGCTCACGGCCACGGAGGCGAAGTCGAGTGACTGAGCCGGCCGAACCGCCCCGGTGGCGGACGAACGTCCTCTGGGGGATCCTCGCGGTGCTGCTCGTCTTCGGGAGCGTGGGCAGCGCGACCTTCGTCTACGGGCTGGCGTGGCTCGCCACCGGAGACTGGGTGGGCAGCCTGGTCGCGGTCGGCGGGGCGCTCGTCGCCGTTCTCGCCTTCCTCTTCATGGCCGGCATCCTCTATCGCGTCGACCGATACCGCGGGAAGAACGGACGGAGGGTCGAGCTCTTTGAATAGTCCGCCCTCGACCGCCGAGGTCCGCCGCATCCGAAATCGCCTCCTCGACCTGTACACGACGGTCCAGGTCCTGATGCTCCTCGGGATCGCCGTGCTGATCGTCTACGCGATCGAGCTCGGGCCGCTCACGAGTCCGGGCGCCGAGCAGTCGTTCGGCTACGCGGTCGCCCTCATGTTCCTGATGGGCGCGGTCGTCGTGCACCTCGTCGACCGGACCTATCGGCTGTGGCCGTTCGGTCGGCGCGTGCGACCGGCGTGGCCGGGGTACTTTTCCGTCGAGGCCGAGACGCGGTTCTTCAAAATCCTCATCGTCGTCGCCGCGGCCGCAGGGATCGCGTACATACTAGGGGGACTTATCGCATGAAGGCGGGAGGTTCCCGATGACCGACCTCACGGTCCCGATCATCGGGATCGCGCTCATCGGCGGCCTCGCCGCATTCCTCCTTTGGGCGTTCACGTACCACGGCGCCTGGCTCGTTCCGACGATCAAGAAGTGGCTCTTCACGACCGACCACAAACGGATCGGTCTCATGTACATCACGACGGGGTTCGTCTTCTTCTTCATCGGCGGGATCTACGCGAGCCTGATCCGCACCGACCTCGGGTTCGTCCAGGGTCTCGGCCTCAACCCCCAGAACACCCTCGGCGTCACTCCGGACGTCTACTCGACGCTGTTCACGATGCACGGGGTCCTGATGATCTTCATGTTCGTCATCCCGACCCTCGCCGGGTTCGGGAACTACCTCGTCCCGTCGATGATCGGCTCGCGCGAGATGGCGATGCCGAAGATCAACGCGATCGCCTTCTGGCTCGTCCCGCCAGCGGGGATCATCCTGATCCTCTCGAACGCCAACGTCGGGTGGACGGGATACGTACCGCTCTCGATCCAGGCGCCGGGGATCGGCGTCGACCTCTGGATCCTCGGCCTGCACGTGCTGACCATCTCCTCGATGCTCGGGGCGATCAACTTCCTCGTCACGATCCTCAAGCACCGCGCCCCGGGCGTCCACTACTGGAACATGCCGCTCTTCGTCTGGGCGACCCTGATCAACTCGGTCCTGCTCATCTTCGCCCTCCCCTCGCTCTCGATCGGGCTCACGATGGTCCTCTCGGACCGCAACTTCGGCACGCACCTTTTGGCGAGCGCGAACGGGACGCCCCTCGGCGGCGCGCTCCTCTACCAGAACGTCTTCTGGTTCTTCGCCCACCCCGAAGTCTACATCATGGTCCTGCCGGCGTTCGGGATCATCTCGACCGTCATCCCGAAGCTCGCCCGCAAGGACATCTTCGGCTACGGCGCGATGGCGATCGCGCTCGGCGTCTTCGCGGTGCTCTCGTTCGCCGTCTGGGAACACCACATGTTCGTGACGGGCATCTCGACGAACGTCCGCTTCGTCTTCATGCTCGCGACGATGGCGATCGCGGTCCCGTCCGCGGTGAAGACGTTCAACTGGGTCGCGACCCTCTGGGGCGGCCGGATATGGATGGCGCTCCCGATGTGGTTCTGCGTCGCGTTCATCACCGGTTTCGTCATCGGCGGGCTTTCGGGCCTGATGCTCGCGTCGATCCCGATCGACTACCTCTACCACGGGACGTACTTCGTGGTCGCCCACTTCCACTACATCATCCTCGGCGGAACGCTCATGGCGATCTTCGCGGGGATCTACTTCTGGTTCCCGATCATCACCCGCCGCTGGTACAACCAGGCGCTCGGTCAGGTCCACTTCGTGCTGACGTATGTCGGGATCAACCTCCTCCTGTTCCCGATGTTCCTCCTCGGCGCGGAGGGGATGCCCCGCCGCGTCTACGACTACCTCTGGACGGGCAACTTCCAGTTCCTCAATTTCCTCTCCTCGGTGGGCGCGTTCGTTATAGGCGCGGGCCAACTCGTCTTCGCGTTCAACATGATCTACAGCTACTACGCCGGCGACCCGGTCACAACCGCCGACCCGTGGGGCGAGGAGCTCGCGGTGAAGATGACCGGTCCCGTCAAGCTCCCGACCTCCGTTCCCGCCCGCGCGCCGACCCCGCTCCCGACCGCGACCGGCACCGAGGGCCCGTAGGCGCGAAGCGATGCGGGGCCACGACCTCTTCCGGTACGCCGCGATCTTCGGCGCGGTCCTCTGCTATTCGACGATCCTCCTCGGCGGGAACGTGATGGCGAGCGACAGCGGTCTCGCCTGCCCCGACTGGCCGTCCTGTTTCGGCAACGGGAACTTCCTTCCCGCCTTCCAGGGCGGCGTCGCCCTCGAGTGGAGCCACCGGGTGAGCGCGTTCTTCCTCTCGACCGCGATCCTGGTCCTCGCCCTCCTCGGGATCGCCTACGAACGCCAGCGCCGGGTGCTCCTCGGCATGTCGCTCGTCGCGCTCGGCCTCGTCGTGACCGAGGCGCTGCTCGGTGCCCTCGTGATCGAGACGCAGCTGAGCCCGACCCTCGTCCTGACGCATCTCGCGATCGCGACCGCGCTCTTCGGGCTCCTCCTCGTCCTCGTGCTGCTGTCGAACCTGCGCGAGCTCCCGCGACGCTGGGTCGAGTGGGCCCGACGGGCGAGCGACGAACGCGCCCCGGCGCCGGCCGCCGGCCGCGCCCCCGCGGCGCACGCCCCGAATCCGGCGCCCGGCAACTCGTTCGAGTCGCTGCGGGAAGTCTAGGCTAAGCGCCCGTTCGCGCTCGGCCTCGGGTCATGGTCACGTCGAGCGCTCCCTCCGAGCCCGCGCCGTTGCGTCCGCTCGGTCCCGGCGACTACCTGCCGCTCGCTAAGCCCGGCATCACGGCGCTGATCTGCCTCGTGGCGGTCGCGGGGTTCCTGCTCGCCGACCCGCGGTCGGTCGACCTCGTGCGGCTCGGGATCCTGGTCGCCACCGGGGCGGCGGCCTCCGCGGGCGCGGCGATGCTGAACCACTACCTCGACCGCGACATCGACCGTCGCATGAAGCGCACGCGCGGTCGCCCGCTCGCGGACGAACGCGTGGGCTCGGGGACATCGGTCGCCGTGGTCGGCCTCGCCCTGCTCGCGCTCGGGATCGGCCTCGCCTCCGTGTTCCTGAACCCGCTCACCGGCGTTTCGATCTTCCTGGGGGGATTCACCTACGTGGTCGTCTACACGGTCTGGCTGAAGCGCCGCTCCAACTGGAACATCGTGATCGGCGGCTTCGCGGGCAGCGCTCCGGCGCTCGCGGGGAGCGCGGCGGCCACCGGCGACTGGACGCTCGGGGTCCTCGCGTTCGCGCTCCTCGTCTTCCTCTGGACGCCTCCGCACTTCTGGAGCCTCGCGCTCCTCCTCAAGGACGATTTCGCGCGGGCGAACCTCCCGATGCTCCCGCGGATGGAGGATGTCCCGTACTCGGGCAAGGTCGTCGTCGTCTCGGCGGCCCTCCTCGTCCCGGCCGCCCTGCTCACGGGGGCGACTGGCGCGCTCGCCTGGCCGGTGCTCGTGGTGATCGCCGCGCTCGGGGCCCTGTTCGTCGCGATGACGGCCCCCCTCTGGACGGCCGTGACCCCGCGCAACGCCCGTCGGGGGTTCATCTTCTCCGGGCCGTACCTTCTCTTCGTGGTGCTCGCCATCGTTGCAAACGTCCCGCTCGTCCGGGCCGGTATTCCGGCCCTCCTCTAGACTGAAGTTGACTTCACTCGGCGCGGTGAGCTTATCTCAAGGACGTCGCTTATCTCGCAAGATGTCGGAATCCGACCGGGTCGGTTCGACGCCCGAGCGCCAACGCAACGCCGAGCTCGTCCTGAAAAAGCTCGGGTACTCGAAGGTAGCGAACCCGCGGCGCGGGCCGGTGGGCGAGCCCTCGTTCTGGGTCCAGGAGGCGGGCGTGCCCCGCCGTACGTTCCCGGTCTACGTCCCGCCCGGCGAGTCGTCGGCCCTCGAGGCGGGCATCGAACGCTGGGTTACGGGGGTCCGGGACGCGCGGCCCGCGCAGCGGCGGGCGATCTTCGTCGTGCCGACCGACCAGACGGCCGAGGAGGCCTGGCGACGGTTCTCCCGGAGCGCGGGGGGCTCGCTCATCGACCATGAGGTCTCGATCCTCGTCGTGCCGCCCGCGGGACGACCCCAGGACGTTCCGCACTTCCACCTCCGCGTCGCCGAACCGCGGGAGATCCTCGCGATCTCCACCGGCATCGTGGTCGGGCTCTTCCGCCGCGCCGCCGCCGGCGAGGGCGGCAACCAGATCGACTTCGAGGAACTGCTCGAGCTGCTCCAGAGCCGCTTCGGGATCGACGTGCAGCGCTCGCTCGGGGTGCGCTCGGACGAGGACGCCCTGTTCATCTTGTACCAGCTCGCCTCCCGGGATTCCTACGCCCCCGGGGATGCGGGCGCGAACCTCCACCTCCTCGTCCTGAAGCCGACCGGACCCGCGGCCCGGCTCCCCTGGTTCGCGGCGTAGGCTTCCGGGTCGAACCGAGCCGTTAAGAATGGCCTCTTCGTCGGCCGAGCGTCCGATGTCCGAGGGCGAATCGTTCCGGAACCCGTACACCCCGTATCCGGGCAGCTCGACCCCGCCCGCGAGCACCTCGCCCGAGGAGGGGCAGCGGGACCTCTGGGCGTTCTTCTGGCTCGCGCTCCTCAACACCGCGATCATCTCGGTCGCCGGCATCGCCACCTGGTGGTTCGTCCACTAGGCCCCGCGCCGCTCGGCCGGGCAAACCATTATCTAAGTCGGTCGGGTCGATGCGCCACCGGCGTGGCGTGGGGCCGTGGGGTAGCTTGGACCATCCTTCTTGCTTGGGGTGCAAGAGACTCCGATTCAAATTCGGACGGCCCCACCGGCCTGCGCCGGGCTCCCGCTTCCCGGGGCCGCCGGGAAGCTACCCCGGAGGTGGCTTTCCCGCGGGCAGCGTTGGAGCCACGGGCTGCCCACATTCGCTGCAAAATTTGGCGGTGGAGGAGAGCAGCGGCGCCTCGCAATAGGCACAGTGGTACACGTGGCTGATCGGTCTGCCGTAGGCATCGAGCTCGGGCTCTTCCCGTCGTGCCGCGCGGCCGAGCGTCAAGTTGTCGTATTCGACTCCGTCCGGGATAATCCCCGCGCCGTGCGGCCGGTCCTCGGGGGAGTCCTCCGCCGGGTCGTAGTCGTCGTCCACGATGTCGACGCCGAGCAGCCCCCAGAAGCCGGGCATGGGGTAGCGCCCTCCGTAGTCGTCGAGCCGTTTCGAGAGAAGGGCGAAATTGACGAGCGTCAACGGGACTCCCAGCAAGAGCAGCGTCACGACGAAGAGGAGGGCGAGGGAGACCGAGACGAGGCTGAATGCGGCCCCCATGGCCACGACGAAAACCACATAGAGACTCACGACGAGGATCATGTACCGAGAGAAGCGCATGGCACCGGGAACGACGGGGACGTCGTAACCCCCACCCTCGGAAAAACGTAACTCGGGACCCGCGCACGACGTCGGAGCCGCCTCGGCTCCGGGGCCTTCAAGTAGACGGCGCCGCTGCCCGGGGCCCGATGGGCCGGCGCTTCGTGGACCAGCGGCGGGCCGATCCGTACTACAAGGCCGCCCAGCGCGACGGCCTTCGTTCGCGGGCGGCGTTCAAGCTCGCCTATCTCGACGACCGTTTCCACCTGCTCCGACGCGGCGCTCGCGTCCTCGACCTCGGCGCGGCGCCCGGCGGCTGGTCCGTGGTCGCTCTCGAACGCGTAGGACGTTCGGGTACGGTCGTGGCGGTGGACCCGCGTCCTATCGCCCCGGCGGACGGCTTGCGCGTAGTGCGGGGTCGGGTCGGCGACCCGACGCTCCCCGAGCGTCTCGGTCCGACCCCGTTCGACGTGGTGTTATCCGACATGTCCCCGTCGATCAGCGGCGCGTACGCCACGGATCACGCGCGCTCGGTGGACCTGGTCCGTTCGGCGCATGCCCTCGCGCTCCGGGTGCTCGCGCCGCGGGGTGCCTTCGCCGCGAAGGTGTTCGCGGGCGACATGATCGACGAACTTGTCGAGGAGATCCGCCCGCACTTCGCGGACGTTCTGCGCACGAAGCCGCCCGCCTCCCGCGCGCCCTCCTCCGAGATGTACGTGGTCGCGCGCGGATTCCGCCCCGCCCGGGCGCGGGCCGAGCGTCCCGATTCCGAAGACGGCCCTCGCCCGGATTCCGATATATAGGACCGTCGATTAGCGCGATTTCCCGATTTTGAGGCCTGGTTACTCGTGATCCGTTTTGGACCCGCGGGGATCCCGCTCTCGTGCAAAGGCCGCACGCTCCGGGACGGGATCGCCGACGTGCATCATCTCGGCCTTACCGCGATGGAGGTCCAGTTCATCAAGGTCAACCACCTGACCCGCGCGGTTCTCGACGAGGAGCTCGGCAAGACCGCGCGCGACCTCCTCCAGCAGCTCGTCGTGAGCGTCGGTCCGGCCGACCATCAAGGCGGCGCGCCCGGCCTGGCCGCCCTGACGATGCCGCTGAAGCGACGCGACTCCGTCACCACGCTCACGTGGAGCCTCGCGAAGGATTACGCGGACCTCCAGCAAACGCGCGCGCTCGCGAAGGCGCTCGATACCGACCTCACGCTCCATGCCCCGTACTACGTCGATTTCTTCGGCTCCTCCGACGCCCGCGAGCAATCGACCCGCCAGATCCAGTGGGCGGGGGTCCTCGCGCAGGGGCTGGGCGCCCGGCTCGCGGTCACGCACCTCGGGTTTTACGGACCCGGCGACCGCGCGGACTCGATCCAGCAGCTCACGGAGATAGTGTCGGACCTCGCCGACTGGCTTTCGAAGTTCTCGAAGGGGACGGTCCGTCTTGCGATCGAACCGAGCGGCCATCCCGATGTCTTCGGTTCGCGCGAGGAGGTCCTCGAGCTCGTTCGCCGGGTCAAGGGGACGGTGCCCGTGCTCAACCTGCCGCACATCGCGGCCCGCGAACGGACGAGCTTCGAGGAGGCCGAGCAGCTCGAGCCCGTGGTGCGGGAGTTCGTTCGGGCGACCGACGGTCCGGTCTACCTCAATTTCTCGGGAGTCGAATTCTACGGACCCGGCGAGTTCCGCCTCACCCCGATCAAGAGGGGTCTCGTCCGCTTCGACCCGCTCGCGGAGATCCTCGCGGAACGCGACTATGACGTAACGGTGATCTCGAGCTCGCCGCTGCTCGAGCACGACGCGATGTACATGAAGCTCCTCTACGAGCGCGCGCTCACGCGGCGCTGGTCGAAGCTGCACGCTCCCCCCGCACCCCGGGCGGCGCCGAAGCCCCCGGTGCCGCCCGCGGCCCGCGCAGCGACCAAGCCGACCAAACCCGTGGCGAAAGCGAAGGGCAAGGGCGGTCCGTCCTCACGGGCGCCGCCGTCGCGAAACCGTCCCCGCAAGCGACCTCCGGAGGCGCGCCGTGGTGGCCACCGACACCGATAACGGGACGACGTTCGTCCGTTCGCAACGGTACATCGGCGAGCGCGTCACGGTCGCGCTCGAAAGGATCGACCCGACCACGATCGCCCGCGCGGTCGAGATCCTGCTCAAGGCGCCGCAGATCTTCGTTTACGGAGCGGGGCGCAGCGGGATCATCGGCCGCGCGTTCGCGATGCGATTGGTCCAGGCGGGGCTGCGTGCGTACGTCATCGGCGAGAGCGTGACGCCGATCGTGCGCCACGGCGACGCGGTGTTCATCCTCTCCGGCCAGGGCGAGAGCTACTCGTCGATCCAGACCGGCAACATCGTCCGCCGGGAGGGGGCGGAGCTGATCATCCTCACCTCGAAGCCCGCGTCCAAGATCGCGCATACCGCGACGCACCTCCTGACGATCGAGTTCGACGAGGACGAGGATCGCCCGCGCTATGCGCCGCTCGGGACGCTGTTCGAAGAGGCGAGCCTTCGCCTCACGGACGGGCTCATCGCCGAGCTCTTGCGGGTCCGCGGCGAGACCGAGGCGTCGATGCGTCGGCGCCACGCCATCATGGTCTGACGAGGAAACCGCGGCCCAAAGGTTAAGGGCCCGCGGACCTGAACGTCGGCCGTGCCGCGTCGTGCCGAGCCGGCTGCCCTGACCCTGGTGCCCGTCCCCTCGCGATTCTTCGTCACGAGCGGGAAAGGGATCAACAAGACGAGCGAGCTCAACGCCTTCGACCTCGCGCTCCTGCAGGCCGGGATCGGCGAACAGAACCTCGTGAGCGTCTCCTCCGTTCTTCCGATCGGCATCCGCCAGGTCGAGCGCGTGCCGATCTCCCGGGGCGCGATCACGCACGCCGTGCTCGCCCGCCACGGCGGCGGGGAAGGCGAAGTGATCAGCGCGGGCATCGCCTACGGTTTCCGGGACGACGGCCAGGGCGGGTACGTCGCCGAGGGCCACCTCCACGGCAACCAGAAATCGCTCAAGGAGTTCCTCAAGTGGCGCATGGCCGAGATCGCCCACTTCCGGGGCGTCGAGCTTCGGCGGATCCACTACCGCACGGAAGAGCTCGTCATCCCGATGGACCATTACGGGGTCTGCATCGCCGCGTGCGTCTTCCTGCCGTAGTCCGGCGCGCGGAGCCGGCCTACAGCAGCTTCCGGAAGAGGAGCTTGTCCTCGAGGCTCCCTTCGATCGAGAGCTTGCGGGTCACGAGCGCCTTCATCGGTCCGATCTCTTTCCTCACGAGTCCTTCGAACGTTCCGACGTCGGTCGTGATCCGAACGTCGGCGCTCGCCGCGGGGCCGCTGCGCAGGTTGCGAAGGCGACCCTCCGCGAGGTCGACCGAATAGGTCCCGCCGTCGGTGAGACGGATCT
>Ga0335078_10001470_pt1 | contig 35540 bp, 33 predicted proteins | sample Lox_Sample_32_FD_206711 | JGI IMG/M metagenome (GOLD analysis project Ga0335078, IMG submission 206711) | Soil microbial communities from Loxahatchee National Wildlife Refuge, Florida, United States - Lox_Sample_3.2 | ecosystem: Environmental > Terrestrial > Soil > Wetlands | place: USA...
ATTCGGCGAGCGGAACCACGGCATGAGAGTGCCGCCCTCGGTAACCCGCGTTTCCCTCTGCATCGAAGGCCAGCCGGATGCGATTGCGGTAGGCCCATGGCTCTCCGGCCAGCACCGCGATGTCTTCCGGCGGGTACACGCCGCCGCGCTCCAGCGTTTCGCGCAGGATATCCTGTTTGTAGGCGAGTTGCGCCGCGTACTTTGCGTGCTGATAATGGCAGCCGCCGCACGCGCCGAAGTGCGGACACGAGGGAGCAACCCGCTGCTCCGATGGGTCGGCGATCTCCTCGGCTTCGGCCGCCGCGTAGCCGCGTTTTTCTTCAGCCACGCGCACCCGCGCCTGTTCGCCAGGCAGCACCAACGGCACAAACATGGCTTTGCCTGCGGCGCGCGCCAAAAACGCCCCGCCATAGATTGGCTTTTCGATGCGCACCAACTGCGAAGGCGCAGAGCTACCAGAACGGGTCTGCAATTGCCACCGGGCGCTCTCACTTTTGGCGCGCTTCTTCATTGCTGGCTCATGTAGAACAGGCTTAAGCGCGGCAGATTGTAGTGCACAAGCAGCTGCTTCTGCACGAACTGACGTTCCACCTGGCGCAGTTGCACGGCGCCCATGCGGCTGCGGTAGGGCGCCAGCTCGCGCGCCGCGTGTTCCTTGAGGCCAACCAGCAACTCCTCCGGTGCGGCCGCCGTGAGCGCCGCAAAAACCTTCTCCTCGAGTACCGTAAGCGACCGTTCCAGCGCTTCCAGATCCGCGGCCGCGCTCTTCCCCGCACCAGTTGCCGCTACTTCGGCCGCGAGTTCGCGCAGCCGCGCAGCGGTGATGCGGCAGGCGTCTGTGGCAACCTCCGCGGCATCGAGCGCGCCGGCCGCTGCGATTAGATGCGCCGCCACACGCTCGCGCTCAAAGCCGGACTCCGCCGCCGCGACCGCCGTAGAAGACGAGCCGACGGATGCCTCGCTCATTTCCATGGCGGCCTGCATCACGGCCTGCGCGCACCATGCGAGGCCATTGATTTTTTGCATGCGCGCGCGCTTCTGCCGCGCTTCGTATTTGTCGAACGCGGCATCGATACCGCGCAGCGCCGCCTCGAGCGGAATCCCGGCCTCGCGCCAGGTTTCGATCAGCGCCCAATCCAGCGTGGAAAGCAGCAGAATCGATCCACGCCGCTGCTGGAAGCGCTCCTCGATCTCGGTAAAATAATTGAAGTAGTTGTGCACGATCCCATCTTAGAGCCTGCTCTTGATTTTGGCCCGCGTGTGCGAAAGTCAATAACGGGCACTAAACTCGACGAACGGAGAACAACGATGGCAACCGTTGGATTTGTCGGGCTCGGCATCATGGGCCGACCCATGCTGAGGAATCTTTTGAAGGCCGGCCATAGCGTAGTGGCGTACGGCCGGACTGCGGCAAGACTCGACGCCGCCGTAGCCGACGGCGCCCAGCGCGGCGCTTCGAACGCCGATGTCGGCGCGCGCGCGCCCATCGTCATTACCATGCTGCCCGACGGCCCCGAGGTCGAAGAGGTTGTGCTGGGCGACAAGGGAATCCTCTCGGGCGCCAAATCCGGCTCGCTTATTGTCGATATGAGCTCTATCAGTCCTCTAGTCTCGCAGAAGATTGCCGCAGCCTGCGCGGAGAAGGGCGTGGATTTTGCCGATGCGCCGGTGAGCGGCGGCGAGCCGAAGGCCATCGACGGCACGCTCGCCATCATGGTCGGCGCGAGCCAAGCGGCCTTCCAGAAGGCTGAGCCGATTCTCAAATGCATGGGCTCGAGCGTGACGCTCACGGGACCGGTAGGTGCGGGCAACACCACCAAACTCGCTAACCAAATTATGGTGGCGTGCAACATTGCCGCTATGGGCGAGGCGCTCACGCTCGCCACGCGGTGCGGGCTCAATCCCGAGGTGGTCTTCAATGCTGTCAAAGGCGGGCTCGCGGGCAGTGCCGTGCTCAACGCCAAAGGCCCGATGCTTATTGCGCGCAACTTCAAGCCCGGCTTCAGAATCAATCTGCACCAGAAGGACCTGCGCAACGCGCTCAAGACGGCCGAGGCAAACAGCGTTTGCTTGCCATTAACAGCTCAGGTCCAGCAGATGATTTCGTCTCTTATCGCGGACGGAAAAGGCGATCTTGACCATTCGGCAATTGCGACCTTTGTGGAAGCGGCGTCGCGCGTGGAAGTGAAGGCGCGCTAGCTGAAGAACTCTGCAATCGCCGCGACCACGGTCTGCTGCTCGTCTTCGTCGAGCTCGGGAAAGATGGGCAGGGCCAGAACTTCGCGCGCAGCGCGTTCGGCCTCGGGGAAATCGCCTTCGGCGTAGGCCAAACCTTTGAGCGCCTCCTGCAGGTGGAGCGGCACGGGATAGTAGATCTCCGATCCGATGCCGCGTGCGGCGAGAAACTCGCGCAGCAAATCGCGGCGCGGCGCGCGAATCACGTACTGATGCCACACGTGCTTCGCGCCCGGGACTTCGCGCGGGAGAACGACGCCATGCATTGGATAGGGCCCGGCCTCGGCCAGCCCCGCTTGAGCGAATAGCGCATGGTAGCGCGCGGCCACTACACGCCGCGCCTCGTTCCATGCGCCAATGTATTTGAGCTTCACATTCAGCACCGCGCCCTGGAAGCCATCCATGCGCGCGTTCCATCCCAGTTCCTCGTGATAATAGCGTCGGCGCATTCCGTGCTGGCGCAGCATCTTCACGCGCTCGGCCAAATCGGCGGAGTTAGTGGTCACCAAGCCCGCATCGCCGGCCGCGCTCAGGTTCTTGGTGGGATAAAAGCTGAAGGCGGCGATATCTCCCAAGCTCCCGGCCTTTACGCCATGCCACTCCGCGCCCCAGGCCTGGGCGGCGTCTTCAATGACGGTTATCCCACGTTCTCGTCCAAAACCAGAAGAAATCTGCCCGTAGAGATGCACCGGCAACACCGCGCGCACGTTGGCGCCGCGCGGGCCATCGAGGACGGCAGTCACTGCTGTGGGCGAGAGGTTGAAGCTGACGGGATCGATGTCGGCCAGGACCGGCGTGGCGCCGGCGCGAAGGATCGAACTGACCGATGCAAAAAAACTGAACGGCGTGGTGACGCAGGCGCGACCGGGGCCCACGCCTGCGGCAGCCAAAGCCAGCCACAAAGCGTCGGTGCCGGAGGAGCATCCCAGCGCGTGGGACACCCCCAACTGCTCAGCAGCGGCTGTTTCGAAGGCCGCCACCTCGCCGCCAAGAATGAACTGGTGGGTTTCCAGCACCCGGCCAAGCGCATCCAACAATTCGTCATGGAGCGGCGCATACTGGCGCTCCAGGTCGAGCATCGGGACGTGCTTGCGCCCGGGGGTTCGCATTGCCGGGCCAGACTGGCCTTGGGCAAAAGACGGAATCGTGGCGTCTGGCACACCTTGATGCTATCAGCCGGACAGCGAGGGCGATCTAAACGGGCTGCCGAAAAAGTCCGAAAAGGAAGCGAAAGGGCAGAGCAGGAGCGATCAGGGGCCAAAGCCCCACACATCCTATTTGCTTTATCGGCCCGCGACCCAGGCACTGCGTGGGTGTCCCGGTCGTGCCATTGTTGCAAGGCCCTTTCACTTGAGTTTTTCAGCGGCCTGCCAAAGCCCGCCCCGCGTTTTTCATTGTTTTTGGGGCGGAAGCGTCCTCGGTGTTGAAATGGAGGAAAAACCTCTATAATCTTTTCACATTGCGGGGTTAGCCTAGCTTCGGGGGTTCCGGAGCCGCTCCGCCAATCTGAAGTATGCACCAAAGAAAGACGCAACAAACAACTTCATCAAGAAAGCAGGAGATCGGCACATGGAGAACAAGCCGGCACAAAACATTCAGGACACCTTTCTGAACACGGTTAGAAAGGACAAATCCCCCATCACCATTTATCTGGTTAGCGGCGTTAAGCTAACAGGGAAGATCCGGTCCTTCGACAAGTATTCCGTGCTCCTGGAGAACAACAGCCAGGAACAACTGATTTTCAAACACGCGATTTCAACTGTAGTGAGCAACCGGAGCGTGATGCATAGCGAACATCGTCCGGCTGCCGTGTCGTCGGGCATCGGTCCGGCCCCGGTACCGGTACCGTCGGCAACTCCGGTCACCGTGGAACCAAGATAGCGCCGGAGCGTCCTCGATTGGCAAGCGAGGCGTACAGGAACGGCAGCGATCCTTCACGCGGAAGCGACCGGCCCGAACGTGCGGTTCTGGTCGGAGTGGACCTTGAGCACCGCCCGCGTGACAACCGCGCAAGTGCGACAACTGCGCGTGCGCAGAGGGTGTGTCTTGACTCTGCCGCAGATGAAGCGTCTCCGCAATCCCCGGTTCCTCGACCATCCACCCAGCCGCGGCAGCCCGGCGGAGCTGGGCTCGAGATGCACCGTCTCGACGCCGCGGAATCTCTTGCCGAGTTTCGCGAGCTGCTGCTTAGCGCCGGCGGGCAGGTAGCCGCTGAGCTGCTGCAGCGGCGTCCGCGCCCCGATCCGGCAACGCTGATCGGCTCCGGCAAAGTGGAGGAGATTGCCGCCGTTGCTGCGTCCACGAACGCGGATCTGGTTCTCTTCGATCACGACCTATCGCCCACGCAACTGCGCAATCTTGAGGCTGCGTTACCATGCCGCGTGCTCGATCGCACGCAGCTCATCATCGACATCTTTGCCGGCCACGCGCGCACGCGCGAGGGCCAGCTGCAGGTGGAGCTGGCGCAGCTCGAATATATGCTGCCGCGCTTGACGGGGCGCGGTAAAGGCATGTCGCAACTGGGCGGCGGCATCGGCACCCGCGGGCCCGGCGAAACGCAGCTCGAAACCGACCGCAGGCGCATTCAGCGCCGCATCGATCAGCTCAAGAGCGATCTGGAAGGCGTACGCCGCGTGCGCCGCCAGCAGCGCCAGCGCCGCGAGGCCGTTCCCGTTCCCACTGCCGCTTTGGTTGGCTACACCAACGCCGGCAAGAGCACGCTCTTCAACACCGTCACCGGCGCGCAGGTGCTTTCATCGTCGCGCATGTTCGCCACGCTCGACCCCAAGTTGCGCGCGATTGAACTGCCCAGCCGACGCCGCGTTCTTTTGTCCGACACGGTCGGCTTCATCCGCAACCTGCCGCACACCCTCGTTACCAGTTTTCGCGCCACGCTCGAAGAGGTTGCGCAGGCCGAGGTGCTGATTCATGTGCGCGACGCGGCTTCGAGTTACGGCGAGGAGCAGAAGGCGCAGGTGGAAAAAGTGCTCGGCGAGCTGGAGAGCTTGTCGAAGCCGCGCATCGAAGTGCTGAACAAGATCGACCTGCTGCCGGAAGCGGAGCGCGGCGCTCTTGTGGCGCGCACAAACTTCCACTTTGAAAGAGACAATGCCGGGGCGCCCCATCCTTCGAGCGCTGCCGGCGCGGCGATCTCGAAGGGTGGGAACGCAGATGCCACCATTGGAGAAGGAGGGAACGCAACGGTTGCACTGTCGGCGCGCACGGGCGAAGGCATAGACAATTTGCTAACCGCCATCGATGCCGCGCTTTACTCCGATCCCATCATGGAAGCCGATCTGCGCATTCCGCAGCACGAGGGCGCGGCTTTGGCCGCGATCGAAGCGGGCATGATCGTGCACACGCGGGAGTACGAAGGCAATGTGGTTCGCATGAGGGTGAGCGGTCCGGCCTCGCTGGTGGGCAGGGTGCGGCGCTTTCGCGTGCGCGGAGTGTAAGCAGCCCCCTCCGATCATCCTATCCGTTCCTTATTTCTCTCCGGCTCGTCGTTGTGAGGCGTTGCCGAGGAATCTGCGGTTGCCTTTTCTCACCGTCCCGATTGCTTCCGGCGTACCACGACTTCATGCACGAAGGCTCCTACTGCACTTACATCACGGCCAGCCGCAGTCACACGCTCTACATCGGAGTCGCTGGCGATCTAAAGAAACGCGTCTTTCAGCACAAATGGAATGAACATGACGGATTCACCGCACGTTACAACTGCGACCGCCTCGTCTGGTTTGAGCGTCAACAGGATGTGCAGAGGGCGATTGCGCGTGAAAAAGAACTCAAGAGCTGGAGGCACTCGAAGAAGATCGCACTCATCGAGTCTTTCAACCCAACCTGGAGCGACCTCAGCCGCGATTGGTACGACTGCGAGCCTTCCGACTACCGGCGATCTCTCGATCGCATGAACTCTTGAAAAGCAACCGCAGATCCCTCGCTTCGCTTCGGGATGACAAATCCTTCTTGGGGTTTCTGCCAGGTCGCCGACTCTCTGCCTGTCGCGGCGACTTGAGCGCCCTGGATTCGCGATACGGCATCTCCGGTTTTGCTATAGCTGTTCGCTGCTCTTAGTTTGCCTGACGCGGGCGGAAGTAGCAGGTTCCCCCGTTGAGCACAGGGGTCCAAAGCGAAAGATCGGTGGGCTGCTCACTGGAGCCGAGGAAGAGAATGCCGTCGGAAGCGAGCAGGTGGTGCACGCCGGTGAGCAGGGTACGGCGCGTGGGCAGATCGAAATAAAGCATCACGTTGCGCAGGAAGACGATGTCGAAGCAATCGGTGGTGCGATTGAAGGGCAACGCCGGACCGCAAAGATTGGCCTGGCGGAAGTTGCAGAGCTTGCGCACCTCGGGTTTGACGATCCAGTCCTCGCCCACGTGGTCAAAGTAGCGGACCACGTAGCGCGCGGGGAGACCACGGTTGATTTCAATGCGGTGATAGCGGCCGGCCTGGGCGCGCTGCACTACCTCGCTGCAAATGTCGGTGCCTTCAATGACGATGCTCCAGCCGACCAGCATAGGAAAGTGCTCGAGCAACATCATGGCCAGGCTGTAGGCCTCTTGGCCAGTGGCGCAGGCGGCGCTCCAAAGGCGGAGCGAGCGGTGAAAGCGGCGAGCTTCGACGATTTTGGGAAGCAACTCCAGGCGCAACTGGTCGAAGGGGCGCAGATCGCGGAAGAAGCTGGTCTCGTTGATGGTCATGGCCTCGGCGATCTCGCGCTCCAGCCCGGGATTTTTCTGGGCGCGCAATTTGCGCACGAGTTCGTCGAGGTGGGTCATACCCTGGTTGCGCAGGACCTTGGTAAGACGTGTATCGAAGAGGTAGTCGCGCGAAGCGTCGAGGACGTTTTGCGACACGTCAAATACGATCTGGCGGAGATAACTGTAGTCTGCGCACACGGTTTGTTCCATATCTAAACCACCATCCGTGCAAGGTTGCGGACTTCAGCCGTCGGCGCAGCGGCGTGACCGGTAACGCGTTGGATTTCAGAAGCCATGGCGGCAAGGGGAAGTACTTTGTACGCCAGGCCGGCCTGGGCTACGGCTCCGGGCATACCCCACACTGTGCTCGTGGGCTGATCCTGCGCCAAAACCGCGCCGCCGTTCTCGCGGATGACGCGCGCGCCGGCAAGGCCATCGCAACCCATGCCGGTAAGGACCACAGCGAGCACACCGGAACCGTACACCCGCGCAGCGGAACGAAAGAGAATATCCACGGAAGGCCGGCAATGGTTCTCCGGCGGAGCCTGCGAGAGATGGATGGTGTTTGGCGCGCCGGGACAAGATGCAGCCACCGCTTCCATGTGCCAGTTGCCGCGCGCGATGTAGACGCCGCCTGCAGTTGCGGGCATGCCTTCTGCAGCTTCGGAAATGTGCAAGGCGCAACGGCGGCTGAGCCGCTCGGCCAGGAGCCGTGTAAAGACCTCGGGCATGTGCTGCACGATAAGAATGGGAACCGGAAAACCGGCAGGAAGCTGCGGAAGGATAACGTCGAGCGCCGCAGGGCCGCCGGTGGAGACGCCGATAGCCAGCACCAGTGGCTTTGCCGGTACAGACGCGGCCGGCGGCGGGGCCGGAGGCATGGGCAGCACGGTGCGCGGCGCCGCCGGAGCTAGAGGACGCGCTTGCACGCACCCGGTGAGCGCATGAATCTTGGGAAGGAGCTCTTGTGCGAGCACCCGGATGGCTGCTTCGCGTCCGTCCTGGCCGGTGGGCTTGGCGACATAATCGCTGGCCCCGCTGGCCAGCGCCTCGATGGTGACCCTGGCGCCGTGCTGCGTGAGCGAGCTGCACATGATGACCGGCATGGTGTGGTGGCGCACGCGCAACTCCCGCAGTGTCGCCAAGCCGTCCATCACCGGCATCTCGACGTCGAGCATCACCAGGTCGGGCGAAGTCAGGCGGACGCATTCGAGCGCGGAAGCGCCATCGGCCGCGGTCCCGGCCACTTCAAGGCTCGGGTCGGAGAGGACGACCGAGCGCAGCAGACCGCGCATGACAGCTGAGTCATCCACTATGAGAACCCTGATGCGGCCTGTGGCCGTCATAGTTCATGCCTCCACCAAGCCGAGCATGGCAAGTTTTTCGTTCAAGGCCTCGTCGTCAAAAGGTTTCATCAGATATTCGTCGGCGCCGGCCTCCAAGGCGCGCACAATGTAGTCGTTTTCGGCTTCGGTAGTCACCATCATCACCTTTAGATCGCTGAACCCCTCGGCGCGCAATTGACGCAGCATGTCTAGGCCATTCATCACGGGCATGTTCCAGTCCAAGAGCGCGAGATCGAAGATTTCGCCGCTGTGCAGGACCTCCAGCCCCGCGCGGCCATCAGCGGCTTCGTCGCAGGCGATGCCGCGTTCCTCAAGCATGCCCCGCAGATAGCCTCTTACGAAGCGCGAGTCGTCGACGATCAGTGCTCGCATGATGTTCCTCCTGGCACAAGTGCCTCTCGTGAATCTAGGCCGCCTTGGCCGCACCCAAACGCGCCGGATCCAGCCGCTCGGGATCGAGCATCACGAGCAGGCTGTCTTTCAGTTTGTAGGCGCCGGCCAGCAACGCCCTGCGGCGCTCGTCGAGAATCGAGGGGGTAGGTTCAAAGTCGACCGCCGAGACGGTGAGCACCTCGCCCACCGAATCTACCAGCAGCCCGAAGATCCCCCCGGCGCTCTCAAGCACCAAAATGTCCTGCGCGCCTTCCAAGGGCGGAAGATCTAGCAGGTACCGCAGGCTCACAGTCGTGAGCACATCGCCGCGATAGTGGACCAGGCCACCCACAAAACCCGGCGCCAGCGGAATGGGCTGCGGACGGCCCGAGCCCACAATTTCCAGAATGTGCTGGATGGGCAAGCCGAAGAGTGTCTTGCCCAGGCGCACCGAACACACCTCCACCAGTGCGTCATTCTTCTGTTTGCGATGCAATGCGCTTGCTCCCGTACTCATCCCAATGCCTCCGCAGTTTGTGGCCAGCTTTCAGGCGCGGGTTCCACGGCGGGCAGCGGCGGCACGCCGCCCAAATCGACCACGCCGGTGACACGATCCTTCAGGAGCGTGACGCCTTCCGTGCGCGTTCCCGTGCCGGCTTCGAAGAGGTTGGCGCCGGAAGTTACATCGAGCACGTGCGAAACCGCGATGCCCACATGGCGATTGCCGTCGCGGCAGACAACGACCACAATCTGGGTTTGCGGATTGCCCTGTGCCGCGGCCAGGATGCCGCCCGAGTCCTCGACCGGCAACAATTGCCCCTCGAAGTTGAGCACCGGCCGGTAACCGATGTATTCGATGCGCGAAAACGTGAGCTGCTCGATGCGCAGCACGTCGGCCAGCGGCACCGCAGCTTGGCGGCCCGCCACCTCAACCAGGAGATAGCGCATGCGGGATGCTTCGCTCTCATCTTCCACAGCCTGCGCGGAGTCTTCTTCGCCGCTTATGGTCACGCCGGTCTGCATGGCGATCGAACCGGGATCGAGAATGAGGGCGAGATCGCCATTGCCCAGCACCGTGGCGCCGGAGTACAAACCGATATCCTTCAGTACTACGCTCAACGGCTTCACCACGATCTCCTCGGGATCGGCGAGCGAGTCGACGATCAGGCCGAAGCGGCGGCCGTCGGCATCGAGAACGGCGATGAAGTTGTCGCGATCCGTGTAGAGCTTGCACTCGCGCCCCGGCATGAGCAGCCGGTCGAGAAAGACCAGGGGGAGCAGGCGGCCGCGCAGCCGGTAAAGTGGAGCGCCTTCCATCCATTCGATGGCCGTGGCGGCGCGCTCGGGCGGAATGTGCACCAGTTCGGAGAGCGCGCCCTGCGGCAGGGCAAAGCTTTGGCTGATACTGCGCACGATGAGGGCAGGAATGATGGCCAAAGTCAGCGGAATGCGCATGCGCAACGTGGTGCCCTTGCCCGGGCGCGAGTCGATCTCGACTTTGCCGCCGATCTTCTCCACGTTGGTGCGCACCACATCCATGCCCACGCCGCGCCCGCTGACGTTGGTGACCTGGGCGGCGGTGGAGAAGCCCGGCAGAAAAACCAGCTGCAGCAACTCGCGCTCACCGAGCTGCGCGGCGCGCTCCGGCGCAATCAGCCCGCGCTCGATGGCCTTGTTGCGAATCTTGTCGATGGCCATGCCCGCGCCGTCGTCGGAGACGTCTATCACTACGTGGCTGCCCTCCTGGGCGGCGCGCAGCGTGAGCGTGCCTTCGGGATCTTTGCCCGCGGCCTCGCGCACCGCAGGCGGCTCGATGCCGTGATCGAGAGAATTGCGCACGGCGTGCGTGAGCGGGTCTTTGATGGCCTCGAGCAGGCTCTTATCCAGTTCCGTCTCCTGGCCCTCCATCTGAAGACGCACGCGGCGTCCCAGCACATGAGTCAGATCGCGCACCATACGCGGCATCTTGGAGAAGACGTTCGAGACGGGCTGCATGCGCGCCTTCATCACCGACTCGCGGAGGTCGGCCGTCACCATGTCAAGGCGGCGCGAGAGAAGGGTCATGTTGGGATCGGCGGCGGTGGCCTGCAGCACCTGGTTGCGGGTAAGCACCAGTTCGCCGACCAGGTTCATCATGCGATTCAGCAAAGCAACATCGACACGCAAAGTGCTTTCCGAGGCGACGCCCTGTGCGCGAATTTTGGCGGCTTCGGCAGGGGTGAGCGCGGCGGTTTCGGCCGCAGCCTGCACAGGTTCCGGAGCCTGGGCAACAGCCGCAGGATGAGAGGCGGGCTCGCGGCCTCTCTCCGCTGCGCCGGCCTCCGGCTGCGGGGGAGGAGAAGCGGCCTTGACGGCGTCAGCACCGCTCGCAGGTTGGGCTGCCCTTTCATTCTTGGCCTTGGCTTGGTGCGCGGGAGCTTGCAGTTCCTCGAGCCGCGCGATCAATGCGGTGTCGTCTCCGTTGCCCTCGTTGCCCTCGGCTTCAATCGCCTTCAACATGTCGCGCAGGCCGTCGAGCAGTTGCAGCAGCGCGGTGATCACTGGGGCGTTGGCGCTCAGTTTACCGTCGCGCAACAGTCCCAGCAGGTTTTCGCCGGCATGGGCCAGTTTTTCCAGGCGCTTATGGCCTAGGAATCCCGTGGTTCCCTTAATCGTATGCACAGAGCGGAAGATTTCGGCCAGGAGCCCAGTATCCTGGGGCCGCTCTTCCAGTTCGGTGAGGCACCGCTCCATGCGGTCCAGCCCCTCCTGGCTTTCGATCAGGAAATCCCTCGTAAGATCGTCCATGGCACCCACTCGTCCGGCGGCCGGGGTTACACCCCGAACGGCGGACACTCATGTGCCTTATCGGAAAGATGGCGGTCAACTTGAGAAAAGCAGGGACTAGGACGAAGGGAATGAAGGGCCAGAAGAACAGGGATCGCGGATCGAAATCAGAAAACGCTCATCCAAAGCCGGTTTCTGTGAACCGCGCATCACGAATCCCTAATTGGCTGACGGCATTTCGACGTGATCGATAACCAGAACCTGCACGGGGCCTTTGGCGGGCAAGAGCTTGAGGCCGAGCTGCTCCTCGAGGGCGGTGAAGATTGATGGGCCGGAGTCCGACGCAGCGCCACTGCCCGGCGAAGGCCCTGCAGCGTCATCCGGCGTCCATTTGAGCGTTAGATGATAGCGGCCAGTAATCGCGGTTTTGTCCGCTACAGGCCGGCCAACCTCCTTCGATAGTTCTTCGGCAAAAAGCGCAGTGCTGCTGGACCCTTCGACTTCGATGTGATCGCGTCCATGGTTGACGGTCGTGCCTTGGGACTTGGAATCGCCGAGCTTGGGTCCGCCTTTGGCCGTGACCAGATTGTAGATTGGGAGCTCTCGGGTTTCGAAGTGCGTCGCCAGTTTGAAGCGATCGGCAAGCAGCGCCTCAACCATTCTCTCCTTCTGTTTGCGGCCGGCGTCAGAGGCAAGGTTGCGCAGTGCGGCGTCGATGGAGGGGTCGGCCGCGGCCTCGATGTTGAACATGGTCGAGCGCGCCCAACCCGGTGCGTCAAGGATTCGGGTTTCAGGCATTTCGTAGGCCCAATGAATGAGCATGGTGACGGAGATATTCTCAGCGCGGAAGTGGCCGTCTGCGGGCGAACTCCAGATGGAGTTGTGCTCATGCGGCTCGGGGATGTGGGGATGGATGGCGGCGATATCGAAGACCGGTGCCGGAGCTGCGGCGGCGGGAGATTGCGGCGCAGAAACGACGGGAGTTGTCTTCGAAGGCGCCGACTGCTGCTGCGCGTTTGCACTCGGCTTGCGCAGGTCGCGATGACGGCGAAAATCAGCAGTCCGACGAACAAAAGCCAGGGCAGCAGAGCTCGTTCACGACAGTTGAAGCGGCAACCGATGTCTTTTCTCATTTCGATCAACCTGCCTTGATGGAAACCGCCAGAGGCATGGAGTCTGCGCGGGTTCCCGCATTGTCTGTTCCCATGTATACATCTGCGGGCAAATGGATTAGCCTCTAATCTCTGCCCATTTTTCAGGATCGGCATTGACTATGACGAACCAGACCCACGCGGCGCTCGACCAATTGCTCAAGCTCGCCGAGCAGGCCGCGCAAAACTCCTATTCGCCTTATTCCAGGTTCCGTGTAGGCGCCGCGCTGCGGCTGACCAATGGCGAACTGGTCACCGGAACCAATGTGGAGAACGTGAGCTTCGGACTCACCATCTGCGCCGAACGCGTGGCCTTGGTGCGAGCCGTTTCCCAATTCGGACCTGAGATTCGAATTGAAGCAGTGGCCGTCGCCAATCTCAACGGCCTGCCCAGCCCGCCGTGCGGCGCCTGCCGCCAAGTGCTGGCCGAGTTTATTGAGCCCGATGCGCCGGTGGTGTTCCCCTCGGCCGAAGGCAGGCGGACTATGCCGTTCCGCGAGCTGCTGCCGCTGGGCTTCGAGATGAAACTAAAATAGGCACGGACTTCCATGACACAAGCTGGTTCGATGCAAAACGAATCTTTGGCGGCGGCGCCGCTGCACATGATCGATATCATCCGCAAGAAGCGCGACGGCGGCGCGCTGAATGAACGCGAAATCGATTTTGTGGCTCGAGGCGCGGTCGATGACTCGATTCCTGCCGACCAGCTCGCGGCGTGGCTGATGGCCGTCTGGATTCGCGGGCTTTCGATCGAAGAGACCCGCTCGTTGACACTGGCCATGCGCGACTCGGGCGACAAGTTTGCGCCCAGGAATCTCGGCAAGCGCATGGTCGATAAGCACTCCTCGGGAGGAGTGGGCGACAAGACGAGTTTCCTGGTTGCACCGCTTGCGGCGGCGTGCGGCGTGGCCGTGCCGATGATCAGCGGACGCGCGCTGGGCCACACCGGCGGGACACTGGACAAGTTGGAGGCGATTCCCGGCTACCGCACCGCGCTTTCGCCGGCCGAGTTCGAAGCCGTGATCGCGAAATGCGGCGCGTCGATCATAGGCCAGACCGATCGACTGGCGCCGGCCGACCGCAAGATCTATGCGCTACGCGACCGCACGGGCACGGTTGAGAATCCGGGACTGATCTGCGCGTCGATTTTGAGTAAGAAACTTGCCGCGGGACTGAATGGGTTGGTGCTCGACGTAAAAACCGGTTCGGGCGCGTTTTTGCGCAAGTTTGAAGACGCGGAGTTTCTGGCGGCCCTGATGGTGGCCACATCGGAGTCTGCAGGCACTGAGACCGTGGCGCTCTTGACCGACATGAGCCAGCCGCTGGGGCGCGCGGCCGGCAATTGGATTGAGCTGGTGGAGTGCGTGGAGCTGCTGCGCGGCGCGCAGCCGGCATGGAGTGAAGACCTCCGCGAGCTTTCGCTCGTCCTTGCCGGATGGATGATTCACCTGGGCGGCAAAGCCGATACGCCCGAGGCGGGTTACGCAGTGGCCGAAGCAGCATTAAGCGACGGCGCAGCGCTGGCCGCATTTTTCAAAATGATCGATGCCCAGGGCGGCGACGTCTCGGTCTTCGACGATTCGGAGTTTCACAAGCCGGGCGCGACAAGCGTTGTCGAAGCGTGGCAGAGCGGCTATGTGGCAGCGATGGACACAACCGCGCTGGGCTGGGCCGTGCAGCGCACCGGCGCGGGACGGGAGAAACCGGGAGAACCCGTCGATCCGCACGCAGGCATTCTCTTTCATGCGCGCCGCGGCGCGCATGTGGAGCGCGGCGAGCCCTTCGCCACTATTTACGCGACCAACGCCGAAATGCTGGCAGAGCCGGAAGAGTTGATCCGGAAGGCCGTAGTGATCGCGGAGAACCCGCCAAAGTGCACGAATTTGATCGGGAAAATCTTCACCATTGAGAACGCCAACGAGTTTCTCGCGGCGGAAGGTGGCACATATCTGTCGCGGCGAGACTGAATCGCTACCCCACGACTACGGAAAACGCAGTTCGACGATGAGCGGCGGGGACTGGCCGAAGTCGCTGTAGCGAATCCAGAGGGGCTTGACGGCGAAGTAGGCAATTCCGGGCCAGGAGAGGCGGGACGGTCCATCGGGCCATACCGCAAAATACGCCTCACGGTAGTGTTCGAGTTCGGCGCCTGCGGGCTCGGCAGCAATGCCCTCGTATTGCACCGTCTGCTCGCCTCCCCAACCGACGACAAACGAACAACGCGGACGCACTACAAGATTGGGATATTTGCGCGACGACTTCACGGTGTCGAAGACGATTTCCAGTTGCGGCGTGACGGCGATGCCCACCAACGCCGACTGCGGCGATCCATCGGCGGCTACGCTGGAGACGATACCGTATCGAAATCCGGACACAAAAGAGTGAATCGCTTTCCGATCCATGGACGACCTCCGAAGAGACACTCAATTATGCGGCCGGCGACCAGGCTCGATACGTTAAAGTATTCGCAAGCAATTTCCGCATTAGTTGAGAGGCTGTCTTGGCTCGATTTACAGGCATACTCGGTATTCTGGCCGTCCTGCTGGCCGCTTGGCTCTTTTCGACCGACCGCAAGCGCATTCGTTGGCGCACGATTGCGTGGGGTTTGGGATTGCAAATCTGCTTCGCGTCCATCGTGTTGGAGTTCCCATGGGGCGTGCGCGCGATGAACTGGGCGGGCGGCGTGGTGACCAAAATGCTGTCGGCGACATTTGCCGGGACGCGAATCTTGTTTGGCGAGCTCGGCCTGCCCAACTCCGGCGCCTTCGGCAACATGCTGGGGCCAAACAAGGGCGCCATCTTCGCCTTTCAGGTTCTGCCCACCATCATCTTCATCTCGGCATTCTTCGCGGTGCTCTACCACGCCGGCGTGATGCAGAGAATCATTCGCGCGATGGCGTGGGTGATGCTCAAGACCATGCGCATCTCGGGCGCAGAGAGCATGAACGTGGCGGCTTCGATCTTCATGGGGCAGACCGAGGCGCCGCTCACCATTCGGCCGTTCCTTGCGAAGGCCACGCGCAGCGAGTTGATGACCATTATGACCAGCGGCATGGCGCACGTCTCCGGCGGCATTATGGCCATGTACATCGCGCAGGGCGTGGAGGCGCGGCATTTGCTCTCGGCGGTCATCATGACCTCGCCGGGAACCATCCTAATGGCCAAGATGCTGGTGCCCGAGACCGAAGCGCCTGCCACCGAAGGCCAGGTAGTCATACCCAAAGACGAGATGCACGCCGAGGAAAACCTCATCGGCGCCATCGCGCGCGGCACCATCGACGGCGGCAAGCTGGCGATGAATGTCGCCATCATGCTCATCAGTTTTCTGGCGCTGGTGGCGCTGCTCGATATGATGCTGGGCTGGGTGCACGGCCTGGCATGGATGCAGTGGGTTCCTGGTTCGCTCGGGCAGATTCTGGGCTTCCTGTTCGCGCCCGTCGCGTGGCTGATTGGGGTGCCGTGGCGCGACTGCGGGGCAATCGGGAATCTGCTGGGCACGCGCATGGCTCTCAACGAGGTCATCGCCTACATAGGGCTGGGCGCGCAAAAGGCCGTGCTGCTGCCGCGCTCCTTCACCATCGCCACATTTGCGCTATGCGGATTCGCCAACCTGGGATCGATCGGTATGCAGATTGGAGGTATCGGCGCGCTGGTGCCGGAGCGGCGCAACGACCTGGCGCGGCTGGGCGTGCGGGCCATGCTTGCCGGAACCATGGCCAACTTGATATCGGCGGCTATCGCGGGGATGTTTCTGGGGTAGGTGATGATCGGACTCCACGAAATTTGCCTTTTCCCAAAGTGTGGTATATGCTTGCTTTGCGCCTGAGATGAGATGCTAAGCAACTCACTTTGGGGATCAATCCCCAAAAGCTCAGACGCTTTTTTATGTCCACGTACGTATGCTATGTCGATGAATCGGGAGTTCCCGAGATTCCCGGCAATAGTTCCCATTTTGTCTTGGCCGGGCTTGCAATTCCCATAGAGCGATGGCGGGAGGCTGATGGTCGAGTCGCTTCAATAGTGGAGCGATACGGCCTGGCGAACGCGGAGTTGCATACTGCCTGGATGCTCCGAAAATACATCGAACAATCACGAATTAACGACTTTGACTCCCTGAATCGGGATCAGCGGCGTTCGGAAGTCCTAAAGTTCCGGACAGCGGAAGTTTATCGGGTCAGAAAACTCGAAGACGCAAAAAGAAACTCCGAACTCAAGAAGAACTACAAGAAGACCGAAGCCTATGTCCACCTGACTTACTCAGAACGGCAGCAACTTACTCGGGAGATTGCACAGACAGTGGGTGGATGGGGGTGGGCACGTCTATTCGCCGACTGCATTGACAAGGCGCATTTTGACCCCGTGCGCGCGCGCCGCAGCGTCGATGAGGAAGCCTTTGAGCAGATCATTTCCCGCTTCCAACGTTTCCTTGAGAATACGGAGTCCGAGGGACAGCAAAACTTTGGTCTTATCATTCACGACAACAATCAAACCATCTCCGCGAAGCACACGCAGCTAATGCGTAAGTTTCACGCCGAAGGGACCTTGTGGACGCATGTAACGCGGATCATGGAAACGCCGCTCTTTGTCGGCAGCGAGCTAACGCGCATGGTTCAGATCGCCGATATGTGCAGCTACGCCCTTCGCCGTTACATTGAAAACGGTGAAACGGCTCTATTCGAGCCGTTATTTCAGCGTGCCGATCGCGTGCGGCAGACAGTTGTAGGTGTTCGGCACTTCAGTGCCGCCGCATGCACCTGCCGGATTTGCGCGGCACATCGGCAGGCTTCCTGACAATGCAGCAAATGTCTCCGTTAGAAACGCACAAAGATTACGACCGATGGTGCGCGCTAATCTCGAAGCGGAGGGCGGAATGGCTACAGTTCCAGCAAATCCGGCCAGGATGATCGAACGCGAAGCGCCGCATTTGATTGACTCCGAAGAGCAGGTTGCGGCTTATGCCAAGGCTCTGTACAAGTTGACTGCCGAGCCGCGTCCGACGTGCGCACAGGTGAAAGCGATCGAACTGCTCACACTCCTGATCGAGCGCTGTGAGGAGGAGCACTACACAGTCCCCGAGGGTTGCCGGCCGATGTGTTGCGGTTTTTGATCAGCCAACACGGGCTGAGGCAGAGGGATTTGGCTGGCGAACCGGGCGGCGACAGCGTGGTTTCCGAAGTGCTGTCGGGCAAGCGCAAGCTGAACACGGCGCAAATCGCGCAGATCAGCCGGCGTTTCCAGATTTCGCCAGCCGTTTGTTTCTCATTCTGAAAGAACGATTCGGGCGGCCCGGCTGCGCCTATCCCGGATACGCCCCGGTGATGTAGCCCTCGAGCGCCTGAATAGCGTGTTCCTGGCCGCTGATGACCCACTTGACCATGTCGCCGATGGAGACGATGCCGACCACTCGTTCGCCATCGAGCACCGGTAGATGGCGGAAATGACCTTCGGTCATCAGGTTCATGCAGTCGTCCACGGTGTGGCGCGGCGTTACCGAGATGACGGGGCTGGTCATGATCTCGGCGACTGCGGTGTCCTTCGAATGATGACCCTTGAGAATTCCCTTGCGCGCATAGTCGCGCTCCGAGAAGATGCCTAGCAGTTTCGGACCCGACATGACCATTAGCGCGCCAACGTCGTACTCAGCCATCAGCGCCAAGGCCTCGTGAACCGTCTGCTCCGGGCAAATAGGCAGTACTTTGTTGAAGATCTTGTGCTTCAGCACTTGATCGACAGTGTCGGTAATCCTCATTGCGTCCTCCGGGGATTGTTGCCAGGGGAAATCCGGGGTGACCCCGCTTTCGCCAAGGGTCTTCGCCGTGGAAAAGAAGTATACCCTGGATTGCGCTCCTCTGTCGTACCCTTTTGCCCAGGATTCAGGGCAAACCCACCATAGAAGAACCCAAAACCCAACGACGAGTGAATGCAGAGCAAGAGCAGCAGGGCCTAAACAGGCCGCTGAAATAGCCCGAAAGAGGAGCGAAAAGTGACAGGACAACAATGGCAGGGGCTGAAGCCCGTTCATCCTGCGTGCTTTGGTGGCCCGGCTAAAACCGTGCCTTTGTTACAAAATCCCGGGCGATGGGTTTTCTCTTAGCCAGTAACGCCGTGTTCTCGTGCCTTTTCGCCTCGAAAAGGCATGGTGCGTTTGCCCTGGCCAGGATTGGATGTGACAGGGACCGAATTTAGATGTCCTGCGAGGCCCGCCTGGGGGCTTCCGGAGCCTGCCGGGCGCTGGGCCGGAAGCTGTTCAGGCCGCCGGACGGGCGCCGTGGGCGCGCAAACGCCGGATGCGGTAAACGACGGTGAGAAGGGTGACGCTTCCGCAGGTCAAGAAGCTTGCGCCGAGGCCAACGATCAGGGAGTTGTCGTGCTCGTAGACGCCGTGAACTACGCCGATGACCTGCAAAATGCAAAAGCCGCCAAAAGTGACCAGAGAAATACCCTCATCGCTCTTTTTGCGCCAGACGGCAATGGCCTGGGGCACAAAGAGGGCCGCATTGCCGAGCAGAGCCAACCCGAAGACAAACGTGACAATTTCCCTCATTCCTCACCATTCCCTCAAGCGGAGTTTTTTCCCTCAATGAGGTTTTCATTCACACCCTAGAAGCTATCTCATCAACCTATTTTGAAAGGGCACGGCTTCACAAGTTCTGAAGAACTTCGAGCGGGCGGCGCACTCGGATTTCAGAACAGCTCGCAGTGCACTAAGGTTGTGCGCCGGGAGGAACCAGCAGAGTGAGCGAATGAGGCGCGACTTCCATTCTTACGGGTAGCGATCCCAGAACCTCTCCATCCGCTTCGACCAGCAAAGCTTCGCGGGCTCCGTTGCGGGCGCGGCACTCAATGCTGGGCGTCTCCAGCAGCTCCACGACGCCCTTGAAGGTGTGCCACCCGGCCACTGCGGCGAGCAGGAACTTGAGGTAGTGCAGCCGGCTTTGCGTTTTGAAGGCCAGCAGGCTGAGGCTGCCATTGCGCAAACTTGCGCCCGGAGCCAGGGTACGCAAGACCCCGCCGAACGAATGCACCCGCACCGCCAGCAACTGCGACACATCTACCACGCGCCCGGCGCCATTTTGATTTGCCGGCAGAACCGCCTCAAAGAGAGGAAACGAAGACGTAGCCCAGGTGCGGAAACATTCAATGAGATAGAGCAGGTAGCCCAGGCGCCGTTTGAGCCCTGCATCCATTCGCGACATCACGAGCGCATCGGCGCCTATTCCCGCGGCCACGACGAAGTAGCGCGAGCGCAGATTCCCCGCCTCGTCCTGAAAATGAATGTGCCCTACAGAGATGCGCGCCGGTTCGGCATGGAGCAGCTTTTGCGCCACCTTGGCCGGTGGGCCGATCAAGCCCAGGTCAGAGGCCAGGGCATTCGCCGTGCCCAACGGAATGACACCTAGCGCAACGCCGGTGCCCACCAGGCTTTGCACGATTTCGTGCACCGTGCCATCGCCACCGCAGGCCAAAACCGTGTCGTAGCCAGTGCTCAACGCCTGCCGCGCACGCGCGGTGGCTTCTCCAGGCTCTCTGGTTTCGTATGCATCGGCCGTGACACCCGCGTCGCGAAATACGGCCAGTGCTTCCTCCACAGCCGCCTTCCGTCGCGCGGAATATTGCCCGGATGCCGGGTTATAAATGAGCGCCACACGGCGCATTACGGGTTTCACTTGAACGGTGGTTCCTATCGCGTCAACGTGCCCTCAGGCACAAGTTCTTATCACCGCAAACAACGCGCCCTCAGGCACAAATTTCTATCATCGCAGATTTTGACTCAAAAGGTTAAGAAAAGTTTTCAATTTGTTACCACAGCTCCTGCTGGGGCCCCTTCCTATGTTCCATTGCGGCAATCCGGGCTTCCCACATTGGGCTATGATGCTTTGGGGGGAAACGAAGTCCATGAATCTTACCGGTGGTAACACCATTCTCATTACCGGCGGCGGCTCCGGCATTGGCCGGGGGCTTGCGGAAGCCTTTCACGCGCTCGGCAACCAGGTGATCGTTGCCGGCCGCCGGCAGCACATGCTCGATGAAACCACCGCCGCCAATCCCGGTATGAAGTCACTTCCGCTCGACATAAAAGATCCGGCCGCCATCCGCATTTTTGCCGCCCGTGCTGTGGCCGAGTTTCCCACCCTCAACGTGCTAATCAACAACGCTGGCATTATGCGCGCTGAACAGTTGCTGGCCCAACAGCCCGATCTGGCAGACGCCGAGTCCATCGTCGCCACCAACCTGCTCGGTCCTATCCGCCTCACGGCCGCGCTCCTGCCTCATCTCCAGAAGCAGCCGCAGGCAACCATCCTCAATGTCTCCTCCGGTCTGGCATTTTTGCCTCTCACGCTCACTCCCACCTATTGCGCGAGCAAAGCCGCCATCCACTCTTACACGCTCTCGCTCCGCTACCAGCTCCGCTCGACCGGCATCGAGGTCCTGGAGCTGATCCCTCCCTACGTGGCCACGCAGCTCATGGATCGCAACGCCAACGACCCGCGCGCCATGCCCCTCGGCAAATTCATTGCCGAAGTCATGGAGATCCTCAAGCAGCGGCCGACTCCTCCCGAAATCTGCGTGGAAAGCGTTAAACACCTGCGCTTTGCAGCCGCTTCGGAGAGCTTCGATCAGATCTTCAACGGCCTCAACGCAGCCATGGCAGGCCTTCACTAGTGTGGTGTTCCCGAAATTCGTTGAAAGGCAACCGCAGATTCTTCGACTTCGTTTGGCCGAAAAATCGGCCAAGCTCCGCTCGGGATGACAGTTCATTGATGCTGCGAATTTCAGAGACAGGACACTAGGTTGAGTCGGCCTACAGGGCAGCGGGCTACGGCGGTTCTCCAATTCCGTGGAGTTTTGAGGGGCGTGCCGTGTGGCGTTTCCTTAAGGGAAAACGCCGTGTTAGGTTCGAGCACCACATTACGCCAATTGAAGAACCGCTACGGGAGGCAGTTTTCCCGGGTCGCAGGAGCGAGCAGCGACGCATATTCGATATCCGGTTGTGGCGAGCGACAACGAAATCGAGGAAGTTAGCCCGATCCCGAAGGGGTACTGCGAAAATCGCGACACGTGTAGCCGCGGTGTCTAGTTTTCCCCTTGGAGTCGTTTCGGCAGCCTATCTTTGGGTAGGTTCCACGCCGGCTTTCATGGCCTGGTCATTTGCGCCGGAATCTTGGTTGGCTACTTGACCAGCCCGGCACGGTGGATGCGCTCGACGTGCTTATCGTAGCGGCCCAGCAACGCGTTCCAGCGCACGATGGCGATATCCTCTAACATGCGCATGCCGTCTTTGAGGTAGCTGATGTGAGTGCGCTCGTCGTGCGCCCAACTGACGGGAACTTCTTCAATGCAGTAGCCGCGCTTGAGCGCGATGAAGAGAATCTCGGGATCGAAGCCCCAGCGCTCGATGGTCTGCAACTGAAAGACGGTTTGCGCGGCGGCGCGGGTGAAGGCCTTAAAGCCGCATTGCGTGTCGGCGAAGGGAAGGCCCATGACCATGCGCGTGACGGCGTTGAAGCAGCGGCCGAAAAACTGGCGGTAGAGCGGCTGGCGGATGGTCTGGCGCGCGCGTTCGAGCCAGCGCGAGCCGATGGCGATGTCGGCGCCGGCGGCGATGGCAGCGAAGAGGCCTTGGGCTTCTTCCATGGGCGCGGAGAGATCGGCGTCTGTAAACATGACCACCTCGCCAAAGGAGTGGAGGACGCCGTTCTGCACGCTGTAGCCCTTGCCGTGATTACCGGAATTCTGGAGCAGACGCACCTCAGGGTGCTGCTGTGCGAAGGCGCGGACGATCTCGGCGGTGCGGTCGCGCGAGCCGTCGTCGACCACAACTACTTCGGCGCTCCAGCCACGCCGACAGATGCAGGCAACCACCGACTGGAGGGCATTGGCAATACGCGCGGCCTCGTTGTAGGCAGGAATCACGATGCTGTAGGACGGATAGGGCATTTGGGCGCGACGATGACCTCACGCAGCCTCGCGTTTCCTGGCTGAGGCGGTTGTACAAGGGGTAGTCTCTTGGACATGATAGCGCACGGGCCGGGTTTAGGGCGGTGACCCCTGCGCTGCCCCGCCTGAGCCACAACTTGCTGATGCGCAAAGGATAAATTCCCTCAGGGGGCTTGCTTTTTCCGGCGCGCCCCGGCACAATCCCTGTAGGCTAAGTTGGGAGGTTTAAACGAGATGACAAAGGCGGACCTGGTGGAGAAGGTGATAGCCCTGGGCGATTTGACCCGGCGCGACGGCGAGGTGATCGTGGAAACCATCTTCGGCTCCGTGATTGGCGCCCTCCAAAGCGGCGACAAGATCGAGATCCGCGGCTTCGGCTCGTTTCGTATCCGCCAACGCAATCCCCGTATAGGCCGCAACCCCAAAACCGGCGCGCGCGTGGAGGTGCCCGCCAAAAAGGTTCCCTACTTTAAGCCATCGAAGGAACTGCGCGACCTGGTGAATCCCGGCGAGGCGGCCGCGAAAGTGCCGGCGTAGGGCTTAGGGTCGCAACCTTCATTTCGATTGTGCTTTACCGCCCCTAGTGTTGTTTGCCTCGCGGATGCCGATGACGGCCATCATGCGTCCCGTGCGCCCTTGCGAGGCGCGATGCGAGAAGAAAAGGTCCGCCTGGCATTGCGAGCAGCCGCCCACAATTTGAATCGATCGCGGGGATAGGCCGCAGTCGAGCAACTGGCGGCGGTTAGCCTCGATGAGATCGACATGCAGGCTTGGCCCAATGGACGAGTGACCGGGAGCCCGTTGCGTCATAAACAGCATGGGGTATTTGGCCTTGACGGGGTCGGATGCAAAGACTTCGTGGAAGAGCTCTCGCGCGTAGCCGAACTGCGATTCGAACTCGGAAAGCACCTCTTCGCCCACGGCGTAGCAGCAGGCCGAGGCGCCGGGGCCGATGGCGGCGATGAGGTCCTGCGGACGGGAGCCAAAGAGGAGTCTCAGGCGCCCAATGCCGGTCGCAACGATACGCTTGACGGTGCCGCGCCAGCCGGCGTGGAACGCGGCCACGATACGCTGTCGGCGGTCGGCCACCAGGACCGGAATGCAGTCGGCGGTTTGCACGGCGAGTAGAAGGCCCGGCTCGGCGGTAATCTGGCCGTCGGCGCGGCGGGGTTCGAGGCGGGCCGCGTCGGCGCGCGTGGCGTCGATGACAAGGTTCGAATGGAACTGGCGGAGGGCGACGATCACGGTCGCGGCATCACCAGTGATGGCCTGGGCCAACAGGCGCCGGTTGTTGAGGACGGTGGCCCGGTCGTCCTCCGCAGTGAAACCCAGATTCAGGTCGCCGGCCGCGGCGTGCGGGCCTTGAGCATCTTCGGCGCAGTAAGCCCGAGTCAGGCCTCCTATGCGTGTACTGAACCCACTCCAAAGCCAGGGAAGATCCCATCTGGGAATGGGTAGCCACTCGACGCCATTGGCGGCGCGGCGCAGGACGGGACGGTGCGGGGCGAGCTCTTCAGAGGCAGCCCTATCCAGACGCCGAGGACGAGCAGCGCGAGGATGCGAGCGGTGCGGATTGCGGACGAGCCCTGCCTTCCGAAACAGAGCGTCGAGCGATTCGGCTGCGGGGAAAGCGGAGGATGGACGGGATGAAGACCGCATCGCTCATTCGATTCTATCGTTCGCCGTGGAGCGCCGAAGGGAGCGAAGGGAGTGAAGAGAGTGAAACAGTGAAAGCGCAAGTGCCGGGCCATTCATCCAGCCGGTTTCACTTTCTTCATGTGCACACACGGAGCAACCTGGGGAAGAGCATGTGGGCCTACCTTCCGGTAGGCCCGCTCGAGAGGCAATTAAGGGAGGGAATCCAGAGTGGAAAATTGAGAAGAGGTTCCGAAGAACCCTCAAGAGAGAGTTGTTACCTTGCTTTGGTAGGACATCATGGGGAAGCCTCTGCTAATTACCATAATAGATGCCAGAACCGGGGAAAGGTTGCAAGGCTTATTTGCACCGGCCACAACAATGGGTTAACCGAATGAAAATGAGTAACTTGCATCGCCAGATTTTTGACCGAGCGAATAATGCGTCTTAGGCGTCGAATGTAGCGCCGAACTCCCAGTCCGGAGATTGCTGCCGGCGGCGTGGAGGCCGGCTGTACAAAGGAAGCTTCTTTAAGCGGTCAATGACCTAGCTGAGGTCGTGGCGCCGCGCTAGACAACCCCAGAGTCCGACCGTGGTTGCGAACCCATCCTAAACATAACAAACGCATAGGAAGAGCGCCCCCTATCTACGCCGGATTGGCTATGACTTGGGCCGCGCGCCCCTTTCGGCAAAATACGTGATAAGACTGACAGGCAGGAAGCGGATGAGAAACGCGGTCAACCGGCCGCTCCGCTTAGGAAGGATGGTGCGTTGGCCACGCGCGAGAGCGGCGAGGCCGAGGCGGGCGACTTCTTCGGCAGATTGCAATTTGCGGTTGCGAAAGATGGAGGCGCGAGCCACTTCGAAGAACTCGCTTTCGGTAGTTCCGGGACAGAGCGCCGTGACCTTGATGCCGTATTGCGCAACTTCGGCTGCCAGTCCAAGGGCGAAGAAGCGGTCGAAGACCTTGGAAGCGGCGTAGGTGGCGAGGTAGGGCAGCGGCTGAAAACTGGCCGTGGAGGCAACGACGAGCACCCAACCACGGCGCCTTTCGACCATACGCGGCACGAAGAGCCGCGAGAGGCGCACCACGGCCTCGCAGTTAACGCGCACCATGCTGAATTCCTGCTCAGGCCGGCTCGTGTGGAATGCACCGTATTGGCCGAGGCCGGCGTTGTTGACCAGGATGTCGACAGCGAGTCCCGCGCCCTCGGTAGCATCGTAGATCTGCTGCGGCGCGCCGGGATCGTTCAGGTCCGCGACGACGATGCGGGTGTCCACGCCTTGCGCGGCAAACCCGGCGGCAAGGGACTCCAGGCGGTCTTTGCGGCGCGCGGTAAGAATGAGCTTGGCGCCCTGCCGGGCGAGTTCGCGCGCCAAAGCCACGCCGATTCCCGCGCTGGCTCCGGTCACCAGCGCCCATCTATCGTGAAAATCGCTGCGAGTCGACATAACGGAATCAGGATAGCGGACCCGGTATGGGGCGATCGACGGGCACAGGGGATTAGCGGCGCAACGAACAGGCATAAGGGGGCTCAAGACCCCCGCATTTTTGCGTTACTGCAGGTTCATTGATGGCGGGTTAGGCTGCCGCCGAGGATCGGGACCCGCTGCGAACGGCAAGCACGAGAATTGCGGCATAGAGGCCGCCCACCAGAGCACACGAGCCGAAAATTGCCGGCGTGAAGGAGAAAAGGAAAAACTCTTCGGCCGCACGCGAAAGATAGAGTGCGCTGACCAGCGCGAGTACCGCCCAACCCAAGCGCGTGCGAATGAGATCGCCGGCCCGGCAGAGCGACGCATAGGCGAAGAAAAGAATGAACAGGCAGCCGCCGACGTTCAGCGCTTCCATGAGGCTGCGATAGGAGGCCGCGAGGCGGACCAAATGATGAATCTGGTATCCAAGGTAAACGTGAAAGAGGAAGAAGACACTGTTGAGGACTCCACCTACGATCAGGAGTGCTTTGGTCATTGCCGCGGATTTCCTTTCTGAAGCGGTTTCCAGGTTTGGCGCACCGGCTACGGAATCGCCGCAGGCGGGTTTGCCGGAGCCGGAGCAGGAGCCGGCGGCTGGGTCTTAGGCAGCGCGCGAATGTAGATAATCATGTTCCAGACCTCGCTGTCGCCGGCGCGGCTCACGTCTTCGGGCGGCATCTGGTTTTTGCCGTTGCGAATGATCGTAAAGAGTTCGCTGTCGGGCTTGTTGGCCAGCGTGTTGGGGTTGGTCCAGTCGTCGAGCGTGAGGTTCATGCTGGTGGCGATGTCGGTCTTGCCGTTTCCAGTGTCGCCGTGGCAAAGGGCGCAGTCACGTATATAAAGCGTCTTGGCCTTGGCCTGCGATTCTGCCGTTGGTTTGACGGGGTTCTTTTGCGCCGGAGCCGGCGCGGCACTTTGCGCAGGCGCAGGCGCGGCGGCCTGCGGATTGCGGCCTGCGATGGGAAGGCACACGATGACTGACAGCGCCGCAGCAGAAAAGAACAAGGACGACTTCAACATCACACCTCCTCAACAGATTTCGGCAGAAACGAGCATCTCTGTGTTGCGTGAATTCTCGGAGGAATTATAGGCCGATTTGGAGGAATCGGCTATGCGAGACGGCACAAGGCCGCAGCGCCGCCCAATTTTGCCCTAACTGGGGAGGGCGGCGATGAAAGCTTGTGCGCGATGGTATTAGTGCATGCCTCCACCGCCAGGGGCGCCGCCAGGGCGGTTCTTGCTGAGCAGGAAAGCCAGGAAGATAAGGACAATCGAGGCCCAAGACAGTTCCATGTAAACGTCTTGGTAACCCTGCATCTGCGCCTGCTGGTTGAGCTGGTGGTAGATTTGCGCCAGCGCCATCGGGTTCCCGTTAGGTCCGCCAAAATTGCTGCTGAGCAGGCTGGTGAGGGCGTTTTTGTGCTGATCGAAGGCAAGGGTTCCCGGCGTCATCGCCTGCTGCAGGTGCTGCTCGTGCCAGCGAGAGCGGCTGGTGACCTGGGCGTTGGTGATGGCGATGAGGATGGAGCCGCCGATGTTGCGCACGAAGTTGATCAGGCCGGCGACTTGATTGCTCTGTTCCCTGGGCATGCCCACGTAGGCGGCATTGGTGATGGAGATAAAACAGAAGGGCAGGGGCATCATCTGCACCACGCGCAGCCACGACGCCTCGGCGAAGCTCATCTGCAGATTGGTGACGTCGGCTGCATAACGGAACGTGACGACCAAGAGCGTGAAGCCAATGGCGGCAAGATAGCGCGCGGAGACCTTGCTGGTGGCGAAACCGGCAAACGGCATCATAATGACCAGCGTGATGCCGCCGGCGGTGAGCGCCAGGCCGGCAGTGGTCGCCGTGTAGCCAAGCAACTGCTGCGTGAACTGCGGTTGCAGCACAGTGTTGGCGTTGAGCACGCCGCCCACCAGCATCATCAGGAAGCAGCAGATGGCGAAGTTGCGGAAGCGGAAGAGCCGAAGATTGATGAGCGGATTCTTCTGCCGCCACTCCCACATGAAGAGACCTATGATGCCGACGACAAAGAGGACGCCGAAGAAGCGAATAAAGCCCGAGGAGAACCAGTCGTTCTCTTCGCCCTTGTCGAGCATAATCTGCAGGCCGCCCATGGCGAGGGCGAGAAAGGACAGGCCCATGTAGTCCATGTTGCGGAGGCGGGAGAGATCGGGCTTGATCCACGGGGGATCTTCTACTAGGCGCGTGACCAAAATGAAGGCGACGATGCCGACGGGAATATTGATGAAGAAGATCCAGCGCCACGAGAAGTTATCGGTGATCCAGCCGCCGAGCGTGGGGCCGATGGAAGGAGCGAGCACGGCAACCAGGCCGTAAAGCGCGAAGGCCTGGCCGCGCTTGTGCGGCTCAAAGGAATCGGCCATGACGGCCTGCGCCATGGGCTGCATACCGCCGCCGAAGGCGCCCTGCAGCACGCGGCAAAGCAGCAGGATGGGAAGCGAAGGAGCCGCGCCGCAAAGGAAGCTTGCGACGGTAAAGCCGCTGATGCAAAGCACGAAGAAGTTGCGGCGGCCCATGAGCGAACTGGCCCAGCCGCCGAGCGGCAGAACGATGGCATTCGAGACCAGATAGCTGGTGAGCACCCAGGTGGCCTCGTCGGTGCTGGCGCCCAGCGTTCCGCCGATGTGCGGAAGGGCGACGTTGGCAATCGAGGTGTCCAGCACCTCCATGAAGGCCGCGAGCGCCACCGTCATGGCGATGAACCAGGGATTGACGCGCGGCTTCCATTGCGCCTGCAGCGAAGGATCGGGACCGATCGCGGTTGCCCGCGGGGCCGCGGCGATGGCCGCACCGCGCGAGCCGGCCGTGGCGGGGCCAGAGGGCGGCACGGGCAATGCGGTGTCAGCTGCGGACAACAGTGGTCTCCTGAGGTCTGTCGCTTCCTGAATGTCGATTAGCCGGGGAAACGGCGCAGAACAACTTCCGGGAACACATACTTTGCTGCGCTCCCGCGATCGCCCCGATTGTGCGTACACTCAAATAGATTCGCTAGGGTGGATTTTGGGTGCAGGGATTCGTATTGCACTTGCGTGCTGCCGCATTTGTGTTGCCCCATCCCAAAGCCCGCTACGCGCCGCTTAGGATGGGGCGGCTGAGTTTTCCACTCTTTCGCGAAAAACGCGAAAGGGCGGGCACGGAATTAATCCGCGCCGGGGTGGACGTAGACTTGCTGCGGCGCATCGACTTTGGCGCGCGCACTGACTGTGAGCTTGAGGGTTTGCATCTCAGGCTTGTTGCCCGCGGCAGCCATGAAATCGAGCTCATACTGGTTGTCGAGGCGGCGATCGATGTCGGCAAAGTAGGGCACGAAATCGACTGGGTTGCCCAGTCCCTCCCAGTAGCTGTGGCCGCCCGTGGCCTGCGTCACCTGCAGCAGGAGGTTCTGACCGTCATCGTTCGCGTACAAAGTCCTGTCGAAGCGGCCCCGGTTGCGCCAGTAGATGGAGTAGACCATCAAGTGGGCGCGAGCCGAATCCTCGATGGCCACTTGCACGTACGGATCCTCAGGATCGTAGCGCATGTCGTAGTAATCGACGCCGTCGGTGATCATTACCACTTGGCGCCGCGCATTGCGGTCCGCCGACGGCCAGTGGTTTGCCAGGTCCGACAGACAAAAGTACGGACTCGCGCTCACGCCTGGCGTGCCGGGCAGAGGCAGATGCAACTGGCCGGCGGTCGCGGCGTGGTCCGTGGTCAGAGGACCCGTTAGTGCGGCGCGGCCGTTGGTCATATAGGCCACCGCCATCTTCACATCCGGCCGCTGGTTCTGGATGAACTTTGCGATGTCGTTCATCTGCGTTCCCAAACTGCTGCGCGCGCCATCGTCGATGAGCACTATCATTTCGACTTTGCTCTGCGGGCCGCGCAGGGGCGCGAAACCGGTGATGTTCGTCTCTTTGCCGTCGAGCTTCAGATGCAAAGCATCCTGCGGAATGCCGCCGGGCGTTTCCTTTTCGGGGAGAATTGTTACGACCGTCCTTCCCTGGACTTGCTGCCTTGGATCGGCCGCGAACGCGGACGAAGCCACCAACAACGATCCTGCCGCGAACAATGTAGCGGCTTTAAGCTTCTGCACAAACATAAGTCTTACTCCTTTGAGCACGGGCGCGTGCGCTTCCGGTTCCGCGCGCCTCTCGATTCTGTTGTTAGACGCTCGAAAGAGACCGAGCAGTTCACTCTTTTTGACGGGGCAGATTGCCCGAAAAGTTTTGCGCGCGCGAACTTATCGCAGATTCAGCGATTTGGCAAAGCAAGAAAACTTATGCGGCGAAAAACGGGTTTTTACGAAAGAGAGGAGTGTGCCTATTCTCACCTTCCCGTGAAATGGTGGAACAGCGCGGAAGATAGAGGCCCGCCCGGAAACTGTCCGCTCGCGCGAATCGATAGTGTTTCCCGCACATTTCGATCGATTTCGAGTGCGATCGCCAAGAAAAGCGACTCATCGGCCCTGCAACCATGAAGACAATGGCGGAGACACCCAACCAACATAGGACGCGGCTGCATTTTCCCCGATAGCGCCGCCAATTACACTAGAGGAGTCATGCAATTTCGCTCGGGAAATGAGATACGCGAGCTGTTTCTGCGCTTCTTTGAGTCGAAGGGGCACCGCCGTGTGCACTCTTCCTCGCTGGTGCCGCACAACGACCCTACGCTCCTGTTTGCCAACGCGGGGATGAACCAGTTCAAAGATCTTTTCCTGGGCGCGGAGAAGCGCGAGTACACGCGCGCCACCACTTCCCAAAAATGCGTCCGCGCCGGCGGCAAGCACAACGATCTCGAAAACGTGGGCTTTACTCGCCGCCATCACACCTTCTTCGAGATGCTCGGCAACTTCTCCTTCGGCGACTACTTCAAGCGCGACGCCATCCAGTTTGCCTGGGAGCTGGTGACAGATGAGAAGTGGATGGGCATTCCCAAGGACCGGATCTATGTGACGATCTTCGAAGGCGCGCCGGAATTCGGCGTTCCGCGCGACGATGAGGCCGAGAAATACTGGCTCGAAACCGGCGTCCAGAAGGAGCGGATTTTCCAATGCGGTCTGAAAGACAACTTCTGGCAGATGGGCGAGACCGGCCCCTGCGGTCCGTGCAGCGAGATTTTCTACGACATGCGGATCGAAGCCGCCGAGACGCCCGGTGTCGATAAGCCGTTTGGACAGGACGTGGCGCGCTACGTCGAGATTTGGAATTTAGTTTTTATGCAGTTCGATCGCTCGGCCGTGACGGACGCGAGCGGCAAGACGACGTACAAGCTGACTCCACTGCCTAAGCCCTCGATCGACACGGGGATGGGACTGGAGCGCGTTGCGGCCGTGCTGCAGGGGAAGGTGTCGAACTTCGAAACGGATTTGTTTACGCCGTTGATTGTTCGCGCCGCGGAGCTCACCGGACAACAAATCGGCAAGTTAGCTAGTCAGCAAGCAGGCGAGTTCGCGGGATTGGTCGAGAACGCGAGCCTGTGCATCATCGCCGACCACGCCCGCGCTGCAACGTTCCTTATTAACGATGGCGTGTTGCCCTCGAACGAAGGGCGTGGGTATGTGCTGCGGAAGATCATGCGGCGGGCAATTCGTCACGGCCGCCTGCTCGGCCAGGAAAATCCGTTTCTCTTCGAGATGGTCTACGCGGTCCGCGACTTAATGCAGGGCGCGTATCCGGAGCTGAAGGACTCGGCGGAGCGCGTGGCGAAGGTGGTGGAGGCGGAGGAGAGGCAGTTTGATCGGGTTTTGAAATACGGCCTCGCCAAACTCGATGAGGCGATTGCCTCCAGGGCGGAATCGAAATTTGACGAAGTAATCTCGACAATGGAGGGAGCGAAAAGGAGTAATCGGCAAGTACTTTTGGCGGCAGGGCTCGGGCTAGACGCATTCCGATTCAAACAGGTTCTGCCGGGAGACGAGGCGTTCCATCTCTATGAAACATATGGTCTCCCATTCGACTTTATGGAGGAAGCCGCCCGCGACGCTGGTTTCGCTATTGATCAGGAAGGCTTCGAGCGCGCCCGCGCCGAGGAGCAGGCGCGGGCGCGGGCATCTTGGAAGGGCGGCTCGCAGAAGACGGCGAGTCCGGCGTTTCGCGATTTGCCGAAGACTGTGTTTGAGGGATACCGGCAACTTACGTCTACGAATTGCGAAGTGCTGGCGATAGTGAAGGGTGGCGTGGGGGTTCCGGCGGCGAAGGCGGGCGAAGAAGTGGAAGTGGTTCTCGACCACACCAGCTTCTACGGCGACTCCGGCGGCCAGATCGGCGACAGCGGTTTTTTCCTGGCCTCGGACGGGAATTCCGTTGTGGCCGAAGTCATCGGCTGCACGCTGCCGGTGCAGGGCGTGCGGGCGCACAAGGCGATTCTCAAACAGGACCTCGCCGTGGGCGATCGCGTCAACACTCAAGTGGATGGCGATCGCCGCGACGCCATCAGACGCAACCACACCGGCACGCACCTGCTGCACGCGGCGCTAAGACAAGTTTTAGGCACGCATGTGAAGCAAGCCGGTTCGGCGGTGCATCCCGACCGGCTGCGCTTCGATTTCTCGCACTTTGCTCAAGTGGCCGACGAAGAACTCCAGGACATCGAAGACATCGTCAATCGCGAGGTGCTGAAGAACGCCAAAGTCGAAACCCTCGAAGACATTCCCATCGACGTAGCCGTGAACGAGTACCACGCCATGGCGCTATTCGGCGAAAAGTACGGCGATAAGGTGCGCGTGGTGCGGCTCGCCGACGGCTTTTCGACCGAGCTTTGCGGCGGGACGCATACGGCGGCCACGGGCGAGATTGGGCTGTTCAAGCTGACGGGCGAGGAGTCGGTTTCTTCAGGTGTCCGGCGCATTGAGGCCATCAGCGGCCTGGGCTCGCTCGATACGTTCCGGCGGGACTTTGAGCTGGCGCAGGTGGCCGGCCAATACGTCCCTGCGGGAGGCAGCCTTTCGGACGGGTTACGTGCGAAATTCACAGCCCAGGAAGACGAGCTAAAGAAGCTCCGCCGCGAACTGGAAGAGATGCGCATGAAGTCGGCGGCCGGCGGACTCGATGAAGCCGTGGCGCGAGCCATTGAAGTTGGCGGCGTGAAGGTGCTGACGCATCGTGCGGATTCGCTCGAGCGCGGGCAACTGCGTACGCTGGTCGATAATCTGAAACAAAAGCTCGGCGAGGGCGTGGTGGTGCTCGCGTCGGCTCAGCCCGAGGGCAAGGTGGCGATCATCGCCGGAGTAACGCCGGGCCTAGTGAAGCGCATGCAGGCGGGCAAGCTGGTGGGCGCGGTGGCCAAGATCGTGGGCGGCTCGGGCGGCGGCAAGGCAGAGATTGCCGAAGCCGGCGGCAAGGATCAGGCTCAGATCGATGCCGCGCTCGCGGCCGCGCCGAAGATTGTCGGTGAGTTGTTGGCGTAGGTTTGTGCGATCCCACGTTAACCGATCCGCAACAAGCGCGAATCGGCGACGGCGGGGCGCCCGGCATGCGATCTCACGTCCCCGAATGCGAAGGACGTGGAGCACCCTCTGGTCGTCAGTGAATTACGCGGCTCGGCTGGCTGCGCAGTTTGAAGCTGTACGCGATACCCGTTGAGACGATCGGGTAAAACCGGTACGGGTTCACATCGTTCTGGTATTTCGTCACTTGAGCTTGCAGGTTCGACTGGATCTGCGCATTGCCCACCACGTTGATGCATCCCAAGGTGCCTTGCGTGTCTGCGCAGACCTGGCCGCCGGTGAGCGCCAGATTGATCGCCGGCGATCCGATCATTGCCGCACCAATTTCAAACGGGAACGAGAAATGCCCGCCACGGCGGGGAATCATGTTGCCCCATCCCGTGGTGAAAGTGGCAGCCGGATTCTGCTTGTTCAACGCGACATTCCCCGTGCCGGTAACTGGATTCGCCTGCGACGAATAGTAGGTATAGTCATCGAGCGTGAACGAGGCGCCGCCCGGGGCGGTCATCGTTGCCGACGCCCGGTTGTGGTTATAGAACAGAACGCCGGGGCTCAAACGAAATCCATGCTTTGGAAATGGGTAAAAGTCCACAGCCGCGCCGGCGTTAGCGAAGTTCAGCGTGCCATTCACATTCAGGCCGTTGGTTGAAATGTTGTTGAGGGAATAGTTGAAGAAATTGCCCACGCCGCGCAGGTTCATGTAGCGGTTGGCCAGCACGGCCATTTGCATGTTAACACCCATCGACGACACTCCTCCGCCCAGGGCCATGCGTGAAAACGGCGAGCCGACGTAATTCGGCTGTATCCGTGCGTGGGGCGCCGCCTGGCTGATGGCAAGGCTGTTGGCGGCCGGCGCGGGCGGCTTCGCGTCATTGCTTGCGGTTTGCGTCAATTGCGCAGGCAAGTTGACCCAAGCGGCAAGCAGAACAAGTGTAAGAAGAGCAGAAGTCCGTTTCACAAAGCCTCCATTTGAGCGCATTGCACCCAACCGCTGAGGCGCGCGGCCTCAGCCATTCGTTCCATCGGCCGATCAAGTGCCTGACATGAATGTGTGCATTACTTTCGTCCTGGTGGGAATGGAGCGGAACTCGCCACCTGAGGAACCGATAGGAGCTCTAAGTCGCGGGCCTTTCGCCGGCCGCGTCGACCAAAGAGCATTACCTTTGACGTAAAGTACCCCGGGAATCGCAACGGTCCTGTGCCAGTGCTCACATGCCGTAATCTTTCCTCATGGCAAAATTCGACGAGGATCTTGTGAAGATCGCCGCCTTGCGCCGGCGCTTGCTCCAGTGGTACAAGCGCCATCGGCGTGACTTGCCTTGGCGCAAGAGCACGGATCCCTACGCCATTTTGGTTGCGGAGATCATGCTGCAGCAGACGCGCGTGGCCGTGGTAGTGGACCGCTACCGGCAGTTCATGGGGCGCTTTCCTACGTTGATTGCGTTGGCGCTGGCTCCCGAGCAGAAAGTGCTGGCGCTCTGGAGCGGTCTTGGTTATTACCGCCGTGCGCGCTTGCTGCACAAGGCGGCGCAGTTTGTGGCAGTGAATTACGGTGGCAATCTGCCGGCGCGAGCGGACGAATTGCGCGTTTTGCCGGGCATCGGGGCCTACACTGCCGCGGCGGTGGCCAGCATCGCGTACGGCGAACCGATAGCCGTGGTGGATGGCAACGTGGAGCGCGTGCTTTGCCGGCTCGCCGGGTGGGAGGCGGGCAGCCGCAAAGGCGGAGGCGCGGCTCTGCGGCGGAAGATTGAGGATCTGGCGGGACGGCTGCTCGACCCGAAGCAGTCCGGGGACTTTAACCAGGCCATCATGGAGTTGGGCGCCACGCTTTGTGCGCCGCGCAATCCGCAATGCCTGGTGTGCCCCTTAGCCGCGGACTGTAAGACACACGGCGAACACAAAACACCGCGGCGGGCACCCATGATGAGCCGAACCGTGGCCTACGCGCTTGCAGTGCGCATTGCGGCGGAGCCCGGAAAGCGGTCCGGGGCTAGCACTCGCGAAGTGCTTCTTGAACAGCGCCCAGCGCACCTGACCGTGATGCCGGGCATGTGGGAGCTGCCCACGCTCATTCAATCCGATGTGCCGCAAAAAGAGCTGCGCATAACGTTGCGCCACGCCATCATGCAAGTAAATTACTACGTGCTCATCCGCAACGTGTTTGAGGATGACGTCGATTCATTGACGGTAAGCGGCGGCGAGCGCCGCTGGGTGCCGCTGGGCGAAGCGGCGGGGATGGCGCTGACGGGACTGGCGCGCAAAGTGCTGACGCGCGTCCACCTTTTGCCGTCTCTGCCGCTCGACGCCATCGCGCCAGACACAGACGAAGGCGCGCTCTAATACTACTGTGTTATAAACTGTATACCTTTAACTCGATTTCCATGGCGCTCGGATTAGTAATGCCTTATGTTTGAGGTCGATGAGCCGCCACGGAGCGTATTTTTCGCGCCGGCCTGCGCGTCT
>Ga0335078_10001471_pt1 | contig 35526 bp, 29 predicted proteins | sample Lox_Sample_32_FD_206711 | JGI IMG/M metagenome (GOLD analysis project Ga0335078, IMG submission 206711) | Soil microbial communities from Loxahatchee National Wildlife Refuge, Florida, United States - Lox_Sample_3.2 | ecosystem: Environmental > Terrestrial > Soil > Wetlands | place: USA...
CCAAGGGAGACACAGCCGGCCGTATGCACGGATTTCAGCTGTGGGGCAATCTCCCCTCATCTCTGAAAATGACGAAGCCTCGCTACCAGGAAGTGAAAGCTCCCGAGATTCCGCAAGTCACAGATGATGACGGCACGCACGTGCGCGTCGTCTGCGGCCAGTTTTGGGGCAAGAAGGGCCCTGTCGAAGGCGTCGCTTCCGATCCGATCTATCTGGATGTCTCGATCTCGCCGGGTCGCCGCAAAACATTGCCCGTCGAAACCGTCCGGCACGCCTTCGCGTATGTCTTTGCAGGGGGCGGAAAGTTCTGCAACGCCTCCGCGCCTCTCGCGGTTCCCACAGAAAGCGTTGGTTGGGCGGACGTCACGCCCCCGCCAGATGCCTCCGATCGATCCTTGATTTTGTTCGATAGCGGCGATGAAGTCGTCGTGCAGGCAGGCGATGAAGGAATGCGTTTCCTGCTCGTTTCTGGAAAGCCCCTTGAGGAACCCGTCGCGTGGTACGGTCCGATCGTGATGAATACGCAGGCTCAGCTGCAGAAAGCTTTCGAAGAACTCGAAACCGGCGAATTCCTCAAGCACCAAACCAAGAAATGATAAATCGGCGGTACCTCATAAGGACTTTTTCGGTTGCCTGGTGAAGGTCGGCCTACAACGAATTTCTAGGAAGTGGTTCGATCGTCGCTTCTGCGCGGGATCCTCAGTAGAGTGAAATGGGAGTTGATCGTGTCGTTCAGGTTCTATGTTTCCATCTAGGATTTGAGATCGGGTGCTTTTGCTTTCGACTCGGTCACTCCGCCTTTCGGCGCAACCGTAACAATTAGCGCCAATATACCACCTCCTAAAAGCATCGCCGCGTTATGCTGGCTCCTGGCCTAACCTTTGGCGCCATACGTCCGATTCAATATCGGACGAATATGCTTCACAATCATGTTCGCAACTTTGATCTGGCAACTTCCGTCGGGTGGGGAACTGACCGGGCTGATCGTCGTCGCCTCCTTTTCCGCCGGCCTCAACGCCTACGCAACGGTCGCCATGCTCGGCATTCTTTCTCACGTAGGGGCGCTCGCGCTGCCGCCCGGTCTGCATCTCGCCGGGAATCCCTACGTTATCGGCGCGTGCGCGGTGCTCTTCGTCATCGAATTCGTCGTCGATAAAATTCCGATGTTCGATCTTCTGTGGAACGCCCTGCAAACATTCGTCCGTGTTCCCGTCGCCGCCGTGATCGCCTATGGAGCCACGTCGCAACTGCCGCAAGGCGAACAACTCCTCGCGACGCTCCTCGGCGCTCTGATCGCTCTCGCCGCCCACGGAGGCAAAGTCGCGGCTCGCGCGACCGTCACGCAATCCCCCGAGCCATTCTCGAATATCGCGTTGAGCCTTGCCGAAGACGCACTCGTCGTTTTCCTAACGTGGCTGTCCACGCGCCATCCCTACGCATCCGCGCTCGTTGTTGCCGTCCTCCTGCTCGTAATTCTGTTGACAGTTCGCTGGGTGGTGCGGTCCGTGCGCCGCCTTTTTGGCGACGCCTCCGGCGCACTCCACTCCCATCCCGCCCGCTAGAATCGGCTCGCGCTCCGCGCCGCTTTTGCTGTCAGCACCTAGAAGGGGAGCCACGCGAAGGGAAAAAGTTTGTCCGCAGCGACAGAATCGATCTTCGCACGCCGACAGGTCCTGGTTGAAACCAAAATTCGACGAGAGCAAACCGAGCGGCATATGAGTTTTCCGTGACAGAGGCGAACTTGATTATGAAAGACGGTAAGAAATCTACTCCCCACACAGCAAGATATTACCGCCGGGCGAGACTCAGGGTTTGCGCGCGCCGCCGAGATCGTGCCCACTCCACCTTTGTCTTGTCGATCGTCTGCTGAGCGCGAGCAAACCCGGGTGCGGCGACCGCCGCACAGATACCCGAGGGCAAGATTGACACGACGGGATTGCGCAGGAAAACCTGTCACCTACCGTTGAGCGGCTGATCTAACTCCGGCGATACATGAGGGGAGGTCGAAATGACGGTGACGAGGGGAGAATCTCGGGCTTGCTTCCACACTACATCCGGTCACGCTGGTTTTTGCGTCCACACGCGGATGGCCTTACCCGGCATCGTCGGGCACACAACCTCACACGCCCCGCAGCCGACGCACTTGTCGTTGACCACAGGATAGGCGTTGTAGGAACTCTCGTCCCACGTAATCTTCACCGCATCGTAAGGACACGCATGCTCGCACGCATCGCATTCCTTCTTGCCGAGCGCGGTGAGGCACACATTGTTATCAACCAGCGCCTCGCCGATGATGTACTTGTTTTTCTGCGCCAGCGGCAGCGCCGTCAGCGCGCCCGTCGGACAAACGTCCGTGCATGCATTGCACGTTTCCAGACAATATTTGTAGTCGCGATCGAATTTCACGACCGGCGCGCCGAAACCGGCCAAGCCAGCCTCGCGTCCCGTATCCGGATGAATGATTTTCGTCGGACACGCATGCACGCAGTTATTGCAGCGAATGCAAAGGCCGGCAAAGCGATCCTCCGGCACCGCGCCCGGCGGACGCAGCAGCGTATCGCTGTTTCGGTATCTAGCCGCTCCCGCGCGCCGAGCCAGCAGGCCTAGCGCCGCGCCGCCCACGCCTGCAAAAAACACGCGCCGCGCGACGCTGAATTTCAGCGCGGGAGCCTTCACCCGCAGGCTATCGGCTGTCCCGCTGATTTTCACGAGGTCTGCCCGCGAACCGGTAAGCTTCATCCACAGTGCCTTCCGGGTCGCAAACAGCATGTCCTGAAATCCGCTCAGCGGACAGATCCGCACGCACCAGGCCATGCCGAATACAAACGTCGCGCCCACGAGCACGCCCAGCCCGAGGCAAACCAGCGCCACCGAAAACGGATTCGTCGCCTTGTTGATCGCAAAGGGACTGCTGAAAATGCACAGCGGATCCATCCACAGCAGCAGGGGATAACCAAAGATCGCGCCCGCGATCGTGATGATCGTCACATATCTCCCGACGGGCGGCAACTTCGCCCACCAGCGCGTCCTGCGCATCCCGATATGATTCGTATTTTCGAGCAGAAAACCCGTCGGGCAGAGATACAGGCAGAACCAGCGCTTCTTGAGGGAACTCACCATCGCCACGACCAGCGCAAGAATTGCGCCCAGGTCAATCGATCGCGCGGCGATACTCGAGGAGAGGCTAACGAACGGGCTTACTTCCTGAAAGAATCTCGGCGCAACCGCCAAGGGCAACACCGGCCAAACCAGCACCAGCGCGCCGACAAAACACGCCAGCTGAATCAGCCGCCGCGGCACGCGCCTGAGCAGCGTCATCCCAAGTACGCCCCCTGCTGATGCAACAGTTCCTGCAGTTTCGCGACATTCACGTTGCGCGGCTTGCAGTTGTTCTGGATGCACATCGCTGCGGCCAGCCCCGCCGCCTGTCCCGTCACCCAGCACACTGGAATCAGCCGCGTGATGTCCGCTACTTCGAATTCAGCCGAAATGCATCGCCCCGCCGCCAGCACATTCTCGACTTTCGCGGGAACGAGCGACCCGTAGGGAATCTGGAACTCCGGCGCATTCGCATATGCACCCGAATATCCGATCACGTCCTTGAATTTCGCTCCGCTCCGGATTTCCTGATTCGTCAGTTTTTTGCAGCCATCGAGCAGGCGGCTCAGACGCACCCCCAACTGCGGAGCCGTCTCGGTCAGATACACCTGCTCGTTTCCCTGCTTCTCGCGCAGCTTTTCGACGTTGCTCCACGTTCCGCGCCGATGCTTCAGCTCCAGATCCGTCAGGTCTGCTACGTCCAGCGCATCTCCGACCGGTCCTCGCATGTTGAGCCAGTTCACATGCGGCGCGGGCGTCGAATTCCCGGCGTGCCCATTGAAGTCGTTCACGCGCCCCTTCGACGGCCTGCCTTCACTTGGCTTCGCAATCTGCGCCTTGTGCTCGGGATCTTCCGATCCGCGCCCCGGCGCCATATCCACTTCGTCGATGTTCCCGATTCGGCTGATTAGGCCGATATTCGTTTTCACCTTCTCGAAACTCGCGCCCGCCGCCGCATAAATGTCGCCATCACCCGAACAATCGATCACGATATCCGCGAGAATCGCCTGCCGCCCCGACTTGCTTTCGAAAATCGCTCCGCGCACGGCTCCTTTACCATCCAAAATAGCGTCCACGCCCCAACAATCGAGGTACGCCGTGATCCCCGAATCGAGCACCATGTCGGCGAGTAGAAATTTGAACGCTTCCGCGTCGATCGTCGGATATGTCGGCGCCTTCCAGCGATCGATGATTCCGTACTTCATCACGTCCAGCTTCTTCATGAACTCTTCGCCGATGCCGTAGATCACCTGCTTGTTGCTGCGATCGTAGAGCGGAAAAATTCCGAGCACGAGCCCGCCGGTCGCGAGCCCGCCGAGATATCCGTATCGCTCCACGAGCGTGACGTCTACACCCATCCGCTTGGCGCAAAACGCCGCCGCCGTTCCTGCCGGCCCGCCTCCCACTACCAGCACACTCGTCTTGTGCAAGACCGGCACTTCGCGTCGCGGCTGCACCACTTTGTCGCCCGCGATCGTCGCGGGAGTGTGGCTCCCGGTTTCGTGTTCGCCTTGCCCCGCCGTCTGTGTCGGACTCGCCTGTCCTCCCACTTGTCCCGCGAGTGCCGAAATCGGCGCCAGCGATCCCGCCGCAAACAATCCGCCCGCCGCGATCGAACGCCGCATCAATTCTCTTCGTGTCAGATCCTTGGCCATGTGTTCACCCAAATCCGATTTTCGCGCACTTCCACCCCATCCTGCGCCAATACTAGACAATCCGCTGAGGATTGTCATCCCGTCGGGAGTCGAGAGATCTGCAGTTGCCCTGTCGTGGGGCGTGTGCTTCAGGTTTGCCTTGAGACTGAAACGGAGCGCCGCGGTCTTCAGCGCGATATGCCCTCGTATCTTCGAACTTGGCCCTTGCCCTTTCACGCCCGCTTGTCCGCGTTTCACGAGCTATAGGCCAACCTCACGAAGCCCGTATCGGCGCTGGCGGCACAACGACTTCGACAAACCCCGTCGCAACGTCATAAACGAGGCCTAAGATAAGCCACGTGCCCGGCAACGCCGGAATCGCCCGAAGCACAGCAGCATCAACGGCAACTGCCGCCCGAGGATCGGTCACCATCTTTGCTTTGATCTCGTTTTCCTTTATTTGAAAATAGTGCGCCAACTTATCGTGATCTCCGGCAAGACGAGTAATGCCGCAGTCGGTGTGCTGCAGAACGATAAGGTGAAACTCCCCACCGCCACCCGGAATCTGTTTGGCCACCTCGCCGATTCGCCCGAGCAGGCCCAACTGCTCCAACAACCCTGGCGTGATTCGACCCCCGATGTTGCGGATCACAACGGCCTCACCCGGCTTGATTCCCAGTACGTGAGCCGGATCGACGCGCATGTCGGCGCACCCGATGATGATCGCCTTGACGTTTGGCAGCGCCCGCGGCAGCGAGGGCATCCACGTTCCTGCTGCCGACTGCCGGGCAGCAAATTCCTTGTTACGTTGCAACATTTTGTCGAGATAGCCCATTTCGATTCTCCCCGAGGGCCGGAACACCACACCATCACCCCCTGTTCGGGCAGTCAAGTCCCGATTCGTCGTGTAACCAACTTGCTGAGTCCTCAAGCTCGGCCCGTCTACACTCCGCCTTGAATCGTGAATTGTGCGATTCCGGCTTGACGCTGTCCACTTTGACCTGTTTACAATTTGGGAATCACCGCGGGGTAAAGACTAGCTGGCCGGAAATAACACGGTTGGGAGGGTCCGATGCGGAAGAATCACACCAGGATCATCGCTTCAGCATTTGTTCTGCTGATTCTCTTGCCCAGCGCGGGCGGCCAGGCAGTTCCACAGGCCACAAAAGCTGCCTATCCGGCGATGGCTCCCCTCGACCAGTACCTGATATCTGACGAGCAATCCGAAATCGCGCTGGCTCGTAGTGCTGCACCGCGTTCGATTTCCGCTGGCGCAGAAGTCATGGTGTTGCGACGGGAGGGATATAAGACTGCGGTGAAGGGCACGAATGGCTTTCTTTGCATCGTGGAGAGGTCCTGGGCACAAGGAACGGATGATGCGGAGTTCTGGAATCCAAAGATGCGAGCGCCCCATTGCTTCAACGCGCAAGCCGCGAGGAGCTTTGCGCCAATCTATCTGATGAAAACCAGACTTGTTCTGGCAGGAAAATCGCAGGCTGAAATCGCGCGGGCCATCGCGACGGCGCTGGATAAGAATGAACTGCCGGCGCTCGAGCCTGGCGCGATGGCTTATATGATGTCGAAGCAACAGTACTTGAACGACCAAGGCAAGAGCTGGCATCCGCACGTGATGTTTTATTCTCCCGGCGACATGAGGAAGACCTGGGCAGCCGACGACCCCAACTCACCCGTCATGGTGGCGAATGACCCGCAGGAACGTGTGACGGTTCTGTTCGTCTTGGCCGACAAGTGGTCGGATGGTACGGCGGCTCCGACGAATATGCCCTGATCGATCAGATATTTCGCATCAATCTGTGCGTTCGTTGAACCCTCGGCCGCTCAAGATCATGAGGACACACCTCTCGACCCGCGCTACCCGCGTCTTGGCCTGCTTCGCACCCGAGACATGAAAGATGTACGACTTCCTTCGTCCCGGCGTGAGCGCTTCAAATGCGGCCCGCAGCTCCGGAGCTGCATTCAGCCTGGCCTGCAACTCCTCAGGAACCGCATACTCTGAAACCTTCTTGAGAGTAACCTTCTTTCCCGATTCCTCGACCTCGATGGCTTCGTAGACGTAATTCCTCAGAATCGACCGCATAGCCGCAATTTCTTTGAGAGAAGTGAACTTAATCCAGCGGCCGGCCTGCACCTGACCGATCTTCTGGAGGATGCGCTTCGGGTCCTTGAGCAGTGCGCCTTTGAAGAACGAAAGCGCACAGGAGTCCTTCAGCGGGATGACGACCGCCACGTTCTTTTTCTGGTACGTGAAGCAGGGCTTGCCCCACTTCATCTCTTCGATCAGGTCGCAGTCGAGCACAATCTTCCTCAGCGCGTCTGCCTCCTTCTGCCACTTTTTCGCGTAAGGTACTTTCACCATCGCACCCTGTGCACCGCATCTAATCGAGTTGTCTATCTCATTCCTTACAATCCAGAATACCAGCCGATCGCACGTTCTCATCGAGGCCGTGATTCCGGACATTCCAAAGCCGGATTGGGCACTGCTGGCAGACCTCACCATGGTGGCGCTGCTGCGCGGCAGGGAGCGCACGCGGAACGAGTATCAGAAACCACTCGCGAGCGCGGGATTTCGGCTCGAGCGTGCGATGGATGTTGGACAAAGCACGGCGATCCTCGAAGCCGTTCCGGTCCGACTTTCTCCGTGCCGCAATGGCTTCTGGTCTAGCCAGAGGGTGACCATTACCGAAAGGCTTCTCCGAATCGCTCGGCGTCGGCGGAACAGCCTAAGCGTATTCTTGCACACCAAGAAATCAGTCAAGGTTGACGAAGAGGATTTCGCGGGCTAATGCGCATCGCTACTTCCGGGGTTGCGCCGAGGGCGGCTGCATGCCGTTTAAGCGGAGGTAGCTTGCCAACTGAGAGTAATGGTCAGCCAGATCGGCGACCAGTTCTAACACCGCGCGAGCGCGCGGGGTCTTGCGACCGCCGAAGAAAGCGATGGTGTCGCCCAGCTTCGAATCCTGCAGCGTATTGAGCGCCTGTGAGCAAAAGTCGAATGACGATTGAAGCGCTGGCTGCAGCTTGTCCTTCGGATCGGTTTCGCTGACCTTGAAATCCCTGGGCACGGGATTGTCCGAAATCATGGAGCACACGAGGTAATCTGCCTGTGCCACGTGTGCGACAATCTTTCCAAAGGTCCACTGTTCCGGTGTGGGGTGATATCCGAATTTGTCTGCAGGCATTTCATCGACGGCAGCCGTAATGAATTTGGATTGCCGGTTGAACATTTCCTGCACGCTCGCCGCGACGGGACTTGCCGCTGTGCCTTGTGCGCTCGTCCAAAGCGGTGCTGCCATGCAAATCACGGCCAGCCAGGACATATGTTTCATCGTTCTCGCCTTTCGCTAACGAGGAGTGTAGTCAGACCGTCACGGTTCACAGAGGGGAACATACTTCCACGATCCAAGACTGTCAACCAAGAGACGCGATGTGTGTCCAACCAAATTAGAACTGTCCCCCAAGAGACGCGATGCTTGTGACGCGATCCACGGGGGCTGTTCTTTCGCGGCTGAAACCCCCTTTTGCCTTCGCCCTCATTTCCTGATATGACCAAAGCATCGTGAAGCGAAGAGATTTTCTGCGTTCAACCGCAGCCGCCACTCTCGGAGGCGCCTTCACCAATCTGCTGCCCGCGCACACCCAGCAAATGCAGAACGGCATGCAATCCGCCTCCGCCGCTCCGCCGCAGAATCTCCCTCCGGCGGACATCACACTGAAAATCGCGCCCGTGACCGTTGAAATCGCACCCAATCACATCATCAGCACGATCGGTTACAACGGCACCGCGCCCGGCCCCATTCTGCGCATGCGCGAAGGCAAGCAGGTCACCGTCGACGTCACCAACGAAACGGACGTCCCCGAATACGTCCACTGGCATGGCCTTTTCATTCCGCCCGAGGTCGATGGCTCCGAAGAAGAAGGGACTCCGCCCGTTCCTCCGCGCGGCCAGCGCCGCTATCAATTCACTCCGCGTCCCGCGGGAACGCGCTGGTATCACACGCACGCCATGGCGATGTCTGATCTGCATCGCGGCAGTTATACGGGACAATTCGGATTTCTGATCATCGATGGCGGAAAGGATCCCGGTCACTACGATCAGGAAGTTTTTCTCGCCCTCCGCGATTGGGAACCGTTCTACGTCTCCGACGCGATGGATACCGACGAAGACGATCAGAGCGGCCCGCAGCCCGAGCGCCCCGCCCAGCTCGATACGCGCCCCAACGGCCTTGAAGTGAGCTCGGGAATTTACTCGATCAATGACAAAGTTCTCGGCGCCGGTGAACCCATTCGCGTCCGCGCCGGTGAACACGTTCTCATGCACATCCTCAACGCCAGTGCCATCGAGAATAAGAAAGTCGCGCTGCCCGGCCATCAATTTCACATCGTCGCGCTCGATGGAAATCCAGTTCCGAATCCGCAATCGGTGGATGTTCTTCTCCTCGGGCCCGGCGAGCGCGTCGATGCCGTCGTCGAGATGAATCAGCCGGGAGTCTGGATTCTCGGCGCCCCGCAGGATGATATTCGCAACGCCGGCCTGGGAGTCGTAATCGAATACGCCAACCAGCATCGCCAACCAGAATGGGTCGCGCCTCAAAAGACCGCGTGGGACTACACGATCTTTGGCCGCACGGCGTCGCAGCCCGTGCCCGATCAAACAATCGACATGGCCTTCGAAAAAATTCCCAGTGGCAACGGCCGCTTCAACGCGTGGCTAGTGAACGGCAAGCAGTATCCGCACGATCAGGAATTCGTGCTGCAACAGGGAGTGCGCCATCGCGTCGTCTTTCGCAATCGCACCGACGACGCGCACCCGCTTCACTTCCATCGCCACACGTTTGAGCTGGTCGATATCAACGGCAAGAAGACGTCCGGCATCATGAAAGACACGGTCATCGTCCCGTACTACGGACGCGCCACCGTCGATCTCATCGCCAATCAGCCGGGCCTGACGCTCTTCCACTGCCATATTCAGCAGCACATGGACTACGGTTTTAAAGCCCTCTTCCGCTACGCGTGAGGCGGCATAGAGAGATACTACGCTTTTGCGGTCGCCCGCATGGCCACTCGCGTCGCCTCAAAGAGTTTCAGCATTTCACGATTGAACGCCGGAATGTCGTCCGGCCTTCGGCTCGTCACCAGATTTCGATCGACCACAACTTCTTCGTCGTGCCATTCCGCTCCCGCGTTTTGCAGATCGGTCCTCAGCGATGGCCACGACGCGATCTTCCGTCCCTTCGCCGCGCCCGTTTCGATGATCGTCCACGGGCCGTGGCAAATCGCCGCCACCGGCTTTCCCGCTTCGAAAAACGCCTTCACGAACGCGACCGCCTTGGCGTCCATCCGCAGATGATCTGGATTCATCACGCCGCCCGGAAGCAGCAGCGCATCGAACCACTCCGGCTTCGCTTGAAACAGTGGATCTTGAACCCGAAAGCCTTCATCCCACTCCTTCGATTTCCAAGACTGGACTTTTTCGGGCTGCGGCGAAACGATGCGCGTCTCCGCTCCGGCTTGCTCGAGCGCTCGCCGCGGCTCGGTCATTTCTACCTGCTCAAAACCGTCGTCGATCAGAATGGCCACCCTGACTCCCTTCAAATTAGGCATAGCTCACCTCCAAGCTTCGACTATGCGTTCTAGAACCCTGACGATCCTTCCCGTAGACGCTGTAAACCGCCTGGATTTTTCTCGTAACCCCGCCCAACTCAAGCGGCCCGCACCAACGCTCGGTTTCTTCCCTCTAACTCTTCGTAAATGGACCGCTAGGGCTTAAGAGGCCATCTAACTCACCGTAAATGCCAGCACCCGCTAATCCTTGATGAGCGCGTTGCTCCGCGGTTTTTCTGCCGCGAGATCCGGATATCTGTCAGGTTCTGCGCAGCCGGCTCTGCAAATTTCCACATCCCCTTGTCGCGCCTTCATTCCGTATTTAACATTGCGTTTGCAGTTTTTTGACATCCGCCGGGTAATTACTGATTAGCTTTCGTTTTGCCGTCATCGGGTTTTCGGGAAGCTTTTTCTTGCTGCTGGGTGCGGTGCATGCGGGTGAGCGCGAGCCAGGATGCCTCCGGTCATCAATGTGCTGGCGAACGGCTGGGGCGTTACCGGAATCACGGTTGCACAGAGCGGAGAGCCATTCAGTGTGATCGATTTCTCCGGAACAGCAGGAGCGATCTTCTTCAGCGCAGACGATTTCGTCACAAATCCGATCCTGCCCTTCGCGCCTGGAATTTCACCGAAACAGGCTCAATCCAAGGCGGGTGGTGGCGGAACTCTTGTCGGTTTTAACAACGAGCCATACGTCGACCCAAACAGCTTCGCAGTTCCGCTGCTTACGCCGGGGGAGGATGGGGTGCCGCCGTGTCAACTGATCTTCGACTTTGCGACCGTTTCGAGACGGGATTTGGCACGACAAAACGCAACGTCTTCCGGTCGCCTTTTCAGACCCGTTTCGATTTTTCGATCTTCAAAAATTTTAAGATCAACGAACGATTCAACCTCAAGTACGAGGCGGATGCGTTCAATTTGTTAAATCATCCAAGCCTCGACGCTTTAAACACCGATTTCGAACTCAATGCGTGCTTCAATCCTGTGCCCTGCTATAACACGTCGCCCGACCCTCCTAACCGAAGAGGTTGGGGCGTCATTTCGAGCACGATTGGCAGTCCTCGGTTCTTCCAGATGTCGCTGCATCTGACGTTCTAGGGCTGTGATGTCGCGAAGTTTACGGCGCCGCGTATCGAAGAAGAGAACCTCGGTACGCGGCGCCCTTTTTTCATCCGGCGTGAAATTTCTCCGAACAGCGACCTTGCTTACCTGCATCGTGGCGTGGCTCTCGCCTGCGCTGCGAGCCCAGGCGCCTGCGCAGATCATTCACGTTGAGCACGGGCCAAATTCACGGAGCGAGCGGGCGAAGCACTATGTCGTTCTCGTCTCGCTCGACGGGTTTCGCTACGACTACGCGAAGAAATACGGCGCGACGAATCTTTCAGCGCTGGCCGCGCACGGAGCGAGCGCGCCCGAGGGAATGATTCCGTCGTTTCCTTCGATCACCTTTCCCAACCATTATTCGATCGTGACCGGTCTTTATCCCGAGCATCATGGAATCATCGCGAACAATTTCTACGATCCGGCCCGCAAGGAAAAATACGCGTCGCGCGATGCGTCCGTAAAGGACGGCAGTTGGTATGGAGGCGTGCCGCTGTGGGTGCTGGCGGAAAAGCAGGGCATGCGCAGCGCCTGCTTTTTCTGGCCGGGATCGGAAGCGGAAATCGACGGCATGCGTCCTTCTTTTTACATCCATTACGACAATCTGGTGCCAGACGAAAAACGGATCGAGCAGGTGATCGCGTGGCTGAAGTTACCGCAGGCGGAGCGTCCGCACTTCATCACGCTTTACTATTTCGAGCCGGATCATTCCGGGCATGAATTTGGCCCGGATAGCGAGCAAACGCGCCAGGCAGTCCAGCACGTGGACGCGCTGATCGGCACACTGGCCGCGGATTTGAAAGCGATACCGCTGCCGATCGATCTAATCGTGGTTTCCGATCACGGGATGACCAACGTGAGAGGGAACTGGATCGACCTCGATCATTACGCCGATCTTTCGGATTTCGTCACGCTGAAAAATGACTCGCTGCTGTACCCGCCGAACGAAGAGGCTGCCGAGCGCGTCTACAAGCAATTAGATGGCGCGAGCGAAAAATTCGTCGTATATCGCCGCCAGGATGTGCCCGCGCATTTACATTTCGACAGCAATCCGCGAGAAGGCGATCCGGTGGTGATTCCGACCGGGCCCTACATGATTCGCGCCCATGCTGCCGAGAATCCCGAGGTGCCGCAGCCGGAGGTGAAGGGCGAGCACGGATACGATCCGAGCAAGATGAAGGATATGCGCGCGATTTTTTATGCTTCGGGGCCGGATATCAAATCAGGCGTGGAATTGCAGCCCTTTGAAAATATCGACGTGTATCCGTTGATCGCGAAAATTCTTGGCCTAAGGATCGGAGCGATCGATGGGCATATCGAACCCCTCCAAGAAATTTTGCAGACGCACGCGAAGGCAGCCCTAGCGGCGCGGCCAGCACATTAGAGGCCGGTATAGCACTGGCGCTTGACGAATTCGCCGTTGCCGGCGCGGCCGACGAATTTCCCGTCTTCGATAATCGTCTTGCCGCGACATAGCACGCTCTTCGGCACGCCCTTCACGCGAATCCCTTCGAACATCGAGTAATCGACGCGCATGTGGTGCGTGCTCGCGCTGATGATCTGTTCTTTGTTGGCGTCGAAGATGACGAGATCCGCGTCGGAGCCGATGGCGATCGTGCCTTTGCGCGGAAAGAGGCCAAAAAGTTTGGCGGGTGCGGTGGCGACGAGCTGCACGAAACGATTGGGCGAGAATCGCGCGCCATGCACGCCGCCCGTGTAGACGAGGCTGAGCCGGTGCTCTATGCCCGGGCCGCCGTTCGGAATCTTTGTGAAGTCGTCTCTGCCCATTTCTTTCTGTTCCTTGAAGCAGAAGGGGCAGTGGTCGGTGGAGACCACTTGAAGCGTATCGTGCGCGAGGCCCTGCCAGAGTTTTTCCTGGTGCCACTTTTCACGCAGCGGCGGAGTGAAAACATATTTCGCGCCTTCGAATCCGGGCGCGTCCATATTTTCGAGGGATAGGTAGAGATATTGCGGACAAGTCTCGGCGTAGGCGGGCAGGCCGCGATCACGCGCCTCGCGCACTTTTTCAAGCGCTTCATTGCAGGAGAGATGGACGATGTAAACGGGCGCGCCCGCCATCTCAGCGAGTGCGATTGCGCGGCTGGTGGCTTCGCCTTCGGCCGTGGTGGGACGGGTGAGTGCGTGATATTTCGGGGCGCGTTTGCCTTCGGCCAGGGCGCGCCGGACGAGGACGTCGATCGCGCCGCCATTTTCGGCGTGCATGCAGATGAGACCGCCATATTTCGCAGCTTGCGACATCGCCCGGAAGATCGTCGCGTCGTCGACCATGAGCACGCCGGGATACGCCATGAACAGCTTGAAACTCGAGACACCTTCGCCGATCAGCGCGCCCATTTCCTCGAGCTGCGCGTCGCCGAGATCGGTGATGATGCAGTGAAAGGCGTAGTCGATCGCGGCTTTGCGATCCGCTTTCTTCATCCACGCTACAAACGCTTGGCGGAGGCTCTGGCCTTTTTGCTGGATGGCGAAATCGATGAGCGTCGTCGTGCCGCCATAGGCCGCGGCGATCGTGCCGGATTCGAAGTCGTCGGCGCTCGTGGTGCCGCCGAAGGGCATGTCGAGATGCGTGTGGACGTCGATGCCGCCGGGCATGACGAGCATTCCCGTGGCGTCGATCAATTGGGACGCACCGTCGACGGGCAGGCTTTGCGCAATGGCGGTGATGCGGCCGCCGGAGATGCCGATATCGCTCGCGTACGTATCCGTTGCGGTGACGACGGTGCCATTTCTCACGATGGTATCGAAGCGCATCACGCCTCCGTGGGTGCAGCGGGTGCTGGAATCTTAGGGCATTCGCGAAAATTCGCGCAAGGAAATCGGCGCAAAACGCGCGAAGGGATTCGCGTGTTGCAGCGCGGGAAAATGCTAGAATCGAGTCTCAGCAGGCTTGCCACAGGCCCGCGGGCGCGTCGTCAGAACGGGCCGTGATTCGGAGAATCCGACCGGTTTCTTATGCCGCTTGGCGACACTGCGCCGAAGCTTTCCCCGGAACAATACGAAAAGAACTTCGCCGAAATTACGCCTGCGATGACCGAGCGTCAGGCGGCGATCGAGGCGGCGCGATGTCTCTATTGCTTCGACGCGCCGTGCACGATGGCGTGTCCGACGCACATCGACGTGCCGGCGTTTATCAAGAAAATTTCCACGGGCAATCTGCGCGGATCGGCGCGCGAAATTCTCACCGCGAATATTTTGGGGCACAGCTGCGGGCGCGTCTGCCCCACGGAGGTACTGTGCGAGGGCGCGTGCGTGATGCACGAGAAGGGCGAGTCGCCGATCGAGATCGGGAGATTGCAGCGTTACGCGGTCGATTACGCGCTCGAGAACAAGATCACGTTTTTCCAGCCGGGCGCGCCGAACGGCAAGCGCGTCGCGTGCATCGGAGCGGGGCCTGCGTCGCTTGCGTGCGCGGCGGAACTGGCGAAGCTTGGCTACGACGTCACGATTTTCGATCGCAACCAATTGCCGGGCGGCCTGAACACGTATGGGATTGCGGCCTACAAGACGCGCGCGGCGGATTCGGTGCGCGAAGCGGATCTGGTGAGGCAACTCGGAGTGAAATTCCGGCAGAAGATGGAAGTGGGGCGCGATATTTCGTTCGCGGAGCTTGAGAAGCAATTCGATGCGATTTTTATCGGCGTCGGGCTCGGCGAAACGTGGGAACTGATTCTGCCGGGCGAGGATTTGCGCGGAGTCTACGGCGCGATTGAATTCGTCGAGCGAACGAAGACTCAGGCGTTTCGCGACGTCGAAATTGGGCGACGCGTGGCCTGCATCGGCGCGGGAAACACGGCAATCGATGTCGTCACGGCGGCGCGGCGGCTGGGCGCGGAGGCTGTCTATCTGCTTTATCGCCGCGGCGAGCCGGAGATGCCGGCGTTCGCGTACGAATATCAGCTGGCGAAGCAGGATGGCGTCAGCTTTCTGTGGCAGACGCAGCCGCTGAGAATTTTGGGCGAGAAAGGCGTTGTCGCTGGGATTGAGTGCGCGCGAACGGAACTCGGCGCGCCGGATGCCCAGGGACGACGCAGCCCGAAGATCATTCCCGGCAGCGAGTTCACGCTGGATGTGGACATGGTCGTGCGCGCCGTGGGGCAGCAGCCGGCGACGAACTTTCTTAAGGCGATCAAGGGAATCGAAGTCCATCCGGACGGGACGTTGAAAATCGACGAGGGCCATCGCACGGGCAATCCGAAGTATTTCGCGGGCGGTGATTGCACAAGCGGCGGCAAGGAAGTAGTGGACGCTGTGGCCGACGGCATGGCGGCGGCGAAGGCGCTTGATGTGTCGCTTGGTTTGACGCGAGGCGCGAGGTGAGGTGAACGATGGCTGATCTCAGCGTGACATTCGCCGGAGTGACGAGCCCGAATCCGTTCTGGCTCGCCTCGGGACCTCCGACGAACACGGGCGACCAGGTGATGCGCGCGTTCGACGCGGGATGGGGCGGCGCGGTGTGGAAGACGATCGGCGAGCCGATCGTCAACACGAGCTCACGCTACGGGGCCATCGACCTGAACGGCGTGAAGATCATGGGCTTCAACAATATCGAGCTGATCAGCGACCGGCCAACGGAAACGAATTTTCGGGAAATTTACGAAGTAAAGAAACGCTATCCGAAAAATCTGGTGATCGCGTCGTTGATGGTCGAATCGAGGCGCGAGTCGTGGCACGAGATGGTCGGACGCGCGGAAAAGGCGGGCGCGGATTTGCTCGAGCTGAATTTTGGGTGCCCGCACGGCATGAGCGAGCGCGGCATGGGCGCGGCCGTCGGACAGGTGCCGGATTACACCGAAATGATCACCACGTGGGTGAAGGAAGTGGCCACGATTCCGGTGATCGTCAAACTCACCCCGAATGTAACAAGCATTGCGCACATCGCCGCTGCTGCTGAGCGAGGTGGTGCAGACGCGGTCAGCCTGATCAACACGATCAATTCGTTGATGGGCGTGGACCTGAATAGTTTTTCGCCGCGGCCGAATGTGGGCGGGAAATCGTCGCACGGAGGCTATTGCGGTCCGGCCGTGAAGCCGATCGCGCTGCATTTGCTCTCGACGGTTGCGAAGACGGCGCGCATTCCCATCAGCGGCATCGGCGGAGTCGGCTACTGGAACGATGCCGCCGAGCACATCGCACTGGGCGCTTCCACGGTTCAGGTGTGCACCGCGGCGATGCACTACGGCTTTCGCATCGTCGAGGACATGATCGACGGACTTTCGACTTACATGGACGATCACGGCTTCCGTTCGATCGAGGATTTTCGCGGGCGCGCCCTCCCCAATGTGAAGGATTGGGGCGACCTCGACCTGAATTACAAGGTCGTGGCGGCAATCGACAAGGAGCTGTGCGTGGGCTGCCAGCTTTGTTACATCGCTTGCGAGGATGGCGCACACCAGTGCATCGAGCCGTATCGCGAGTCGGCGAAGAAAAATGAGCATGGATTCGGCGTGCACGTGCCGCGAATCCTCGAACAGGAATGCGTGGGCTGCAATCTCTGTGCGCTGGTTTGTCCCGTGGATGGCTGCATCACGATGAAGCAGGTGGATTCGGGCCGCGCGCCGATGACGTGGAACGACCGCATGAAGCAGCAAGCCGCTTCCTGCACGCCGCCCATTCCGAGCAGCGACTAGAAACCATGGCCCTGGTGGTGTTTTTGCGAGGAGTCAACGTCGGCGGACACCGGACATTTCGCCCGAGCGTCCTCGCCAAGGAATTGAGCGCCTACGGAGTGGTGAACATCGGGGCGGCTGGCACGTTTGTGGTTCGCAAGCCGGGATCGAGGGCGAAATTCCGCGCTGTCCTGCTGCGCAAACTAAAATTCAAAGCGGATATTGCCTTCTGCGACGGCCGCGATCTGCTCGGGCTCGAGGCAGAGAATCCTTTTGAAGCCGAGCCAGTGCGCGCAGATCACGTGCGGTTCGTCACCATCCTCTCGAAAATGGCCGCCTCCCGAAAGCCCATCCCAGTTTCGTTTCCAGCAGACGGAGAGTGGTTCGTGCGCGTGATCGCATCGAAGAAGCGATTCGTTTTCGGAGTCTACCGCCGACACATGAAAACGATCGGCTACCTCGGCCACATCGATAAGCTCTTCGGCGTGCCCGTAACCACGCGCAATTGGAACACGATCGCGGCGGTCACGAAGGTTCTGCAAGGCGAGGGCCAAGTCAGCGGCAAGAAATCTAAAGCGTCACGAGCCCATACGTGATAAAGCTGATGGCGAAGCCGACGAACCAGGCGTAATCGTACAGGACGCGCAGCGGCGAGTAGATGAGGCCGACGAAGGCGACGGCGCAGCCGATGGCGAGCGCCAGAATCGCGCGCCAGTTCACTCCGCTCGAATATTCGTAAGCTCCGCCGCGACGGTACAAATCTTCGGCAATCAAGATTCTTCGCCGCCGTACGAAATAATCGCAGATCAGAATTCCCGCCACGGGGCCGAGAAAGCCCGAATAGCCGACGAGCCAGCCCGAAACGTAGTTGCCATAGCTTGCGAGCAGCCTCCACGGCTGCATGAGCACGCCGATCAGGCAGGTGAGTATTCCGCCGGTGCGGAAGCTGATACGCTTGGGCCACAAATTAGAGAAATCGTTGGCGGGCGAGACGACATTCGCCGCGACATTCACGTTGAGCGTGGCCATCAGCAGCGCCACCATCGCGACGATCACGGCAATCGGATTCTCGAGGTGAGAGAGCACGACGACCGGATCCCAAATCGCCTGGCCAAAGAGAATGACCGTGGCCGATGTGACCGCGATGCCGATAAACGAATAGAACGTCATGGTGGGCGGCAGCCCGAGCGCCTGGCCGATCATTTGTTCGCGCTGGCCGCGTGCGTACCGCGTGAAGTCCGGGATATTCAAAGCGACCGTGGCCCAGAACGCGACCACTCCGGTAAGCGAGGGCACGAAGAAGCGGAAGAATTCGCCGAATGTCGCGAACCTGGACGGCGTCGCGAGCATGGGGCCGAACCCGCCTGCTTTCGCGCGCGCCCAGAGCAGCAGCGCGAGGCCGATGAGGAGGAGAAACGGCGCGGTGATTCCCTGCAGGGAGCGAATCATTTTGATGCCGCGCACGATCACGATGAGATTCATCAGCCAGAAAATTGCGAAGCACACGGGCAGGCCCCAGTGCGCGTTTTTCGCGCTGGGCGCGAGCGTGACGATCATGGCGAAAATCGCTTCGCCGCCGATCCACGTCTGAATCCCAAACCAGCCGCACGCGACGAGCGCGCGCAGCATCGCGGGAACGTTGGCGCCGAGAACTCCGAACGCCGAGCGAGCGAAGACCGGGAAGGGAATCCCGTACTCGGCGCCTGCGTGCGCGTTGAGCAACATCGGAATCAGCACGAGCACGTTGCCGAGAAACACGGTGAAGATCGCCTGCTTCCAACTCATGCCGCCCGCGATCATCGAGCTGGCCAGCAGATACGTGGGAATGTTGACGCTCATCGCGATCCACAGGGCGGCGTAGTTGTAAGTGCCCCACGTGCGGCGAGCCGCGGGGACGGGCGCGAGGTCTTCGTTGTAGAGGGAGCTCTCGCGGGCGGCGCGATCGAGCTCTTTTGAGCCGGGGATGGAAGGGATGGTCGCGTCGCTCATCGCGAAAGATGGTTCGTCAACGGGCGCGCTACGGACGCCCGTTGTAATCGATATAAACGGCTTTCAGCTCGGTGTAGAAATCGATCGCCACGCGGCCCATTTCGCGCAGGCCGACGCCGGTGGACTTGATGCCGCCGAAAGGCAATTGCGCTTCGCTCGCCACCGTGGGCGCGTTGACGTGCGTGATGCCGGATTCGATGCAATCGATGAATTCGAAAATGCGGCGCGCATCGTTCGTATAAATCGAACTCGATAGGCCGAATTTCACGGAATTCGCCACGCGCAGAGCCTCGCTGAAATCCGGCACGCGGATTACGGAAAGCACCGGACCAAAAATCTCTTCCTGCGCGATCACACTATTCCACGGGACGTAGTCGAAGATGGTTGGCGCGATGAAATAGCCGTGCTCGAAGTCGCGACCACCCAGACGCTCGCCACCGACGAGAAGCTTTGCTTCTTTCTTGCCGATATCGAGGTAGCGCAGGACCGTTTTCAGCTGCTGCTCGTCAACCACGGGGCCGACGTCGATATCGGCGTTCATTCCGTTGCCGACTTTGAATTTCTTCGTGCGGGCGACGAGAGCTTCAACAAATTGATCGGCAATCGCCTCCTCGACCACCACGCGGCTGGTGGCCGTGCAGCGCTGGCCACTGGAGCCGAACGCCCCGAGTGCGACGGCATCGACCGCGACGGCGAGATCGGCATCGCGCAGCACGACGACCGGATTCTTGCCGCCCATCTCGCATTGACACTTTTTCATCTGGCGCGCGGCCACGGCGTAGATGTGGCTGCCGATCTCGTTCGATCCTGTGAACGAAATAGCGCGGACTTCGGGATTCTGCACGAGCTCGTCGCCGACTTCTTCACCCGCGCCGAAGACGAGATTCAGGACGCCCGCCGGCGTGCCCGCTTCGGCAAAAATGTCGACGACCCTCGCCGCACATTCCGGCGTCGTTTCCGCGGGCTTCATGACCATCGTGTTTCCGGCAACCAGCGCGGGCGCGGCCTTCCACACAGGAATCGCAATCGGGAAATTCCACGGCGTGATCGCGCCGACGACGCCGAGTGGCTGCTTGATCGTGTAGGCGATATTTTTGGCGAGCTCGCTCGGAATGGTTTCGCCACCCATGCGACGCCCTTCACCCGCCGTGAATTCGAGAATGTTAATCGAGCGCTGTACTTCGACGAGTGATTCCTTAAACGTCTTGCCCTCTTCGCGGCAGAGCGTTCGCGCCAGCGCGTCTTTCTGCTTTTCCATGATGGCCGCGGCGCGCGCGAGAATCTTGCCGCGCAGAGGCGCGGGCGTATCACGCCACGCGGGAAACGCGGCTTTCGCAGCGGCGATCGCATCGCGGACTTCGTCGCGGGCAGAAAGCGGAGCGAGGCTCGTCACTTCCTCTAAATTCGCGGGATTGCGGCGCTCGAGCGTCTGCCCGGAGCGGGACTCGACCCATTTCCCGTTGATGAAATTGCGGCAAAGAGGCGCAGTTGCTGTGGCTGTAGTCATGATTTCGTCAGTCGGCGGCCTGCGCGGAGCCGGGAGCTTTGGTGCGCACGATCTCGTCGTAACTTTCCGGGCGACGGTCGCGGTAAAACTGCCAGACATTTCTGACTTCGGCAATCTCGTCGAAATCGAGATTGGCCACGAGCAATTCGTCTTTATCGCGGCTGGCCTGCGCGACGAGTTTGCCGCGTGGATTGCAGAAATAGCTTTTGCCGTAAAATTCGCCGATACTCCACGGCTTTTCCGTGCCGACGCGATTGCTGGCGGCGATGAAATATTGATTGGCGACGGCGTGAGCGGGCTGTTCGAGCTCCCACAGATATTCAGAAAGGCCGGCAACCGTAGCCGAAGGATTGAAGACGATTTCCGCCCCGTTCAGTCCGAGGATGCGCGCGCCTTCGGGGAAATGCCGGTCGTAGCAGATATAGACGCCGACGCGGCCAAAGCGCGTTTGAAAAACCGGATAGCCGGCGTTGCCCGGCGTGAAATAGAACTTCTCCCAAAATCCGGGATGGCAATGCGGAATATGGTGCTTGCGATATTTGCCGAGGTACGTGCCGTCTGCATCGAAAACCGCGGCTGTGTTGTAGAAAACACCGGTCATCTCCAATTCGTAGATAGGGACGACCATCACCATTTTGTATTTCTTGGCGAGCTTCTGCATGCGTGTGAGCGTGGGTCCGCCCGGCACTTTTTCCGTGAGCTCATACCACTTGGCATGCTGCTCGGCGCAAAAGTAGGGACCGTAGAAGAGTTCTTGCAATCCGAGGATTTGCACGCCCTGCTTCGCGGCGGAGGCGATCATTTTCTCGTGCTTCGCGATCATCTTTTCCTTGATGTCCGCGAGGGAATATCTTTCAGGCGACCACTCGCAATGAGCCTGGATCAAGCCGCAGCGCACGATTCGCGACATGCCGATACCTCCGCAAAAGGTGCGAAAAGTCTACCTTTTTAGGGCGTGCCCAGCAACCGAGGCGTTGCGTCCCGAGCTGCTTTTGTGCGCTGGCTTTTGCCTTCGTTGACTTCGCTGTGCCTCTCCCCTAACCTGATTTCCTGACCTTTTCGCGTCGAACCTGCGCGAATCCATGTGCACGTGGATGCACGGAAAGAGCGACCGAGAGAATGCCTGACCTGAAGCTGACGACGCGCGCCGAAGATTTTTCCGAGTGGTACAACCAGCTCGTGCTGCGAGCCGAGCTGGCGGACTACGCGCCGGTGCGCGGGTGCATGATCGTGCGGCCCTACGGTTGGGCGCTGTGGGAGAACATCACGGCCGCGCTCGACAAGCGATTCAAGGCGACCGGCCACGTGAATGCGGCATTTCCTCTCCTGATTCCGCGCAGTTTCATCGAGAAAGAGAAGTCCCACGTCGCAGGATTTTCGCCAGAGCTGGCCGTGGTAACGCACGGAGGCGGCGAGAAGCTGGAAGAGCCGCTCGTGATTCGCCCCACGTCCGAAACGATCATCGGGCACTCGTACGCGAAGTGGATTCAGTCGTACCGCGACTTGCCGGTGCTGATCAATCAGTGGAATAGCGTGCTTCGTTGGGAATTACGCACGCGGCTTTTCCTGCGGACGCTGGAATTTTTCTGGCAGGAGGGCCACACGGCGCACGCGACAGCGGAAGAAGCCGAAGCGGAAACGCGGCAGATGGTGGACGTGTACACCGATTTCGCGATGAACGAAGCGGCGGTGCCAGTGATCCCGGGTCGCAAATCCGAAGCGGAAAAGTTCGCGGGAGCGGAGATCACATATTCGCTCGAAGCGATGATGGGCGACGGCAAGGCGTTGCAATTTTGTACGTCGCACAATTTGGGACAGAATTTCGCCAAGGCGTTCGACATTAAATACCTCGATAAAACAGGAGTGCAGCAATTTTGCTGGACGACTTCGTGGGGGCTTTCGACGCGAACGGTCGGCGCATTGATCATGGTTCACGGCGACGATCAAGGCTTGGTGCTGCCGCCGCGGCTCGCGCCGTATCAATTGGTGATCGTGCCCATCTTCAAGACGGACGAAGAGAAGGCGAGCGTATTCGAGAATGCGCACAAATTGCGCAAGGAACTCACCGCCGCGGGCATTCGCGTGAAGATGGATGAGCGTGAGGGCATGAGCCCCGGGTTCAAGTTCAACGATTGGGAGATGCGCGGGATTCCTCTGCGGCTGGAGCTCGGGCCCAAGGACGTCGCGAAAGGCTCCGTGGTGCTGGCGAGGCGCGATCGTCCGGGCAAGGAAGGAAAGGCGTTCGTGCCGCAGCAGGGGATTGCGGAGGCCGTCGAAAAACTGCTCGCCGAGATTCAAAAGTCGCTTTTCGACCGCGCGCTGGAATTTCGCAAAGCGAATACGGCGCAGCCTGCGGACCACGCGGAATTCAAGAAGGCGGTCGAGAGGGGATTCGCATTTTCGTGGTGGTGCGGCGGCGGCGAGTGCGAGGAAAAGATCAAGGAAGAGACAAAGGCCACGATGCGCTGCATTCCGCTCGATCAGACGCTCCAGGGGACGGTTTCAAGCGCAGCGGGCCAAGGAAAATGCGTCTATTGCGCGAAGCCGGCCACTTCCCGGGCGATTTTCGCGCGCGCCTACTAAGTCCTTTGCGCTGACTTCGATTCGGATGTTTTGCGGCTCGCCACGCGTTAACTGATCGTAAACACCTGACCTTCGTGTCTCGTTCGTCTCCATTTCCGGCATGGTAGTTTTAAAGTCACCGGCTGGGCTGCCGGGATCGTATGACCGAAACGAATCGAGATCGTCAACGCGGCGGCGGGAAGATCAATCTGATCATCACGCTTCTCGTGCTGGGCGCAATCATTTTCGGCGCCGTAAAGATTGTGCCGGTGTACCTGGCCAGTTACGAATTCCAGGACGCCATCCAAACCGAAGCGAAATTCGCGCTGACCGGTTACCCCAAGAAAAGCAACGACGATATTCGCGACGATATCTTTAAGAAAGCGCAAGAGCTGGAAATTCCAACCACACGCGACGCGATCAGGCTAAACGTCGACCCCGCGAGCGGGAACGTCGACATCGGACTTGATTATTCCGTGCCCATCGACTTGAAGGTCTACCAGCTCACCCTGCAATTTCATCCACACGCAGACAACCATACGATCTAAAATAGCGTTTTATCCTGTTAGAGGCATTCCCTTGGGGGCTGGGGACCTCCGTGACAGTGTGGCCGCCGCACCCAGCTGCGGCTTGGGCGCACTTCGGCGCTCGGAGGGGTCTTACCGGAGAAACTGATTGCAGATTCGAGTCCGCGGTTTCCTGACGTCACGCGTCGGCATGAGCGTCATGATCGCCTTTCTGGCGGTCGTCGTGGCTCTGACCAGCGTTTTCATCTACTACTACATTCAATTCGGCCATCTGATCGACCAGCGACTGACGGGGCAGGTGTTTCAAAACACGTCGCGCGTGTATTCGGCGCCGGGACGAATTTACGTTGGCGAGACGATGCGGCCGGGCGAACTCGCCAGTTATCTGCTGCGCGCGGGGTATCAAGAGGGGACCGTCGCGGGTTCGCCGGGGGAATTCAAGACCACGAACGCGTCGGTTGAGATCTTGCCTTCCACGACTTCGTATTTCCAGGGCAAGAATGCTGTGCGGGTCAGCTTCGCGGGCACGAAGATTTCGGGGATCACGCTGCTAGCGGATGCTTCGCAGACCGACTTCGCCGAGATCGAGCCGGAGCTGCTGACAAATCTCTTCGATAGTTCGCGCGAGAAACGCCGCGTGGTGCGCTTCGACGATTTGCCCCCGGTGCTGGTTCATGCCGTGCTTGCTGCCGAAGACAAGCGCTTCTTCGAGCATGGCGCACTCGATATGGTCCGCGTGTTTGGAGCGGCGTTTCATGACATTCGCAGCGGCGAAAAAGCGCAGGGGGCCAGCACGATCGATATGCAGGTGGCGCGCACGTTTTTCTTTACGACCAAGCGCGAGTGGAGCCGCAAGCTGAAAGAAATCGTGATGGCTGCGGAGATCAACGAGCGTTTTTCAAAGCAGCAAATCTTCGAGCTCTATGCGAACGACATTTACCTCGGCAATCGCGGTAGTTTTTCGATTCGAGGATTCGGCGAGGCGGCGAACGCCTATTTCGGCAAGGATATTCGCGAACTGAATGCGGGCGAGGCGGCGTTTCTCGCGGGAATCATTCGCGCGCCGAATCGCTATTCCTCCGCTGAGCGCCACGTCGAACGGGCGAATGAAGCACGTGATCGCGTGTTGGCGCAAATGGTGGAAGACGGTTATCTCACGCCAGAGGAAGAAGCCGTCGCGAAAAAGGCAAAACTTAAGTTTACCAATGGCGGCTTGGGCGCGAGTACGGCGCCGTACTTCGTCGACATGGCGAAAGACCATCTGCTCGAGCAGTATTCCGAGAACGACCTCGAAACGCAAAGCTTCCGGATTTACACGACGCTCGATCCCGATCTGCAGAACGCGGCGATGGAGGCGATGCAGATCGGCGTTGAGAATCTGGATAAGCTGCTCGCGAAACGCTATGCCGCGTGGAAGAAGAAAGGCGAGTCCGTTCCGCCGGCGCAGGTGGCGCTCGTGGCACTCGATCCGCACACGGGTGAGATCCGCGCGTTGATCGGCGGCCGTGATTACGGCGAGAGCCAGTTGAATCATGCGCTCGCCCATCGCCAGCCGGGATCGGTCTTCAAGCCGTTCGTCTACGCAGCGGCATTCGACAACGGGCTCCAAGGGCTGCAACCTGTCGTAACGCCCGCGACGGTGGTGGATGATTCGCCGACCACATTTGAATTCGACGGCAAGGAATACACGCCGGACAATTTCGGCCAGGAATTCTACGGTCCGGTCACCGTTCACGATGCCCTGATGCATTCGCTCAACGTGGCCACCATAAAAGTCGCCGAGATGATCGGATACGACAAGGTGGTTGCCCTGGCGCGCCAGATGGGGCTTGGCAACAACATTCAGGCGACGCCCGCGGTTGCCCTCGGCGCGTATGAGATGACGCCGATTGACGTCGCGGCGGGTTACACCGCTTTCGCCAGTAACGGGATTCGCGCTGAACCCCTTTTCATCCGGAGCGTGATTGGAGCGGATGGCAACGTCGAAGAGGCGGCAGCGCCCCGGACCAAGCCTGTACTCGATCCGCGCGTCGCGTATCTCGTCACGAGCCTGATGGAGGACGTGATCAACCACGGCACGGGCTATCCGGTTCGCGCGCTCGGCTTTAACGCTCCCGCAGCAGGCAAGACGGGAACGTCGCGCGACGGATGGTTTGCCGGGTACACCTCGAATCTGCTTTGCGTGGTGTGGGTCGGATTCGACGACAACCGCGATCTCAATTTGCAAGGCGGCGAAGCGGCTGCCCCGATCTGGGGCGAGTTCATGAAGCGGGCTGTGCTGCTGCCGCAGTACCGTAACACGGAAGATTTCGAGCCGCCGGAAGGCATCGACGAGGCGACCATCGACCCGCAATCGGGCCAGCTGGCCACGTCGCAGTGTCCCAAGACAGTGACCACCTACTTCGTGGCCGGAAGCGAGCCCACGCAGTATTGCCAACTCCACGGCGGCGCTGCCGTGGCGCAGTCCGGCCAAGGCTCCTGGCTGACGCACCTTTTCGGCAAAGGCTCGGATGCCTCCGCGAATCCCAATCAGCCTCCGCCGCCTCATCCAGCTGCCAGCCCAAATAGCGGAGACGCCACTCAACCGAATGGTGATCCCTCGGCGCAACAGCCCGAGAAGAAAAAGGGCTTTCTGGGCAAGATATTTGGTATCTTTGGGAACAACAAGCAGCCGGCCACCGACTCCAAACCTCAATAGCGAAACCGCCGGCTCGCAAAGGAGCAGGGCGATGAAACTTTGGGCCCTCTTCGCAGTTCCATTCGCGCTGGCCGCCGTTAGCACGTCTCATGCGACTTCCGACGGGACGAACTCTCCGCCGCACATTGCCGCCGCGCAAGATCAGGATTCGATCGATGCACCCAAGACTCCGCAGCAAGTGGCCGAAATGCGCGCCGAAATCTACATGGCGCGCAAGGATTACAGCGAGGCTGCGCTCGCATTCCAGCGGCTGCTGGACCAGAATCCGGGCAGCGCTGAATACATGAACAAAATCGGCATCGCTTACCAGGAACTCGGGCAGGATTCACTCGCCGAGCATTTCTACAAGCGGGCGCTCAAGGCAGACAAGAAATCCAGTCACGCGCTGAATAATCTCGGCACGATCGAATACTCGCGCCAGCGCTTCGGCAAGGCCGTCAAGTACTACAGGAGAGCCATTGACGCGAATGGTGATAACCAGGCGCCGATTTACAGCAATCTCGGCTACGCCTACTGCGAGCTGAAGTCGTACCCGAAGGCCACGGAAGCCTTCGGCAAAGCCCTGGCGCTTGATCCCACGGTGTTCGAACCCAAGGGTAGTGCCGGAACGATCATTCAGCACCGGTCGACGGACGATTACGGCACGCTTTACTTCATGGTTGCGAAGTCCTACGCCAAGAAAGGCGACGCGGAGCACACGGCGCGTTTCCTGAAGCTCGCCCGCGACGATGGTTACAAGGAGTTTCAGTCCGCCGAGAAGGACCCTGACTTCGCGAGCGTGATCAAGGACCCCCAGGTGCAGGACGTTCTTCGCAACCGGCCGCCCTATGACGCGCAGCAGACCGGCAAGCCGGTCCGGAATTGACGCTGCTTCAGGCGATGAATCTCCGGGCGATTATGCTGCTATAATACGCGCTCGGAATGGTTTTCCAGTCATTGCGACGCGCGTTACTTTTCGGCGTTGTGTTGTCCGCTCTGTTGCTCGGTGCGACTTCGCGTGCCGAGGCTCCTGTTTCGTCTGATTCCTCTTCCCATTCTCCGGTGATGGTTTTGCGCATCGACGGCGAGATCGAGCCGATCCTGGCGCAATACATCAGTGACGGAATCGCGCAAGCCGGCCGCCAGCACGACAATCTCGTGCTGATCACGATGAACACGCGCGGGGGTCTCGACGATTCCATGCGCAAGATCGTGCAAGCGGTGCTGTCGTCTTCTGTGCCAGTGGCGATTTATGTTTCGCCCTCTGGCGCTCGAGGCGCGTCCGCCGGATTCTTCATTTTGCTTTCCGCGGATATCGCCGCGATGGCGCCCGGCACGAATACGGGAGCGGCTTCGCCCGTCTTCGAGATGTTCGGCCAGACGGTCGAGATCGACGAGACGATGCGCAAGAAAGTGACAAACGACGCCTCGGCGTTTCTACGCAGTTATGCCGAGATGCGAGGGCGCAACCCCGATGTCGCTTCGACGGCGGTGACAGACGCGAAAGCTTTCAGCGCCACCGAGGCCCTGAACGACAAGCTGATCAATCTCGTGGCCTCTTCCGAAGACGATCTACTCTCCAAGCTGGACGGCCGGACCATCACGCGTTTTGACGGTTCCAAGGTGCAGTTGCAGCTCTCCCACCCAGTGCTGGCTGAACTCGATATGACCTCGCGGCAGAAGGCCCTGCTGCATATCGTCGACCCGAATATCGCTTTCCTGCTTTTGATCGGCGGAGTGCTCGGACTCTACACCGAATTCACGCATCCGGGAATGTTCGCGCCAGGCGTGCTCGGCGGCGTCGCGCTCTTAGTCGCACTATTTGCCATGAACATGCTGCCGGTCAGCATCACCGGAGTCCTATTAATTGTCCTAGCCCTCACGTTTTTTGTGCTGGAAGCGAAGTTCCCCACTCATGGTGTGCTTGGCGTCGGCGGTGTGATCGCGTTGATCCTCGGCGCGCTGCTCTTGATTCAGTCGCCCTGGACGGGAATGGGAGTGAGTTTCACTACGGCGGTTGCCGTGGCGATTCCTTTCGCCTGCATCGTCCTGATTTTGGCGCGAGCCGTTCGCCGCTCGCGCGGCTGGAAAATGCAGACGGGCCAGGAAGAGCTGATCGGCGAAGAGGGAGAAGTAACTCAAGCGTTCGTTTCGGGTGCGGGAATGGTCCGCGTGCACGGTGAGCTTTGGCGCGCGGCCACGCCGTCGGGCCAAACCATTCCCCAAGGCTCATGGATTCGCGTGCGTAAGGTGAATGGGCTCACGTTGGAAGTGGAGCCTACAAAGCGGCCCGAACCAGTTTCGTCCTAGAGAAAGCGGAGGAGCAGATGGATTTCAACTTCATGTCGATTCTGGCTGTGGCCGCAGTGGTCATTTTTCTTTTCTGGCTCTTCAATTCCATCTACGTGATCAAAGAATGGGAGCGCGGCGTGGTGCTGCGGCTCGGCCGGATGCTGCCTCATGCAAAGGGCGCGGGGTTGCAGCTGGTTCTTTATCCGATCGACAAGCTGACACGCATCTCGCTGCGAATCGAAACGCTCGATGTGCCGCCCCAGGATGTGATCACGCGCGACAACGTTTCGGTGAAAGTCAACGCGGTCTGCTATTTCCGCGTGGTCGATGCGAATCTCGCGCTCTCGCAGGTGCAAAATTACCTTTACGCCACTTCACAACTCGCCCAGACGACCCTCCGCAGCCTGGTCGGCCAGTTCGAATTGGACTCGATCCTCTCGGAGCGCGAAAAAGTTAACTCCAAGTTGCAACTAATCCTTGACCAGGATACGGAGCCTTGGGGTATCAAGGTAACGAAGGTAGAAGTGAAGCAGGTGGATATTCCGGAGCAGATGCAGCGGGCCATCGCCCGGCAGGCAGAAGCAGAACGCGAACGCCGCGCGAAAATCATTCACGCGGACGGCGAATTCGAAGCATCGACAAAGCTGGCCCAAGCTGCGGAAGTTCTCGAAAAACAGCCGGCTTCGATTCAGCTGCGTTACCTGCAAACACTGACGGAAATCGGCGTCGAGAAGAATACGACCGTGGTTTTCCCGGTACCGATTGATATTCTGTCGCAGTGGATGAAGGCAAACGGAGGTGGCAAGTAAGTGGCGCGTAAAGGCGGCGATCGAGTTTTGGAGAGCAGGCACCTCGTGGGCCTGTTTCTCGGCGTTGTGCTCTTGTGCGGAGTGTTCTTCACGCTCGGCTACGTGATGGGTCACAACCAGTACGGAGATCCTGTTCACGCGGCCGCCGCCCCCGAGAGAGCCGAGACGCCGACTCGTAGCACGACAAAAACTCCCCAGCAGCAAGGGACTCCTCCGCCTGCTTCTGCCGACAGCGACAACAGCGGCCCCGAATGGGATTTCTATAACAAGAAGCCGGACACGCAGCTTCAGCCCGCGCCAGTAGCAGCGGCCCCGAAATCGGCTACAAATGCGACACCGGCGCCATCCGCCGCGCCTCGCGGGAGAGCCGAACCCGCACCGGCGCCGGCGATGACGGCACACACCGTTCCCACGTCCGCACGATTTGCCGCGCCACGACTTGTGAAAGGCGCGATTGTTTTGCAGGTCGCGGCCCTTCGGCACGAGAGCGACGCGCTCGCAATGGCGGACGTGCTGCAGCAAAAGAATTTCCCGTCCTTCGTAGTTTCTCCAACCAGCGACCCCTTCTATCGCGTGCAAGTCGGCCCTTATATGAACGACAAAGCCGCCGACTCCGCTCGCGCCGCGCTCGATCACGCCGGATTCAAAGCGATCATCAAGCGCTGATGTCTTCTGCTGAATGAAGTTTTCCGGGCAGACGAGATTTCTGCTCGCCCTCGCGAGCGGGCTGACGTTGGCGCTCGCCTTTCCCAATTACAATTTGCCGCTCCTGGCCTGGATTTCAGTGGGGCTGCTGGTGCTCGCGTCTTACCGAGCGCGGCTGCGAGTGGCGCCGCTGTTCGGGTTTCTCTACGCGCTCGTTTTCTACCCGGTCTGCCTGCCCTGGATTGACGTCGTGGTGCAGCAATACGGCGGAGTGCCGCCGCTGACCGCCGCGGGATTGGTGGTCCTGATCGCCCTTGCGGCGGGAGTTTTCTGGGCCATCTTCACCTGGGGGATCGCGTTTGCCTCGCGCAAGGGGCCAGTGTGGACATGCGTGCTGGCGCCGTGTCTTTGGGTGACGATGGAATTCACGATCTCGCGGCTACCGATCATCGGGTTTCCGTGGAATTTGGTCGGCTACGCGGCGAGTCGAAGCCTCGCACTGTTGCAGTTGACGGCGATCACCGGAATTTACGGCCTGAGTTTTGTCGTCGCCGGTTTCGGCGCGCTGATCGCGCACGCGGTTTTGGTGGGCACGCAGCGCGCGTGGCAGACGGTCATTGCCGGGGCGAGCGTACTCATCGTGATCGGCTGGGGCGCGAGTTATTTTGTGCCGCAACCGGATCGAGCGCGTTTTGTGGCGCATCTGGTGCAAACGAATTTCCCGCAGTCGTACACGTATCCGCCGAATTGGATGGAAACACACGCGGGCGATTTGCAGGAGCTCTCGCAGATCAGCGTCGACGCAGCAAAGCGGTTGCCGGGAATCATCGTGTGGCCGGAGACGCCCGCACCATTCAGCCTGCAGGACGATACATTCGCGGCAGACGCGAAAAAGATCGCCGAGGATTCAGGGCAGGATTTCGTCGTCGGCGTGGAAGATTGGAAGATGAATGTCCCGCATCCGTACGCGACGAATAGCGCAGTGCTGCTCGGGCCGAATGGCCAGCGGCTTTTCACCTACGACAAAATTCATCTCGTGCCTTTCGGCGAGTACGTGCCGCTGCGGAAGTGGCTCACGTTCGCGGGGAAACTGACGGCGGACATCGGCGATTTCGCGCCGGGCAGGCGGTATGGCGTCGGCGACTTGCCGAGCGGGAAATTCGGCGCGTTCATTTGCTACGAGGCGACGTTTCCGAATCTCGTGCGCCACTTTTCGCGCAATGGGGCCGAACTCTTGATCAACATGTCGAACGACGGCTGGTTTGGCCGCTCGGCGGCGCCGGCTCAGCATTTGATGATGGCGCGTGTACGCGCGGTGGAGAATCGACGCTGGCTGCTGCGCGACACGAACAACGGCTTCACCGCGGACGTGGATCCGTACGGCCGCATCGTTGTTGCGCTGGCGACAGACATTCGCGGCGAGCTCGACGCGCCTTACGACCTTCGCAGCGACATCACGCCGTATGTGCGGTTCGGCGATTGGTTCGCATGGCTCTGCGTGTTTGCTTCGATTGCGATGTTGATCGGTGCGGGGATCGCCAGACCGAAGACGGCCTAGTTTCGAATTCTCCCGGACGTGTGTAGAATTTCGTCATGCCTGAACACATCGAAGATTTGCAACAGCGTTACGCCGAGCTGACCAAACGCATCGGTCTCGTGCGGAGCTATCTTTGACGTCGAATCCGCGCAGAAACAACTCGCCGCTCTCGAAGGAAAAGTAAGCGACCCCAATTTCTGGAACGATCAGGAAAAGGCGCAGGCCGTCCTGCAGGAACGCAAGCAGTTCGAGGACCGCGTGAACGCGGAGAAAACCCTCGAGCGCAATGTCAGCGACATCGATACTTATTTTCACCTCGCGCAAGAAGAGACCGATTCGGCGCAACGCGAATCACTCCTCGCGGATATCGCCAAGGAATTAAGCTCAGCCGATGCGTACGTCTCGGAGCTTGAGACGAAGACGCTGCTCGCGGGCGAAAGCGATCAGCTCAACGCCATTCTCACGATCAAGTCCGGCGCTGGCGGCGTCGATTCGCAGGATTGGGCGGAGATTTTGCTGCGCATGTACTTGCGCTGGGCGGAAGGAAAAGGCTTTGGCGCGAACTTGCTCGAATCGACTCCGGGCGAAGAAGCCGGGATCAAATCCGCCACGGTGCAGATCGAAGGCGAAAACGCCTATGGCATGCTGGCGGGCGAAAGCGGCGTTCATCGGCTCGTGCGGATTTCGCCATTCGATCAGCAGGCGCGGCGGCATACGTCGTTCGCTTCGGTCTTCGTGATCCCGGAAATTGACGATCGCATCGAAGTCGTGATCAATCCGGATGATCTGCGCATCGATACCTATCGCTCGGGCGGCAAGGGAGGACAGAACGTCAACAAAGTTGAAACGGCGATTCGCATAACGCACATTCCCACGGGAATCGTCGTCCAGTGCCAGAACGAGCGCAGCCAGCACAAGAATCGCGAAATGGCGATGACGCTCCTTCGCTCGCAGCTCTATGAAGCCGAGTTGGAAAAGCGCCGCGACGAGGCTCGCAGGCTCGATGCGTCGAAGCCCGAGATCAGCTTCGGCAGCCAGATCCGCTCCTATGTGATGCAGCCGTACCAGATGATCAAGGATCACCGCACGAAGTTCGAACGCGGCGACGTCCAAAAAGTTCTCGACGGCGACATCGATCCGTTCATCCGCTCTTACCTGCTATACCGCCGCGACGCCGGCGAACTGGTTCGCAAGTGAGCGTGAGATGAAAGTGCTTGGGCGCTCGCCCTCGTCGCGAAAAAGGCGCACGCGGTTGTTGGGGGCCGCTGCACTGCTCGTGATGAGCTTCGGATTTGCCCCACGGCTGTTGGCCGGCCCTCCCTTTCAAACGGATGATCCCGAACCGGTCGATTTCCGCCATTACGAGTTCTATGCGTTTGGCACGGCCGATGGCACCGCTGTCGAGATGGATACCGAAGGACCGGCAGCGGAATTCAACTGGGGCGTCGTGCCGAATGTGCAGCTGCACATTATCCTTCCGCTCGCGGCGATATTTCCCTCGAATAATCCCCGCTTTGCGCCGGCGGGAATCGGGCCGCGCGCGTTTGGATTGGGAGACACGGAACTCGGCGTGAAAGTCCGTTTTGTTCAAGAGAACAAGTGGCGGCCGATGGTCGGCACGTTCACGATGTTTGAAGCGCCCACGGGAAATCCCACGAACGGTCTCGGCGTGGGCAGGGGTTGGGCGAAGCTGCCGATTTGGGCGCAGAAGAGCTTTGGGCCGTGGACCACCTACGGCGGCGTCGGCGAGAACATCAACACGGCGCCGGGCTATCGCAATTTCACGTATGGCGGTTGGCTCGTTCAACGCGATTTCGGAAAAAAGCTGACGCTGGGCACCGAGGTCTTCGCGCACGCGCGAGAAGGAATCGCGACCGCGCAGACTCGATCCGCGACACTGGTGGATGTGGGTGGCTACTACTACATCCGTAACCCCGGCTTTCAGGTTCTCTTTTGCTATGGGCATTCCGCCTTCGGCCAAGCCGAGAACTACGCGTACGTGGGTTTGTACTGGACCTGGGGCGGCAAGGCCGGCGGCGACGACAAAGACGCATCCAAATCGGTGCAGAGCTTCGCCAGTCTCCTGCCAAAGCTGTAATCGAGCCCTTTGCAAACATCGGCCGAACCCCTCGGCCAGCCCCTCTAATACCCGCTTCAGGCGCGATTTAAGCCCTTTCGGTGCATGTGATTGACCTCCCGCGAGGGCGTGTGTTAGCGTCTTAAATTCGGTTTAGCCTGGGAAGGCCCAACTGGTAGGTCGCGGGCGGCTTTCTCTCCTTCGGAGGACACTGGTTTGGCACACGAAGAGAAATTCCTGTTTACGTCCGAGTCTGTGACGGAAGGTCACCCGGACAAGATGGCGGACGCCATCTCCGACGCGGTGCTGGACACCGTGCTCACCCATGATCCCATGGGGCGCGTCGGCTGCGAGACGATGCTCACCACCGGCCTGGTGGTGATCGCGGGCGAAATTACGATCAAGAAAGAAGCGAAGGGCGCGCTCGAATACGAGCAGATCGCACGCAAAGTGATCGCGGATATCGGGTATGATCGCGCGAAATACGGATTCGACGCAGAAACATGCGCCGTAATCTCAGCGGTGAAGGGCCAGTCGCCCGATATCGCGATGGGCGTCGACACGGGCGGCGCAGGCGACCAGGGCATGATGTTCGGCTACGCCTGCGATGAAACTCCCGAACTGATGCCGATGCCGATTCAGCTCGCGCACCAGCTCACGCACAAGATCGCGCAAGTCCGCAAGGCCAAGCATGTCGATTTCTTCCGTCCCGACGCAAAATCCCAGGTTTCGATCGAGTACATCGGCGGGCGCCCCGCGCGCGTCGACACCGTTGTGATCTCGACGCAGCACAGCGAGAAAGTTTCCAATAGCGACCTCCGCGAAGCCGTGATCGAGAAAGTCATCAAGCCTGTCATTCCTCCGCAAATGTTCGATAAGTCCACCAAAATTCACGTGAACCCGACGGGCCGTTTCGTTACCGGTGGGCCGATGGGCGATGCGGGCCTCACGGGTCGCAAGATTATCGTCGACACCTATGGCGGCTACGGACGCCACGGCGGCGGCGCGTTTTCGGGTAAGGATCCCTCGAAGGTCGACCGTTCGGCGTGCTATATGGCGCGCTACATCGCGAAGAACCTTGTTGCCGCGGGTCTCGCGCGCAAAGTGGAAGTGCAGCTTGCGTACGCGATCGGCGTGGCCGAGCCGGTTTCCGTGATGGTCGATACGTTCGGCACAGGCACGATTCCAAATTCGCAGATCACCGAGATCGTCCGCGCCCTCTTCAAGCTGACGCCCAAGGGCATCATCGAAACGCTCGACCTGCGCCGCCCGATCTACCGGGCGACCGCGGCCTACGGCCACTTCGGCCGCACGGGCCCGGGCTTCACGTGGGAAAAGACCGACAAAGCCGAAGCCATCAAGAAAGAAGCCGGCTCTTCCAGCGCGGCTGTGATGTCGCGCTAAGCATTCTCGTCCCAAACCAAAAAACCGAAAGGGATACCTGTGGAAACAGCAACGAAAGCAAAAGGCGACGTGAAGAATCTTGCCCTGGCGGAAGCGGGGAAGCGAAGAATCGAATGGGCCAACCAACACATGCCCGTTTTGCAGCTTATCCGGAAGCGATTCATTAAGGAACAGCCGCTCAAGGGCATTCGCATGGCGGCGTGCCTGCACGTCACCACGGAAACGGCCAATCTCGCGATCACGCTGCGCGATGGAGGCGCCGATCTCGTCGTTTGCGCCTCGAACCCGCTGTCGACGCAGGATGAAACCGCGGCGTCGCTGATCAAGGACTACGGCATCCCGACGTTCGCCATCAAGGGCGAGGATAACGCCACCTACTACGCGCACATCAACGCGGCGCTCGATCACAACCCGCAG
>Ga0335078_10001472_pt1 | contig 35521 bp, 24 predicted proteins | sample Lox_Sample_32_FD_206711 | JGI IMG/M metagenome (GOLD analysis project Ga0335078, IMG submission 206711) | Soil microbial communities from Loxahatchee National Wildlife Refuge, Florida, United States - Lox_Sample_3.2 | ecosystem: Environmental > Terrestrial > Soil > Wetlands | place: USA...
GGCATTCCGGTGATGTTTCACACTGGGACTTCGATTTTTGCCGGGGCGCGCAACCGCTACGGGGATCCGATCTATGTTGACGATGTGGCGGTGGACTTTCCCAAGCTGAAAATCCTGCTGGCGCACGGCGGGCGGCCGCTGTGGATGCACACGGCATTCTTCCTGCTACGGCGGCATCCGAACGTGTTTCTCGACATCAGCGGAATCCCGCCGAAGATGCTGCTTAAATATTTCCCCCGGCTGGAGGAGATTGCCCACAAGACGCTCTTCGGCACGGATTGGCCGGGGCCGGGCGTGCCGGAGATCAAGCAGAATCTCGATGATTTTCGGGCGCTGCCGTTGCCGGAGGAGGTAAAGCAGCAGATTTTGAGTAAGACGGCGTTGAGTATCTGGCCGGGATAGCGGTGGACACGAACTGCCGGGCTTTGCCCGACAGGGCCGATGGCGTCCCCCTGCGTGGGGCTTACCCGGGCACAAATGTGCAAGTATTTGCTCTTATCTGTGGCAAGCGTCTGCAAGCATGAGACTTCGCCCGCCTAGTTTGGTACCAGACTTGCCCCTGTCTTGGGTGGAGTGGCTGTCCCCGGGGCCCTCCAGTCTGGAGATCATAATGAAAACAATCGTATTCGCATTGTGCATGTTTTGCGCTACCGCGGCCCTGGCGCAGTCGGGCGCGGTGTACAGCAGCCCCCTGCAATTTTCGGGGAGCACGGAGCACGCGAGTTTCGCTTCCATGGGGCAGGAGCACAGTTTGTTCAGTGGATCCGGTGCGGTAGTTTCGGCGCGAGGCGAGCAGCCGGTCGGTGAAGTAGTGCCGGAAAAGTGGGAGATGCCGCTGGGGGACGCGGCGCGCATTCAGCGGAAAGAACACGCCTCCGACAAGAGGTCGCAAGTGGTGTGGGAGAATCGGGCCTGGGGACCCGGCTTGGCCGTTTCCACCGCGCCGCGGCCTCTGTTTCGGTAGGTCCGCAACGGGTTCAATAGCGGCTGTGGGTCTGGAACCTCCAGCCGCCTGCAGGTCGTCCTTTGGCGCTCTAGTTGAGCAGTCCTTCCATCTGCACGATGTCGGCATCACCTTCGCCGACGGCGGCGAAAACTGATTTGCCGTCCGCCGACCAGGAAACCCGCCGCGCGATAAAGGTACGCCGGTCACCAAAATCCGTGATCTGCCTTAATTTCCCGTCCTTCGTGGACGCGACCCAGATATTGGTTCCCAATTTGTCGTCAAGCGGCATCACCAGCCATTTGCCATCGTTAGAGATCACCGGCTGAAGGCCCTGCCACAGGGGCGCTCGCTCCCCCGATATGCGCGCCAGCAGGGTCGAGGGTCCATTCTCAGGCCGGGCTACGCGCAGCTCGTAGTCGAGCGAACCGTTAAGGTTCTGCAGTGGAACCACGTAATACAAGGCTGAACCATCCGCGGCTACAGCAGGCCCTCGGGCATTATCGGTGCGCACTACTACGGGTGCGCCGCCATCGATTGGAACTTTCATGAGGCGAAAGCTATGCGTGGGCTGGAAGGGCGAGGACTCGGAGTAATAGAGCCACTTGCCGTCACCCGACCAGGTTGCCCAGGCACCCAAGGGAACGAAAAGATGCAGGTCACTGCCATCGGGATGAAGGACCCAATAGCCGACTCCGCGCACGTCGGACGACAGCCGTCCAGTTGCGAAGGTAATGAGATTCCCTTGCGGGGACCAGATCGGAACGCCCATTACCATGTTCGGGTCCTTCTCGAAGGTGATCTGACGGGGCTCGCCGCCCGCCAGCGGCAAAACCCAGAGATTGCCGTGCCCGCCGCTGTCCGAAAGGTAGGTGAGTTCGCGGCCGCTGGGATCCAGGGCGGGAGTCTGAACCTGTCCGGTCTGGTGAGTGATGCGAACCGCGCCGCGCACATTCTCTGCCGCTTCGCCGTCGACAGGAAACTTCCAGATGTCGAACTGCATGCGTCTGCGGCTGACCACGATGCGGCCGTCCTGATCGACGTCCGGGTTCTCGTCCCCGGCTTCGCCGAATGTGAGCTGTTGGGGCTCGCCTCCAGACTTTGGGATTTGCCACAGGTGCAGCGTTGGAAGATAGAGCAATGTACTGCCCCGCGCGGTGCTGTAAACCAGACGAGAGCCATCTGGTGACCATGCCAACCCGCTCATAAGAGTCGCCTCGTTGCTGAGGCGCTGCGGCTGGCCTCCCGCCGCCGGAACCACGTAGATATCGTCAGCCCAATTTTCCTGGCTGTGGAGGTAGGCAATCATGGCGTCATCGGGCGACCAGCGCGGCTGACGGTAGCTGAAAGTGGTAACCGCCTCGGTTACAACCCGCGGGTTGGAGCCAGCGCGATCGGCGACCACCAGTTCAATTTGCCTGCCGTTGAGGCGGAAGAATGCCAAGCGTTTGCCGTCATGGCTCACATCGGCGCCACTAATGGCGGAAGCCAGTACTCGAGGCGCTCCGCCCAGCGCAGAGACCTCCCACAGGCTGCCCTGGGCATCGCCCTCCGGAGGTGGTGTGAAATAGATGATGGATGCGGAGTCTTGCGACCACCTGGGCTCCAGGTGAGCACCGGAACCGTTGGTAATCTGGAGTGGAGCTCCTCCCGCCAGCAAGCGGACCCAAATCTGCCGTGACCCGGTTGAGTCACTGACGAACGCCACCGACTTGCCGTCCGGCGAAAAAGCAGGGCTCTCTTCGAGGCCGGCGAAGTCGGTGAGGCGAAGAAATTCTACCGGCGAAGCCGGGTGGATGATTCGCCTGCGAAACCACCAGGCGCCGGCTACGACAGCCGCCAGGGCAAGAACCGCGATTACAGGGCGCAGCCACGCTGCCAGCCGCCGGTGCGGCAAAGGCGCCGCCGCGCCGGACCCTGAGTCCGAAGTAGACGATATCGATTCCAGATGGAAGGCGAGATCGCGGGCAGATTGAAACCGTTCTTCCGGATTCTTCTCCAGACAGTGGCGGACAACGCGATTCAGAGTCGGGGAGATATTTTGTACCTTTGTCAGTAGATCGGGAGGATCCTCTTTCAGGATGGCGCTGGCCCGGTCGACCGCGGTTCGTCCGCCGAAGGCTTTCTCTCCGGAGAGCATTTCGTAGAGGACTGCTCCCAGGCTGAAAACATCGGAGCGCGGCTCAGCCTTTTCGCCGCGTACTTGCTCCGGCGACATATAGCCCGCCGTACCCATGACCACGCCAGTTTCCGTCTGGTTACCCAGGTCAAGGTCGGTGGCGGTGGCCTCGGCGGCTTCCGCCCCGGTGAGTTTGGCTAAGCCGAAGTCCAGTATTTTGGCGCGCCCATCACGGCAAAGAAAAATGTTATCCGGTTTCAGGTCGCGATGAATGATTCCCTTCTCGTGGGCCGCCGCCAGACCGCGGGCGATCTGCACCGCGTATTCGACAGTCTTATGTGGAGAGAGAGATCCGCCCTGCAAACGTGCGCGCAGGGTCGAGCCCTCCAGAAGCTCCATGACCAGGTAGGGGATGCCATCCTGGGTTCCAACGTCGTAAACGACGACGATATTGGGGTGATTGAGCGCACCGGCCGTCCGGGCCTCCTGTTCAAAACGGCGAAGGCGGTCGGGATCAGCGCGGAAAGAGGCGGGCAGAATCTTGATGGCAATTTCGCGGTTTAAGCGTGAATCGCGGGCGCGGTACACCTCTCCCATGCCGCCCTCACCGATGGGAGCGATGATCTCGTACGGCCCGAGTTTCGTTCCGGAAAGAGGGGCCATGAGTGGAGTGGATTATATCGTCTTGCGGGGCGCCTTCCGGGAAAATCGCGGGTTGGGGCGTGCGTTTAGGCTGTTTAGTTTCCGGGCGACGGAGCCGCCGCAGCCTGCGCGGCGAACGAGTACTTGTCGATCAGGCTCTCGATCTGGGACCACAGCTGCGGGTCGCATTCGATGGAGGTATGGCCGGGGAAGAGATGGCGGGTAAGCCAGGGATATTGGCCGCACTCCACCGGCTCCTGCGCATAGTCAAAGTAAAAATTGCCCAGGATTTCGGTGCGCGCGGGATCGGCCGCGGTGATTCCGGCATGGCCGTGCAGCAGGCCGCGACTCTGATAGTAGTTAATGGCGCGGGCCACGTTGGCGGGAACCACCCGGTCGTTCTGCCCGGGCTTGGCGATGCTATCGACCTGCACCGTGAGTAGAACCGGAATTCTCTGCCGCTGCAGCTCGCGGGCTAAAGAGATGACCGCCGCCCCACCCCAACTATGACCGTAGAGGACGATGCGCGCCTCGCGCTTCTCAACTTCAGAAAGCTCGCCATCCTCGTCCGTGTCCAGCCAGCGCAGAATAGCGCGGTACGCCGCCCTGCGATGCCAGTTTTCGAAGGTCGCAATCCGGAGATGATCGGGATGAGCGGCGCGAAGTTTCTGGGCCAACTGCACCTCGGAGTGGCGCAGATCGTCATGATGAACGAATCCACCGACGAAGCCTACCACGATCATGGGGGCGGAACTGCTGGCAGCGGCCGCAACTACCGGCTGCAGAGCTTTATCGGCAGACAGAGCGACCGCTGACAAGTTGGCAATGATGCAGATAAGAAGGAGAGGCAGAGCCACCCCAAGTCCCAACGGTAGAGCGTGCCGCGGGAAGCGTGTTGCGGCTGGCAGGTTTCTTCGAATTTCGCAGGCCCGTCCTGGCAACGGCCGGTTCTCCCCGCCGGGATTGTGCAAACTGTTTGCCATTACACAAGCACCTGGGTTGCACTCTGGACCTGTTGATGGATCAGGAGTTAGGACAAAGTACAACGATCCATCACTGTGATGCGTGTTCAATGGCTTGCGTTTGATGTGCAGCCAATCTGCCCAAGCTGGTAATTGGTTTGCCCCTCGGACTTCGCGCCGGGCTGCGGATGTGGTTCGCATACAATGCCCTGATGATCAGTCTTCTGCTGTTTGCCGTCCTCGCTCCTCAAGCTTCGCCGCATGCCTCGGATCAAATCACGGCAATGCTGCGCGCCAAAGATCAGATGCTTCTGGACGCCATCGCGCCGGGTGACCGGAAAGCCTGGGATGCCGTGCTGTCTGGCGATGCCGTCGTGGTGGACGAGAACGGTACTGTAATGGATCGGGCCGAATATCTCAAGCAACTCGAGCCAAGGTATTCGAGCGCACCGGCGACGGCGTCCGCGCCTTATTTTTTATTGCAGCCGAACCCGCCTGACTCCGAAGGCGAGCATGCGGGCGGGAAGGTCGCGGAGGACGGGTATCTTAAAGAAGAGCCGGACGTACCAGGGCACGGTGGGCACGGTCTGTGAGCGCAATACGTTCGCCAGAAGGCGGTTCTGGATGGCCGACTGAATAGCCTGGATCACTTTGGTGGGCCATTCGCGTTCCTGCTGCACCTTTGCGAGATCCTCGACCTGCACGTGACCTGCCTTCAGAGGAGCAGTGAGAAGGTTCGCCGCCACCACGGCATCCTGAACCGCGTAGTTGATGCCCACCCCGCCGATCGGAGACATCACGTGCGCAGCATCACCGATCAGCAACAGGCCTGGTTTGAACCAGCGGGGACAGCGGCTGGATTCGACGGACAAAAGTGAGAATTGATGCCAGTCGGTCAAGGTCTTAACATGCTCGGCGAAGTGCGGCTCAATTTCGACAATCGATCGCCGTAACGAATCCAGCCCGGCAGCCCGCAGGTTCTGATACTGGCCCTTGGGGAAGACGAAACCCACCTGCCAGTAGTCAAAGCGATCAAACACAACCAGGATTCGTCCGCCGGCGGCGCCGCCAAAGACACGGCCTTCAGCCTCGGGAAGATCTCCTGGGATGTGAGGTATCCGGAACCAGAGGATATCCATAGGCGACGAGGTAACGACAGGTTCGAAGCCGAGAAGATGCCGGACGCGCGAGAAGCGCCCGTCGGCGCCTACTGTAAGCATAGCCCGCAACTCATGCATCCCGTCGGCGGCCAGGTAGCGCACGCCGCGCACCTGACAGTTCTCCTCGACCAGTTGCTCTACGTTGGCACCCATCAACAGCTGGAAGCTGGGGTACTTCGACGCCTCGGCGGCGATAAATTCCAGGAATTTCACCTGTGGCACCAGCATGATGTAAGGAAACTTTGTTTTCAGCCGGCGTAAATCGACCGGACTGAAAGTGCTGTTCGCGACACGAAGGGTGGGTCCGTAAATCTTTGCGTGGCGCAGCTGGTGGAGCGGTGCAGCCAGGCCGAGCTGATCGAGAATTTCAAGAATAGACGGATGCAAGGTGTCGCCGCGGAAGTCGCGATCAAAATCCTTATGCTGCTCCAGCAACGTGACTGGAACCTGCTGGCGAGCCAAGAGAAGTGCCAGCATCATGCCGGCGGGGCCTCCGCCCACCACACAGCATGTGGTTTCCCGGGAGTCGCGGACTTCTTCGCCTGGCGATGGCTTTGCAATAACGGCCGGGCTGGGGGGCACAGGGAACCCTCCTGATCACCTTAGTCAGAAGACAATTCGAGCAATATAGCCGACACAAAAAAACGTGTCCACATTGTGGCGGCGCCACGCAAGAACGCCGGCCGGGCACGGCGGCCAAGAATCCCGATTTAATCGATTTTTTAATGGAGCCGTCATCCTGCCATCACATTACGGCTGTAGCATCGGGCAAGCTGAAGGCGCGCGTTCCATACCTTTAACCATCAAGACAGCAAGTTCAGATGCACCAGCGAATTGCACATTCGGAAGGTGCAGCTTCGACTGCATTGCAGAGGCCTAGGCCGTAGTTCAAAACAAATTGTGGAGGAATGTTGTGAAGAATCTGCGGAGAATTTTGACGGTTGGCATCACTGTGTCGCTGCTTTTCATCCTGTCAGCCATGAGCAGCGCGCAAATGAGTAAGGTGAAAAATGTGTGGGTGATACTGATGGAAAACCACAACTGGACGGGCGACAATGCCGGGGCTGCCTTCGGCGATCCGGATCTCAAGAATAACCTGAAGGCTCCGTACATTAACGGGACCCTGCTGGACACATCGGCGCACGCGGAGCAATATTTCAATCCTCCGGGGAACCATCCCAGCCAGCCCAATTATCTCTGGCTGGAAGCGGGGACGAACTTCGGCGTGCTCGCCGATACTCAACCCGGCCAGCCGCAACTCGACACACACCTGCATCTGGTGAGGCTGTTGGAAGATGCAGGCATTTCCTGGACGGCCTACGCAGAACCTGACTTTGGCAGCTCGGTGTTCGACAACTGTCCGCTTGATTTTAGTTTCCTGGACGTTGAGCACCTGGCATTTGTGTATTTCAAGGATGTAAACCGCGGATTGAATCCGGAGTCGGCGGAATGCATCAAGCATGTCCGGCCGTATTACCAGATGGCGACGGATCTGGCGAACCAAACCTCAGCCCGCTACAACTTCATCACACCCAATCTGTGTCACGACGGGCATGAGGGTATCTCGCCGTGCGACGCTCTGGAGAGCAAGGACAACACGTTGCGATCGGACACCTGGCTGAAGAAGAATGTACCGCTCATTCTGAACTCCGCCGAGTACAAGCGTGGCGGAGCGTTATTCATCATCTGGGATGAAGGTGAGGATGATGGAGCCTTCAGCGACGGCCCCATTGGCATGTTCCTGCTGTCACCGTTCGCCAAAGGCGGAGGGAAAACGGCTTACACCAATTTCATTCACTACGACCACAGCTCCACTCTTAGAACCTTGCAGGAAATCTTCCAGGTTGGACCGTTGCTGGGAGGAGCCGCGAACGCCAATGATCTGAGCGACCTGTTCCAGTAACTGGTTCCCGCTTGCCATGGATTCCCCGGCTCTTTGCCGTCGCAAAGGGCCGGGGCCTTTCAGATCCGGATCTGTCTACCCTTCACCGGCCGGGCTGGTAATACAGGGCAAGCACAAAGATCACTCCCACCACGACCGCAATGCCGAAGGTAAGGATCAGCCATTGCAGGGTGCTGAGCGGCAGCTCTTTTCTGCGCCTTCCGCGCGTAGCTGCGTTCCGTTTTTTCCGGTCTACTCCCAAGGCTTGCCGGATGAACGAACTGATCACCGTCAGATCCCCGTGGTCTCGTAGGTCAGGACTGCCAGGCTCAAGCGATAGTCATAGCCGGCTTGCGCATAACTGATCTGGGCCTGGGTCTGCTGCAACTGGGCCTGGCTCAGCTCAACAATGGATCCGAGGCCCAGGTTGTAGCGCGACTGGGCAAGATCGAGCGCCAGGTTGGCTTGTTGCAGGAGTTGCTGCGTGACCGACAATCGCTGATACGCAGTGTTCGCATTCAGCCAGCTGGTGCGGACATCGCGTGAGATCAGGTTGCGCATATCTGCCAAGCGCTCTTGAGTAGCCTGCGCCCGGAGATTCGCTTCGCGAGCGCGTGCCGTATAGAGGAAACCGTTGAAGAGCGGGATTTCCACATTCGCTCCGACTGCTCCGTAGGTGTTGCTGAGAGCGCCGGGATTGGGAGCCACTGCCACATTGCCCACCGGTGTATCACCCACTGCGCCAAGAGCGCGAATACTGGGGAAAAGGAGGTCCCGTTCCGCGGTTTGGAATTTTCTGGCCGACTGGTACTGGAATTGAAGCGAAAGGATTTCCGGGCGGAGAGCGAAAGCTTGCGAGATCAGGTCGTCGACATTTGCCGGCGGCGGCGCCAGTTGGCTGGTGTCTTCGACAAGCTGAAAATTCTGCAGAGTGGGGTAACCGAGCACCATCGACAGCGTGGCGAAAGCGGAGTTTTCATTATTCTGCGCGTCCAGCAGAAGCAGCTTGGCCTGCGCCAGGTTGACGCTGGCAAAACTGAAATCCAGCTCGGATTTCAATTTGCTCTTGTAGAGCGCTTCCACCTGATTAGCCACGGTCTGGCGTTCGTTTACCGTTTGCTGCGCAACCGTGAGCACAGCCTGGGCCTGCAGAGCGCTGTAGAAGGCCCGGTCGACGGCCAGGAGAACCTGCTCTTTGGTGGCAACAGCGTTCTCGTTCTCAGACTTGGCGGCGTAGCTCGCGCTGGAAACCAAATTCGTAGAGCGCCCAAAGTCGGTGATCAGCTGCGTGACCATGACGCCGGCTGCGGCGCGTTCATAGATGATGGGGTTGTTGAGAGCGCCCGCCGTGATGCGGCTGCCGGCCTGGGCGTCAACCCCGGTTAGATCCCCGGTAGCGGTTGGCCACAAATTCGACTTCACCTCGCGCGTAACTTGCTGAGAGGCGAGGGCAAGCAAGCGAGCCACGGAAATTTGCGGATTGCTTTTGATTGCCACAGCTTCGGCCTGCTTCAGGCTCAGGGAGATAGCCGGACCGGAACCAGCCTGCGGGGACTGTGCGCCGGGCGGCGGGCTGGAGGGCTTTTGATTCGGAGCGGCCTGCGGCATCGGAGCGGAAGGCAGCCCCGATGCGATTTGCACGTTGACCGAGGTTTGAGCAAAGCCCACCCAGGCCATGAAGAGGAATAGTGCGAGTGAGAGGGTGCACCTATGGTTTCGGTTCATCGATCAGCCTTTTTGCGAAGCATCAGCGTCAATCCCCTCGCCTTTGCGAGGCGGCGTGGGCGCGAGAGTTTCCGAATTATTCGCGGTTCTGCCCGCACTGCGACCGGCGATGGACAATCGCCATCCGCAGGTCCTCGTGATCGGGCAGGTTGAAGTACATGACATGTTTGGTCAGGCGCAGCTGGATGGGCTGGTCTGGTGTAAATAATGATGGCAAGTAATTGAAAGGCGTTTCGTACCGGCCTACATAAGTTTTGCAGTCAATCCGGATCGAGACTACATAGGCGTAGTACCGCGAAGTTAAGGGCGCGTCTGAGGGATTGTTGCCGCCCATCGGGAAATCCGGCGAATAGACTTTGTACTTTTGAACCTGCACGACCGTTCCTTGAATGTAGGCGCGGGAGGGTTGCGCGGGAGAGGCATAGAGCCTGGGCGCAAGAACCACTAACGCAGCCACCGTAAGACAAAGACTAGTTTTCATGATCTCCTCCATCAGAGCGCGAGCTGCAAATCGCGGGGGACAGAACGGAAGAAACGCTTCCGCCGCGGATCTGTTGGCAAACTGTTCGCGGATTCAGCAGAGAGGAGGAGGCCGGCTGTAGAGGCAATCTTCGCCATACCGCCGCGGAGAAGCAGGAGCGACCGGTGAAATGCCAAAGGCAACCGGCGCAGGCCGGAACAACACCAACGCCGCAGCCGGAGCAGACCAGTGGTGGCCGTCATTGAGCAGGTGCTGCCGCTTGGCTTCAGGCGACTGCGAATGCGCAACCTTTACTCCGTCCGCACTCCATGCGGCGACCTGGCAGTAACGGGTAGCGACGCCGAACGCAAGCGAGACGGCAGCCGCCAGAATCAATGCACGTTGATGAAAACCAATTCCTGCGGCCCGAGCCCGCAGGCGGGGCATTTGCCAGCGATCGGGAAAAACTGCGTTCATTGTGCTGGCTCCGTGCCCGAACTCTCTGAGGCCGGTTGACCGCGCCGACCGTACACCAGCAAATAAGCCGCGGGCACAATAAAGATCGTTAAAAGCACCGACGACGTCAGGCCGCCGATGATGGCTCGGGCCATGGGCGTGTACTGCTCGGCTCCGGTGCCTAATTTCAAGGCCATGGGGATCATGCCGATGATCGTTGCCAGTGAGGTCATCAAGATCGGCCGCAGACGAACTCGACAAGCGGTGATGACTGCGTCCCCGGGCGAAAGCCCCTGAGCTTCCAGGTTGTGCGCGAAGTCCACGATCAGAATGCTGTTTGAGTCCGCGATTCCGACCAGCATCAGCACGCCCATCAGCGACATGACGTTGAGCGTGCTGTGGGTCAGCGGCAGAATGATCAAGACGCCTACGAATCCCATCGGAATGGCCAGCATGATCAGAAGCGGATCGATGAACGACTTGAACTGAGCCGTCAGAATCAGGAACAGCAGGACAAAGGAGAGCAGAAAGCCCAGCCCGAAGCTCTTGAAGGACGCTTCCATGCCCTCAACCATTCCGCGAAGGTTCACCCGCACGTTGGGAGGAATGTCCGCATCGCGAACGATGTCCTTGATGGCATGAGTGACGCGGCCCAAATCTTCGCCGGATGGCGTAACGTACAGGTCGATCACCCGCTGGATCTGGTAGTGATCCACCTCGGTCGGGGTTTCAACGTACTTAATGTTGACAACGTCAGAGAGAACCGTAACCGGCCGCACCGGAGCCCGCTTCTCCATTGGTTGTACTGGTCTGGGATCAGGCAGCCGGCTGCCGCAAGTCCACGCCGGTTTAGGCGGATCGGCAAACGCGGCCGGGCGCAGCGTCAGCCGAGCCGGCAATACCGGGCCGCATCCGTTGTCGATTTTCCCTCCGTCCGACGTGGCGCGCAGCGGAATTTGCCCCAGATCGATCATGTTGTGAATCGCCGCGGGACCGTGCTCAAAGTACTGGACGGTCAGGTAGTAATCGTTGCCGCTCTTTCGATCCACCCAATAATTCGGAGCGATCATGTAATTGGAATTCAGCGCGGTGATGACGTTGTCAACCACATCCTTCTGAGTGAGGTGCAGTTCAGCGGCGTGGACGCGATCTACGTCGAGGCGTAGAGCGGGGTAATTCATATCCTGCGGAATGTAGATTTCCCCGACGCCCGGCACTCTTCTGATCCGGGTCGCCAGATTCTGGGCAACCCCGTAGATCTGGGGCAAATCTGGACTGCTTACCTGGATGTCGATCGGTGCCGGCATGCCCATGTTCAGGATCGCGTCCACCATGGAGCCACTGGAGAAGAAAGTTCGAATGTCCGGAAATTGGCTGGCCATCGCGCTCTGGACTCGGTCCATATATTCAAAGCTGGTCAGACGATGAGGTTCGTTGAGAGCCACCTGAATCGTGGCGGTGTAGGGCCCTGCATTCGTTGTGTAGAGGGAGGAGAAATCGGGAACCACGCCGATGTTGGAAACCACCATCTTCAAATCCTTCGCGTCGACCTGGTGGCGAATCAGTTGTTCAACGTTAGACACGTACTGTTCCGTGTTCTCGATCCGGGTTCCGGTAGGAACTTTCAGGTTGATGGTGAATTGACCGGCATCGGTTTGGGGAAAGAAGGCCAGTCCGAGAAAGGAGTAGATCCCCAGGCTGGCGAGGAATACGCCACCTAAGGCGGCCACTGTAAATCCGGGCCGCTTCAGCGCGCGCCGTACCCAATACTCGTAGAAATCAAGAACGCGATTGAAGGCCCGGTTAAACCTGGCATTAAATTTGTCCCACCATGAGTGATCGCTCGGGTGGGTGGGCTCAACTTCGTAACCATTTTGCTTTTCGGCATGAGCGTGCGGGACGGCTTTGAGGAAGCGGGAGCAGAATAGCGGAATGACGGTCATCGCCACTACAAACGAAGCCAGCAAGGAGAGGCAAAACGCCAGCGCCAAAGCGGAAAAGAGAAACTTGGCGACACCGTAGAGAAAGACGACGGGAAAGAAATCTACAACGTCCACCAGGGTAGCGGCCAGGACTGCCAGATTTACTTCCGCCCCTCCCACTTCGGCAGCGACGGCCGGCGCAGCGCCCATCTCCAGGTGACGGTAGATGTTTTCCAGGGAGATGACGGAATTATCGATGACCCGTGAGAAGGCCAGCGCCAGCCCACCCAGAATCATGGTGTTTACCGTGCTGCCCATCATGAAGAGCACCAAAAACGTCGCGAGCGCCGATAGCGGAATAGAGAGAAGGACAGCGGACGTAGCCCGGAAACTTCCCAGAAAGATGAGGATCATCAGGCTGGTAAGAATCAACCCCAGCAGGCCTTCGTGCAAAACGGTGTGGATCGCCTCCTTGACGTAAACCGACTGGTCGAAGACCACATTGGCCACCATCTGTTTGGGAATGTCGTAAAGATGCCCCACCAGCTTGCGAATACCGTTTACCACGTCGATGGTGTTGGTATTTCCCCCTTGTTTCATGATGGGGATATAGCAGGAGCGCTGGCTGTCGACCCGCACCACGTTGTATTGAATCTGGTGGGAGTCTTCAGCTTTGCCCACGTCGTCGACCGACACCCATGAAGTACCCACGGTCTTGATGGGGACTTCGGCCAGCTGCTTCATGGTGTCGACCAGGCTGTTCGAGTAGACGTAATAGTCGTCGAGGCCGATCTTCACGTCACCCGCCGGGAGAATCAGGTTCGAGCTGTTCACCGCGCCCACTACGTCCATGGGGCTCAGTTGCCTCGACAACAGCTTGTAAGGGTCCACGTACACCATGATCTGGCGGTAGTTACCACCGAATGGAGGCGGAATCTCGGCTCCAGGAACCACGGCGATCTGATTTCGGATTTGAAATTGGGCGTAGTCGTGAAGCTGGGTTTCGTTGAGGCCTTCTCCTTTGACGGTCACCAAGGCTACGGGAAGGCTGGAGGCGTCGAACTTTAATACCACCGGGGGAAGCGTACCGGGAGGGAGACGCTTCAGGTCCGCCAGAGCAAGATTCGAAAGTTCGGTGACATCCGCATCCGCATTGGTGCCGGGCTGAAAATAAACCCGGATGATGCTCACGCCCAGCAAGGAGCGTGATTCCATGTGATCAATGCCGCTGGCCAGGGTGAAGAAACGCTCGAGAGGATCGGTGATGTCAGTCTCGATATCCTGCGGCGGCATCCCCGAATAGAAGGTCGCGACCACAACCTCCGGCAGGTTGATGGGGGGAAAGAGATCGACCGGCATGCGCGCCAGACTGCTGACGCCGATGACCAGGAGCACCAGGCAAACGACGACGATGAAGTACGGGTTGCGAATGGAGAATCGCGGCATCAGTTCTCACCCGGACTGTGACTCGAAAAATCGTTCATACTACGGTTTCGCGACCGCCTCCCGATTGCGGTACACCAGCAAATAAGCGGCCGGCACAATAAAGACAGTTAGAACAACGGAAGCGGTCAGACCCCCGATAATGGCGCGTGCCAAGGGCGCGTATTGTTCACTTCCCGTGCCGAGTTTGAGAGCCATCGGCACCATACCGATGATGGTGGCCAAAGACGTCATCAGAATGGGACGCAGCCGAACGCGGCACGAAGTGATCACCGCTTCTTCCACCGACTTCCCCTGCTCCTCGAGACGATGGGCGAATTCGACGATCAAGATGCTGTTGGAGGCGGAAATGCCCACCAGCATCAGCACCCCCATCAGGGACATGACGTTGAGGGTGGTCCCGGTCATAGGGAGAATGAGTAAAACCCCGATGAAGCCCATGGGAATGGCAAGCATGATGAGGAAGGGGTCTTTGAACGACTTGAACTGCGCCACCAGGATGAGATAGAGAAGCACCACCGAGAGGGACAGCCCGATGGCGAAACTTTGGAACGAAGCCTGCATGCCCTGCACCATGCCACGAAGGTTGACTCGCACATTCTCGGGAAGCTTCATGCCACCGATAACGCCTCTCACTGCGTCTGCCACCTTACCCAAGTCCTCGCTGGCCGGGGTCACGTACACATCGGTGACGCGCTGGATCTGATAGTGATCCACCTCGGTGGGCGTCTGGACATTCTGCAGTTTCACCACGGAATCGAGAGTCGTAGGCTCCCGCAAATTCGGGGCGCGGATGGGGATGTTGGTTAGATCCGCAAAATTGTGGATAGAGGGACGGCCTTTCTCGTAATACTGGACGGTCAGGTAATAGTCGTTGCCGGTTTTGTAATCGACCCAATAATTGGGTGCGATCATGTAATTGGAATTGAGGGCGGTGATGACATTATCGACGACCTCTTTTTGCGTAAGTCCAAGCTCCCCCGCATGTACCCGATCCACGTCCAGACGCAACGCCGGATAGTTGAGATCCTGCGGAATATAGACTTCGCCCACGCCGGGCAATTGCCGGATGCGGCCGGCCAGATCCTGAGCAATGCCGTAGATCTGATGCAGATCCGGGCTGCTGACCTGAATATCAATCGGCGCCGGCATTCCCATGTTCAGGATTGCGTCCACCATTGAACCGCTGGAAAAGAAAGCCCGGACCTCAGGGAATCGCGTCGAGATTTCTTTCTGCACGCGGTTCATGTACTCAAAACTACTCAACCGGTGAGGTTCGTTTAACGCCACCTGGATGGTTGCGGTGTACGGTCCGGCATTGGTCGTATAAAGAGAAGAAAAATCGGGGACGACGCCGATGTTGGAGACCACCATTTTGAAATCCTTCTTATCTACAACCTGACGGATCAGGTCTTCGACCTTGGCCACATACTGTTCGGTGACTTCAATCCGCGTGCCGGTCGGCACCTTGAAGTTGATGGTGAATTGTCCGGCATCCGTTTGCGGGAAGAAGGCCAGCCCGAGGAATGGATAAATGGCCAGGCTGAGTAAGAACACGGCGCTCAACCCTGCTACCGTGCGGCCCGGCCGAACCAAGGCACGCCTTACCCAGTATTCGTAGAAGTCGAGAAGACGAGTGAACATGCGGTTGAAACCGGCATTGAATCTGTCCCACCACGACGGCGGTGCTTCCTCCCCGTTGGCAGACGGTTGCGGATTCTTCTCAGGACCTTCGTGGTGAGGCACGGCTTTGAGGAAGCGCGAGCAGAACAACGGAATCACCGTCATCGCCACGAAATAGGAGGCGAAGAGGGAAATCACCACGGCCAGCGCCAACGCGCTGAAGAGGAATTTGCTTACGCCGTAAAGGAAGGTTACAGGGAAGAAGACAACCACGGTGGTCAAGGTGGCGGCGAGCACGGCAAGGCTGACTTCGTTGCCGCCGGCTTCGGCTGCGGCGGCGGGTGCCGAGCCCATCTCCAGGTGGCGATAGATGTTTTCCAGCGAGATGACCGAATTGTCGATGATGCGTGAAAAGGCCAGCGCCAACCCGCCCAGGATCATGGTGTTGATGGTGCTGCCCGCCATGTTCAGAATTACAAAGGTGGCCAGAGCGGAGAGCGGGATAGAAAGAAATACTGCCGTGGTGGCGCGAAAACTGCCGAGGAAAACAAGAATCATCAAACTGGTGAGCAAGAGACCGATCAGGCCCTCATGGAGCAGGGTGCGGATAGCTTCCTTCACGAATGCAGACTGGTCGAACACTACACTGGCCACCAACTGCTTGGGGATATCGAAGAGGTGACGAATCATCTCGCGAATGCCATTGACCACTTCGATGGTGTTGGTATCGCCTCCCTGTTTCATGATGGGCAGGTAGACGGATCGCTGACCATCGACGCGCACCAGGTTGTATTGGATCTGATTGGCGTCCTTTGCCTCACCTACATCATCGACTGTCACCCACGAACTGCCCACGGTCTTGACCGGGATCTTCCCCAGTTGGTCCATGTCGCTGACCAGGCTGTTCGAATACACGTAGTAATCGAACGGACCCATTTTTACGTCGCCGGCAGGCAAGATCAGGTTGAAATTGTTCACCGCGTCCACGACATCCATCGGGCTGAGTTGCCGGGAGGCTAACTTGTAAGGGTCGACGTAGACCATGATCTGCCGGTACTTGCCGCCGAAGGGAGGAGGAATTTCGGCACCCTTCACCACCGCGATCTGATTCCGGATGGCGAACTGGCCTATGTCATGCAGTTGCGTTTGATTCAGGCCTTCTCCTTTGAGAGTCACCAGGCAAACGGGCAAACTGGACGCATCAAACTTCAACACCACCGGAGGCAACGTACCGGGCGGCAGGCGCTTGAGATCGGCCAAGGCGAGATTGGAAAGCTCGGTGACGTCCGCGTCTGCGCTGGTTCCGGGCTGGAAATAGACGCGAATGATGCTCACGCCCAGCAACGAGCGGGATTCCATATGATCGATGCCACTGGCGAGAGTGAAGAAACGCTCGAGCGGATCGGTGATGTCGGTCTCGATGTCCTGCGGGGGCATTCCCGAGTAAAACGTGGCTACAACCACCTCCGGCAGGTTGATGGAGGGAAACAAGTCGACGGGCATCCGGCTGAGACTGGTTACACCGATCACGGCCAGCGCAAGACAGATCACCACGATGAAGTACGGATTACGAATCGAAAAGCCTGACATTTATTCTCGCTTTGGGTGCGGGTACGAACCCCGCGTCTCTACTCCGCCTTCGCTTCCTGGAACTGCATAATCCGCACGATCTGGGGATGAACCTTCTGACCTGCCTTGAGAGCGCTGCGGTCACTGACTACGACCTCTTCACCTTCGCTCAGACCAGAAACCACCTCTGCATCGGTGGCGGTTTGCAGTCCCAGCGTGATCGGCCGATCCTCAATCTCGCTATTCCGGTTGACGACGAACACCGTGGTCTTCTCGCCCTCATGATTGATGGCCTGCAGTGGAATCGCGGGGATATCTTCGCGATGCTCCAGCGCGACGTCCGCTTCCGCGTAGAGACCCGGAATCAATAACCGGTCGGGGTTCGGAACATCTACCTCTGTATGCATGGTGCGAGTGTCCTGCCGCACGTCGACAGAGAACCGCGATACCTTGCCGGGAAAAGTCCGGCTCAGCGAGGGCACGTGGACATCGACGTGATCGCCGACGTGAATGTAGCGCACGTACGACTCCGGGATGGGAATCACCAGCCGAAATAAATCATCCTCGGACAGCCGGACGATCGGAATCGCTTGGGTGCTCGAACCCGTCCCCGCCTGAACGAGAGTTCCCAGGTTTGCATAACGCTCGGTAACCACTCCGGAAAATGGAGCGGTAATTTTGGAATAGTCGAATAACGTCTGATCGTGAACGAGTTTTGCTCGGGTTACAGAAAGCTGGCTTTGGGCCGCTTCAAGCGCCGATTTCCCTGCGTCGACCTGAGAGGCGGCGGCAAGGTCCTTGCCTTGAGCATCGTCTACTTCCTGCTGGGCCACGATGCCGGGCTGAGTCTCAAAGACCCCATTCAAGCGCGTGTACTCAAGGTGCAGCGCCTGATACTGCGCATCGTATCGTTTCAATTCGTGATCGGCGCGGCTGACCTGGTTGGTGGCATTCTTGATCTCGGCCTGATCCTCGTCGAGCTGCGCCTGCAGTTCCGGAATCTCCAGGGTGGCCATGGCCTCGCCAGCCTTCACATGGGTTCCATAATCGACATTCAGTTTCTGTACATAGCCGGATTCTTTGGCGTAGACGTCGATCTCCTGAAAGGGGACCAATTCGGAGGAGAGGGTGATTTGCCGGCTGAGGCTCTTCTTGACCACATTGGTCACGCCGACAGTTACGATCTGCTGAGAACTGGCTTCCACTTTCTCGTTGCGTGCGCCGCTGCACGAGAACAATCCGAGCGCCGACGCGACGCTGATCGAGAGATAAGCCAGGGCTCGGAATCGACTCCCGCTCCCACCATTTCCGCGAGGAAGGTTGTGATGATTCATTCCTTCAAATACCAGCCTTCTCTGGCATCGGCCAGCGATTTGTGACTACCCTAATTCCTTGAGCGCCTGCCGCAGTTTATCGACGGAGAATTCCGGCGAACAGCAGAGGTCGATCACCTTTTGCTCGGAGGCCTGCAATCCGGCCGCGACCGCGGGAACCCTGGAGGCAATCTCTTTGGGAACAGTCAGCAGTCCATGGCGATCGCCGTGCAACAGATCGCCCTGGTGCACTTCCAGGCCACCGATTTTGACCGTCGATCCAAAATCGAAGATATGGGCATAAGCATGTGACACGGCGACGTTGCCGGCAAACAGATGCAAGCTCAAAGCCTTTACCCGCGGCAGCTCTCTGACGGCGCCGTCGGTTACGTATCCGACGCAACCCAGGGCTCTCAATATGGCGGCGTGCATGTCGCCCAGGAACGCTCCAACCCCCGGGGGCTTGTCCAAGTCCTCCAGCACGACAATTCGCGGCGGAGGCACCTGAAGAATGCTGTTCCACCAGTCGGCGCGGTCATGGAAGGCTCCTCCCGTGACCGGAGCCTGCCCGGCGCGCAGACGGGCAGTGGCGGCATATCCGACCATGGGCGGAAAATCCTTGAACATGCAGCGAATGCGCGAGTCGGCAAAGCCGGTATTGCGCAAGCGAACCTGAAAGGTCTCGATTGCATTCGAAACCGCGCAGGTGTCCAAACGCCGGAGGGCTTCGAGATCCTCTGCGTCGACAGCAGGCTCAACAGTCATCGGAATCCTCTTGTTGGAGCTTCATTGACCCTGACCGGCCGAGATTGGCGTGGACCGGCATAGAGCAGGCAAACGCCGGTCGACCAGACCACGCCTAAAACCAATACGGAACAGTGTGCGACGGAAAACTACAGAAGAGACACTGAGGGCGGAGGCCGGTTATACAGGCTGTCGCTGAAAACACGGGAGGGGAGAACCGTTCTGTCTGGAGTCAGGCGGATTTCAATCGCAATGGGTTCGGCGACGGCGAGAACAGCCACTGGCGCGACCCACTGGGTGGCATCTCGATCAAGATGCTGGCGCAGCGGCTCTGCGGCCCGGCGATCGGCAGAAGTTACGGTTGTGGAAGAGTGGGAAGCGTATGGCGCCCAAAAACGGGTAGCAACGCTGAACGTCAACGAGCAGATGGTAACGGCGATCAACACACCACGCCATCTGAGACCATCACCCCGACGATGTTTCAACCGTTGCATGTTGCAGTAAATGACAAACCGTACTTCGCGGCATTATACCGCATCAGTCACGATGACACCGACGTCACCGTCGTAACTGGCCCTTCATACATAGGATACAGGAGCCAGGATGTTGGTTGCACGGGAGTTGCGCGCGGGGGCGATCTCTACGAGTCCACCATCCGCGATTGTCATGATCGTGGCGCTAACTACTCCGCGGCTTTGGCCGCCAAAGCTTCGACTACGGCGATGTTGGCCAGTAGCTCGGGCGGCAGGCTGTGCCTCTCCTGTAAATAGGCTGGGCTGTTGTAGCTGATCCAGACTTTTCCTTGCGCATCTTCCGCAACCAGGATTTTGAGGGGAAGATCGATGGCAATGCTGGGCGCAGCCAGCATCAGCGGAGTGCCGGCTTTCGGACTGCCGAAAATGAGCAGCTTGGTGGGCGGCATTTTCATTCCCACTTTCTCCGCTTCTCCGCTGTGGTCAACCACGGCAAATAGAGTGACTCCTTTGGCTTGCAGAATATTCTTGAGCTTCTCTACGGTTTGCTCAACCGAGTGATTGCTGGACTTGGCGATGATCCCGTTGCCCGTAGTCATCATCATGGATATCCCCTCAATATTTTCATCATGCAAATTTGCGACACCGCGGCCGGAAACCAGGTAGATCACCATCGCCAGCCCGACCAGCGCCAGAAACAGTGCAACCAGCACAGCCTGGGTCGAGGGACGGGCAGGCGGTGCTCCTCCCCGCTCCAGTTCCGCCATCAGACGAAAGTGATGCCAGGCTGAAAAAAGATGCACGGCGATCCCGGCGGCGATCAGTGCCGTGCCGAACCAGAGTGACAGCCCTAATGATGGGGCGGGGCCGGTGTGACGGATCAACTGCAGCTGCTGCAGGAAGAGACCGAATCGCGCCACCACGAAACCGAATCCCATCAGAGCGAGACCGGTGCGAATCCAGGCCAGGAAAGTGCGCTCGGCGGCCAGCGAATCGCGCAGGTCCGCTCGCGGTCTTATCTCCGTTGGCGCATTCATTTCACATTCCCACCGCTGGCCTGTATTTTATCTTCCGGACTTCTTAGTTGATCTCTTCAGAAGGGTGAGTGTCAGGCAGCCTTTTGTTTTTGCAACCCAGTACCGGCTCCCTCAGAATGAAATCGCACCGTAGCAAAGACAGTCAGGGCGGCGAAAATCAATAAAGCAACCAGTTGGACAACCACAAAAGGTGGTTCTTTCTGGGTTGGAGCCAGAGCTTTCAGCGCAGGGACCTTCTCAAAGGACTGCACGATCAGAACGAAAACGTTGAAGTAGAGGGCAATCGTGGAACCGATCACGTAGATCGGGCGCCATGCACCGGCCAGATGAAAGACGTAGCGCGCGGGAATTGCCAGCGCGAGTACCAGCAGCGACAGAATGGCGACAATGTGCGAGGGCAGCAGATGAGTAACGGGGAAGCCGAAGCCGGAAATGCTGGTCAAGGCAGTAGTCACAAGAAAGACTGCTGTCCAGCGGTCGAGCCGCTGGGCGGTGAGAAGTCCGTACATGACGACGAGTCCCGAGCCGATTCCTACCAGGCTTATCAGCACGTGCAAGGTTGTGTAGGTCGAAGTGCTTAACCCTAAAATCATGATGCGTCTCCTCTCCGATCCAATATCTGATTTGCGATCGCTTACGAGTGTCGCCTCTGGCGATCCCGCCAAACGGCAGGGCATAAGTTGAACTAACCGGGGGCTCCGCAGAGTGATAGAAGGTTACACGAATCGAAGGCGGTTTGCACTTTCGCGTGGCGTAGAAAGTGGTGCGCTAATTTCAGTATTCTTTGCGTTCTTTGCGGCCTTTCTTAATAGCCTTCGCAGGTAAAGGTTTAACCGATGGCGCAGGCTTAAAGGCGGGGGCGAGGCAGCAACGAGTTCGCGCGCGACCGTAGCCTTGCCGGCGCGGATCGGGCCAGAGATTCTCGCGGCTTCAGGCCCGCTTACCGCTCCTGGCTGCTGCTCTGGGATACAAGAGACTGGATATTCAGTCGGGAAAGCAACTCTTCGGCCATGAGTGGGCCGCAGGCGATTAAACCCTTCAAGAGTGGATCGCGATGGTTGCAACGCAGAGCCGTGTTTTCCAGGGTGGCGACGAATCCGCCCGCGCTTGCGACCAGAACCGCTCCGCCGGCGACATCCCATTCATGCTTGGGCACGAGGGTGAAGGTTACGTCGGCCAGTCCTGCCGAAACCAGGGCGAGTTTGTAGGCCACGGAGCCCATGGGCCGAATCTTGAGATTGGTTCCCTCGAACTGTTTCCATTCCCCGCGCTTCACCTCGCTGCGGCTGGCCAGAACCAGGGCGCCGTTGAGGCTGGCTCGCTGGCTGGGCCTGGCGAGGTTGCCGTTGTACGTGACGCCTGATTCCAGGGAGCCGAGGAAAATTTCGTTGGTCGCCGGATTACAGATTCCTCCGGCCACGGGGCGGCCGTTCTCCACCATGGCGATGGAGGTGCAGAACTCAGGAATGCCGGCTACGAATTCGCGTGTTCCATCCAGTGGATCAACCACCCAAACCCGGTCTCTCTCCAGGCGGCTGAAATCGTCCACGCTTTCTTCCGAGAGCCAGCCTTCGCCATCGCGCAGAAGTTCCCGGCGAAGCACGGCATCGAGGGCACGATCGGCTTCGGTGACGGGATCGTGCCCGATCTTATATTCCGCTTCGATGGCGCCGGGAGTAAATCGGGCGAAGACCTGGCGCGCGGCTTCGAGCGCGGAATGAATGCGCTCCAGAGTTTGAGAGTGAGAATGATTGGTCATGGAAAGATCAGGCCCAGAGCATGCGGGCTCCTGTGGCCAGCAGAACGGCGCAAAGAATTCGTCTCAACCAGGGGACGGGCATGCGAGTGCTCAAGTGAGAACCGAGCAAACCGCCGGGAATGGAGCCGATCACCAGGGCCCCGACTAAATAAGGATCGACGTTGCCGAGTTTGAAATGCAGGAAACTCGTGACCCCGGTCAAGAGGACGGCATGAACAATGTCGGTGCCCACCATGACCTTGGGCGGGAAGCTGTAGAGCAGCAGCAGGAGCATCATAATGATGCTGCCCGACCCGACTGAGGTCATCCCCACCAGGAAGCCGGCGAGCAAACCAATCAGCGATAGCCCCGCGAGGGATTTCAACGTCGGCGGGCGCTGCGTGACGTGATCTTCGATCTGCGATTGGAAGAGCAGCAGGGTGGGAACGCAAATCAGAAGGACGCCGACGGCGGTGGTGATGAAGCTGTTGACTCCGCTTCCATAGACGGAGCGCAAATGCTTAAGCAAACCAACGCCGAGGATCGAGCCAGGAAGGCTGCCGACTGCCAAGCCGACCACCACGTTGCGCTTCACCGTGCCCTTGGTAAGATGAACGTAGCTCGATCCGATTTTGGTCACGAAGTTGAAAAGCGCATCGGAGCCAACCGCGATGATGGGCGGCACTCTCAAGCCAAAGATCAGAATCGGCAGCAGAAGCACACCACCGCCCACCCCGGTCATGCCGATGAGAGCGCCGACCACAAAGCCGATAAAAACTTTTGCCAGAATCAGCATAAAAGCTCCGCGCCGTTCCGTTCAGAATCAGCTGTGATTGCCGTTGACTCCGATGAAGCCCTCGCGCTCGAGATGCAGGATGATTTCCTGCGCGGCCTCCTCGGGTGACAGATCGGCGGTGTTGATCACAACTTCGGCATCCTTGGGTTCTTCGTAAGGGTCGGAAATGCCGGTAAATTCCTTGATGATTCCGGCCCGCGCTTTGGCATAGAGACCCTTGCGGTCACGCTCTTCGCAGGTTTCCACCGGAGTCGCCACATGGACCAGAATGAAGCCGCCGACCGGCTCGATCATGCTGCGTACTTGCTTGCGCACCGAGTCGTAGGGCGCGATGGGGGCGCAAATCGCGATCCCGCCGTTTTTGGTGATCTCCGACGCGACATATCCGATGCGGCGGATATTGATATCGCGATGCTCCTTGGAAAAGCCCAGTTCCGAAGAAAGATGCTTGCGGACCAGGTCGCCATCAAGGATGGTGACCGGCCTGCCTCCCGTCTCCAGAAATTTGGTCATCAGAACATTAGCGATGGTGGATTTTCCCGAACCGGAGAGGCCGGTGAAGAAAATCGTCAGGCCCTGTTTGTGCCTTGGCGGAAAGCTGCGGCGCAGCTCCTGCACCACCTCGGGATAGGTGAACCAACCCGGGATATCGCGGCCGGTGTTGAGCCGGGCGCGTAATTCAGTTCCGGAAATGTTCAACACGCGAGCGCCGTTCTTCACCTCGTTGTCCGGGACGTACTGGTCCTGATCTTCGAGGTAGACCATCATGTTGAACGGCACCATGGTGACGCCGATCTCGGCTTCGTTCTTCTTGAACAACTCCTGGGCCTCGTAGGGACCGTAGAATGGCTTGCCGGTCTCATCATTGCCCGGACCCGCGTGATCACGCCCCACAATGAAGTGGGTGACGCCGTGATTCTTGCGGATCAGCGCATGCCAGATCGCCTCGCGCGGCCCGCCCATACGCATGGCCAGGGGCAGAAGCGAAAGCTTCACGGTTCCGGCGGGAAATTTGGAGAGCAGCAACTGATAGCAACGGACGCGAGTGAAGTAATCCACGTCACCCGGCTTGGTCATGCCCACCACCGGCTGAATCAGCAGATTCGCTTCTACCTGCTTGGCGGCGCGGAACGTGAGCTCCACGTGGGCGCGGTGCATGGGATTGCGCGTCTGGAATGCGACGACGCGGCGCCATCCCATATGGCTAAACTCGCTGCGCACTTCCGCCGGGGTTTGACGCAAGGACCGAAAGTCGTAATGGGAGGGCATCTGAAGGCCCTCTAAGCGGCCCCCGACATACCAGGGATTCGATTTGTTCAAAACGTAGTCTGCGCCAGGATGGAGCTTGCTGGTGGTCTTGAATACGGCATCGGCTTCGGCTTTGTGATCGGGCTGCCATACTTCTTCTACGTGCAGGACTGCCAACATCACACCTTCGGGATCTCGCAGGGCGATCTTGCTGCTGCCGGGGGTGAGCGATTTGGCGAACTCTTCCTTCACGTCGAGCGTGATGGGCATGGGCCAGAGTACGCCGCTGGTCAACCGCATGTTGTGGCAGACCCCTTCATAATCTGCCCTGGTCATGAATCCCTGCAGAGGGGAAAAGCCGCCACTGAGCAATAACTCGAGATCGCAAAGCTGGCGCGCGGTCAAATCCCACGAGGGCCATTCCCGGGATTGCGCCTTCAATTCTGCGCTGCGTTCGCTTTCTGCAATAAGGTTAATGAGGTTTCCGCCGTGTGGGGCGATAAGATGGCTGGTCGAAGCGGTCAAATCCGTGAACCTCCCATTTTTTCTTGACTGTCTTATGAGTGATTTTGTTCCAATGTCACTGAAGCTCGATTGCAGATTTCAACATGGAAGCCAGGTTCTTCACAGGCTTCCAGCCATGGCAAGCAAACCAACTGAACCCGGGCTGCCGCCGGATGGCTGAGCGCAAAACGTAAATACTCCGCAATTCACATTCCATTAGTAGGGTATCACGAGGGGCTGTATCTCCATAGAAACGAATTGCTTATTTTGCCCCCTCCTCACCAGGGACAGGATGAGGACCGCAGTGTGCAAACCTTTGCGACAAAAACGACTTTGCGGTTTGCAGCCACGGCCGCGATCGCCCCTGGCGTGGATTGAAGTTATGACCGCAGCTTGGATGCAAATTCTCCGGCTACGTGTTGCAAGGTTCGGAAGCAGCGGTTTCCATCTTGACTGGCCCGAGCGGGTGGATTTGAGCAAACCTGATATCGCCGGCGCGTCCTTCCGCAATCCGGCCAGCAGCTTGCATTCTGCAACTATTCGACCGGAGGTCAAACTGGGCCAAGCAGGCGCCGAAGTGTAATTAGTTCCCGCCGCCTTTACATGATCGGGGAATTTTGACCTAAGACGTTGGTGGAGAAAAGTACTGGAAAAAAACTAGAGTAACGGCCGTGCGCCAAGTTAGTACTGAGATGCGAAGGCTCCGCTCTTTCGAGTATCAGAGTATCGTTGTGGAAGCGCTTTCCGCCGCCAGCCAGGGGGTGTTCCCGGTCTCGGAACATCCCCGAGTTTCTCCTGTATTTCTAAATACTTACCTAACCCCGGCCGGAGGAAGACCTGGGCTCGATGCGTTCTCGAAAAGCGGCGCCGCGCTTTGCCGCCAGCCTCACGCGGAAGGCGATCACCATGCCGCCTTCGTCTTCCCACTTCAGGAATGGCGGGACGACTTTTTCACCTCTGAAGCTTGCCGCTTGGCACCGTGAGTGCTATGAATTTCAATAGATTCCAAGACTTCATTTTTCCTTCTTCACCGGACGGAGAAAACCGTCGGGGAACTCCTTTCAGAAGTTTTCCATCGGTGTTTGAAGTCTTGGCCAACCAAACTCCGGGGGGATGGCGTGAAGGAGAAGCCGGTTCGGCTGGGTCCGCGGGAAGAACAAATTGCGGAGCTGCTGCTGCAAGGTTGTGACAACGCAGAGATAGCCAGCGAACTGAAGATGGCGCGACGCACCGTCAAGGCGCATTTCAACCGGTTGTTCCTGCGATTTGGGATCACCAACGGAATTAAGCGGGTAAAACTAGCCACACTTCTTTATCGGAGGCAGTTATGTTCAGAGAACAACGCTACGGAAATCGCGTCCCTAGCGAGCGTGAGCGGCGAATCATCGCCCTCGTTGCTCAAGGACTCAAGAACAGCGAAGTCGCCCAGGCCGTCGGAACCACCGAACACGTCGTCAAGAACTACCTCCGCGATATCTACGATAAACTGGGGCTCTGGAACCGGGTCGAGTTAGCCTTGTGGTATGAAGCTCGCCGGCACGAAGGATTGGTAGGCGCGTAGGCTAATCGACAAAGCTGATCAATCGCAGGGCCGGTTGGCCGCGGGCTCGAACTGGTCCATCTGGGCATCGCGCTGGGTGGTGAATTTTCCGCCCACAGTTTTCCCATACAAATCGGAATCCGGGCAGTAGTAAAGCGCCGTGTGCAGATCGACCCACACTCGGACGTTTGGGTTTCCAAGATAGACCGGAGCGGGTGGAGCTTCCGCCAGCCCGAGGCTCACCAGCATTCTCTCGAACAGACTTAGCGATGGTTGCGCAGGAGCTTTGACTTGCGTGGGGTAGGAGACTGACCGCGTGCCCCAGCCGGAAAGAGCCAGGAAGAGCAAAATAATCGAGAGCCCCACCCACAGGTCCGCGCGATGCTTGCTGAGCCACACTCGCGCCGGAGAATTCGCCTGCTCCAGCGAATTCAGCCACTCGCGGGCTTTCGCCGCGGAGCCCCATGGCGATGGTTTTGGCTTTTCTTTTCCCGGTACGATTTGAAGCTCGGGCTTTTCCTCTGCCGCAACTTCCCCATGCGATTGCGTCTCGACCACGGTGGAATCAGAGTGTGCTTCCTCGAGAGCGAACGGGGCTTCCGGCTCGCTCAGCTCTGGCGTGGACGAGGGCACATCGATAATGTGCGGCTGCCAATGCTCGCCGGCGGGTTTCTCGGCGACGATTTCGGGATGTAATGGTGGCGCCAGAACATTTTCCTGCTTCGCCACCACGGGCTGCGCGACCTCTTCCGTGATTGGGGGCTCCGCCTCGAGGATGTTCAGTTTTTTTGCCTCTGGGCGTGTTGTTTCCCGAGGCACCTCCGGCTCGTCGAAGGGCAAGCTCGGGTCGGTTGCGTGTGGCGACATCTCTTTCGCCAGCTCGAGAATCGCCGCTTCCAGATCTTCAGGAAGAATGGCGCCGGGTGGATGTTCGGGGACAGGTTGTGAGACGGGAGCCGGTGCATCGGATGCGGGCTCTTCTGCTGCCGGTTGTTGCAGCGATTGCCAGAGGGCATCCCAGTTAGCCGGCAAGTCTCCGGAGGCTGCAACGTTCATGGCACGGGGCGTGCCGCACCTGCCGCAAAACAATTCGCCATCGCCAAAATGGTAGCCGCATTGACCGCACGTCGCGGTTCCCGCGGATGGTGCCTGACTGACTGTTTGTGAGGGAATTAATTCCGGTGCTGGAGGGTTTGCCGCTTCCACCGGCGAGGATGCGGGCAGCGCTTCCGCTGCGGCGTCCTTGATCGCTTTGGGCATTTGCATCGCCAGGCGCTCGAGTTGAGGCCTGAGTTGTTCCAGAGCGTCCAGCATGGTGGCTCGCTCTGTGGCCAGGGCCTGCTTCCACTCGGCTTCCGCAGAACGGCCGATGACTTCACCCAGTAGCCCGGCCATCACCTGGCAGCTGCGAATCTCGGATTCCTGAATCGGTGCTTTCTCCGGGAAGGTTAGCTGCAGGACGCCGGCGATCTTGGCATCATGGTAAACGGGAAAGAAAGTGGGAGCCTTGGCGTCCTGCTTCCGCAGCAGTTCTGCAGATAGCTGGGCGTTCACCTGGATGCAACGAGCGGGATCGCCTTCCTGCAGGAATTGCGCCAGTGCGGGATCCATGGGCGCGCTGGAGCCGGCGAGGCCTTCAGCCTTCCCCGTGGCGGCACAATATTCCAGCTGATGTTCACGGATCAAGGCGATGACAATGGATGTGGCGTGAGTGATCTTCTGCAGACGCTCCGCGACCAGACCGGCAGCGGAGTGAAGATCGTAGAGTTGGGAGCGCAACAGTTGCTGGGTTTCGGCGATCTCCGCCAGGGTTGCGCTGGCATCCGGCCCGATGCGCACCGCGCGTTGCGCGTGGTTCTGCTCCTGCAGGACGTAGGCCGCCTCAAGAATCTGCTGGAACGTACCTTCGTCCAGCACCGGCATGACCTGTGCATTGGCTGTCTGCGGGCCCACTTCCGTGGTCTTCCCCCCGGCTCCCCGTTTCAAGCACTAACTCCCATCCTGCGATGCAATTGGCCATCCAATCGCGGAGAACAAGCCTGCAAGCTCCCGATTCTAGCAGCGTTGGTCAAGCGAAACCACGTGTCATCGGTACCCTGCAAACGCTTGCAAAGAGTGGAATTTACGATCTCGGCTCCGGTTCCCTGCTTGGTTCTGGTGCTCGCGGTAATAGTTACCGCAGCCGCTGCAGATCGATGCTGTGCAAGAATTTGCGGTTGTCCGGGCGAGGATTTCCGCAGAGCGTGATCTCATGAAGCCGGCAGATTCATCCTGGCGAGCAGATCACGGTAAGCGGCGTCATCGTGCAAGCTGTCGAATTCCGGATAGATTTCGAGGAAAAGCACTAAACCGTCGTGCTGCTCATACGCGGCGCTGAGATAGCGTAACGCTTGATCATTATTGCCGAGCAGAGCGAAGGTCTCGGCGAGATCAGTCGGTGGAAGCGAATGTTGCCCGTAGAGCTTTTTCTGCACCTGCAGCATGGCTTCGAACATGCCTCGCGATCCGCCAGCTGCGAAGCCGCGTTCGGCTGCGTTCGCGATGGCCGAGCCGGAAGGGTCGTGCACCAGCTTGGCGTCCTGCCTTAGCTCTGCGATGAAACCGGGATAATCCCCACTTCGCAAATAGATATTTTTCAAATACAGATGAGGAGAGCGAAATGTCGGGTCGCGCTTTTCCATCTGCAGGAGCAGGCGGCGGGCTTCTTCGGTGCGGCCGGCGACCATGAGGATGTTTCCCTTATCCGCCAGAATCGAGCTGGAAGCCGGGTCGAGAGTTTGCGCGCGGTCAATCTCCTCCTCAGCCTCGGGCAGACGGTGCAAGGCGAGCAGCCCGTTGGCATACCAGTGATGTGCATCCGCATTGTTGGGGTTGAGATCGATGGCGCGACGGAATTCCCGTTCGCCGGCGGCGAGGTCCCACATTCCAAAAAAAGACACGAAGCCCAGCGACGCGTGCGCGTCGGAAGACTGATCGTCAAGCTGTACTGCCTTTGTCGCCGCCGCCAGCGCACGGGAGTACGCCTCGCCAGAGGGCATCAAGGTGTATTCGCGCAGAAGGTTGTAGCAGTCTGCCAGCCCTACATAAGCCTCCGCGTAGTTGGAATCATGGACCACCGCCTGGGTGAAGTAGTCGAGGGCGCGGTTCAAGTCATCCGGGGTTCGCTTGCTCCAGTAGTACCTGCCCTCGAGATAGAACTGTTCGGCCTGGGGATCGTGAAAGGGAGTTGAGGCCAGTACGACGGCGCTGGGTGAAGTTTGCCGGGAGGAGGCGAGGGCGTGGCTGGCGGCTCGCGCGTCACGGTTTGGGCTGGCGCGAAAAAGCAGGGCCACGGCCACGGCGGACATTCCCAAGATCGAGGCTACAACGAGCCTGCTGATTCTGTGGCTGCGGATGGGCGAAGAAGCCCTTGCTTCAGCCGGTGGTTGGACCACCGCAGGTCCCCGCGCGATGACGGCGATGCCCCCGGCCTGGGGCGTCGTCTGGTTGACGGAATTGCCCTTTGCCAAAACCAGGCCGGCATGTCTTGACGCAGCCAGCCAGGCGGAGAGCTCGGCGGTGAAGGCGTAGACACGACCTTTGGCCCCCGGATAACGGTGAATGGGAAGGCCAAGCTCCTTCTCCCAGCGATTCACGGTGCGTTCATCGCGGTCGAAGAAAGCGGCTATCTCTTTCCACGAGTCCAGGCGCGTGCGTGCAGTAGAGGGGTTACTTGCAGACATTGTCGGGAAATGTCCGATTGTGTCGGATAACAACGATTGCCAAGGGGGAAGGCGGCGACTAAGTATAGGCGAGCCGGGCGAGATTCGCCACCCCCCTTTTCTGGCTGGTTCCCTCGCAATGCCTGCTATCCGGGGAACCTGGAAGAACGCTCACCAGCGCCCTTTTAAGGGAGATGTGTGATGAGTCTCAACCTTTTCAGCATCGCGAACTGGCCAGGCGGGAATCGCAGGGCCGCAGTTCCCGAGGCCAAGAAGGAAATTCCGGCCAAGGCAGGGGAGGTTGGGAGGTCCCGCGTCCGCGGGCAAGGGGAACGACGCGGACGCGGGGTCCCAGCACTCCCTTCGCTCTGAAAGAGGTTGCGATGAAATACCGTGGAATCGTAATTACGATGATGGCCGTGGCCCTGATCGCCACTGGCACGCCCCGGGCCGCCGCGCAGGAATCGATCGTACTCAGCTTCGACGGCTATGACGGCTATTATCCCTACGCCGGCCTGACGCCGGACGGCAAAGGCAACTTTTTCAGCGTAGCCAGCGCAGGCGGAACGTTTAACCAGGGGGCGCTGTACAAGCTCTCGCCCAGCGCAGGCGGCTGGACGGAAACCACGCTGTACAGTTTCGGCTTTAACAATAACGATCCCAGCGTGCCCGTTGCCAATGTGGTGTTTGATTCCGCGGGGCATCTCTACGGGACGAGCCAGGGTGGTGGAAGCCATTTTCAGGGTACGGTTTTCGAGTTTACGCCAGGCGCGGGCGGGGTCTGGACGGAAAAGGTGCTGTACAACTTTGGTGCTACCACCACGGACGGCACCCAACCCCGATACGGCGCTCTCGTGCTCGATTCCAAGGGAAATCTCTACGGCACAACTTCCAGCGGAGGGACAAATTCCGCCGGCACCGTCTTTGAACTATCCCCGGGGGCAGGCGGGACTTGGACTGAGAAGATTCTTTACAACTTCGGCGCCAACACTACCGACGGCACCGCTCCTTACGGTGGCGTGATCTTCGATGCGGCGGGAAATCTTTACGGCACCACCTACAGTGGGGGGGCCAACCCGCCGTACGGAACGGTCTTCGAGCTATCGCCCGGCGCCGGAGGGACTTGGACCGAGAAGGTGCTGCACAGCTTTGACATCAACCATACCGACGGAGCGCATCCCAACACTGGCGTGATCATCGACTCGCTGGGGAACCTGTACGGAACCACCCTCCAGGGCGGATCGTTTGGAGGTGGGCTGGGAACCGTCTACGAGCTTTCGCCCATCGGCGGCAACTGGGTTGAAACTGTGATTTACAGCTTTACCGGCATTAATCCCGACGGAGGTTTCCCGGATGGCGGGCTGATCTTTGACGGCGCGGGAAATCTGTACGGGACGCTGGGCGGCGCCACCAGCAACTCGGGAGTGGTATTCGCGTTCATGCGCTCTTCCGGCGGATGGGCCTACAAACCGCTATACGATTTCACCGCCTCTCAGTCGGATGGGCACTATCCTTTTGGAAGCCTGGCCTTCGACGCCGCCGGGAATCTCTACGGCACCACAACCTCAGGCGGCCCGGCAAACTTCGGATTGGGAGGAACGATTTTCGAGATCGCCAACGTGGTCACCGCAAGTCCGAAGTTTTCGCCTCACGGAGGTGCCTATAGTGCGACGCAGACGGTAAAGATCACCGACTCGACGCCCAATGCAACTATCTACTACACGATTAACGGGGGCCTTTCACCCAAGCAATACAAAGCCTCCATCACGGTCTCGAGTTCAGAAACGATCACGGCCTACGCGATCTCCAGCACGCTTTCACAGTCGGAGCCGGCCGTCGCCAACTACCAGATCGGGAGCGTCGCCGCGACGCCCTGGTTCTCTCCGCCTGCGGGTACCTACACCGCGGCCCAATCCGTAACCATCAACGACGCGGCGCCGGGCCACACGATTCACTACACCACCGATGGAACCACGCCGACGACGACCTCGCCTAAGTACTCAGGTCCAATTTCGGTGAAGTCGACTGAAACCATTAATGCCCTGGCAGTCGCGTCGGGATATAGCGACAGTGCTGTCGCTTCGGCCAAGTACACCATCATGCCGCTGACTCCTCCGACCGAAAAAGTGCTGTATAACTTCGGAGCGACTACCACGGACGGCGGTGTTCCGCTTGCGAGCCTCGCGCTCGACGGCAAGGGCAATCTCTATGGCACCGCAAAGTATGGCGGCCCCAACGAAATCACATACTCCGGAAACGCCACGACTGCAGGCACGGCTTTCGAGTTGTCGCCGGCAACCGGTGGAGGCTGGAGCGAGAAAGTGATCTACAACTTCGGCGCTTCGAGCAGCGACGGGGCTCTGCCCATCGCCAACCTGATCCTCGACTCAAAAGGCAATCTGTATGGCACAACCTTAGCCGGCGGGGCTTACGGCCTAGGGACGGCTTTCGAGCTGTCTCCCGGAACCGGAGGCACCTGGACGGAGAAAATCTTGTACAGCTTCGGCGCCAGCCTGAGCGATGGTAAGAGCCCGGAGGGCGGACTGGTCTTCGACGGTAAAGGCAATCTCTACGGCACCACTAATATTGGCGGCTTGTCCGACACAACTTTTGGTGGCGGTTACGGAACCGTCTTCGAGTTGTCGCCGGGCACCGGCGGCACCTGGACCGAGCAGGTGATCTACAACTTCAGCTACCTTAGTCAAACTGACGGCTACTTCCCTGCCGCCGGGCTGGTGTTCGATGCCGACGGGAATCTCTACGGCACCACTGCCGATGGCGGGACAGCTCAGGATATGCAAGGAGGCGGAACCATCTTCGAGTTGTCGCCCGCGGGAGCCAGCGGATGGAACGAAAAAGTGCTCTACAACTTCGGAGGCGGCGGGCCGCAGGGTTACGAGATCGATGGCGGCGTGGTTCTGGACGCTGCCGGCAATCTCTACGGCACCGCTCATTACGGCGGAAACGGTTTTGGCCAGGATGGAACGCTGTTTGAGCTGTCTCCCGGAACCGGTGGCACGTGGACCTTCCAGGTGTTACACAGTTTCGGCGCTTATGAAACCGATGGCATCAGTCCGCTCGCCGGCTTGATATTCGACGCCACCGGCGATCTCTATGGCACCACCTACTCTGGCGGCGCCAATGGTTATGGGACGGTCTTCGAGTTGTCGCCGCAAAACGGCGGCGGCTGGATCGAAGGCGTGGTGCATAGCTTCAACCTCAGCAGCACCGACGGGGCAAATCCCTCCGCGGGCCTGATCCTGGATGGCTCCGGCAACCTGTATGGCACGACGGCATACGGCGGAACTCATGGCGGCGGCAACACCGGCACCATCGGGGGCACAGTTTTCGAGATCGCTATCTCGACAACCCAGACCGGCACGAAAACCGCTCTGACTTCGTCGCTGAATCCGTCGACCTTCGGCCAATCCGTGACCTTTAAGGCGACGGTCACGCCTTCGTCCGGCGGAGGCACGCCTACGGGAACGGTGACATTTAAGAGTGGGACCAAAACGCTCGGAACTAAGACTCTCAGCGGCGGCGTGGCGAAGTTCTCGTCGAAGACCTTGGCGGCCGGCACGCACTCCATCACTGCTGTGTACAGCGGGGATACATCTTTCACCAGCAGCACCTCAAACGCGGTGAGCCAAGTGGTGAACCAGGCCAGCACTACGACTGGTCTGGTTTCGTCAGTAAATCCGTCGACCTTGGGAGAATCTGTGACCTTCACGGCGACGGTCGCGCCGCAGTTCAGCGGCACGCCGGCGGGAACGGTGACATTTAAGAGCGGGACGAAAACGCTGGGCAGCATGCCCCTCAGCGGAGGCGTGGCGGCTTTGGCTACTTCCTCGCTGGCTTCGGGAACGCACACCATCACTGCCACCTACGGCGGCGGCTCGAACTTTACTACCAGCACGGGGACGCTGAAGCAGACGGTCAAATAGAGAGAATCTACGCTGGTGTGATCTCGCGTTCGGCGAGGGCTGCGCCGTGGCTCAGGTAGTAGTGAACTGCCGGGGTGATCACCAGGGACAGCACCATCGAGATCAGAATCCCGCCAATAACAGCGATGGCCAGCGGTTGGAGCATCTGCGATCCTGCTCCCAGGGCGAAGGCCAGCGGCAACATGCCGGCGATCGTAGCCAATGCAGTCATCACAATGGGGCGCAGACGGCGACGGCTGGCTTGCAGCATGGCATCCTGGGCAGAGAATCCCAGCGAGCGAAATTTCTGATCGGCGTCGAGCAGCAAAATTCCGTTCTTGGCCACGATGCCGATGACCATGATCATTCCCATGAAGGATGACACGTTGAATGTAGTGCCGGTGATCAGCAAAGCGATAAATACGCCGGAGGTCGAGAGCAACGCCGAAGCCAGGATCGCCACCGGAGCGGCGAAGGTGCGAAATTCAAAGAGCAGGGTGATGAAGACCAGGAGAATGGCCAGGATCAGGACCAGGATCAGGTCGTGGAATGATTTTTGCTGTTGCTGGTAAGTGCCGCCGTAGACCACGCGAATGCCGGAGGGCAGGTGCAACCCGTCGACGGCCTTCTGGACAGCCGACATAGCGGTGCCTAAATCCGTGCCCTCGAGGCGTGCGGACACCACGACATCCCGCTGCAGGTTCTCGCGGCGAATTTCGGTTTGACCGGGAAGTTCGGTGATGGCAGCGAGCGCTCCCAGAGTTGCGGTCCGCCCGGTGCTGCTGGTCAAGAGCGTGTCCCGCATAGCTGCCAGAGATACGCGATTGGTGGCCGGAAAGCGAACCCGCACGGTATAAGCACGGTCGTTACTTATGACCGGAGTCACGGCCGGTTCACCTTCCAGGATCGCGGAAAAGTCGGTGGCGATCTCCTCGGGCGTAAAGCCGGCGCGCGCGGCAATGCCCGGATCGATCTGAAAGGTGGTGGCCGGGCCGCTTATGGTGTTCTCGATGCCGTTCAACACGTCCACCACGCCGGGAATTTTATGAATGGCGTCGGCGACGGTTGGAGCCCACTGCTCCAGCAGAGCGCCGTCCTGGGCGAACAACTTGATCTCGACCGGCTCCGGTTCGCCAGTCAGGTCGTTGATCATGTCCTGCAAAACCTGTGTGAATTCCACATCCAGAGCCGGTTCCTGTTGCTGGATCTTTTCCCGCACCTCAGAGATGATCTCGTCGATGCCACGGCTGCGTTTCGCCTTGAGCTTCACCGAAATGTCACCAGTGTTAGCCTCGGTGACCGCCGCCAGGCCCAATTGAAGACCGGTGCGTCGTGATGTGCTTTCGACTTCCGGCACCTCACGAAGCATCTGCTCTACGTGAGAGATCACGCGATTGGTCTCGGCCAAAGAACTTCCCGCGGGCATGATGTAATCGAGAACGAAGCCGCCTTCATCCATTTCCGGGAGCAAGTCTGAGCCGGAAAACTGGTAGCAGATCACGGAGACGATGATCAGCAACACGGCGCCGCCGGCGAGCCACAAAGGTTTCTCCAGAGCGCGCCGCAGCCAGCGCTCGTGGAAATTCACAATCTTCTGG
>Ga0335078_10001473_pt1 | contig 35517 bp, 37 predicted proteins | sample Lox_Sample_32_FD_206711 | JGI IMG/M metagenome (GOLD analysis project Ga0335078, IMG submission 206711) | Soil microbial communities from Loxahatchee National Wildlife Refuge, Florida, United States - Lox_Sample_3.2 | ecosystem: Environmental > Terrestrial > Soil > Wetlands | place: USA...
CGGCCACCTACGACGACTCCCCGTCGCACTACCCCCAGCGCCCCCAGGAGCAGGCAGCCTGGGCGGCGACGCTGCGCCGGCTGCTGCCCGCCCCGCCCGCTACTGTCCTGGACATGGGCGCCGGCACAGGGTTCCTGTCGCTGCTGCTCGCCGCGCAGGGATACCAGGTCACCGCCGCCGACTTCGCCCCCGCCATGCTCGCCCGCCTCACCGCCAAGGTCGCCAGCCGCGGGCTGGGCATCAGCACCGTGGAGGCCGACGCAGCGCACCCGCCGGAGGGGCCCTTCGACGCGGTCGTGGAACGGCACCTGGTCTGGACGCTGCCCGACCCGGCCGCCGCGCTGGCCGCCTGGCACGCCGCCGCCCCCGGCGGGCGCCTGGTCCTCATCGAGGGCAGCTGGACCGGGCGCGGCGCCTCCGCCGCCGGCCGGCTCCGCCTCCAGGCCCGCGCGCTCGCCGACCTGGTCCGCAAGCCCGCACCCGACCACCACGCCCCCTACACCGAGCAGATGAACGCCGCCCTGCCCTACCCGGGCGGGCTCACCCCCGACGAGGCGGTCGCCCTAGTCGAGGCCAGCCCGTGGGGCCGGGCGCGCATCGAACGGCTCCGCGACGTGGAGTGGGCCGTCACCGAGGGCCTCAGCCCGCTCGACAGCCTGCTCGGCACCCACCCCCGCTGGGCCGTCACCGCCGGCCGCTAGCCAGCCGGCGCCCCGGTCACCCCCGGCGGGCCGCGCTGCGGCGGACGCGGCCCGGGAGCCCTGCGGCGCCCAGGACCGCCGTCCGCTCCTCCTCGGGCAGCAGGTCCACATAGACAACCCCGCGCAGGTGGTCCGTCTCGTGCTGGAAGCAGCGCGCCAGCAGGCCCGTCCCGGTGACGGTGACCGGGCTGCCGTGCACGTCCGTCCCGGTCACCGTGGCGACACCCGCCCTCGTCACCTCCGCCTGCTGGCCGGGCACCGACAGGCAGCCCTCGGGGCCGGTCACCGGGCGGGCGAACGCCGAGCGCGCGAGCACCGGGTTGACGACGTGCCCCGCCTGGTTCTCGCCCGAGTCATCCGGGCAGTCGTAGACGAACACGCGCAGCCCGGCGCCGACCTGGTTCGCCGCCAGCCCGACGCCCCGGGCCGCGTACATGCTGGCGAACATGTCCTCGACCAGGGCCGCCAGCCCAGCGTCGAAGGACTCCACCCGGGCGCACGGGCGGTGCAGCACCGCCTCGCCGTACCGGGTGACCGGCCGCGCGGTCCCGGCTGACATGTCCATGCGCTTCCTCGGGGTAATCCGGCAGCCTCCGCCGGCCAGCAGGTAATGCGCCATCATAGCAACTGCAAAGCCATCGCACTGATGCTGCTCGCGGCCGTGCCGCCGCCGCAGCCCGCCCAGGCGGGGGACGCGCCGCGGGGCCGGGCCGCCGCCCGTCTTGCCCGCCCCGCGGCCGCGCCGCGATCATGGCAGGGTGCACAAGACCTCCGGGCTGCGCGACCCCGCCGCCGCCTTCCCGCTCCCCTCCGGGCGCGATGACGCCGCCGACCGCCGGGAGGCCAACCGGGCCGTCGCCGTCAGCGCCGCCGGGCTGGCCGTCACCGGCCTCGCCGAGCTGGCCCTGGCCCTGCTCACCGGGTCAGTCGGGCTGCTCGGCGACGCGATCCACAACCTGTCCGACGTCTCCACCAGCGCGGTGGTGTTCCTCGGCTTCCGGCTCTCACGCCGGCCCCCGACCGAGTCCTACCCCTACGGGCTCGAACGGGCCGAAGACCTGGCGGGCATCGGGATCGCCGTCGTCATCTGGGCCAGCGCCGCCTTCGCCGGGATCGAGAGCATCCGCAAGCTGGCCGGCCACGGCAGCACCACCCACCTCGCCGCCGGCATCGCCGGGGCCGCCCTCGGCATCATCGGCAACCAGCTCGTGGCCCGCTACAAGCTCCGCACCGGCCGCCGGATCGGCTCCGGCACCCTCATCGCCGACGCAAAGCACTCCTGGCTCGACGCGCTGTCCAGCGCCGGCGCCCTCGCCGGCCTCATCGCGGTCGCCGCCGGACAGCCCTGGGGCGACCCCGTCGCCGGGATCGCCGTCACCGCCTTCATCTGCCACGTCGGCTGGGAAGTCACCGCCGACGTCACCCGCCGCCTCGCCGACGGCGTCAACCCGGAAACCATCACCGCCGCCGAGGAAGCCGCCGGGTCAGTCCCCGGAGTCCGCCACGCCCATGCCAGGGCACGCTGGACCGGCCGCACCCTCCGGATCGAGATCGAGGGCTGGGTCGACGCCGACCTCCCCGCCCGCGACGCCGACGCCATCGGCCGCCAGGTCGCCGACGCCATCGCCCGCCAGCTCCCCGAAACCGGAAGCCTCACCTGGGCAGCCCGCGCCGTCTCTGGCTGACCTCGCTTACGCAGCCAGAACTCCAGGCAAAATACAGCTGCCTATGCCGCCTGTTGTGGCTGTAGCCGACCAGGCGGACCGGAGATGCGTGAACGGCTGCCGCCGTCCCCCGGGGTAGTAACTTGCCTGTGCCGGGACGGCTGTGCAGCTCAAAGGTTCCCGGTGCCGGGAACCTTGCTTTCCCGGCGCGGGGAGTGAAGAACCGGCGATGAGGGGCCAGGCTGAGAGCGCGACTGCGGTGGCCGTGACCGCTCGCGCAGTTGACCGTCCGCACGCAGGGAGCCGATAGCAGTGCAAGACCCAGGCCGCGTAGTGACCCCGGTCAAGGACCGGGCTGCCGGAGAACCCGTGAACCGCTCAGGCCCCGCCTCGCGGGGGCTCGTGAAGGCTGGCTAGGTGCCTGCCGTGTCCCGGCAGGCGGCGGTGCTCCCGTCGGGGGCCGTGCCCGGTTATGACCAGGCAGTGCTGGTGACGGGTCCTGCCAGCGTCCGGCACGCGCCGGATGAGGCCGTCTCAGCCGCGACCGCCCTGGCGGTGGCCGTGCCCGCTGACCGCCAGCCGCGGAACACCATCGTGCTCGACCTCAGTCATCTCCCGGACCTGCCCCCGGGCGGTCGCGGCCAGGCGCCGCTGTTCGTCTTGTCGCCCGCAGGGGACGGCTGGCAGCCTTACACGCTGGTGTCGTTCACCGGGACCGATGCGCTGTTCATCGCGCTGGACGGCCCGCCCGCTGAGGGCGACCCCGGGGACCCCCGGGTCGTCAGCGCGTGGGTCGCGGACCTGTCGGCCCGGCACCGGGCGCACGCCGCCCGGCTCAACAACCACCAGCGCTGGTTCGTCAACGCGCGTCCGGGCCTGGAGATCGAGCAGAAGTTCACCCTCGCCGGGCGGCCGGACATCTGGCTCCTGGCCGCCCGCACGCGGGACCTGGTCGCGGCCGGGGCCATCGACGGCTGGATTCCCGAGCACGGCAGCGGCGGCGGGTTCGAGCAGTGGGACTTCCCCAGCCACATCTACGAGATCGCCGCCCCGGAGCCGGAGCGCGGCTACATCGCGTTCATCCCGGCCGTCGACGGGAGCTGGGGCATCCGGCGCAAGTGGTTCACCGCCGACGCGGTGATCCGCCGGGAACAACTCACGGGCGGGCTCGATCTCGGGCCGGACCCGGACCTGCGCGCCGTCATCAGGGACCGTTACGGCCTGGCTCCCTCGTGGGGCGGCTGCTACCGGCGCGTCCGCTACAACGTGCTGCTGGAGTCGCTGCGCAGCGGGCACGTCTTCTCGATCATGTTCGACCGGTGCGCCGACGCCGCCGGGCTGGCTCCGGACCTGCACCAGGCAGAAGTCGAGTACATCCGCAGCCGCGTGATCAGCGGCCGGCCCAGTGACGACCTCATGGACGAGTTCGGCCAGCTATGCGACTGGACACGCCAGCTCCTGGACGGGTACGGCGTGAATGCCGAGCAGGACAACCTCTCGAAGCTGACCTGGCTCCGCCAGGCGGCGCAGGACCGCCCGCCGCAGCAGCCTTTACCCGCCCGGGGACAGGCGGCGCAAACCCGGCATCCCCGAACCCCTCCGTGCTGCGGCGGCACTTGCCGGTAGCGTGTCCAGGTGACTTCCACAGGGCTTGACCAGCGCACGCTCGACGCCTTGCTTGCCGATGCCCGTGCGGCGATGACCGCCTACGATGACGCGCTGGCCTGGCTGGAGATCGCGGTGAAGGGGCCGATGGAGCCGGTCGCGGCCGAGGTGTGGGCGTTCGATGAGTCGTTCACGCGCGTGCTGCTGGTGCGGCACCGCTGGCGGGGCTGGGTTCCGCCGGGCGGCAGGGTCGAGGCCGGGGAGACTCCCCGGGAAGCGGCCCGGCGGGAGTTCGGTGAGGAGACCGGGCTCGACGGCCACCTGCTGGAGACTCCCGCCGCCGTGACCGTGCGGACCTACCGGGAAGACTGGACGCCCACGCTCGGCCTGTCGTACGCGGCCGTCCTGGACGGCTCACTCTCCCCGGCCGGGGAGAGCCGCCAGCCCGCCGTCTGGACCCCGCTGTCATCCGACTGGGAAGGGGCATTCCCCGCCGACAGACCGCGGATCAGGGCCTTCGCCGCGCACCTGAAGGCAACACGGGGGCCAGCGACCGCCTGAACGGGGCTGGTCATGCTTCGGCGGTGACGACGAGCCAGGCGGTGGAGACCGGCCGGGAGGCGTCGGCTCGGGCGCAGGCCCGCTCCAGGATCTCCATGCGCTGCTCGTAGGTGAACGGGCCGGGCGGGCGGGCGAAGGCGGGAATCGAGAGCCACGCGCGTTTCTCCTCCAGCGTGCCCGTGTGCGTGACGGTCTCCGTGGCCAGGACCGTGAAGCCGGCAGCACGGAGCTGTTCCCGGACCAGGCCGGCGGTAAGCGGCGCTGGCGGCCGGGGACCTGGGGAGGGCTTGTAGCCGTACTGTTCGGCGGCCACGGCGGTGATCAGCTCGTTCAGGGACGGGCCTGGGCGCGGCTTCGCGCCTGCGGGAAGGCCGGCGAAGGACCCGCCGATGTTGAAGACGAGCCGGCCGCCGGGGCGGAGCGCCTGCTTGACGGCGGCGAAGACGGCGCGGGTGTCGGTCTTCCAGATCGCCGAGTTGCAGACCACGGCGTCGGCGGGCTCGCTGATGTGCCGGGCCGCGTCTTCGGCTCGCGCGGTGATCCACCTGACCCGGGGGTCGGGGAGGGCGCGCCGGCCGGCTGCCTGCATGGCTGCGGCGGCGTCGATCGTGATGATCCTGGCGCCGGACGGAAGGATCTCCAGCAGGACGGCTGCGGTGGCGCCGGTTCCGCCGCACAGGTCGACCACGAGGCGTGCCCCCGGAAGGCAGGCTCGTTCGGCCAGGTCGCGGCTGGTGTCGGCGTAGAACGGGTAGTCGCGGGTGAAGCGGGCGTAGAGCTCGGCGTTGAGGTTGTCGTCCCAGCCGGCGACGGCGTCCGGGGGCTGCATGGGGTCCTTTCCGCAGGCAGGCGTGCTGGCCTGGCCGCTGGCGTGACGGGGGTTCAGAACAGTGACCCCTGGAGGGGCATCGCGGGCGAGGTGTAGCTGCCGATCAGGACGCGGCGTCCTTTGAGGGCGTTGAGGTCCAGGACGTAGCGGACATCGTCGCCGGGGGTAAGCCGGACGAGGGCATGGCTGCCCGAGCAGGACTCGACCTGGAAGCCGTGCTCGCCTTCGCGCAGGTCGTGCGGGTAGGCCAGCCGTTCTCCCTGGCGGGGGGCGCGCAGTTCGGCCCCGCAGGCGGGCGGCGTCCACTCTTCGGGTTCGGGGCTGAGGCCGAGGGCGGTCAGGGCAGTGAGCGCGCGGCCGACGGCGGCCTCGTGCGCGGCGCGGGAGTGGCGGGGATCAGGGTCGGTGAGGGCGGCGAGTTTCGCCGCCCCGCGGACGGACTGGGCCAGGCCAGCCTCACGGCTGAGCGTGTCTTCGAGGACGCGGACCGCTCGCCCGTCACTCGCCTGCAGCAGGTAGGTGGCATGCACAGGCCCCTGCTCATCCAGCCGCGAGACGCGCCGCGGGGCCGCCGCGGTTCCCACCTTGCTGGCGGCGTTGGCGAACGTGGCCACGTAGAGCAGGTGGGGCTGGTCGAGGTAGGCCGTCAGCGCGGCGGACACGTGGCCGCCCTCGTGCGCGTGGTGGGCGAAGCGGAAGTCGTCACGTCCCAGGCACGCCGCGCACTGCCCGCCTGGCCCGGCCTGCGCCTGCTGCGGGCATGGCAGCGGCTCAACCTGGAAGGTGCCGGCGAAGCCGTACCTGCCGGTGCAGAACCGCCCGCCGCCCGCCTTCACCCCGATCCGCAGCCCCATGACGTCGACGGTGGCCAAGGTGGCGGTGGTGGTGTCGGCCAGCAGGAGCGACGGCGCTCCCGTTGCCCACGTGACGCCGTGCCACAGGTACGGACGGCCCGGTGCGAAGTTCACGCTGCGTAGTTCCTCTTTCTTGATGCCGGGCGGGCGCGGTCAGGCGATGCCCAGCCGCGTCTTGAGCATGGCGAGCGCCTGGTCGAGCACGGAGCCAGGCGAGAGCGCGGTCACGTCGATGGTTTCCCAGCCCTCTTGCCCGGCCTGCTCGCGCAGGCGGGTGCCGACGTCGTCCTGGTAGCTGACGAACGCCTGGCCGGTGCTGCCGGTCCGCCCGGCCTCCAGCGGAGTGAACCCGCCCTTGCGGCGCAGCGCCTCCTCCGGGGTGACCTGGAGGAACAGTACGAGGTCGGCGGGCGTGAGGTGAGCGAAGACCTGCCGGGCGAGACCTGCGGGGACGCCGGGGCTGGCCGCGTAGCGGGCGGTTATCTTGTGGTGGGCGTTGTCGAGGATGACGTGGGTTCCGGCCTGGAGCGCGGGCTGGATGACGAGGCGGTCCTGGAGGCTGTACCAGGCGGCCAGGGCGAACAGCCAGTAGTGGTCGCCGCAGGCCGCGCCGACGGCCTGGTCGCGGCGGTAGACGACGGCGTTGAGGCTGTCGAGGTAGGCCGACAGCGCGGCGTCTGCGGGGACTTCGGTGGTGTGCTTGCCGATGAGGACCGCGTCGTGGCCGGCGTCTTTCAGCGCGCCGTGCAGCGCGGCGGCCAGCGTTGACTTTCCGGCGCCGTCGATGCCGGCCACGGTGATGAGCTTTCCGGCGGGCTGGGCCGTCATGGGGATGTGCCTCCTGCGGGAGCGTAGCGGGGGATGGCCTCAAGCCGGAGCCTGATGATCTCGTGGATGCGGTCGAGCAGCCGGGCGCGGCATTCGATGACGTGGCTGAGCCGCTCGTTGGACAGGTCAGCCGGGTAGGCGGCTGCGAGGTTGTTGGAGACGACGTGGAGGAACCCGAACTCGATGCCGGAACAGGCCGCCGCGCGTCCCATGTGTCCGATCTCGGGATCCACGAACAGGCGGCCAGCCTGGCCGGCCAGCCACCGGGCGTCTTCCAGCAGGATGGACGGGGAGGTCACGTGGACGCCGTGGCGGATATCCGGATGGCTGTCGGCCAGGCCAGCGAAGGCGTTCCTCCAGCGGACCGGGGCGTCGTCCAGGATGCTGGTGTCGCCGGTGGCCAGGCAGGTGTTGGGGGCGATGGCGGGGTCGAGCGCGCCGACCTTGCCGATGTAGGCGACCCGGCGGGCGCTGAGCGCGGCCAGGCGGGACACGACCCGGCCGGCGACGTCGCCCCAGATGCTGTGCTGGTAGCCCAGGTACAGCACCCGCCGCCCGTGATGCTCGGCGCGCTGCCAGGCGTATCCGTGGCCCGCTACCCAGGCGCCTGGGTCGGTGAAGTGCCCCAGGCCCCAGCCCAGGACGACGAGGTCGTCGCCCGACGGGTCCACCTCCAGCCGTTCTACGGCCGCCGCGCAGGTGCGCTCACCGGGCAGCTCGTAGCCGACCTGGCCGTGGTACCGGCCAGCCAGGCTCAGGTAGGTCGCGATGATCAGCGCGTAATGGCGGACGTAATCCGGTCCCGGGAAGCACTTGATGACCAGGCAGTCGCCGTCCGCCTCGGCGGTGGGCCGCTGCCAGTTGAACAGCTTGTCGTTCTTCTCGTTCGCCGACGCAACGCAGTCCCGGTCGTAGGCGCCGATGACTCGGATACTTGCCCAGTCGCGCTCGCAGAGCAGGTGGTGGGCCTTGATCTCCAGGTAGCGGCGCAGGCTCGGGACGCTCATCGTGTGCCGGTGCACGTCGATCGGCGAGGCCCCCAGCGCGGTCTCCTCCGAAGGCGGGGCGGTCACCGTGCCGCCCTGATCTTGACGGGGCAGCCCGCAGCGTCACGGGCGGCCTGGATGTTGTCGCGGATCAGCGTGAACCGATCGGGGTCGATGTGAGTGACCGTCTCGACCCGGGGAGTCGGGGGCTTGTCGTACGGGCCGCGGGGCAGCATCCGCACCCCCATCATGCCGAGCAGGACCGGCGCGGCCCCGTCGACCGAGCTGATCCAGGCGTGCGCCCGCTGCGCTATGAACTCCAGGTGCCCGGTGCGGCCGAAGCCGAGCAGCCGGTAGACCATGCCCGGGACAACCCGCCCGGTCGCTTCCAGGTACGCGGTCGCGGCGACGCGGTTCTTCGCCAGCTCCTTGCTCGGCTCCCTGGAGCGTGAGGCCGGGAAGGCGATCGCGCCCGTGTAGCCGCATGAGGCGAAGTGGTCGTAGACGTGGTTCCACTCGCGGTCGTCGGCGGCGTGGACCACGGCGCACAGCCGGAAATCGCCGGCGATTTCCAGGATCTGCCTGGCCGCGAGGTCACTGGCGCGGATAGTGGCCGCCCCGTCGTGCATCACGTCCGGCAGGATGATCTCCTGCGCGTGCACGGCCCGCGCGGCGCGGACCAAGTCGGCGGCGGGCAGTGCCCCGCCGAGGTCGAAGACGCCGTTGTCCACGATGACGGCCGCGCCCAGCTCGGCCTCTTCGAGGAAGAACGCCCGGTACTCCGGGTCGGCCAGCACGCGCTGGGCGGCCACGTGGTGGACGGTGGCCGGGTCCTGGGCGGCGAAGTCCCGCAGGTACGCGGCCGGCGCGATGACCGACACGTTGATGCCGTGCGCTGCGTCACCGGCCACGTTCGGCTCCCCAGATCAGGACGTGCTCGCGAAGAGTGAGGTTCCAGCCGTGGGCGAGGGCGGCATCGGCGGCCAGGCGGAGCTGCCCGGTGACCGCGGCCGGGGTGGTGCCCTCGGGGGACAGCCAGATCTCGGTCAGGCCGAACTCGCGCTGGAGCCCGGCGATCTCTTCGATGTCGCCGGGGCCGCAGACGACGAATTTCCAGCGGGCCTGGCCGCTGGCCTGGAGTTCGCGGATCGCGGCGGGCTTGATCCGCTTCTTGCGGGGCACTGCGGAGGTTGCGAGCTTGAGGCCGGCGTTGAACGCGGCCCCGGCCGCGATGAGGTCTTCGCCGGGGCAGATGGTGGCGTTGGTCTCGATTTCCATCTGCCGCCCGGTCGCCCTGGCCTGGGCGGCCAGGTGCAGCAGGGTGTCCTTGCGCAGCATCGGCTCGCCGCCGGAGGCCACGATCAGGCCGGCCGGCGCGATCTCAGGGTCGGCGGCGGAGGGGTCGAGTTGCGTCAGCGCGTCCCAGATCTGCTGCGCCGTCAGGTGCTGCACCCCGGCGGTGAGGTCATGGCTGGCGCCGTTCCAGGTGTACTCGGTGTCGCAGCGCATCGGGCCTTCCGCTGGCGTGCCCGGCTCGCTGGGCAGCCTGGAGTACCCGCAGGTCAGGTTGCAGTCCATGAAGCGGACGAACAGGGCGCGGCGGCCGAGGCTCGGGCCCTCGCCCTGGAAGGAGTAGAACATCTCGGACACCGGCACGGGCCGCTGCCCGGTCGGTTCTAGGAGCGGCAAAGTCGCGGTGGCCATGGCGTTCCTCTCGGGGGAGGCGTTCACAGGACGGGCTCGGGCCGGTACTCGGCCCAGGTGGCGGGAGTCTCGCTGACGCGGACCGCCGCGACGGCGGCCGAAGGCAGGGCCAGGTTGGCGGCGCACCAGTCGAACAGGACCCGGGCGAGGTTCTCGCTCGTCGGCTCGGGGACGATGACGTCGTTCAGCATCCGGTGGTCGTACGCCTCGGCCAGGTGCCGCCTGAGCGGGTCCAGGTCGGCGAAGTCGGTGACGAACCCCGGCCCGGTCAGCTCCCCGGCGGTCACGATGACCTCGACGGTGTAGGAGTGGCCGTGCGGCCGGGCGCACTTGTGCCCTTCCGGCAGGCCGCCCAGGCGGTGCCCGGCCTCGAAGGAGAACCGCTTGCCGATCGCGTAGCTCATGCCGCCCTCCGTCGCGGGGCCTGCGCCAGGTGCAGGAACTCCGCCCGCGCGGACGGGTCGTCGCGCAGCAGCCCGCGTGTGGCGACCGTGACGGTGTCGCATCCCTGGGCCTTGATCCCGCGGCGCGTCATGCACAGGTGCTCGGCCTCAAGGACGACACCGACCCCCCGGCACTCCAGCCGGGTCTCCAGGAAGGAAGCGACCTGCTGGCCGAGTTCCTCCTGGACCTGCATGCGGGCGGCAAACGCCTCCACCGCCCGCGCCAGCTTCGACAGGCCCGCGATGCGCTCGCCGGGCAGCACGCCGACCTGGGCTACGCCGGAGAACGGCAGCAGGTGATGGGCGCAGACCGAGGTGAACGGGACGTTCCGTGCCAGTACCAGCTCGTGCTGGCTCTCTGTGTTGGGGAAGGTTGTGAACTCCCACGCCGGCGCGCTCAGCAGTTCCGCCAGGCCGGCGACCATGCGGGCGGGAGTGCGCAGCGCGGCCTCGCTGCCAGCGGGAACGCCGAACGCCGCCAGCAGCGCGGCGGCGGCCCTTTCGGCGGCCTCGAGATCGAAGGCAGCGGAACTTAGATTCTCGGGCCTCAGCGTCAGCAGGCCGTTTCCAGGCGGCCCGGCAGGCTCATTTTCGCCAGCCGGGCCGGCGGCCTCGGCCAGCAGCACGCCCGGGATCTCCAGGGGCTGGGCGCGTCCGTTCATGAGAACTCCTTTTCCTGCGGGGTCCGCAGTGCGAAGAACGTCCGGCTATGACTCTGTTGGTCTGTTTACAGACCTATGAGAACACGCCGGGCCTGGTGTGTAAACAGACCAACAGTGGATAGGGTTGAGTGTCGTGAGCGACACGACGGACGGCAGGTCATTGCAGTTGCGGATCGCCGACGCGATCCGCGCGGGGATCGCCTCGGGCCAGTACCCGCCCGGCTCCAAGCTGCCCGGCCTGCCGGCGCTCGCGCAGACCTACAGGGCGAGCCTGGTGACCGTCCGGCTGGCGCTCGCCCGGCTCCGGCAGGAAGGACTGATCATGTCCCAGCAGGGCGTCGGCAACTTCGTCCGCGAGCAGCCCCCGGTCCGCCGCTACGGCATCGGCCGCTACGCACGCTCCGTCTGGGCAGGCGAGGCACCCCAGCGGCTGCTCGACGCCGAGGGCGCCGCCCAGGGCCGCGCCGTCGGCCAGGACACCGAGACCGCCCAGGAACCCGCGCCCGCCTGGGTCGCCAGCCGGCTGGCCGGGGTCAGCGAGGGCGACCCGGTCCACGTCCGCCGCCGGGTCACCACCATCGACGGGGTCGTCAACCAGTCGGCCGACAGCTACTTCGCCATCGCGACCGGCGAGCGCAACCCCGACCTGCTCACCGGGCGAGGCGCGGGCGGGCACATCGCCCGCATCAACGCGGTGTCCCCGGTCACGGAGGTCCAGGAGGAGATCACCGCCCGGATGCCGACCGGCCCCGAGGCCGCCCGCCTGGCCATCCCCGAGGGCACCCCGGTCTTCGACGTCATCCGCACTTACCACACCGCCGAGGGCGCTCTCGATGTCGCCAGGTTCGTCATCCGCGCCGACATGGCCGCCTTCGACTACCGCTTCGCCGTCCCCGACTAGGCGCCGCCGAGTGGGCCGGCCTGCCTTAGCGGCCGGGAGCCATGCCTGCGGGCCGAGAGCAGCGGCATCCTGGCGGGCGCCCGGAACGTCAGGCAGACGGCACTGCACCGCCTTGCCGGAAGCGGGTGCCTGCTCGATCATGATTCTCCTCAATGCTGTGCGCCCTGCAACGTCACCGTGCGGCTTGCTGCCTGCCCGGGACAATGGCGCGTGCGCGCCTGGCAAATCGTTTGCGTATCGGGTAAATCACCTTCCGGTACCGGTCGCGGTCGGCTTACGCTGGCTGGAACGAACCGGGCAGGGCTGGCGGGATGGCAGACGACCTCCGATCGCTCCTGGCATCGCAGGACATCCGGGACGCCGTCCGGCAGCGCCGGTACGGCGTCGTGCTGCGCCGCGCCCGCCAGGCCCGGGGCCTGACCCAGGCCCAGGCCGGGAAGCTCGCCGGGTACTCGGGCGCGACGATCTCCCGGTTCGAGACAGGGCACAGGCGGCTGGCCGACATCGACACGCTCCGCCGCCTCGCCGGGGCGCTCGGAACCGCTCCCGAGGTCTTCGGGCTGACGCCGGAAACGGGAGAATTTCCCGGCGGTGCCCGCGCGGGCGCTGTGCCGGGAGAGGCGCTGGTCGCTACAGTGGTCACTGGCCTACCACTGGACGGTGACGACGTGCGACGCCGGGACATGATCACAGGCACCGCGGCCCTCGCCGGGGCCGCCGCGCTCGGCCGGGTGCCAGCCGCCGCCGGGACGCCCCGTCGCCCGGCGGCCGGGCTGGATGACGTGCTCTACGGCCAGGCAGACGCCGCGCCCGTCCCCGTAAGCAAGCTCCGGGCGGCGGTCACCGTAGCGCGCGGCGACTTCCGGGACGCCCGCTACGACCGGGTGCCCGCAGCGCTCCCGAAGCTCATCGCGGCGGCCCAGGCGACCCGGGACAGCGCCGGGGCCGGGGAGCGGGCCGAGGCCAGCGGGCTGCTCGCCGACGTTTACGTCCTGGCCGCCGACTTCGCGGTCAAGGTCAACGACGACCCGCTGTCCTGGACAACCTCCGACCGGGCGCTGCAAGCCGCCCAGGCCAGCGGTGACCCGCTCGCCGTCGCTGACGCCCGCCGCGCGGTCGCCACTGCCATGCGCCGGGCAAACCACCCCGGCCGGGCCGTCGACATGCTGCTCCGCGCCTGCCGCGACATCGAGCCGGACGGGACCGCCAGCGCCGACCACCTCGCCACGTACGGCAACCTGCTCACCGTCGCCGCCTACACCGCCGCCACGGCGGGAAACAGGCCCGCCGCCGGGGAGTACATGGCCGAGGCCGCCTCCGCCGCCGTCCGGCTCGGCAGCGCCACGAGCAGCCGGCAGCCCGCGTTCGGCCCTGCGGGGCTCACTCTTTACCAGGTCAGCATCGCCCAGGTGCTCGGCGACAGCGGGACCGCCATCGACCACGCGCGGACCATCCGCGCCGCTGACATCCCCACGCCTGAGCGGCAGGGCCGCTACTGGGTCGACGTCGCCCGCGCCTGGAACCAGTGGGGGAAGCCGGAAGCCTGCTACCGTGCCTTGCTCGCCGCCGAACGGGCCGCGCCCGCCGAGGTCCGCTACCGCCCGCCCGTCCACCGGATGACCGAAGCCCTGCTCCGGGCCGATACCCGCAGCGCCCTGCCGGGGCTGCGCGACTTCGCCCGCCGGATCGGCGTGCCAGGCCACTAGCGGGCCAGCCCCCGATCCCCGGCGGCGGGGGTCACTCATTCCCCTGCCCCGGCTGGCGCTTCGCCGGCCGCCGGCGTGACCGGCCTTCCCCGGTTCTCGAGTTCCATGGCGATGTCCGCGCGCAGCGTGTCCAGCTTGATCGCGCTCAGGTCCAGCCCCAGCGCACGGTGGTTGTCATAGAGCAGTTGCGCGGCGTCGTGCGCCGCCCGCAGCTTCTCATCGCCGAGGCTGTCGAACATCGGGGGTCTCCCTTGCGCGAGGCATTGCGTTCTGGTGTCCGGTTGCGTGTTGCCTGCGAGCGCCGCAGCTAGAGGCGCTCCAGCGCCGACTTGACCCTGGCCAGGATGGCCGGGTCGACGGGCCTGGGCGCTCTCGCCGCCCCGGCCGGGGCGGGCGCCGGGCGGCGCCTGGCCGGGAGCGCCGGCGCGGGCAGCAGGCTCGCGGCCCGGCCGGCTCCCGAGATCACCGCCCAGGTGACCTTGGCGCGCTCCGGGTCATTGAGCGGGTACCAGCCGCACCGGTCGCTGAGCTGCTCGACGATCAGCAGGCCGCGCCCGCTCTCGTCGTCCGCGCCTGGCTGCACGGCCAGCGGGACGCCGGGGTGGCTGTCGCGGACGAGGATCGCCAGCTCGCCCTTGTCGAGGGTGAGGACCAGCCTGATGCCGGCAAGGTCCAGGCCGGCGCAGGCTTCGAGGGAGTTGGTCACCAGCTCGCTGACGAGGAGCTCTGCGGTGCCGGCCAGCTCGGCCGCGCCCCACTCCCACAAGATCTCGCGGGTCCAGGCGCGGGCGCAGCGCGGCGCGGTGGGCACCGCGCCCAGGTCCAGGACGGCGCGAGGCGGCAGTGACGGCACCTGGCCAGTCGGCCCCTGGCAGGACCGCCGGGCCGGCACCGGGCCGGGCGGACCCTGGCAGCTTCGCGGCGGGCGGGTCACGGTTGCGGTTCTTGCGGGCACGGGTCCTCCGGGGGGTGCGCTGCCGATGGTGCCCCGGGCCGCGCGGCGGTCCGCCCGGCCCGGGGCCGCTCGTGGTGGCCGGCGAGGTTCAGCCCGGCCAGGACCAGGGCGGCCTCGATCTCCGAGACGCGGCGCGGTCCGAGGCCGCGGATCTGGCGGAGCTGCCGGCGCGTGTAGAGGTCAATGACGTCACCGACGGTGCGGGGCTCGGCGAACGGCGCGCCGCAGGCGCGGGTCAGCGGGTTGAAGGTGTTGCGCGACAGCACCGTCAGCAGGCACTCCACCGGGCAGTCCCGGGTGACCGGCCCGTGGTGGGGCACCCTGCTTCGGGGCGCTTCCGTCAGCGGCTCATCCATGGCCCGCCCGTCCCGCCTCGGCCGGGCGCAGGAGCGCCATCGCCCGCGTGACCGCCTCCACCACCGGGCCGGCGATGCCGGCCGGGTCAGCGTCTTCGGCCAGGCAGTCGCGCGTCCAGGTCAGGCCGCCGTCATCGGCCACGCAGACCTGCCCGCCGCCGTCACCTTGCCCGGGAACGGTCACGACGATCTCGGCGAAGACGTCGAAGGCGGTCTCGTCGCAGTAGACCGCCAGCTCCACGTCCAGGCCCCGGGCTCTCAGCTCCAGGCCGACGATCCCCTTGAACGTGACGTTCTCCCGCTGGTACCCGGACCCCAGGCGGGGCTGCGGCCCGCTGCGGCCGGTCAGCAGGACGGTGGCCAGGTCCGCGGTCAGGCCGGGGTCGGCGTCGTCCGCCGACCAGGGCCAGAACTCCCACTCGGCGCTGCCGCCCTCGCCGACCGCCAGGGCGCACCGCGCCCCCGGCACGGCGATGTCCAGGCGGCAGCCGTCCGCATCGGCGGGCGGGCGGACGTCGAGGCCGGCGCCGGCCAGGCCGTCGGCGACCAGGCGCAGCAGCTCGCCCGGCGCGGTGCGCCCGGCAAGGCAGGTGGTGCTCACGTCGGGTCGTCCTTCCGGTCGTGATCGCCGCCGAGGACGGCCAGGTGGGCGAGCAGGGCAGCCGTCATCTGGCGGGGGTCGCCGGGCTGCTCTTGCGGGGGCTGGTAGTGCCATTCGACTTCGATGCCGCCCCAGGTCGCGGCCACCGTCTCCCCGGCGAGCTGGGCCTGGGAGCGGCCGGGGGCCGGCAAACGGGCGATGACCTTGGCGGCCTGCACCGGGGTGCAGCCGGTGTAGTGGCAGGGGGCCGAGCCGTGGTTCTCGGCGCTGACCTCGACATCGGGCCGGCCAGGCAGCCCGGTCACCTTGAAGACGGCCGGGTCACGGCCCGGCGGGAAGCTCACCTGGTAGCCGTGCGCTTCCAGCCGGGCGGCCAGCGCCCGCGCTGCCGCGCCCGTCGCCGCGCCGGGAAGCGCCGCCGCCTGCCGGTCAGCCATGACCGACGGTTCCTGCCGGGAGGGCCGCCGGGCCGGGCAGCGGGTTGCTGAGTGCGCGGGGCTCGCCGAGGATCACCGGCAGCAGCGCCAGGCGCGGCGCGTTCAGCGCGTCAGTCAGTTGCAGGAGCTGGCGGATATCGTAGATGCCCTGCCGCCGGCCGGCCTCCCAGTACCAGATCGCGCTCTCCGACACCCCGGCCCGGTCCCCCAGCTCCCGGCGCGACACCCCGGCCGCCGCCCGGTAGATGACCAGCACGGCCTGGAAATCCAGGCGCGCCAGCGCGTCCCGCATCGGCCCGGTGTCCCACACCCACGCGGCCATGTCATCGCCGGCGCGGGGGTCGGCGAGGTGCTCCCGGTCGAACAGCGCCCGCTCGCACGGGGTGCAGAAATCGCCTTGGTTGTAGCTCGACAGGAGCGTCTTGCGGCACGAACCGCAGACCCGCGCCGCCCGCCTGGGCCGGCTCACCCGGCTTCACTTCCGTCCGCCCGCGGCGAGGCGCCCCGGACCAGCGCAAGCCGGCCAGGTACCGCCCCAGCGGCGGCGCCGGCCTCCGGCTGGCCGGCGGCTTCGGCGGGGCCTGATATCTCGATCACCAGGCGGGCCGGGACATACGGCAGCGTCAGCGACATGCCTCCGGCGACCGGGGCCGCCCCGCCCGGCACCTGGCCCGGCTTAGGGCCGCCGTCCGGTGCCGTCGCATCCGCGAGCGCGGCTAGTTCCCCGCCCGCCTCCAGCACGTCACCCAGCCGGGCCGGCGCGGGCAGCCGGCGCGTCAGCACCAGCCGGTCCTTCTGCGGCAGGCTCTCGTGGTCGGCCAGGTCCAGCAGGCACAGCGCGTCGGTCTCGTACACCCGGGCCAGCAGGCACAGCACGTACACCGACGGCCTGCGCTCGCTGTTCGGCCACTGCTCGACCTCGCACAAGTGCGGGCCGGTCATGCTCGCCCGCCCGTCAGGGTCTGTCCCCTCGCCCGCCGCAAGCTCGTTGAACCGCGCCGCCACCTGGTCCTGCGTCAACCCCCAGGCCAGCCGGTACGCCTGGCGCGGGCGAACCTGGTAGCGGCGCGACACCTCGGCGGCGGCCTCGTCATAGCCGAACCCCAGCGCGCGCATCCGCTCCCGCAGCCCGTCCATCTCGGCCTTAAACCCCTTGCGCCTGACCGCAGCAGGCGCCGGCGCCGTGGCCCCTCGGATGGCCTGGCTCACCGTGAGGACTCCCTTCCGCGTAGCTCTCATGTCCTTGCTCTTCGGCCGCTGCCCGGCCCGGTGCGCGGCCCGCCCGAGAACATGACGCTTGGTCGCGGGCCGCTCACCGGCCGGGTTCCATAAGGATGCTCCGTGTCATTTGCAAAATGACAGTGACGGGACAGTGCTGAAACGGGCCAGTCAGTGACAGAGTGACCTGGACGGTATTGCTGTAACGTCGGGTTCGTGGCACGCTGTGCGCGGACGTCACAGCGGGAGGCAGGACAAGCATGAACGAGACCCGGCCCGGCGGCCCGACCGTGCTGCGGATGATCCTCGGGCGGCAGCTCCAGGCGCTGCGCGAGAAGGCCGGGATGAGCTTTGACGACGCGGCAGCGGTGATCTACACCTCCTCGGCCACGGTCCGGCGGATGGAGCGCGCCGAGGGCGCCCTCAAGCCGCTGAACGTCAAAGCGCTGCTGATGGCCTACGGCATCACCGACGTCCGCGAGGTCGACGCGTTCCTCGCCCTGGCCCGCGACGCCTCCAAGCCCGGCTGGTGGCACAGCTACGACGACGTCCTGCCAGCCTGGTTCCGCACCCTCATCGGGCTGGAAGAGGCCGCCTCGCTGATCCGCGGCTTCGACCCGCACTCGGTCCCCGGGCTCCTGCAGGCCCCCGGCTACGCCCGCGCCAACGTCCAGACCGGCTTCCCCGACGCGGCCGAGGACGAGGTCACGCGGCGGGTGGACCTGCGGCTGGCCCGCCAGCACATCCTCACCAGGCCCGACCCGCCCCGGCTGTGGCTGGTCATCGACGAGACCGTGCTCACCCGGCCCGTCGCGACCACCGGCCCCGAGGCCATGCGCGAGCAGGTCGACAAGCTGATCGAGGCCGCGGGCCGGCCGAACATCACCCTCCAGGTGCTGCCCCTGGCCGCCGGGCTGCACCCCGCCGTGTACGGGCCGTTCCGCCTCTTCCGCTTCGACTTCGACGGCCACGAGCAGCCCGACATCGTCTACGGCGAGTCGCTGACCAGCGCCTTCTACATCGACAAGCCCGACGAGACCGCGCTTTACGCCCAGGCCCTGGACCGTGTCAGCGCCCAGGCCGCGCCCGCCAAGGAAACCGCGGGAATCCTCCGGAAAATCCGCAAGGAGATATGAGATACATGGAAGCACGCAACGGCATGCCCGCCGGCGACCTCGGCACCGACGGCTGGGTCAAGCCCTGGAGCAGCCCGAACGGCGGCGACTGCCTGGAGGCGAAGAAGCTCCCCGGCGGACGGGTCGCGCTGCGCCAGTCCACCGATCCCGGCGGCCCCGCGCTGATCCTGGAGCCCGGCGAGATCAGCGCCTTCGTCAACGGGGCCAAGGCCGGACTGGCCGACGACCTCCTCGCCTGACGCGAACAGCCCCGGACATTCCCGGACACGGGCGTGTCCGGGAATGTCCGGGCCGTTAGACCGGCGCAACCCGTGAGACCGGGAGAGGATAGAGGCGTGATGGACAGCGAAACGGCCGCCTGGCTGCGCCAGCAGCGCGAGGACCGGGGCTGGCCGAAGGCCGAGATGGCCCGCCGCCTCGTCCAGGCCGGGCGAGCGGCCGGCGACACAGCCGTCCCCGAGCTGAGCGGCATGCTGCACAACATCCACCGCTGGGAGCGGGAAGGCGGCATCTCCGAGCGCCACAAGCTCCACTACTGCCGCGCCCTCGGCATCCACCCCAGCCAGTTCGGCCTCAGCACCGGGAAACCAGCCGAGGCCGCGGAGCCGGCCCTCTCGGCCGAGGCCGGCACTGCGGTCCCGGTACCGGCCCTGCAACCGGCCGTCATCGCCGCGACCGCCGGCCCGTCCCTGCCGGTGCCTGCCGGCGTCGCCTACCGTGGAAGGCAAGAGCCCGTTTTGCGGGATTTCGCGGTTGAGCATGAGGTTATGATGGCGGCGCACGAGGGAAGCGACCACGCGGCGGAGCACGAGCGCCACGGCGTCGGCGAGGCCACGCTGGAGCAACTCCGGGCTGACCTGGCCCGGCTGTCGGGCCTGTGCGATACCGGCGCGCCGCTGCCCGCGTTCCTGGACATGCGCCAGGTCCGCGACCGCATCTACCGGCTGCTGGACCGGCGGGCGCGGCCCCGCGACGAGGCCGAGCTGTACTTCCTGCTCGGCTGCCTGCACGAGCTGATGGGCCTGACCGCCAACCGCCTCGGCTACCCCGACGCCGCCGAGGAACTGCTCCGGGCCGGCTGGGCCTACGCGAACGTGATCGACCACAACGCGCTGCGCGGCATGGTGCGCGCGAGGCTCTCCTACGTCATGTACTGGCGCGGCCGGTACGCCGACAGCCGCGACCTGGCAGCCGACGGCCTGCGGTACGCCTCGCGCGGCCTGGTCGGCGCAAACCTGCACCTGGAGCAGGCCCGCGCCCTGGCCAGGCTCGGCGAGCCTGACGCGGCCCGCCAGCAGGTCGGCCTCGCGCACGCCGCCTGGGAGGACCGCGGCCGCGACGACCTGGCCGAGATCGGCGGCGAGGAGTTCGCCCTGTCGCAGGCCGCCACCTGCTCCATGGCCGGCAGCGCGCTCGCCGAGACCGGCCACGGGCGCGAGGCAGCCGGGGAACTGGAACGCGCCATCCTCCTCTACGACCAGGGGCCGCGCCCCGGGGAGCACCACGGGGTCGCCGGGCAGGCGCTGGCCCGCACCGACCTGGCCATGGTCCGGCTGCGGTCCGGGGCGCTGGACGCCGGAGCGGCGGCACTGGCGCCGGTCCTGGCCCTCCCGGCCGGCCAGCGGCTGGCCACGCTGACCGCGCGGCTCGGGCTTGTCCGCCGTGAGCTTGCCGCGCCGGTCTTCCGGGACTCGCAGCAGGCCCGCGACCTGGGCGACCAGATCGAGGACTTCGGCCGGGCGGCGATCACCACGGGGCTGCACTCCCTGTCCTGATGACCGGTGCCGTCCCCAGGGGCATCAGCCCGGCCTTCCCGGGTACCGGTTCGGCATGACACCTTCCGGGCGATCCTGATCATGGAAGACAACGGGTTCCGCCGTGAGTTCGACGCCGTGCTGGCCGGCGTCTGCCGCCGGATCGGCGTCCCGGCAGCAGGGGCGCGGCTCCTGCACCTGCACGGCAACGCGGTCTACGGGCTCCCCGCAGCGGGCCTGGTCATCCGGATCTCGGGCAGCCAGTCGGCGCTTGCCCGCATCACCGAGTCGCTGAAGGTCACCGCGTGGCTGGCCGAGGGCGGCTTCCCGTGCACGGTGCCCGCGACCGTCCCGGGGCAGCCCTTCGCCATCGACGGCAAGGTCGCCTCGGTCTGGCAGTACGTGCCCGAGGCAGCAGGCCCTCCCGCGTCCGCCGCCGACCTGGCGCGCCTGCTGCGGGACCTGCACTCCCGCCCGCTCCCGCCGTCCCCTCCCGAGGCGTTCACCGACCCGCTCGCCGGCGTCACGGCCGCCCTGGAGTCAGCGCCCGCCGATGCCGTGGCCCCCGAGCAACGCGACTGGCTGGCCGGCCAGGTACAGGAACTGCGCAGCAGGTGGGATGAGCTGCGCTTCCCCCACCCTCCCGGCCTGATCCACGGAGACGCCCACCCCGGCAACCTCATCCGGGCGCAGGACGGCACGGTCGTGCTCGGCGACTGGGACCACGTCGCCGCCGGCCCGCGCGAGTGGGACCTCGCCCAGGTCTTCTACGCCAGCCAGCGGCTCGGCTACCCCCCGCGAGAAGACCTGGAGAGCTTCGGAGACGCCTACGGGCAGGACCCCCGCGACTGGCCCGGCCTGGCGACCCTGATAGCCGTCCGGGAGGTCAGCGGGCTGGGCACCTACCTCCGTAACGCCCCCACCCAGCCGTTCGCCCGCCGGGAACTCGCCATGCGGATCACCACCCTCCAGGCCGGCGACCGCTCCGCGCGCTGGAACCGGCCCCTCCTCGAAAGAACCCGGGAAGCCTGACGGCTGCCAGCCCGGCACGCCCAGGCGGCGTTGCCCAGGGTAACGCCCAGCAGCCTGGCAAGACACGCACCCGCGATCGGCACAGGCGTAAGCGTGCCACGCTAAGAGCCTGCACGGTCAGAAGCCGGCAGGGGCCTTACGCCCGACGCCGGCGTAGATGCCGATCTTCTCCAGGTCCCTAGGGCGGGGCCGCCTGCCCTCCGGGCGCCACAGCGGCGCCTGGACCAGCCCCGGTTCCGCCAGGTCGAACCCGTCGAAGAACGATGACACCTGCTCACGGCCGCGCAGCACCAGCGGGGCGGTCGCGCTCTTGTACCCGGCAGCAGCCTGGCCCGCGTCGCCGGGCGGGTGGAAGTCCAGCGTCCCGTGCGACAAGGCCAGGTAGCTGCCCGCCGGCAGCGCGTCCCGCAGCGTGGCCACGATCCCGGCCGGGTCCTCCTCGTCCCTGATGAAATGGAGGATCGCCACCAGCAGCAGGGCCACCGGCTTGGTGAAGTCGATCAGCTCAAGCAGCGCGGGGTGGGCGAGGATCGCGGCGGGGTCGCGCAGGTCGGCCAGCACGATGCCCGTGGCGCCGCCGCCGGTGAGCAGCGCGTTCGCGTGGACGTGGACGATCGGATCGTTGTCCACGTAGACGACCCGGGTATCAGGCGCGGCCCGCCCGGCGACCTCGTGCACGTTCCCGGCCGAGGGGATGCCGGTGCCGATGTCGATGAACTGCCGAATCCCCGCCTCAGCGGCCAGGAACCGCACCGCCCGCCCGAGAAAGGCCCGGTTGGCCAGCGCCATCGCGGGCACCTCCGGGAAGTCGCGGACGATCTGCCTGACCGCCGCCCGGTCAGCAGGATAGTTGTCATTCCCGCCGAGGTAAGCGTTGTACATCCGAGCCGGGTGCGGCTTGCTCGTGTCAATCTCCGCAGCGGCGAAACCGGGCTCCATCGCGTCCTTCCCGTCACCGGACATGACCGCTGCCAGCATGACGCCGCCCCCCGCCCGGGAAAAGATGACAATCAGGACCAGTCCGGGACACCAGGCCGCGCCCGTGTCCCGAGCGCGAACCGGCCACCTTCGGCGGACCCCGCCTTTCCCTCGAAGTTGTCAATCCCGGACACCACTGCAGTTCTCATGAGGCCTGACAACCTTGCGCAAACTGTTGTGCCACACCTGGAACAAGAAGTGCGACTCCAGGCCAGCCAGGTCTTCCGCCTCTGGGCTCACGAATGCGTTAGACCTCGTCCCGGGGCTCACGTCGTGCCCATTCGCTACTGCCGGAACGCCGAATGCCAGCTGGGAGCCGGGCACAGACAGTCGGCGATACAGGCGCCTTCCTTCTTCGTAGCCGCTCAGGCAAAGGTCAGCCGCCATCCTGGTCGCCGCGCCTGGAACCATGATCAGCAGGCGCGCCTCGTAGTGCGGGTCCAGCCCGCCGTGGCAGGTATGGCAAAGGGTGATGAGATTGCCGAGTTCGGTCAGGCCGCCCATCCCGTGAGGGCGGATGTGGTGGACATGCAGCTCGATGTCGACGTAATCGGCGGCACGGCGACCACAGATCCGGCATCGGAAGTCGTCACGGCGCAGCACCTGCATCCTCAATTTCTTGCTCGGCGCATGAGCGAGGCTGGCCCGCGCGATTACCTCAAGCGGCTGTGAAGGCATGGACGGGTCCACAGACGCGCATTCGACGGGCTGGAGGACATTCGGCAGCCACTGGCGGGCAACGGACTGCACGACCAGCGCATTACCCCCGGCCCGCAAGAAGTTCCCGAGTGAAACGCGGTCGCGGACCACCATGTGGTCCTGCCCGGCGGCACTCCAGGCCATCTGCACTCGGTACGGGTCGATAAGGCCAGGGGCTCGCATCTCCCACATAGGCTTTGAGCCCTCGGCTACCCACTGTGAGACGCTGGACCAGATGATGTTGGCGGCCTTGTCAGCAGATAGCGTCAGTGCGTAGTAGTGGTCCGTTTCAGAGGGATCAGGTTCCGCGCGGATCGTTCCGGCGAGGTTCCAGTCAACTGTCATGTCGCTATATTGCCGACCGACACTGACATATCTGCCATGAAACCGCGACCGTGAGACCCAGCCGACCGGTTCGCGTGGAGGTGACTGCGGTCAGGCCTGGACCGGCCTGAGCACGCGAAACGATTCGTCCCTCCGGTTTGCTTCCGCCACAATTAGTGTCATGCCGAGTACAGGTCCCAGTCAGTCGCCCGCTGACATGCTGCGCCGAATCCGGGAGTTGCAAGCAGCCGAGCCTGCTGCGGGCCATGTCACCGAACAGCACCTGATCTCTAAGGTGCTCCTCAAGCGGTTCGCCGCTCCTTCCGGTCCTCACCAGGGACTCATCTGCCCGTTCAGGCTGGAGTACCCTCAGGCCAAGGCCAGGCTCCTCGGACCCGATGGCTGCGCGAAGGTCGATAACTTCGTAGCCTGGGCGTCCGCGTCAGTGGAGCGCCTGTGGAAGGAGACCGAAGACAGGCTCCCGGACGCGCTGGCGGCGATGGACGCAGGCACTCTCTTTGACAGCGCAGGGCATGCGTCGGTCATCAGGTCAGCGATCGCGCTTCACTTCGCCAGGAGCAAGGCCGCTCAGGTCATCCACGCGCGGGTGTGGGCTGAAACCGTCGAGCAGGGCCGGAGGCGGTGGCTGACCGAGAACCGCCAGTTGCTGGCGTACTGGTTCTACCGGGAGAAGGGACTCTACCCGGCCGGCGATGAGGCCCTGGGGATCTTCGCCGACGAGCTCATGGGGCTGAGTCTTAGCCTTGCCGACAGCGGCGCCCTGTGGCGCGAGCGGATCGAGAGCCTGTACCTGAATGCCCGTGCCATGACGGGGTTCGCCGGCCTGGAGATCCTCACGCCAGCAGGAGACGGGGAGTTCCTGATCGGCGACGTGCCTGCGCTGACCGTCCGCGCGGGCCACCTCGGCGTGGGCGTCCTCGGCGGCGTCGCGCTAGCCGAGGCTGGATCGGTCTTCCTGCCCCTCGACCCCCGGCACGTGGCCGCTCTCGGCCGGGCGGACACGGTCATCCACCTGGCACCCGACCAGGTCACCGAAGTCAACGCGCTGCAGCTCCGAGGAGCCATCGACTACGTTTACCTGCGCCCGGGAAGCCTCCTGATGGACACTGTCCGGTCGTTCGCGGACCTGCGGAAGAAGAACTCAGGGACGGCGGCGGCGTGAGCGCGCCAGCCGAGGCCGCCGGAGCACGAGACGGCACAGGAAGCCTGTCCACCAAGGACGCGGACGAGGAACTGGCGCAGATGTTCCTCGCCTCGGTCTTGCGCGTGCCAGTCACCGTTCACGACAGGCGCTCCGGGCACAGTACCCACGACCTCGAGATCTGCTACCCCGACGCGCGGCGCGGCGCGGCCGAGGTCGTGTCGACCCGGACGAGGAAGCAGGCAGCGCAGCTGGGTGCAGTCCGTCGTGCCGGCTACACCGAAGATCGACGGCTGAGGAACCTTTGAATCGCGCGCGTCCCGCCGGAGGCCGTAATCAGCCGAGTCCGGCCTGTCCTCCCGGAGTTCCTGGCGGAACTTGAACGCCACGGCATAACGGACCTGAGCCGCAACCGCTACTACGGTCCCGAGATGCACGAGCGGCTCCGCGGCCTGCACATCAGCAGTTGCATGGCCCTCCCGCCCACCGCCCGCCATCCACCGGGGTTCTACGTCTACCCCGAGGCCACAGGCACCTGGGTAGGCGACGGGGAGGAAATCCGCCTCTTCTGCGAGAGGTTCCTCAGCGACCCGGCACAAGCTGACGTCCTGAGGAAGCTCGCCGGGTCCGGCGCGGACGAGCGCCACGCCGTCGTCATTGCGACACAAGGCCAGCTCGGGCTCCACACGGCAGTGGACCTGCGCCTGACACCCAGCCAGGCCCCGGCCCTTGACAACTGCGTCGACTGGCTGTGGGTAATCGCCTCTCAGAACCTGCCAGTCCGGGGCTGCTACTGGACACGCAGGCACGGCTGGGTCACAGCCCTGCTTACTGGCTGACACGGCCTACTAGTTCCCCCGTTAGCCGACGGGTTCGCGTGAAGGTGACTGCAACCGCCTTCGACCAGGGCAAGGCCGGACAAACCATGCAACCCCGGGCCTTCGCTGTGGCGGAACCTTAGCAACTGCTCGACACTACCGGCGGAGAGCACTTATTCGGATCGTGCGGTATTCCCTGGTGTGGGGGCGGGCGACCGGCCTGTGGAAGAGGTTTTCCCCGACGAAGAGGATGCGCTAAGGCTCCGGGGCTGGCTGACGACCTCGTCGCCGGTGCCGTTAAGCGAGGTGAAGGTACTCGGCGATGTTCTGGAACAGGTCTCGTACGGGGTCAGGCAGCTCGGGGTGGGCGGAGGCGAAGTAGGCCCCCGCTCTGGGCTTGCTTCCCCCGGTCTCGGCCATTGCCTTGCCGAGGAGTTCGTGATCGACCTGCCGCAGTAGCTCTTCGAACTCGCCGAGCTTGGTGCCGTCGTCGCCGAACCGTGTGGCCAGGGTGAAGACGCCTGCCCGTTCCCAGTAGCTGCGCCACTGGGCGAAGTCCTGCTCATCGCCGGGCTCGGGATCACCGGGCAGGTGGCCCAGCTTTCCCATGTCCTGGCCGAGCTTGCGTCCCTTTCGCAGCGCCGGGCCGTCGGAGATGATCGCCCACGGTATGCCGTATGCATCGAGGAACTTGATGTAGGCACGGTAGCCGTTGTGGCCGTCTACCGCGATGAAAGAGACGCTGGCAGCCCCGAGGTCTGGCAGGCCGGCGGTGCGGGCGTTGTTCCACCAGCGGGGCAGCGCGCCGGGCTCGGTCTGCCCTTCGCACAAGACGGCCGCTTGGGCGAAGAGCAGCGCCCGTATCTCCGCGGGCTGCATCAGCTGGAGCTGACGGAACTGTTCCCGTGAACCTGGGTCGTCGTAGTCGGGCTGGCGGATATGCGTGCCGGACGCGCCCGGTGCCAGCCTGACGATCCGTTTCAGGTCGTCCGGCTCGTCGAACGGGACGAGGTCCGCGCTATGGGTGATGACGAGGTACTGGCCGGGCCCGCGTACCTGGCTGACCAGCCGGCGCTGGACTGCCGGCTCCAGGTTCACCGCCGGCTCGTCGAGGACCGTGATCCGGCCAGGTGCGCCTCGCAGCAGCGCGCTCAGCACGAGGGCTTCCTGCACGCCGGCCCCTGACAGCTCGACCAGTCGCTCGGCGTGCTGTCCGGTAACCGTCGGCTCGATGACCAGCGCGGCTTCACCGTCGTCAGCCGGCCGTACCCGCACGTCCAGGTCGCGCCCGGTCAGGGTCTTGAACGTCGACTGGATCTGCCGGAAGCGCTCTTTGTCCGCGGAGCCGCCGTTCTTCAGGCGGAAGATCTCCCCGCCCACCGCCGCACCGTCACGCAGGTCAACCGGACCGCTGAGTTCCGACAGCGGGAACCGGCGCTGAAGGGGCAGCCTCCTGTTGTCGGTCAGGACGATACCGCGCTGCAGCACCACGTTCATGACCTGCCGGAAGGAAAACGACCGGTCCTCGGGGGCGATCTCCAGCCCGAGGGCCAGCTCGCGGACGCTCGCCGGAATCCGGTTCGCCTGGCTGGACCCCACCGAGAAGTTGACCGGCTGCTCCTGCGCGGTCCGCATGGCGACCCTGAAGTCCAGCTCGGCTGCATCCTGCGGCTTGGACTGCATCAGCCAGTCGGCGAATCGCACCCCGCCTGCTGCCCGCTCGGGCTTCCCCGCCTCCTCCGGCCTGAGCTGATCGATCCCCTGGTCGTCAACGAGCACGGCATGCCATGTGGCACCGCTGTCCTCGTCGGAGAACTCCCAGTACGCGGCCCACGGCCGGGCAGCCGTGGCCCGGTACCGGATGACCAGGCTTCCTGCCATCAGCGGGATAAGCGAGTCGGCCACCAGCCAGTTAACGCTCTCCTCAAACGATTCCGCCGTCTGCGGAGACTGGTCGGGTCCCGACGTCAGGTAAGCGGCCCGCACGTACGTCCGCACGAGATCTTGCTCCCACGGCTGGTCAAGGACCACATCCAGCTTGACCGTGAACTCCGCGGCGCCCTCGAAGCCCGCCTCCCGGTACAGGTCCAGCCGCCCGGACTCCGGATGATCGTGCGGCGCGAGCACGGCCCGCGCCACGTCCAGGGAACGAGCGAGGTTGGACTTGCCGGCACCGTTCGGGCCGGTGACCACAGTGAGGCCCGGATCAAGCCACAGCGCAGGGGACTCATGGAACGACAAGAAGTCCTGCAGCCAGATCGATCGCACGAACATCCCTCAGCCTTACCAGCAGCGCCAAGGGCAGGAAAGGAGAACCGCCGGAGACCCTCCGACCAGGTTGCCCCGGCAAGCGCTGGACGACGGCACTGCGGCCGAAAGCTCGTCAAGGTTCGGCCGTCAGGCAGCGATGTCAGCCTGTATTACTGGCGGAGAGTATCCATTGGCATCGCGCAGTATCCCCTGGTCTGAGGCTTCGCTGGTCAGCGATTTAAGGGCAGCCCGTCAGGAAGACGGGCCTGCCCCGAGTACGCTTGCGCGCCGAGGAAGGAGTACCAATGGCGGTAGCTGGCGGGCCGGGAGTGACCGTTCCCGGCCTTATCGCAATGTGGGCAGCGCCGCGCTCGCGGTCAACGGCGTTCTTCCGTTACATGCTGGAGCACGGCGGCCTGGTCGCGCTCTATGAACCGTTCGACAACATTGCCGACCACGGGTCAACCAGGGTGAACGGGCTGACGGTATCTGATGCCGCGGAACTGATCACCACGATGCGCGGCCTCGCCGCCACCGCGACCGTGTTCTTCAAGGAAACCACCGACCGCCCCCACCGGGCAGTGCTCGCCGACCGGCGGTTCCTCGCCGAGGCCACCCACACGTTCCTCATCCGTGCCCCCGCCGAGATCGCCGCGTCCTGTTACGCGCTCCAAGGCGAGAGGCTGACCCTGTCCGAGATCGGCCTTGAGCACGCCTACGACCTCTACCAGGCCATCCTCGCGGCCGGCGGCAACACCCCGGTCGTCGTGGACTCCGACGACCTGATCGCCGACCCGGCCGCGACCGTAGCGGCCTACTGCGCTGCCGTCGGTATCCCGTTCAGCAGCTCGGCCTTGCACTGGACGCCTGGTGACCGGGAGGAGTGGCAGCAGAGCGCCCGCTGGCACGCGCAGGTGAGCGAGAGCAGCGGGTTCACCCGGCGTCCGACCAGGTACGAGACCACGGTGGCCAACAACGCGATGCTGGCACGCTACAGCGCCCACCACGAGCCCTTCTACCACGCGCTTCGTGCCCGCAAGATCGCAATCTCCTAGCCGCACCCGCCGCCGTCACCGCCGCCGCCTTACCACCCTCTGACCTGATCACTAACGAAGAACAACCAATGGTTGGGCTCAACCAGTCGTGTGTTGTTTGCGCGCGGGAGACGACACGGATGTAATGCTCGCATGCACAGCCGATGGTTGATGAGGCGGTTAGATCATGCGCAACGAGCAACGCCTACACCGGGGAACACCGCAGTCCCGGGCCTTCGCCGAGCGCGTGCAACTCGTCATGAACCTGACCGCGCGCCTCAACCTGGCGCCGTTCGATGACCTTGACACGCGGAGGTCGCTGCTCAGCGAGATCTTCGGCCGGCCTGTCCCTGACTCCTTGTCGATCCTGCCGCCCTTCTACTGCGACTACGGCCTCGGAGCCGCCTTCGGCGAGAAGGTGTTCATCAACCAGGGATGCTTCTTCCTCGACCTCGGCGGCATCACGATCGGCGACCGGGTCATGATCGGCCCCCGGGTAACCCTGAGCACCGCCGGCCACCCCGTCGAACTCGGTGAACGCTACGACGCCATCACTCACGCCCCGATCGTCATCGAGGACGACGTCTGGATCGGCGCTGCCGCCACGATCACCCCCGGAGTGACCATCGGCCGCGGCTCGGTCGTCGGAGCGGGCACCGTCGTGGCGAAAGACGTGCCACCCATGAGTGTCATAACAGGGACAAGCGCGGTCGAACGCAAGCGCCTGAAACCAACACCTGACACCGGCTGGACTGCCGCTCCCGCTGGAGGCTTACTTCAGCTGCGCGCCCCGCGCCAGCTCAAGCCGTGCCGGCCGGCCGGCAATTCAGCACTCACCCAAACCTCTTATTGCATTGGCCGCAACATTGATGCACGATGAGTAACGATCATCACATCGCGGCTTAACAAGCAGAAATCACCGCCTGTAACGCACCCGCCACCCTTACATCAGGTGAATTCAAGCCTTAACGGACGCTGCGGAATGTTGCACCAGTTGCAATAAAGCCTGTATCTCGAACCAGGTCACCCTGCGCCCTCCGCGCCGTCGCGAGCCCCACCGCGCCGCGAGGGCTGCGACGAGCTGAAGCCCCCGGCCGCCTTCCGCGTCGCGGCCCGCAGGACGCAGCTCCGGTGTCCCCGGCCCGGCTCGGTCAGTGACCTCGATCCGGACGATGCCGCCCCCGGCCCTGACCGCGACCGTGACCGTCTCCCCGGCAGCACCCGAGCCGGAGTGCCGGACACTGTTACTGAAGATCTCGCTGACCAGCAAGACAGCTACGTCCCCGCAGGGGTGCCCCGGGCCGAGCACCTCAGAGACGAAGGCACGGGCGGCACGCGCCCGCTCCGCCCGCCCGGCAAGCGTCACGGTCTCCCGGACCGTTGCCCCAGCCATCGCTGCACCCGCCTTCCCGGCCGCCCTCGTCCCGGGAAGTCATGCGGGCCGCCCGGCGGACACACCGGGATGGACGCCCGACTCGGGGGCAAACGTCAAGGCCAGGGCACCCCCGGAACGGGCACCGGAACCCCCGTCAAGCGGCTACCCACACCGCTCCCTGGCCCCGAATCCCGTCCGCCATGCGTCCGTGGATACCGAAACACAACGGTCTACAACGCGACAAGGTGACACACGACGGGACGAACGAAAACAGCCCGCCAGCGCGAGAATTCGCAGCTAGCGAGCCGTTTCCGCTGGTGGTGGCAGGTGTTGGGTTCGAACCAACGTAGGCTGAGCCGACGGTTTTACAGACCGCTCCCTTTGGCCACTCGGGCAACCTGCCGTGTGCCGCCGTCGCTGGCGGCATCGCAAGAATAGCCCAAGACGCGACTTGACGGCACACCGAGGAGGCACGAGCCGAATCTAGCGGGTTCGGCGTGACGGTATGCGCCAGGCGCGTCTAGCCTGGGAGCCGTGGCATCTCAAGAGTCTTCCTTCGACATCGTCTCCAAGCTCGACCGCCAGGACGTTGACATCGCGATCAACCAGACGGCCAAGGAGATCGGGACGCGATTTGATTTCCGCGGCGTCGGCGCGTCCATCGAACGCTCCGGCGACCATGCCGTCGAGATCCGCGCGAACAGCGAGGGTCGCGCCGACGCCGTCCTCGACGTGTTCAAGGACAAGCTGGTTAAGCGCGGCGTGTCGCTCAAGACGCTGGATCCGTCGGACCCCAGGCCGTCGGGCAAGGAGTACAAGCTGGCGGTGGCCCTCAAGGAGGGCATCACCCAGGACAACGCCAAGAAGATCTCGAAGATCATCAGGGACGAGGGACCGAAGGGCGTCCGGGCGCAAGTCCAGGGTGAGGAGCTTCGCGTCTCCTCGAAGAAGAAGGACGAACTGCAGGCGGTCATCACGTTGCTGAAGGGCAAGGACTTCGACTTCGCCATCCAGTTCGTCAACTACAGGTAGGCCGGACCAGCTAGAGGCAGGGCTGACCAGCTAGCGGCGGTAGCCGGCCAGCGTCTCCAGCCTGCGAACCCTTTCGGCCGCGGGCGGGTGGGTCCGCAGCAGCCGGGCGATGCCGTCGGCACGGAACGGGCTGACGATCATGAGGTGGCCGACCGACGTCAGGCGGCTGTCGGGCGCCAGCGGGAGCTGCGCCGCCCGGAAATCCACCTTCCGCAGCGCGCTCGCCAGGGCGGCCGCGTCACCAGCCAGCAGCGCGGCCGCCGCGTCCGCCCGGTACTCGCGCGACTCGGTCGCGGCCAGCCGGACCACAAGGGCCGCGACGGGACCGAACACCAGCATCAGCAGCGCCTCACCTGAGCGGCCGCGGCCGGACAATAGCCAGCCGGCGCCGGCCGGGAACGTGATGATCCTGGCCAGGCCGGCGGATACAGAGGAGGCGAGGATATCCCGGCCGGAAACGTGCGCGAGCTCGTGGCTGAGCACGCCGCGCAACTCGGCCTCGTCCAGGATCCGCAGCAGGCCCTCGGTACAGCAGATGGCCGCGTTACGCGGACCCCGGCCGACCACGAACGAGTTGGGCTGCTCGGCCGGCGACAGGTACAGCCGGGGCACCGGCAGCCGCCCTTCCTTGCTCAGCTCCCGTACCAGGCGGTAAAGGTCGGGATGCTCGACCTCGCTGACCGGCCGGGCCGCCGCCGCGGACAGCGCCATCCGGTCGCAGTAGGCCCAGGCGGCCGAGGTCAGCGCGACGGCCACGAGGACCCCGATGACGGCGCCGACGGCTCCCGCGGCCGCGACGCCGATGCCGGCGAAGCCCGCCGCCAGCACGATCACCGCGAAGGCGAGGCCGGCGACCGGGCCGACGGGGGCAGCTGCCCGCAACGCGTAACCGCGCACGGCCCACCTCCCAGCTCCCGCCCGCCCACGGTGGCATGATGGCAGCATTCCCGCTGACGCACGACAATACGTCCGGCTCCTCCGTGGCAGCATGACGTGTTGTTCATACATCAAGTCCGACGACCGAGGTTCTTACCTGAAGCTGTCATAAACTACATCGGCGACGCGAGATCGGACGCAGGCGCGGGAACATCACCGGATAGACCAGCGTTCAAGTGCCTATCTCGGCGTAAGATTTGTGTCGTCCTAACTCATGCCCCCGGCCGTGGGGTGGTGCTTCGAGGGGTGCCCGGCCGCGGCGCGCGGAGGAGGTCTTCCAGCTGTGACCAAGCAGGTCCAGAAGCTCGATCACGTCATCATCAGATTCGCCGGCGACTCCGGCGACGGCATGCAACTCGCCGGGGACAGGTTCACGCAGGAGACGGCCGTCTTCGGCAACGACCTGTCGACTTTGCCCAATTTCCCCGCGGAAATCCGGGCGCCGGCCGGCACCCTGCCGGGCGTATCTAGTTTCCAGCTGCACTTTGCCGACCACGACATCCTGACGCCCGGCGACGCGCCTGACGTGCTCATCGCGATGAATCCCGCCGCCTTGAAGGCCAACGTCAAGGACCTGCCGCGCGGCGGCGACCTGATCGTCAACACCGATGAGTTCACCAAGCGCAACCTCACCAAGGTCGGCTACGCGGTGAGCCCGCTCGAGGACGGCTCGCTCGAGCAGTACAACGTGCACGCGGTGCCGATCACCTCGATGACCGTCAAGGCCCTGGAGTCGTTCGACATCACGAGGAAGGACGCCGAGCGGGCGAAGAACATGTTCGCGCTCGGCATGCTCTCCTGGCTTTATGACCGTCCCTCCGACGGCACGCTCAGCTTCCTGAAGTCCAAGTTCGCCGGCAAGCCCGAGATCATGGCGGCGAACGTGGCCGCATTCCAGGCGGGCTGGAACTTCGGCGAGACCACCGAGGCGTTCTCGGTCAGGTACGAGGTCGGGCCCGCACCGCTGACGCCGGGCACGTACCGGAACATCAGCGGCAATACCGCGCTCGCCTACGGCCTGATCGCGGCCGCTCAGCTGGCCGGGCTTCCGCTGTTCCTCGGCTCCTACCCGATCACCCCGGCCTCCGACATCCTGCACGAACTGGCCAAGCACAAGCGCTTCGGCGTCCGCACCTTCCAGGCGGAAGACGAGATCGCGGCCATCGGCGCGGCGCTCGGCGCCGCCTTCGGCGGCGCGCTCGGCGTGACGAGCACGTCAGGACCTGGCATGCTGCTGAAGGCGGAGACCGTGGGCCTTGCCGTGTCGGTCGAGCTGCCGCTGATCATCTGCGACATCCAGCGGGCCGGACCCTCCACCGGGATGCCGACCAAGACCGAGCAGGCCGACCTGCTGCAGGCGATGTTCGGCAGGAACGGGGAATCGCCCGTCCCGATCGTCGCCGCGGCAAGCCCCGCGGACTGCTTCCACGCGGCGATCGAGGCGGCCAGGATCGCGGTCAAGTACCGCACCCCGGTGTTCCTGCTGTCGGACGGCTACCTTGCGAACGGCTCGGAGCCGTGGCGCATCCCGGACATCGCCAGCCTGCCGGACCTGAGCCGGGAATTCGCGTTCGCGACGCAGGGCGACGGCGCGTTCGAGCCGTTCCGGCGGGACCCCGCCACGCTGGCCAGGCCGTGGGCGATACCGGGAACCCCCGGGCTCGAGCACCGGATCGGCGGCATCGAGAAGGCCGACATCTCCGGCGACATCTCCTACGACCCGGACAACCACGACAAGATGGTCCGGCTGCGGCAGGCCAAGATCGACGGGATCGCCGCCGACATCGACCCGCTGGCCGCCGACGACCCGGACGGCAACGCCCGCCTCCTGGTGCTCGGCTGGGGATCCACCTACGGCTCGATCGGCGCCGCCGTCCGCCGGGCACGCAACGCCGGGCACTCGGTCGCCCAGGCTCACCTGCGCCACCTCAACCCGTTCCCGTCGAACCTTGGGGACGTGCTGCGCCGCTACGACAAGGTGCTGCTGCCCGAGATCAACCTCGGTCAGCTCGCACTGCTGCTGCGCGGCCGCTTCCTCGTCGACGTGATCTCCTACAACCGGGTCCGCGGCCTGCCATTCCAGGCGGCCGAGCTAGCGGGTGTCATCGAGGAAGTGATCAGCCATGTCTGAGCCGAACGGTCATGCCGCCGACGGCGCCGCCGGTGACGAACAGAGCACGCAAAGCCGCCGTCTGGCATCGCTGACGCTGGTTCCGCGAGCCACCGTTCGTTCGGCTACTAAAGATTTTAAAAGCGATCAGGAGGTCCGCTGGTGCCCCGGTTGCGGGGACTATGCCATCCTGGCTGCCTTCCAGGCGTTCCTGCCCGAGCTTGAGGTGCCGAGGGAGAACGTGGTGGTCATCTCGGGGATCGGCTGTTCCTCGCGGCTGCCTTACTACGTGGACAGCTACGGGATGCACTCGATCCACGGACGCGCCCCGGCGATCGCCTCCGGCCTCGCCTCGTCCCGGCCTGACCTGTCGGTGTGGGTCATCACCGGCGACGGGGACGCGCTGTCCATCGGCGGCAACCACCTCATCCACGCGCTGCGGCGCAACGTGAACATCAAGATCCTGCTGTTCAACAACAGGATCTACGGGCTGACCAAGGGCCAGTACTCGCCGACCTCCGAGCAGGGCAAGGTCACCAAGTCCACGCCGTTCGGGTCGCTTGACCACCCGTTCAACCCGCTGTCGCTCGCGCTGGGTGCCGACGCGAGCTTCGTCGCCCGGACGATCGACTCCGACCGCAGGCACCTGACCTCGGTGCTGATGGCGGCCGCCGACCACCAGGGCGCGGCGTTCATCGAGATCTACCAGAACTGCCCCATCTTCAACGACGACGCGTTCGCTCCGCTTAAGGAGCCGACCGCGGCGACCGAGCGGCTGATCAAGCTCGAGCACGGGGAGCCCATCCGGCTCCAGGGCGGCACCCAGGGGTTGCGCTTCGGCTCGCACGGGGACCTCGAGGCGGTCGCCGTGGCCGACGCCGACCCGGACACGCTGATCACCCACGATGCGCATCGCGCCGACCCGTCCTACGCGTTCGCCTTGTCGCGGCTGGAGCAGGCCGACTTCCGTAACACCCCGATCGGCGTGTTCCGGCAGGTCGAGCAGCCAAGCTACGACCGGCTCATGGCAGACCAGATCGCCGCCGCCCGCACCCGCAGCGGCCCCGGCGACCTGGCCGCGCTGCTGGCCGGCAGCGACACCTGGGAAGTCAACTAGCGGCTCCGCACGTTCCGGGCGGCGCTCGCATCTGCCTGGCATGACCGAACACAAGCTCAGCAACCTGCTCGCCGCCGCCGAGTTCGCCGCCGCCCTGTAGCCCGGACGCACCTCTACCGGAGGGCTGCCAGCGGCTGCTGAGACGTGTGTGCTTTAGCCGCGTCAGTCGAGGAAGGTATGCGGTGCCACACCCACTACCGATTTCGGTATGCGGTGCCACACCCACTACCGGGGAAGGGAAGTCCAGGGTGAGACCGTCGGGCTTCCCCTCGTCAGCCGTCACCGGTTCCTGTGGTCACCCAGGCACCGCGCCCGGCCAGAGCGTTGTGACGCTGACCCGGTCAGAGCCGTCACGTTGTGACAAAGCTACGGTCGGGATGGGCTGACCGGGGCTGCGGGCTGCGGGCGGCGGGCGGCGGGCGGCGGGCGGCGGGCGGCAGGCAGCGGCAGCGGCAGCGGCAGCGGCAGGCAGCGGCAGCGGCAGCTACCGAGGAAGGCTCAGCCGGTTCGTTTTACCACGAAGTCGCACAGCGCGAGGAACGCTGCCCTGGCGGGCACGTCGGGCAGCGCCATGAAGTCGTTGCGGGCGCCATGCGCCCAGCTCAGGACGTCCGCGCGGGACTCGGCCATCGCGGGATGGCTGCGCAGCATGGACAGCGCCTCGGCCATCAGCGCGCCGTCGCCAAGGTCCGCCTCGGTCAGCAGCCAGTGCAGCCGCTCATCGGGCGAGGGCGAGGGCGAGGGCGAGG
>Ga0335078_10001474_pt1 | contig 35506 bp, 30 predicted proteins | sample Lox_Sample_32_FD_206711 | JGI IMG/M metagenome (GOLD analysis project Ga0335078, IMG submission 206711) | Soil microbial communities from Loxahatchee National Wildlife Refuge, Florida, United States - Lox_Sample_3.2 | ecosystem: Environmental > Terrestrial > Soil > Wetlands | place: USA...
CACCATCGTGGGCGAGATCAAGCGGCACTTCAGGGACAAGGGCTGGGCGGTCCGGGTGCCGCGCCGCCTGCAGGAACTCAAGCTCTCGCTGACCAAGGCCATCGGCGACCTGGCCCAGCGGGAGGGACGTGCGCCGACGGTTTCCGAGCTCGCGGCCCATCTGCAGATGAGCGAGGAAGAGGTCCTCGAAGGGCTGGAGTCGGCCAACGCCTACTCCACCGTCTCGCTGGACGCACCCGACTCCGGTGACGAGGACGCGCCCGCCGTCGCCGACTCGCTCGGCATGGTCGACGACGCGCTGGAGGGGGTGGAGTACCGGGAATCACTCAAGCCGCTGCTCGAGCAACTCCCGCCGCGGGAGAAGAAGATCCTGCTGCTCCGGTTCTTCGGCAACATGACCCAGTCCCAGATCGCGGCCGAGCTCGGCATCTCCCAGATGCACGTGTCCCGGCTGCTGGCCAGGACCCTGACTCAGCTGCGCGAGGGCCTGACCACCGAGGAATGACGACAGGGTTACCCGACAGGCGTGCTGGGGCGATTGAGGGCGCGCAGGCTGGCCGGGGTGAACAGGGCGGCCAGGCAGCAGGCCGCGACCAGCAGCATCGGCACGCCCCACTCGAGCCGGTGGTCTCTCAGCAGGTAGATGGCCCACACGCCGATGGCCAGCTGGGTCATGACCACCGGGGTCCTGGTCCACGGACTGGCCTTGGCCAGGCCCCGGGCGAACAGCGCGAACACGACGGCCGTGCCGACCGCGATCAGCGTCAGCGCGATGCCGCTGGCCCGCTGGTAGGACTGCCCGTCCGCGGTCGAGACGGCGGAAAAACCCGCCGCCACGCACATGCCGGCCGCCTCGACGGCGAGGAAGGCCGCGGCCAGGCGCAGCGCGCGCGGCGGCGGGGCTGCCTCCGCCGGTGCTGGCGCGGATACCTTGGCCGGTCGCGTCGCCATGTCGTCACACCTATCCATGATCAGGGGGCCGGGCAGGTTTCCAGCTTAGGCGGCGGTTAGCCTGAGCGGGTGCGCGGCCTGCTGATCGTTAACCGGCATGCGACGTCGATGACGGCGACCGTTACCGACCTCGCGGTCCGCACGCTGGCCGGGGTGCTGGACCTGGACGTGGAGCGGACCCAGTACCGCGGCCACGCGCGCGAGCTGGCCGCGGCGACCACCGCGGATCTCGTCATCGTGCACGGCGGCGACGGCTCGATCAACGAGGTCGTCAACGGCGTCATGGGCCGCGGGGCCGCCGGTGGCGGCGCTGCCGGCCTTGCCGCCGGTGGCGGCGCTGCCGGCCTTGCCGCCGGTGGCGGCGGGCCGCTCATCGCGGTGATACCGGGCGGCGGTGCCAACGTGCTGGCCCGGGCGCTGGGCGTGCCGCTCGACGCCGCGGCGGCGATCCGCCAGGTACGAGAGGCAGTCGCGGCGGGCCGCCACCGCACCATCGGGCTCGGCCTGGCCGCGGACCGGTACTTCACCTTCAGCGCGGGCCTGGGCTGGGACGCCGAGGTAGTGCGGGAGGTGGACCGGCTCCGGGCGCAGGGCCGCCGGGAGAGCGTGGCGCTGTTCCTTCGGACGATGGTGCACCAGTACTACGCCGGTACCGACCGGCGCCGGCCTGCCCTGACCGTGGAGCGCGACGGCGAGCCGCCGGTCAGCGGCCTGTTCATGACCATCGTCACCAACCGCTCGCCGTGGACCTATCTCGGCGACCGCCCGCTGCTGCCCGTTCCTAGTCCGGATTTCAACTCCGGGCTCGATCTGCTAGCGCTGCAGCGGCTCCGGCTGACCACGGTCCTGAACGCGGTGGGCCAGATGCTGTACGTCCGGAGCCGTCCGCCGCGCGGGCGGAACCTGCTGTCCGTACTGGGTTCGGAATCCCTGACGCTGCGCTCGGCTCGGCCGATCGCGCTGCAGGCCGACGGGGAGTATCTCGGCGAGATCGAGGCGGTGAAGTTCCAGTTCGTGCCGCATGCACTGCGCATCGTGGCATTACTCCGGATGCCTGCCGACGGCTGCCGACGGGGCGAGCGGAGCCTGCTGACGCGCCGAGAGCAAAATGTGATCGATCTGACATTAAATTCCGCTGATGGTCTGCCGTGGCCTCTTGCGCTCGTCAACCGACGTTGAGAGGCTTGACGTGATGCCTGGTACGGGGGCGTCTCGCAGGTTTACATCAGCTCTGATGTCTGCGTCGCCTTCGGGGGGGCACGGCCGGGCCGCCTGGCGGCCAGACCGCGTTGAGGCTCGGCATCATAGTGGCCCCGGGGAACCTGGGCGACGGTGAAAGACGGCAAAGCTCGTGAAAAGCTTCACAAGCTATAGATAGACGCGCAAACCGGACGCATCCGCAGGCGCCCGGTCGCCGAGAAGGAGTGGACATCATGGACTGGCGCCACGAAGCCGCCTGCCGTGAGGTGGACCCTGAGCTGTTCTTCCCGATCGGGAACAGCGGTCCGGCGCTGCTCCAGATCGAGGAAGCGAAACAAGTCTGCCGCCGCTGCACGGTGACGGAGGAATGCCTGCGCTGGGCGATCGAGTCCGGCCAGGACGCCGGCGTGTGGGGCGGGATGAGCGAGGACGAGCGGCGCGCGCTCAAGCGCCGGACGATCAGGCTCCGTGCTCGCGCGCACGTGTTACAGGCGATTGTTTAACCAGAATTAAGTCTCAGTCTCAGGCACCGTCCTCCAGGTCGGGCTCGTTGCCGATGGGAAGATCCACCACCGCCTCGGTGCCGCCGCCCGGACGGGGCGTGATCCGGAGCCTCCCGCCAAGCTCCCCCACCACCAGGGTGCGGACGATCTGCAGGCCGAGGCTGGTGGCCGAGTCCAGCTCGAATCCCTCGGGCAGGCCCACGCCGGTGTCCGCGACCGTCACCGTCAGCCGCTCTGGCTCGCGCACCACGACGACCTCGATAAGTCCCGGCTCGCGGGCCGCCTGCGAGCCGGAGAAGCCGTGCTGCAGCGCGTTCTGCAGCAGTTCGGTCAGCACCATGGCGAGCGGGGTCGCCACCGCCGCGGACAGCTGGCCGAACGACCCGGTGATCTTCGGGATCACCCCGACCTCGGCGGCGGACACCTCGCCGGCCATCCTGGCCACCCGGTCGGCGATGTCGTCGAAGTCGACGGCCTCCTCGGGCGCGTGAGACAGGGTCTCGTGCACCACCGCGATCGAGCCGACGCGGCGGACGGCTTCGTCCAGCGCGGCCCGCGCCTCGGGGGCCCGGAGCCGACGGGCCTGCAGCCGGAGCAGGGCGGCCACCGTCTGGAGGTTGTTCTTCACCCGGTGGTGGATCTCCCTGATCGTGGCGTCCTTGGTCATCAGCTCGCGCTCGCGGTGGCGTAGTTCGGTGACGTCCCGCACCAGCACCAGGGCGCCGGTCCGGCTGCCGCCCACGATCAGCGGGATCGAGCGCAGCTGGACCACCGAGCCGTTCGCGTCCACCTCGGCCTCGCGCGGGGCGCGGCCCGCGGCCACCACCATGAGCGACTCATCCAGCGGCTCGTCCGAGGCGACCAGGGCGGTCGTGACCACGCCGAGCTCGGCTCCGATCAGGTCGGCGGCCAGGCCGAGGCGGCGGTAGGCGGACTGCGCGTTCGGGCTGGCGTAGATAACCCGCCCGGCCTTGCCCAGCCTGAGCAGCCCGTCGCCGACGCGCGGCGACCTGACCAGCACGGCGTCGGCGCCGGGAAACGGGAATGTCCCTTCGGCGACCATCCGGGCCAGGTCGTCGGCGCCCTGCAGGTAGGTGAGCTCGAGCCGGCTCGGGGTCCGGGCCGAGTTCAGGTTGGTGCACCGCTCGATGACCGCGATCACGCGGTTCGCCCGGGTCACCGGGATCCCCTCGGTGCGCACCGGGACGCCATTCGCCCAGTCCGGGTCGCTCTCCCGCCAGATGCGCCGCTCGTCCCTGGACACGTCGAGCACCCGCTGGTCCAGCGGCCCGGCGAAGGTGCCGACCACGTCGTCATGCAGCGAGGTGGGCCCGGTGGTGGGGCGCATCTGGGCGATGGCCAGCCAGCCGGTGCCGTCCTTGGCCGGCGCCCACAGGATCAGGTCGGCGAAGGACAGGTCGGCGAGGAGCTGCCAGTCCGACACCAGCGAGTGCAGGTACTCGACGTCGGCCTCCCCGAGGCTGGTATGGCTCCTGGCCAGGTCGTTCAGCGTGGGCACAGCACCATCATCGCATCCGGCTCCGAGTTCATTCCTCACGGTGACGCTGGGCGAATCTACCCAGACCGTTCGGGTCAGCCTGACCGAGCGCGATTTGGTGGCCGCCAAACGCGCGCAGAGCACCGTTCGCGACGATGATGAGAGTTGACGTTCACCTCTCATTAAGGCAATGATTCCGGATGACCGCTTCTCTGCTTCCGGCCGACGACACGCCCGGGGTGCCCGGCGCGGATGCCGGGCCGAGGCTGCCCAAGTACTACCAGGTAAAGCGGCAGCTGCTCGAGCTCACCGCCGCGCTGGATCCCGGCAGCCCGGTACCGCCGGAGCGGGAGCTCGCCCGCTCGTACGGGACCTCGCGGACCACAGTCAGGCAGGCGCTCGCCGAGCTGGTCATCGAGGGCCGACTGCTGCGCATGCAGGGCAAGGGCACGTTCGTGGCCAAGCCCAAGGTGGCCCAGCCGCTGGAGCTGGCCAGCTACACCGAGGGCATGCGCGCGCACGGCCTGCACCCGCAGACCAAGATCCTCGACATCGGGTACGTCACCGCGGACGAGCCGCTGGCCGAGCTGATCGGCGTCCGGCCGGGCGGCCGCGCGTTTCGCATCCACAGGCTGCGGCTGGCCGACGGCGAGCCGATGTCGATCGACACCTCGCACCTGCCCGCGCGGCGCTTCCCCGGCCTGCGCAAGGAGCTGGAGCGGCACCGGTCGCTGTACGAGACGCTGCGTTCGGCGTACGGCATCCAGCTGGCCGAGGCGCAGGAGACGATCGAGACGGTGCTCGCGGACCCGCACGACGCCCAACTGCTCGAGGTGGACGCGGGCCTGCCGCTGCTGCTGCTGTCCAGGCACGCGTTCGACATCACCGGGGAACCGGTGGAGTGGGCGCAGTCGTGGTACCGGGGCGACCGGTACAAGTTCGTGACCAGGCTCCGCCGGTGACGCAGCCGGATAAACAATTAATCCTCATTAGATGAGAATCACCTGAAGAGGCTGGGTCCAGGCGGTTCATACGGCATTGACCAGCGAGAATAGCCAGCTCTGGCTAGTGAGGTGACAATTTTCTCATCGTGTCGGCAAAGCATTGCCCATTCATGGTTTGAGACGGACCATATATGGAACCTGTGTGATGTCAGTCACGGTGAGAGGGCTTTCTCCCGACGAGAGGGCAACCATGACCCAGCCGTCCGGCACGCCGAATACCCCTGGTCGCACCCGATCCCCCGTCGCCGCCCACCCGGTCACCTCGGCGATCATCGCGATCCTGGTCCTCGCCTCGATCTTCTTCGCGCTGTACGTGCCGCTCTACGCCAGCGCCACGCCGAAGGTCGGCGACTTCCCCTTCTTCTACTTCTACCTGCTGATCTACATGCCGGTGCTGGGCGTGGTGATGTGGATCGTCATCACGCTGCAGCGGAGACTGCGACCCGGATCGCCTGGTCCTGGCGCCGAGGGCCCGGCGGGTGCCGGCCACGGTGAGGTGGCCAGATGAGCAACGTCAACGCCGTCACCTTCACCATCGTCGTCGTCCTGTTCCTCGTCGTCACGCTGACCGGCTTCGCGGCCGCACGGTGGCGCCGGGCCGAGGACATGCTGCACCTGAACGAGTGGGGCCTGGGCGGGCGCAGCTTCGGCACCTTCGTCTCCTGGTTCCTGCTCGGCGGCGACCTCTATACCGCCTACACCTTCATCGCGGTGCCCGCCGCGGTGTTCGGCGCCGGCGCGGTGACGGGCTTCTTCGCGGTGGCGTACACGATCATCGTGTTCCCGCTCGCGCTGATCTTCCTGCCCAGGCTGTGGTCGATCGCCCGGACGCACCACTACGTCACCCCGGCCGACTTCATCCGCGGCCGGTACGGGTCGCGCGGCCTGGCGCTGGCCATCGCCTTCACCGGCATCCTGGCGCTGATGCCGTATATCGCGCTGCAGCTGGTGGGCATCCAGGCCGTGCTCACGGTGATGGGCGTCGGGACCACGTCGGGCAACGCCCTCATCAAGGACCTGCCGCTGTTCATCGCGTTCCTCGTGCTGGCGATCTTCACCTTCGTGTCCGGGCTTCGGGCACCCGCGCTGATCGCCTTCATCAAGGACACGCTGGTCTACGTGATGATCATCGTCGCGGTCCTCTACCTGCCGACGAGGGTCGGCGGCTGGGGGCACATCTTCGCGGCGGGCGAGGCCCACCTGAAGGCCATCAACCCGACCACGGGCAAGCCGAACGGCGTGTTCATCCCCACCTCGGCCAACAGCCAGCTGGCGTTCTCCACCCTGGCGCTCGGCTCGGCGCTGGCCCTGATGGTCTACCCGCACGCGGTCACCGGCGTGCTGTCCACCAAGCGACGCGACATCATCAAGCGCAACATGGCGCTGCTGCCGCTCTACTCCATCATGCTGGCCTTCATCGCCCTGCTCGGCTACGTGGCGGTGGCTGACAAGGTGACGGCCGCCAACGTGAAGAAGGCCAACAACGCCCAGCTCGCGGTGCCGTACCTGTTCCAGCACCTGTTCCCGAGCTGGTTCGCCGGGATCGCCTTCGCGGCCATCATCATCGGCGCGCTGGTGCCGGCCGCGATCATGGCCATCGCCGCCGCCAACCTGTTCACCCGGAACATCTTCAAGGAGTTCTTCAAACCCGGCGCCGACCCCAGGCTCGAGACCAGGGTCTCGCAGTGGGTCTCGCTGATCGTCAAGGTGGGGGCGCTGCTGTTCGCGGTCTCGCTGCCCAAGACGTTCTCCATCAACCTGCAGCTGCTCGGCGGCATCTGGATCTTGCAGACCTTCCCGTCGATCGTGTTCGGCCTGTTCACCCGGTGGTTCCACCGCTGGGCCCTGCTCGCGGGCTGGCTAGCCGGCATGCTCTATGGCACGATCGCCGCGTACAACGTGTCGACGCCGACGACCTCGCACTGGGCGGGGTCGGTGAACACCGTGTGGGGGCACACCTACTACATCGGGCTGACCGCAATCATCCTCAACATCGCGGTCTCGGCGGTCCTGACCCTCGTCTTGCGGGTGGCCAGGGTCCCGGCGGGAACCGACGAGACCCTGCCGCGCCAGTACACCGCCGACCCGGTCGACGCTCCCGCGCCGGTCCCGGCCGCCGCGGTGCTGGGGAGCGAGGTCCGCCGCGGGGACTGATCTCAGCGGCGGGGAGCCGGCTCCCCCACGGCCGGCACCGGCTCCGTCAGAGCGAACAGCGGGCTGGCCAGGATGTCGACGGCCTCCAGGCGCATGAGGTCGTTCATGGTGCGGCTCCGCTCGGGTTCGGCGGCCAGCCGGTGCGCGTGCCGGAGCCTGGACCGCTCCAGCTCGTTGCGGACGCTCCGGGCGTTGGCGAATCGCGGTTGCGCCATGCGCAGGGTCAGGTAGTCGCGGAAAGCCACCTCGGCCTCGGCGGAAAGGTAGTACGACGAGCGGTCGAGCATGGCCCGGCCGATGGCCACCAGCTCATCCAGCTTGTACGGGGCGAAGTCGAGGTGATGCGCGATCCGCGAGCTCATGCCGGGGTTGCTCTCGAAGAACACGTCCATGCGGTCCTTGTAGCCGGCCAGGATCACCACCAGCTTGTCCCGGTCGTTCTCCATCACCTGGAGCAGGATGTCGATGCATTCCTGACCGTAATCCCTTGAATCGCCGTCCCGGTACAGGTAATACGCCTCGTCGATGAAAAGGACCCCGCCCATGGACCGTTCAAGAATACGCCTGGTTTTCGGTGCGGTTTGCCCGATGAATTCACCGACCAGGTCGTCGCGCATGGCGTGGACCAGGTGCCCCTTTTCCAGGTAGCCGAGCCGGGACAGCAGATCGGCCATCTGCAGCGCCACCGTGGTCTTGCCTGTACCGGGGTCGCCGGTGAAGCACATGTGCAGGTTGGGCCGGGGGGCCTCGAGGCCGAACCGGTTCCGCACCCGGTCCACCAGCAGCAGCGAGGCGATCTCCTCGACCTTCCTCTTCACCGGCACCAAGCCGACCAGCTGGTCGTTCAGCGCGGCGAACACGTCTTCGATGTCCGCCGCCTCCCGCTCCTCGGACAGGGTGACGGTCGCCTCGGGGTGCAGTTCCTCGGCGCGCCGGGCCCGGCCCCGCGCCCTGGATTTCCGCTCTCGCCGTGGCCCGGTCGCCACCTGGGCCGACCGGGGCTCATCCTCGCGAGTCTGCGTCCACGCATTCCTTGCGAGCCAGCCGATGACCCCCACGACGGCCGCAAACATAGTAATTTGAATAAAGAGTGCGCGCGATAGGTCGGACCAGGCGAGTATAAGAGCGATCAATGCCGCGAGCAGCAGGACTGATCTTTTTGCATATCTCAGCTTGAAGCCGTACATAGGAATTCGAGGGTAACTAGCCAGGCAACCGCAGGTCAAGAGGCCAGGACCCGGCGCCGCGACTGGCCGGGCGCCGGCGTCAGCCGGTCTCGTCCTGGCCGCCGCCTGCCGCCGCGCGTCCCCGGCTGGCGCCGCGCTGGAACCCGGCGAGCCGGTTCCTGATCGCGTCGGCCGACCTGGCCGGCCCCGCTGACCCGGCCGGGTCGGCCCCGCCGGGTTGCGGTCGTCCGGCCGCGCCGGGGACCAGGTTTGCCCGCGGTGTCCGCACCGGCAAGCCCGACGTCGTCACGCCGCTCGAGGCCGGGGCGAGGACCGTCTTCGCGGCATCCCAGCCGCTGTCCGCGGCCGCCCCCCAGCTCGCCGTCGCCACCGCCGCGTTATCTGACCGCTTGCCGTGACTGCTGAACCAGTCCGACTCGACCGCCTCGTAGATGGGCAGGCGCCGTTGCCCTGAGGGATCCTCGGGGGCCTGTTCGACGGGCGCCTGCCCGCCGGGGGCCTGTTCGACGGCGGGCTGGCTGCTCTCGGCTGGCTGCGGCCGGACGGGGGTATCGGACCAGCTGAAGGCCTGACGCGAGGCGGGAAGCTGGACCGGGGCCCGCAACCGCAGGGCAGGCCGGGCGTGACGGGGACGCAGGCCGGGTCCGGAAGCCGGGCCCGAGCCGGAAGCCGGGCCCGAGCCGGCCGGCAGGTCCATGGCGGCGGGCTGGAGCGTGCGGACGTCCGCCGGCGTCGGCGCGGGCCTGGTCGAGCTGGCCATCGTGTCCGGCTCCGCGAGGCCGGGGGCGGCCGCCCCGCCTGCCCCCGGCAGCATGACGACGGCATCGGGCAGCCAGACCAGCGCGGTGAGGCCGCCGGTGGCGGCCGGCTGCAGCCGGACCTTGACGCCGTGCCGCGCCGCGAGCCTGCCCACCACGAACAGGCCCATGTTCCTGGAGACCGCGACGTCGACCGGCGGCGGGTTCTCCAGCCGCCAGTTGGCCTGCGCCATCGTCTCCGGGTTCATGCCGACTCCCTGATCGGTGACCTCGACCAGGACGCCGCCGGTGACGAGCGCGCGGCCGGAGATGTCGACCGGCGTATCCGCGGCTGACAGCGACGCCGCGTTCTCGGCCAGCTCGGCGATCAGGTGCACGACGTCGATGACGGCAGGTCCTGATACCGCGATGTCCGGCTGCGTGCTGACCGACACGCGCTCGTACTCCCCGGTCTGCGCCACCGCGGCCCTGATCACGTCCGCCAGCATCACCGGGCGGTTCCAGCGGCCCGGCAGCTCATGGCCGGCCAGGACGAGCAGGTTCTGCGAGTAGCGGCGCATGCGGGTGGCCAGGTGGTTCATGGTGACCAGGCTCGCCCGGCGGCCGGCGTCCAGCTCGGTCTGGCCGAGCTCGTCGATGAGCCTGAGCTGGTGTTCCATCAGGGTCTGGCCGCGGCCGGACAGCTCGGTGAACATCTCGCTGAGCTTGCCGCGAAGCCCGGCCTCGTTGTCGGCCAGCCGCAGCACCTCGCCTTGCACCTGGTCGAAGGCACGCGCGACATCGCCTATCTCATCGAGAGCGGAGACGCCGACGGCCTTGACGGCGAGCGGCCGGCTCTTGCCGTCCGCCTGGCTGATCTGCCCCAGGCTGATGTTGCGGAGCGCGTCGGGCAGCCACACCTCGGTCAGCTCGACCGCCCCGGTCCGCAGCTGGCGCAGCGGACGCAGCACCGACCTGATCAAGATCAGCGCGGAGTACAGCCCCACCGCCAGGACGATGGTCGCGAGGATCAGGGCCAGGATGGCCGACGCGATGGCCCCGTCGGCCATGGAACTCACGTTGGAGTCGGCCGAGGCGCGGTGGAAGGCGCCGACCGCGCGGATAAAACTGGCGGTGGCGAGGGCGGCGGCCGCCGCGGAGACGACCGCCAGCAGGCACAGCCGGGTGCGGACGAGCCAGTTCGTCCGCGGCCCGCCCGGATCGGGCGCCGTCGCCGGCGACGGCGTCCCGGTGCCCGGCTCCTGGCGAACTCCGGCGCGCGGGACCGCCGCCGCCGGTTCGTAAGCGGGCGAGGATGGACGGAAGGCCGCGGAGCCGGCCCGGAACGCCGGGTAGGTCTCCCTCCCGGCGTCAACAGCCGGGCCCTGCTCATCTCCGGCCGGGTGCTCGTGCGGGGCATCGCTAGTCCGGCGGAAGAAGTCCGCGGCCACGAGAACGGCGACCACCATCACCAGGGCCGCCAGGACGATTTCAACATGCATTTCTGCTCACACCCCGGGGTCAATGGCCGACTCAGCCATGAGGCCGGCACGGCATGCCTTCCCTGCAGTCAGTCTTGCTATGAGGCGCGCCCCGGCGTGCCAATGCTCAACTCTAGCCGGTATCGGGACAATATTTGCGGATTTGCATTTACCCGGAAAATTCGTCACGGGACCGCGGCCCAGCCGCAGGACCTCGTGATCCTCAACCGCTGGGTTGCGGCCTGACCCGGGTGGCGCGTCCCTGGAGTACTGCCTTGCCGCACTGCTCACGGTGGTAACACCGGTCCCAGGCCTGGCTATAGGGAGCAGGCTTCTGATTAGTTCCCGTTAGCTATTCATCGGCTATACATCATCAATTGAGGTACGTGGCGTCAGGGCCCGGCCTATGCTCCCCTATTCCCGCCGATGGCCACTTACCGCCATTGTGAAATTCACTGTCCTTATCACGTGACGCGGAATCTGACCGTAAGCTTGAAAAGCAGCTAAACGCCATGTTCGGTGCGGCCACGTTGCCTGCGGGCGGGCGTGAGCATGAGCAGGCTGCAGGCCGGGGCTGGCACGAGGCCGAGAGGAAGACGATGACGGAACGATTCATGACGGCTGCCCCGGAAACCACTCAGGTACTGCCTGCCCGGCTGGAGCCCGACGCGATCGGGGCCGCCCAGGACACCATCATCGGGATGGCCAACTCCGCGCCGACGGTAGCCATCGGCCTGTCACTGGCCGGCCTGGCCGCGGCGGCGGCCTACGGCAGCGGGCCGGTCATCATCTTGTGCGGTATCCCGATGCTGGTCATCGCCAATGCCTATCGCCGGCTGAACCTGTGGAGCGCCAACTGCGGCGCCTCCTTCGAGTGGGTCGGCCGGGCGATCGACCCCTACCTCGGGTTCCTTACCGGGTGGCTGATGATCGCCGCCAGCCTGATCGCGGCGGTGGCCGGCGTGGTGGTGCTCGCCCCGTCGGTCTTGGCTATCTTCGGCGGCAGCGCGCTGAGTACCTGGCCGAACATCTTCATCAGCACCGTCGTGATCGTGGTGCTGCTGGTGATCGCGGTGGCAGGCATCCGCCTCACCGCGCGAACCCAGGTGGCGATGGGGGTGATCGAGTACGTGATCCTCATCGGCTTCTCGATCTGGGGCCTGGTATTCGCGCTCGGCCACCACCACGGCAGCTTCCCGATCACCAGCGACTGGTTCAACCTCAGCGGGATCGGCGGGCAGGGCAGCCTGGCCTCGGGCCTGCTCATCGCGGTGTTCATGCTGGCCGGCTGGGACGCCACGGTCTACGTCAACGAGGAGGTGAAGCACCGGCGGCATAACCCGGGCAAGGCCGCTGTCATCGCGGTCGCCCTGCTCATCGCCATCTACACCTTCTCCCAGGTCGGCTTGCAGGGAGTGGTCTCGCCGGCCAAGCTGCAGGCCAACTCGTCCTCGGTGCTCGTCTACATCGCCCAGGCGCTCGGCGGCGGCCCGGCCGCCAAGGTGATGGCGCTCGCGCTGGCGCTGTCAGTGATCGCGTCCACCGGCGTCAGCATCGTCATCCTGGCCCGGATGATCTACGGGATGGCGAGCCACCGGGTGCTGCCCTCGATCCTGGGCAACGTGAGCCCCCGGTTCGCCACCCCGGCCATCGCCAGCGTCGTCGTCGGCGTGATCCTGGTCGTGGTCACCTGGATCTACCTGCTCTCCGGCTCGATCGCGAACGCCTTCACCCAGCTGATCGACGTGACCGGCGTGCTGTACGCGAGCTTCTACATCCTCACCGCGTTCTCCGCCATCGTGTACTACCGGCGGCGCATCTTCAGCAATGCCTGGGACGCCGTGCTGGTCGGCATCCTTCCCCTGGCCGCGGCCGGCTTCCTGGTCTGGATCGTGGTCCGGTCATGGCAGAACGCGCCGGCGTCACAGCGGTGGTCGCTGTTCGGCATCGTCATGGCCGGCGTGGCCCTGATGCTCGTCGCGCGCTACATCCTGCGATCGCCGTTCTTCCGGATCCCGCGCGAGAGCGCGCCGAGATAACCCGGAGGTGTGACATGACCCAGGCCGTCTACGAGACCACCGCCACCGCCCTGCGGGAGAAGAGCAAGCTACAGCGGCACTTCCGGCGTTTCGACATGTTCTTCTACCTGATCTGCACGGTGGTGACGATCGACACCATCGGCGCCGTCGCGAGCAACGGCGCCCAGGGGTTCACCTGGCTGATCTTTCTCGGCGTCTTGTTCTTCCTCCCGTACGCGCTGTCCGTCGCCGAGCTCGGCTCGGCGTTTCCGCAAGAAGGCGGCCCGTATGTCTGGAGCCGGCTGGCGTTCGGGCGCCCGCTGGCCGCCATCAACTCGGTTATCTACTGGATCTCCAATCCGATCTGGATCGGCGGATCGCTCACGATCGTGTCGTTCGCCGCGATCGAGGAGTTCTTCGGGTCGATAGGGGGCGCCTGGAAGTACGTGTACGCGGTGGCCTTCATCTGGTTCACCATCGGCGCGGCGATCGTGTCGCTGCGGTACGGCAAATGGGTGCCGACGCTTGGCGCCTGGGCGCGCGGGGTGGTGCTGACGTTCTTCGTGGTGTCCGTCGCTGTCTACGCGGCCAGGCACGGGGTGCACGGCTTCGGCGGCCACGCCTTCCTGCCCACCTATGCGGTGTTCATCGCCGTGGTGCCGGTGCTGTTCTTCAACTATGCCGGCCTCGAGGTGCCCACGGCGGCCGGCGAGGAGATGACCAATCCCCAGCGTGACGTGCCGTTCTCGGTGCTCTGGTCGGGCGCCGCGACGGTGCTGGCCTACGGGATCCCGATCCTGGCCATCCTCATCGTGCTGCCGGCCAGCCAGGTGTCCGGGCTGACCGGGTTCCTGGACGCGGTCAAGGCCACGTTCACCGTCTACGGCGGCCACGTCGCCTCCGACGGAACCGCGACGCTCACAGGGGCCGGGCTGATCCTGGGCCGGATCGCCGCCATCGTGTTCGTCTTCGCCCTGGCCAGCGCCGGCACCACCTGGATCATGGGCTCGGACAGGACCGAGGCGGTGGCCGCCGACGACGGCGGGGGTCCCCGCGTGCTGGGCCGGTTCTCGGCCAGGTTCGGCACCCCGGTGGCGATGAACCTGTTGTCCGGGCTCGTGTCGACTGCGCTGATGATCGCCGCCTTCCAGATCACCGGGGCCGATTCGAGCCGGTACTTTGCCGCCGTGCTCGGGCTGACCATCTCGACCACCACGATCTCGTACCTGTTCATCTTCCCGGCGCTGGTCAAGCTCAGGTACTCGCGTCCGGACGTGGAACGCCCCTACCGGGTGCCCGGCGGCATGGCGGGCGCGTGGATCTGCTCGGTCGTGCCGACGTTCTGGGCGCTGCTGGCCACGGTCGCGCTGATCTGGCCGGGCTTCGGCGTCAACTGGTTCGGCGGCGGCGGGAACCCGAACGACGACCTGGCCGCGCTCAGCTTCTCCCACCAGCGGCTGCAGTACGAGCTCACGCAGATCGTGCCGCTGGCCGTCATCGTCGGTGTCGGCGTAGTCTTCTACCTCCTGGGCGGCAAGACGCGCCTCCAGACGGCCGCCGAGCCGGTCGCGCCGGCCTGTGCCCCGGCTGATTACCACGAACCGGCGCCCTGATCAGGGGGCAGCGTGAGAGCAGCGGACGAGCCCCGGGCCGCCCGTTCGGCCCCGGCGACTTGTTCTACCCCGCGGTCGTGCTTGACGTGCGGGCAGAGGCAAGGAGGACCCGGACTTCGCCCTCGGCGTCGCCGAGATCATGAGCTGGGAGGCGGTATTCGGGCCGATTCCGGCGCACAGCGCCGTCATCATGCGGACGGGCTTCGAGGGCCGGTGGGACGACCCGCCGGCCTACCTGAACGCGGACGCCGCGGGGCTGGCTGCACTATCTGGGGTTCGGCCCGGCGGCCGTGAGCTGGCTGATCGAGCAGCGCTAGCGGCGCGACCGCAGGCGGGGAAGGCCGCAGGCCCCCGGAGAACCACGACGATGTCCCATGGTCAGGACCACACCTATGTCACATCGCCGTCGTCGGGTGGCTCCAACCGCTGGTGCTGTTGTTATGGAGGTGGCTTCCGGGTTTGCTGGGTTTCTGCACGCGAGGCCGCGTGGGATGAGGGGTCAGGGGTCAAGAGCTGAGGGGTCAGGGGCTGAGGGGGCAAGGGCTGAGGGGGCAAGGGGATAAGGGGGGTCTCCCTATTGGGGTGGCGGCACGGGCGGGGGACGGGGGGCGGGAACTTGGTGGGATTGCGCGGTGAAATTGTCACTGAATGTATCAGTGCGACAACACAAAGAGAAAAGATGCAGGTAAATGCCTATTCACAATATGAATGCAAAAGATTACTCTAAGTACTAGATGCCCCGTTTGACCCTATGCGGGGCGGTGCCAGCGAGAGGGGTCGGGAATGCCTGGGACGCGGCATGAACCGGCTGCGGTCGCCCCCGCACGGGTCACGACCGTGCGCGGCTGGCGTGACCTGCGCGCGCACGAACCCGCCCTGGACACGCTGCAGCGGGCCGCCGGGATTCCCGTGACGGCCCGGCTCGCCTGGTGGCGCGCGGCGCTCATGGCGGACCGCGACATCGTTCCCCTGCTGCTGGCGCTGCGCGGGCCGGGCGGCACCTTAATGGCTGCCGCGCTGGTCGCGCTGCGCAACCAGGACGGGGAGTGCCGGATAACCTCGGTCCGGCCGCACACCGACGACGTGTGGGACGTCGCCGCGGTGTCGGCGGGCGCCCGCCGCACGGTGCTCGCCGGGCTGGTCCGCTACGCCGCCTGGCTGAGCTGCCCGTGGCGGCTGACCCTGACCGGGCTGCGCGACGGCGAGGAGGCGACCTGGCTCGCCGGGCAGCTACCGGACGGCCGCGTGCTACCCGCGCCGCCGGTGCCCGCCATCGGGTTCAGCCGGGACGAAATCCCGCTCGGGCCCGGCATCCGCAGCGGCCTCGACCGGTCCGGGCACCGGATCCGGCAGCACGCGCTGACCGAGACGATCCGGTTCGAACGTGAGCCTGACCGGCTGGCGGACCTGCGCGACGAGATCGAGGCCGTGCACCTGGCCCGCGACCACGACGCCGGCCGGGTAAGCGACCTGGACGACGGGGCCGGCGTCGCGTTCTGGCGTTCGGTGTACGACGGGCACGCCGCCCGCGGCGAACTCGAGGTCGCCACGCTGCGCCTGGACGGGCACCTAGCCGCGTACGTCGTGGCCCTCGCCGATCCCCCCGCGTACCGCGTGTTCGACGGGCGGTTCGCGCCGAAGTGGCGGCCGTACTCCCCCGGGCGGCGGCTGGAGGTGGCGGTGGTGGAACACGCCCGCCGCCGGTCCTTCCCCGAACTGGACTGGATGAGCAGCGTCGCCCCGGAGAAGCTGGTCGCCAGCACCCAGGCCGACCCGCGCTGGGCCGTCATCGCGGCCGGCGACGCCCAGCCGGGGCTCGCCACCGGAGGCGGCGGTTTCCTGCCCATGGCAGCGGCGCCGTGAACCCCAGCACGGTGACGGTGGCCGTCACCGTGGCGGGCAGCGCGCTCACCGCGGCCGCGGCGCTGCCGTACATCCTCGAGATCGCGCGCGGCCGGGCCCAGCCCAGGATCGCGTCCTGGAGCATCTGGACCGTCGTCCAGGCCATCGGCACCGTCTCGGCGTTCACCGCCGGGCAGCTGCCCACGGCGTGCTACACCCTGCTCTGCGCAGCGGGCTGCGCCGCCGTGGTCGTCCTCGGGTGGCGGCACGGGAGCAGGGAGTTCGGCCGGCTGGACGCGGTCTGCGTGACCCTGGCCGCGGAGGGCGTGGCCCTGCTCGCGGTGGCCACCTGGGTGCCCGGGTTCATCCCCTTGTCGTGGGCGGTCGCCGTGTCGGTGGCGACCGACTTCCTGGCCTACCTGCCGACGTTCCACCACGCCTGGCGCCGGCCCGGCGAGGAGCCGTGGGTTCCCTACGCGATGTTCGGCGCCGCCGCCGCGCTGGTCCTCCTGGTCGGGGACTACCGGATCCTCGTCGGGGTGATCTACCCGACCTACCTGTTCGCCGCCGACGCGACCATGGTCATCATGATCCTGGCCAGCCCGCATTACGCCGCGCCGCGGCCGGCGGCGGGCCGCCTGCGCACGGTTCCGGCCGAACCTCCGATGCGGCTGTCGGTCACGTCGGCGCAGTGGCGGCCGGTGACCGGCAGGGACTGGCGCCAGCCTGATCTGGTGCCGCCTGGGGTCCCGCCCGGGGTGCCGCAGCGGGCGCGCGGCGGCTACCGCTGATGCCCCGGCGCGGCCCCGCCTGTTAGCTGGGCCTACTAACTGGTAACGTCGCTGACGTGGCGCGGCTAACTGGTCATGGCGGTGCGCATGCGGTCGCGGCCGCGCGGCAGCACGGCGTATCGGTGATGTTCACGCTGTCCGGCGGGCACGTGTTCCCGCTCTACGACGCGGTGGTCAAGGACGGCGCCGACCCTTCAACCCCCTCAACCCCTTCAAGCCCTGCGATGCGCCTGGTGGACGTGCGGCACGAGCAGACCGCGGTGTTCGCGGCGGAGGCCACCGCGCGGCTGACCCGGACGCCCGGGCTGGCGGTGGTTACCGCCGGGCCCGGCGTGACGAACTCGGTCAGCGCGGTGACCACCGCGTGGTTCAACGGCGCCCCGGTCGTGGTGCTGGCCGGGCGCGCGCCCGACTCCCGCTGGGGCTCGGGCAGCCTGCAGGAGATGGATCATCCGCCGCTGCTCGCGCCGGTCACCAAGCGGGCCTGGACCGAACACGACACGGCAGGGCTGGCCGGGTCGGTGGACGAGGCGTTCCGGCTGGCGGCCAGCCCGCACCGCGGGCCGGTGTTCCTGGACATCTCGCTCGAGGCGATCTACGGCCAGGCCGAGGCCAACCTGCCCGAGGCCGGGCCGGACGGTCCCGGCCCTTCGACGCCGGCCGGCCCCGCACCGGACGCCGGCGACATAGATCACATCGCCCGATTGCTCCGAACGGCCCGGCATCCTGTGCTCGTGCTCGGCTCCGACGTGTGGCTGGGCGGCGCCGAGGACGCGGCCCGGCAGGCGGCCGAGGCCTTGCACCTGCCGGTGATCGCCAACGGCCAGGCCCGCGGCGTGCTGCCGCGCGGTCACGAACTGCTTGTGACCCGGGCCAGGTCGGCGGCCTTGCGCCAGGCCGACCTGGTCATCGTGACCGGGACACCGCTGGACTTCAGGCTGGGGTACGGCTCGTTCGGCCCGAAGGACGCCCCGGCCCGGGTGGTGCACGTGGCCGACGCGCCGGGCGGGATCGCCGCGCACGTCCCGCTGGCCGCCTCGGCATCGGGCGACCTGGCCGCGTTCTTCACCGCGCTGGCGGTGGCCGGTGCCGGGGCCGGCACGGCGGCGGGCACTGGGGCGGGGCAGGCGGACCCGCGGTGGGTGCCGGGGCTGGCCGAGGCGACCCGGGCCGCGCTGGCGGCCGACGGGCCGCTGCTGGCCAGCGAGGCCGATCCGGTGCACCCGGCCCGTATCTACGGCGAACTGCTCACGGTGCTCGACGACGACGCGGTGGTCATCGGCGACGGCGGCGACTTCGTCTCGTTCGCCGGCAAGTACATCGAGCCGCTCCGGCCGGGCGGATGGCTCGATCCCGGACCGTTCGGCTGCCTGGGCACCGGACTCGGCTACGCCATCGCCGCCCGGATCGCCCATCCGGCCGTTCAGGTCGTGCTGCTGCTCGGCGACGGCGCGGCCGGCTTCTCGCTGATGGACGCGGACACGCTGGTCCGGCACGGGCTGCCCGTGGTCATGGTCTGCGGGAACAACGCCGGCTGGGGCCTGGAGCGGCATCCGATGCGCGCCCTGTACGGCTACGACGTCGCCGCCGACCTGCAGCCGGGCTGCCGTTACGACGAGGTGGTGCGCGCCCTCGGCGGCGCCGGCGAGCTCGTGACCACGGCCGCGGGCATCGGTCCTGCGCTGCGTCGCGCCTTCGCCGCCGGCGTCCCCTACCTGGTCAACATCGTCACCGACCCCGAGGCCGTCTACCCGCGCTCGACCACCGGAGTGTAAGCGGCGAGCTAGCCGATCGTCGCGATCGGGTCGCCTTCCTGCACCACGTCACCCTCGGCCACGTGCATCTTGGTGACCACGCCGGGGCCTTCGGCCAGGACCGGGATCTCCATCTTCATCGACTCGAGGATCACCAGGGTGTCACCGTCGCCGACGTGATCGCCCTCCGCCGCGACGACCTTCCACACGTTCGCGACCATCTCCGCGCGGACCTCAGCCACCGGTGACTCCTCTTGTCGTTAGCCCGAACCGTTACCTAGGACGCAGCTTGCTCACCAGGGACGTATCGTAGTCCCCGCTGACGAACTCCGGGCTGGCGAGCAGGTCCGCGTGGAACGCCAGGTTGGTCTTCGGGCCGGTGATGCGGAAGGCGGTCACGGCCTCCCGCGCGCGCTCCAGGGCCTGCGCCCGGTCGGCGCCGTGCACGCAGAGCTTGGCCAGCAGCGGGTCGTAGAACGGCGTCACCGTGTTGCCCGCCTGATAGCCGGCGTCCACCCGCACGCCGTCGCCCGCGGGCTCGTCCCACTCGCTGATCGTGCCCGGGCCGGGCAGGAACCGGACCGGGTCCTCGGCGTAGATCCGCAGCTCGAGCGCGTTCCCGGCGGGGTGGATGGCGGCTGGATCGAAGCTCGGCGGCTCCCCCGCGGCGATGCGGAACTGCTGCTCGACCAGGTCGATGCCGGTGACCAGTTCGGTGACGGGGTGCTCCACCTGGAGCCTGGTGTTCATCTCGAGGAAGACGAACGAGCCCGCGTCGGCGTCCACCAGGCACTCGACGGTCCCGGCGCCGCGGTAGTCCACGGCCTCCCCGGCCTTGACCGCGGCGGCCAGCATCCGCTCGCGCAGGCTCGCCGAGACGCCCGGCGACGGGGTCTCCTCGGCGACCTTCTGGTGCCGCCGCTGCACCGAGCAGTCGCGCTCGCCGAGCGCGAGCACCCGGCCGTCGGCCAGGCCGAGAATCTGCACCTCGACGTGCCTGGCCCGTTCCACGTACCGCTCCAGCAGGATGGCCGGGGAGCCGAAGAACCGTTCCGCGCGCGACCGGGCGGTCTCGTACGCCGCGCGCAGCCCCGCCTCGTCCGCGGCCGCGCCCATGCCGATCCCGCCGCCGCCGCCCGCGGCCTTGACCATGACGGGATACCCGATCCGTTCGGCCTCGGTAACCGCTGTGGCAACGTCGGTGACCGGCTCCCGGGTGCCCGGCGAGACCGGGACGCCGGCCTGTTCCATCAGGTTCCTGGCCCTGATCTTGTCCCCCATCTGCTCGATGGCCACGGGTCCGGGACCCACCCAGGTCAGCCCGGCCTCGATCACCCGGCGGGCGAAGTCCGCGTTCTCGGCCAGGAAGCCGTACCCCGGGTGCACCGCCGCCGCCCCGGTCTTGCGGGCGGCCTCGATGAGAGCGGCGGCGTTCAGGTAGCTGGCCGCCGGCTGCGCGGCGCCGATGCGGGTGGCCTCGTCCGCCTCGCGGACGTACGGCAGGTCGGCGTCGGCGTCGGAGTAGACGGCCACCGCCCTGACCCCCAGCCGCCGGGCGGTCCTGATCACCCGCCTGGCGATCTCCCCGCGGTTGGCGACCAGCACTGAATCAAGCACCGGCCCAGCCTAATGGCCTGCCCCCAGCCCGACGGCTTCCGGGGCCGATTTCATGATCGTGGACAGTTTGCGGTGCTATGTGCCCAAGACTGTCCACGATCATGGAAAGCCCTGGGTGGGGGCGAGGGGAAATCAGAGCATGACGGTGCGGCGGGTTACTACGCGGCTGAGGGCCTCGACGGTGTCGGGGTCGTACTCGCTGGCCGTGTCGAGGCGGAGCCGCTGCACCGCGGCCGCGGCCCGGCCCGGGTCGAGCGAGCTGCCCACCAGGTCGTCGAAGGCGTTGGCCGTCTTGATGATGCGGCTGCTCAGCGGGGGCCTGGAACCCTGATAAGGCTCCGCGATACCTGCCCGGCCGTTGGCCGCGTGGTCGGTATCGCGGTAGGGCTCGTTCTGCCTGCGTACGATCTCGGCCACCGAACCGAGCACCTGGGCCTGCTGGATGACGTCGGCGCCGAGTTCGGCGATGCGCTGCTGGTCTTGCCGGGAGACCAGCACGGTCGCCCCGCCGGGAATCGGGTCGTGCAGGGAGAGCTGGCCGATGTCGTGCATCAGCGCGGCGTACTCGAGCTCGAGCAGCTGGGGCTCGTGGATGCCGAGCTCCCGGCCTATCGCGACCGCGAGCCTGCTGACCCGTTCGGAATGTCCGGCTTCGACGTACCCGCCGATCTCGGTCACCTTGGCCAGCGCCCGCACGGTTTGCAGGTAGGTGGCCCGGATCCCCGCATACCGGCGGAAGGCCACCTGGGTGACGAGCAGCGGTGCGGTGAACACGGCCAGCGCGGCCAGCCCCATCACCTCGGCCGCGAACGCGATCAGCAGCGCCGAGGCGCCCACGGCCGCGCCCAGCGGCAGCTGGACGCGCATCTCGTCCACGAGCGCCACCCGGAACCTGGCCCGCTGCTCGTCGACCCGGAGCAGGGCGGTGAGCACGGCCTCGAGCAGCAGCGCGAGCACGGTCAGCGCGGTCATCAGCGTGACGGCCAGGCCCCAGTGGCTTTCCACCGCGCTGTTGGAGGCCAGGGGCCGGAAGATGTAGGCGACACACGCGATGCAGAGCAGCCGCGCGGCCATGCCGCTGACCCGGGCGGGGCGGCCCACGGCCAGGTGCGGCAGCGCGCCGATGATCATGCCGATGGTGGCCACCGTCACCACCTGCTCGGCGCTATAGTGCACGACGTGCGCCCCGACCTTGATCAGCAAGGCGTAGGCGAGCGCGCCGGCGAACCCGATCGGGGCGGTCTCCCGGTCGCCCGGCAGGTTGAGCCGGAGGACCTCGCCGAACGCGATCAGCGCGCCGAACGCGATCGCGATCCGGGGATCCTTCAGCCCTTCGGCCGCCGTCTGCGCCACCGCGGCGACCAGCCACACCCCCGCGGCCACCACCAGCAGCAGCTGGCCGGAATCCCGAACCTGCCAGGGAAACCTGCGCATCTCGCGGGAGGAGTGGGCCGGGGTGCGCCCCGCTAGGTCGCTCATCGGTGCCGCCTACAGGCTGTCGATGACGCGGAGGGGGGCGCCTGGGTCGTCGTGATCTTGCGCGGTGACGGTGGCCAGGTCATCGGTCGCGAGCAGCGGCGGCTCGGGGCGCTGCCAGCCTTCGCGCTTGAGCGCGGCCACGAAGGCGTCCACGAAGGCCGGGTCGAACTGCGTGCCCGACCACTTTCTCAGCTCCTCGATCGCCTCGGCAACAGGGCGCGCGCCGCGGTAGGAGCGGGTCGAGGTCATCGAGTCGAAGGCGTCGGCGACCGCCAGCACCCGGGCGAACTCGGGGATCTCGTCCCCGGCCAGGCCCATCGGGTAGCCGCGGCCGTCGATGCGCTCGTGGTGGTGCATGATCCCGGCCAGCGCCTCGTCCAGGAAGCCGATCTCCCGCACGATATCGAGCCCCCGCATCGGGTGCAGCTGGATCGCGGCGTACTCCTCCTCGGTCAGCTTGCCCGTCTTCTGCAGCACCTTGGTGGGCACGCCGAGCTTGCCCACGTCGTGCAGCATGCCCGCGTACCTGATCGCCTCGACCCGCTCGCCCCGCATGCCGATCTCGCGCGCGATCATGACCGAGCCGCGGGAGACCCGGTCGCTGTGGCCGCGGGTATAGAAGTCCTTGGTCTCGACCGCCTGGCACAGCGCGCCCACCGTGGCCTCGTACGCCTTCTGCTGCTCGACGAACTGCGCCACCGCCCAGCGGGCGACGAACAGCGGGATCAGCACCAGCAGCGGCGCGAAGAACCCGACCACGCTCCACAGCGCCGCCATCAGCAGGCCGTAGGCCGCGTAGCCGATGTCGGTCAGGAGCAGCCGCGCGCTCAGCCCGACGCCTGGCCCCTGGGCCGCCGGCGACCCGGAGGATATCCGGCCCCGCGGCCTGGTCAGCCAGAGCACGCCGCTGAGCAGACCGTGATTGGCCGCGACATGGATCACGGCGGCGGCGGCGAACGGCGCGATGATAGCGGGAAAGGATTTTTCGCTCGGCAGTCCGACATGGCCGCCGCAGGCGAGAAATACGCGGCCGGCTAGGTACGCGCTGAGCGCGTACATCGACGTATTGAAAACGCGCTGCAGGACGGACGGACCGCGGCGCAGGCCCAATGCGGTACAGGCACCCACAATGGCGGCGCCGACCGGGCCGACCAAGACAACCGAGGCGAGCATCGCGGCCGAACTCGACGACCAGGTGAGCTGCCCTTTGCGGAGTTGTGTCGCCCTTGATTCAGAGACAATAACCAGGATTCCGAGGAATACGACGTATTGCCAGGCCAAGCCGGCGAACGGGCCCCTGGCCACCAGCACGACGGCGGTGACCACCACCGCACCGATGTAGAGCAGTGCGACCCGCGAGAGCTTGCCCAAACTTCCCCCTCGCAGTCAGGAGTTTGTACGCCGCGAAACCTGGATCGGTAAGTCAGCCCCAAGCCACGCCGCGGGCGGGAAACTCGCCGTGCCCGCGTGCCGAGAGCGCACGCCGGCCAGCTTTGACATCACCGCCTGTATGCATGAGGCGAACCTCCCTAGGGCGAAATATTGTTCGCCGCACCGTGGTGTAATCGTTCAACCACAGGATAACGCGAGCGCTGACGTTCGCGCAGGCCTAAATCTCATCGTGAACAAACCGTGAGCAGAATCGTCACGATGCGCAATCACGGTCGGCGCATGTGGGGCAATTGCCGCACTCCCGGCAAATCGGCACAGGGGCCTGCGCCGGCTCTGCTACTTCCGGGGGGACATCCCCCGAGCCCTCCGACGCTCGTTTACTCAGCGAACTCGATAGTGGCGCGGACTTCCCGGATGCGGACCAGGATCTTGGCGCGCAGTTCGGCCGGGGCGGGGTCGCAGCCGCAGTGCTTTTGCACCACCCGCTTGACCGCCTCCTCCAGGCCGTACTCGCGCAGGCAGGGTCCGCACTCGTCCAGGTGCTGACGGATCTTGGCGCAGTCCAGGTCGGCCAGCTCGCCGTCCAGGTAGCCATAGACCCGGTCCAGCACCTCTGTACACGGGGTCTCGTGAGGATTCCCGCAGCTCATCGCCCCTCCTCGCCGGAGCCTGAGGCGTCTGAAGCGGCCCGTGCCAGCCCGCGGTCGGCCGCGTAGTCCTGGAGGAGATCCCGTAGCTGCCTGCGACCGCGATGCAGACGGGACATCACGGTCCCGATCGGCGTCTCCATGATGTCGGCGATCTCCTTGTACGCGAACCCCTCGACGTCGGCGAGGTAGACCGCGATCCTGAACTCCTCGGGCAGCGCCTGCAGCGCTTCCTTGATGTCAGAATCCGGCAGGCGCTCGAGCGCCTCCGCCTCGGCCGACTTCAGCCCCCCCGAGGTATGCGACGCCGCCCGCGCCAGCTGCCAGTCCTCGACCTCTTCGGCGCCCGAGCGCTGCGGCTCGCGCTGCCGCTTGCGATAGGTGTTGATGAAGGTGTTGGTCAGGATCCGGAACAGCCACGCCTTGAGGTTCGTGCCCTGCTGGAACTGATGAAAGGACGCGTAGGCCTTGGCGAAGGTCTCCTGCACCAGGTCTTCCGCATCCGCCGGGTTACGGGTCATCCGAAGCGCCGCGGAGTACAGCTGATCCAGGAAGGGCAGCACCTCCTGCTCGAAGCGCTCACCGCGCTCTTCGAGAGTCTCCGGAACGGGACCCACCCCCTCTGGGTAGTACGGGGCCAGTCTGCCGGGATGCAGACCGTATGTGCGGGAGGATACCGCGCCCGGGTCCAGAGTTTCCGCCAGCATGCCACGAGGTGGCGAAGCGACTGCCATGCCGCGTTCAACACGACGCGGTATCCGCTCATTCCGCAACAGGGCTGATCGCTAGCTTAAGGCCGGCCCGGACGGGAAAGGTAACAGGTTAGGCGCCCGGTGGCAGCGCCGGTCTGCCAGGGTCTGCCCGGCGATGCCTGTCCGGGAGGGGCGCCGAGTCAGGAGTCTAGGCTCGTGCAGCATGCGGCCAGCGCGATCACCGCGCCGGATACCGGTCAGCTCCCTGCCTACTGGCAGTTCCACGAGGCGGTGACGCGCGCCCAGCTGACCGAGTGGCTGCCCACGGGCCGGCACCTGCTGGTCGACGTCTCGGGCCCGCGCGGCCCGGGCGCCGAACTAGCCGCCAACGCCGGCCACACCGTGCTGCGCGTCATCCAGCCCCCCGGCGAGGGGGGCCCAGGGGGGTTGGGGGGGGCGGGCAGTCTTTCCCAAGGGGGGTCCGGGAGGATGAGTCCCCCCGGAAGAAAGAGCGGGGGGGTCTGGGGGGGTCGTCCCCCCGGCCAACAGGGCCGTATCGTGCCGGTCATCGCGGACCCGGGGCGGCTGACGTTCCTGGGCGACGGCTGCGCGGACGGGGTCATCGCGGACGACCGGGCGCTGTCGGTGTACCTGGCCGCGGAGGCGATGATCGCCGAGATCGCCCGGGTGCTGCGCCCGGCGGGCCGGGTAATCGCCTGCGTCGACTCGCTGGTGCTCGGCATGGCCGTGCTGGCCGACCAGCACCACTGGGCGCACCTGGTCGACCTGCCGCACGCCGAGGTGGTGCTGGTGCCCTGGCCGGATGGCAGGATCACCAGGTGTTACGGCCCGGACCAGGCCCGCGAGCTGTTCACCGGGGCCGGGCTCCGGGTCAACTGGATCCGGTCGCGGACCGTATTCTCCGAGTCGGTGGTCACGCACTGGCTGCGGCACGACCGCGGCGGGCTTGACAAGCTGGTGCGGGCCGAACTCGCGGCCCGGTCCGACGAGTCGCTCGGGGCGCAGCTGGTGATCTCGGCCAGCAAGCCGCGCTGGCCCCGTTAACGGTGCCGTTTGGCCCACTTGGACTGGCAGCCGACGCAGCGGGCGGCGTCCGGGCGGGCGTCGAGCCTGCCCTCGGGTATGGCGTGACCGCAGTCCACGCACCGTCCGTAGCTGGCCTCGTCGATGCGGGACAGCGCGGCGAGCACCCCGTCACGCTGGTCGCGGGCGGACAGCAGGATCGCCTCGGTGCGGTCGGCCTCGGACAGAATGGACCCCGCGTCGGCCGAATCCGCCGGATACCCCGTGCCCGCCACGGGCCCGGGGCGCTCGCCCTGCAGGACGGCGATCGTCCGGTCCAGGTCGTCGCGCATCACTTCCAGGCGCTTACGGGCGATAGTAGTCTCCACTGGTGTCCTCGCCTCCCGTCCGCGTGCGGTAGGCAGCGCAGGCTTGCTCTGGCACCAAGCCATGTGTTGCGCGGCCGCGGACTCAGAACAACTAGCCGGGCGGCCTCTCACCGCCAGCGGAAGCCTCGCCTGACCCATCGCCGCCCTCGAGCGGCTTGATGAGCTCCGGACCGTTGTTCCGCACGGTATTGACGGCCATGGATACGGGATGCGACGTCAGGCCGCCCGCCATCGCGGGGAGCATCGCCGCGTGAATCTGGCCGGGCTCGGTATTGGCCGGGTCGAGCCAGTCTGCCCAGTGCTCAGGCGTGATCACCATGGGCATGCGATCGTGGATCTGGCCGACGTCGTCGGTTGCCTGGGTCGTGATAATCGCGGCCGTCCACAGCCAGGCGCGCTCGTGATCGTCGGGAAGCGAATCGTCCCGCCAGAGCTCGTAGAGTCCGGCGAAGGCGAGCGCTCCCCCGTCCGTTCGGTAGATAAAATACGGCTGCTTACGCTTCTTGCCCCCGTCGGAAATGGGCTGCCACTCGTAGTAGCCGTCGGCCGGGAGGATGCACCGGCGCTTGGTGAAGGCACGCCTGAAGGCCGGCTTGACCGCCACCGTCTCGGCCCTGGCGTTGATCATCCGGCTGCCGATCGAGGCCTCCTTGGCCCAGGAGGGCACCAGGCCCCAGCGGAGCACACGCAGCTCACGGGCCTGCGGCTCGTCCTCGCGGGCCGGCCGTTCGAGGACGGCGAAGATCTTCTTGGTCGGCGCCACGTTGTAGTCGGGAGCAGGCTCCGGGTCGGGCGAGGCAGCCACCCGGTCGCGCTCCACGCCGAACTCCTCGAGGAGCTCAAGACGCTTACGCGCCGAGACAAAACGACCGCACATGCAATCTCTTCCTAAACTGGTTACTACCTGGACAGGTCCCGTTAAGCCTGGATTGGCATTCATAACCAGAATCCGGCCGGGCAAACCAATGGGAGTCGTCCCCGCTGGCCAGCGCAGTAGGCTCGACGGTATGCACGTGGTTAACAACCAGGACCAGGCCTGGGCTTCCCCGGCCGCGGCCGGGCCGGTCAGCGCGCGCGTCCGGCTGCCGGCCTCCAAGTCGGTGACCAACCGGGCTCTGGTGCTGGCCGCGCTCGGCGACGGCCCGGCTGTGATCGCCAACCCGCTGCGGGCCAGGGACACCGCGCTGGCCGCCGGCGCCCTGGTTGCGCTGGGCTCGGAGATCAGCCAATCCCGAACGGACTGGGTTATCACGCCCGGCCAGCCTGCTCCGGGCTCCGCGGTGAACGTGGACCTGGGGAACGCCGGCACCGTGATGCGGTTCGTGCCCGCGCTGGCCGCGCTGACCTCGGCTGTCGTTTTCTTCGACGGAGACGAGCGGATCAGGCTGCGCCCGATCGGCCCGGTTCTGGAGGCGCTGCGCCAGCTCGGCGCGCAGATCGAGGACGGCGGCCGGGCCGCGGTCCCGTTCACCGTGCACGGCCGCGGCGCGGTCCGCGGCGGCACCGTGGTGCTGGATGCTTCGGGGTCATCGCAGCTGGTCTCGGGCCTGCTGCTGGCGGCGCCCCGGTTCGACGAGGGCATCGAGGTCAGGCACGAGGGGCCGCCGGTGCCCTCGGCGCCGCACATCGCGATGACCGTGCGCATGCTCCGCGCGGCCGGGGCCTCGGTGGAGGAGCTGGTCTCCGGCGCCGGCGGCCGGCCCGACGCCTGGCGGGTGCGGCCGGGGCGGCTCAGCCTCGGTGCGGTCACGGTGGAGCCCGACCTGTCCAACGCGGGCCCGTTCCTGGCCGCGGCGCTGGTCACCGGGGGTACGATCACCGTCCCCGACTGGCCGCGGGACAGCCTGCAGGCGGCCGGGGAGATCCTGGACGTACTGGGCCAGATGGGCGCCCGGTACTCGGTGGGCCCGGACGGGCTGACGATTTCGGGGACCGGGCGGATCCACGGCGTCACCGCCGACCTGCGGGACGTGGCCGAGCTCGCGCCGGTGCTGACCGCCGTGGCGGCGGTGGCCGAGTCCCCGTCGGTCTTCACCGGGCTGGCGCACACCCGCGCGCACGAGACGGACCGGCTCGCCGCCGTGGCCAAGGAGATCAACGCACTCGGCGGCGACATCACCGAGCTGCCGGACGGGCTGCGAATCAGGCCGCGCCCGCTGCGTGCGGAGGCGGCCGGCGGACCGTTCGGCACCTATGACGACCACCGGATGGTGATGGCGGCGGCCGTCCTCGGCCTGGCCGTGCCGGGCCTGCGGGTGGCAGGCGCGGCCACGGTGGCCAAGACCTTCCCGGACTTCACGGACGTCTGGGAGGTGCTGGTCCGGGGGGATAGCGCCGACCCGGGGGGACGACCCCCCGGAACCCCCCGCGCCTGGGGGGAAACCTTTCCCCCCAGACCCCCTCGGCCCCCCTTGTGAGGGTGCCGTGAGCTCGCGGGGCGGCTACTCGCGGCTGGACGAGGACGACGTCCGGGTCCGGCCCGGCCGCGGCTCCCGGCCGCGCACCAGGCGGCGCCCGGCGCATTCAGCCGCCATCGAAGGCTTCGTGACCAGCGTGGACCGGGGCCGGTACGGGTGCATGGCCGACGGCAGGCTGATCGTGGCGATGAAGGCGCGCGAACTGGGTCGCGGCTCGGTCGTCGTCGGCGACCGGGTGGCGCTGGCGGGCGACACCTCGGGCGCCGAGGGCACGCTGGCCCGGATCGTCCGGGTCGAGCCGCGGACCAGCGCGCTGCGCCGGTCCGCGGACGACACCGACCCGGCCGAGCGGATCATCGTGGCCAACGCGGACCAGCTGGTGATCGTGTGCGCGCTGGCCTCGCCGCCGCCGCGGCTCCGCTTCATCGACCGCTGCCTGGTCGCCGCGTACGACGCCGGGCTCGACCCGCTGCTGGTCCTGACCAAGGCGGATCTCGCCTCGCCGCGCCGGGTGCGGGCCTTCTACCGGCCGCTCGGGCTGCCGATGCTGACCACCAGGCGGCCCCTGCCGCCGCGTACCCTGTCCCGGGTGCGCAATCTCCTGGCCGGGCGGGTCAGCGTGCTCATCGGGCAGTCAGGGGTGGGCAAGTCCACGCTGGTGAACACGCTGGTGCCGGAGGCCGAGCGTTCGGTCGGGGTGGTCAACCCGGTGACCGGCCGGGGCCGGCACACCTCGTCCTCCCTGGTGGCGCTGCCGCTGGGTTCCGGGTGGCTGATCGACACTCCGGGCCTGCGCGGGTTCGGCCTCGGGCACGTGAGCGCGGAACGGGTGGCGGAGGCGTTCGGGGATCTGGCCGAGGGCACGGCTGGGTGCCCGCCCGGCTGCGATCACCTCTCCCCCGGATGCGCGCTGGATGCGTGGGCGCGTGAGCACCACGCCGAGGCGCGCCTGGATTCGCTGCGTCGCCTACTGCGCAGCCGCGAGGGAAATAGCCCGGACTAGTTCGAGAAGTCCTGGGTGAGCCAGACGGTGCCGGAGGAATCACGGAAGACGGTGATGCCGATGTGGGTGAAGGAACTGCTGAGAATGTTGCGGCGGTGACCGTCGTCGGGCGGCTTCTCGTTGAGCATGGCCTGGGTGAGGCCGACCGCCATCCGGGCAATGGCCGCGGCGGTGCTCGCGACCGGGCCGCCCTCGCCGATGTTCTCCCCGGCCGCGGTCCAGTGGACGCCGGCGGCGGTCTCGCGGGCGCCGAGATCGGGCTCGCCGGGGCACTGGTGGGAAAGCCCGCAGCCGCCTGCCATCCTCGAGTTGTGCGCTGACGCGCTGGAATCCAGGCCCGCGGTGATCGTCAGCGGGGCCAGGCCCGCGGCCGAACGTGCCTGGTTGATGAGCGCGAGGACCTGAGCAGCCGCGCTGCCCGAGGAGGTGCCCGCCGGGCTCGTCGCGGACGCCGCGGATGAGGGTGCCGTGGCCGAGGGTGCCGGGGCCCTGCCGGACGCGGACGCGGACGGCGTCGCGTGGCGGTGCCTGGTCCGGGCGGCCGATGGTCTCGGCGACAGCGAGGCGGGCACGCTGGCGACGGCGGCGTGGAAGGGCTGAGCGGCGCAGGACCCGGTGGATCCGGCGGCCGACGGGTCGCACAGCAAGGATGCCGGCGGGGCGACCGCGAGCCGGCCCGTCGCGGCGGCGGGCGCCGGGACGGAACCGCGGGTCAGGTAGATGCCCAGGCCCGCGAGCAGCGGCAGCACCAGCAAACCGCAGAGCACGACGCGGGCGCGGCGGCTGAGCCGCCAGGTACGGCGCGGCGGACCGCCGGGCGGGGGGCCGTAGGACGGCGGGCCGCCGGGAGGCGGGGCGCCGGGCGGGGGCTCGGGCAGGGGCGGATGGGCGCCGTGCCTGGGAGCGCGATGGCGTGCGGGTGCTCCGGCCGACATGTCAACCGCCCGTCTCGGCGTGCATGCCGGACCGCTTCTGGCCGTCCCCTGGTACCCAGGGATCATGAAAATCCATGTGGGCGTGACACTAGAGGATCTGCGCCTGGTTTTCGGGAGATTCGGCGGATACGGGCGCGCCGCCAGCTGACGGGGGCTAGCTGACGGTGCCGCCGGCCCGCCAGTAGACGCCGGCCGCGGTGCGGGACATGAACTGCTCGTCGATCAGGTACCGGCGCAGCGCGCAGTGGTCGTCGGAGACATGCCTGAGGACATCGTCGACCGCGGCTTCGGGGTACCTGCGGCCGGGCTCGAACGCCTGTACCACCTGGTCAAGCAGCAGGCGGCGCCGGGTGCGCTTGGCCGGCATCGCGGTGATCCTGCCGCCCGTGACGAACGGCCGCAGCTCGAGCGGCGGGTCCTTGAGGAGGCCGCGGGGGTTTTCGTCCATCTGGGGCCAGTATGACGCGGGCGCGGCGGATCTGGCCAGCAAGATACCCCAGGCGGTACCGTTCCGGGGTGGCACGCTATGACGATGACCTGCGCTTCGCGCATGTCCTCGCAGACAACGCCGACGACATCACTACACGCCGGTTCCGCGCGCTGGATCTGCGGGTCGACACCAAACCCGACCTCACGCCGGTGTCGGACGCCGACCACGCGGCCGAGGAGTCGCTGCGTAACGTGCTGCGCCGGTCCCGGCCGCGCGACGCGGTGCTGGGCGAGGAGACCGGCCGGAGCGGTTCGGGGCCGCGGTGCTGGGTCATCGACCCGATCGACGGGACCAAGAACTACGTACGCGGCGTGCCGGTCTGGGCCACGCTGATCGGGCTGATGGACGGCCCAGACGTCGTGGTCGGGGTGGTGTCCGCGCCCGCCCTGAGCCGCCGCTGGTGGGCCGCCTTGGGCGGCGGCGCGTGGACCGGGCGCAGCCTGACCAAGGCGTCTCCGCTCCGCGTGTCCGGGGTGACCAAGATGGGCGACGCCTCGCTGTCCTACTCCAGCCTCGGCGGCTGGACCGAGCGCGGGCTGCTGGACAACTTCCTCGGCCTGACCAGGTCGGTGTGGCGGACGCGGGCGTTCGGGGACTTCTGGTCGCACATGCTGGTCGCGGAGGGCGCCTGCGACATCTCGGCCGAACCCGAGGTGAACCTGTGGGATCTGGCCGCGTTGCAGGTCATCGTGACCGAAGCGGGCGGGAGGTTCACCTCGCTCGACGGCGAGGTCACGCCGGGCGGCGGCAGCGTGGTGTGCACCAACGGCCATCTGCACGACGAGGTGCTGGCCCGGTTGCGCAGCAACCCGTGAGCCCCGTTGAGTGATCCGGGGTTGCCCTTCGGGATGAATTAACCGATGCTGAGTGAACGTCACAAATGCACAAGCGTTGGAAGGGGTGTTAGTCGTGAAGGTACGAGACGGCATGTCCCACCAAGTCCTTACCATCGGGCCAGCGCACACGCTGCGGCAGGCGGCGCGCATGATGTCGGCGCGCCGGATCGGCGCCGCCGTCGTGATCGACCCGGACCACGCTGGCATCGGCATCCTGACCGAACGTGACATCCTCGACTCGGTGGCGGCGGGCGAGGACCCGGACGCCGAACTGGCCGCGCAGCACCGCACCGAAGACCTCACCTTCGCCTCGCCCGAGTGGACCCTGGAGGAAGCCGCCGCGGCCATGGTCAAGGGCGGATTCCGGCATCTCGTGGTGATCGAAGACCACGACGTGACCGGCCTGCTGTCCATGCGCGACATCGTCCGCTGCTGGACATCGGCGGAGGCGGTTCAAGGGACCAGCCCGCAGCCCGCCACGGCGTCCGCGTGAACCCCGGTACTGCGGAACAGGGCGCCAGGGAACGGCGGGGAGCCGCGTCTGGCTGACGAACGGGCCGAGACCTACCTGCGGTTGCTGGCCGAGAGGGAACTCCGGCGGGTGCTGCACGCACCCGCCTATTCCTCCGTCACGTTCTCCAGCAACCACGGGCGCCAGGCGGCCGACCGCAGGGTATCGAGCACGAACCCGGCCGCGGTCGCGGAGTGGACCGTGGAACGGGCCGGGCGCATCCTGATCGCGGCCGGCGCGGTCGACGAGGAGTTCGTGCACGAGGTCGGCAGCGAGATCATGGCGGCCTGCACTATCCGGTCCCGCAACCGCCTGATCCGGACCGGCATGGTGACCCAGATGTTCAGGCCGTTCGAGAACCCGGCGCGGGATCCGACCGCGCACCCGCTGCGGGTCGTCCCCATCGGCCAGGCGTTCCGGCTGGCCGGCGAGCGATGGCTCGCTGACGTGCACTTCATGTCGCTGGTCAGCACGCCGGCACAGGCCACGATCGCGGTCGGCATGCGGATGGGCCGGCCGCCGGACGGCTCGAGCGCGGACCTGGAGGTGACCGGGGCGGGCTACCACCACCTGCCCTACGGCCGGCTCTGGCTGGCCGACGACCGCGGGCGCCGCTACACCGTCACCTTCGACGGCGAAGGCGGACCCGAGGTCTGGCGGGGGGTGCTGCGGATGTCCCCCGCACCGCCGCCCGGCGCGCGGTGGCTCGACCTGGTCGCCGACGAGACGAACCGGCTCATCCGGCTGGACCTGCACCAGACCGCCCAGGCGGCGGCCGCGGTGCGCGAGAACCTGGCGATCTCCCCGGCCGAGCGGCTGCTCGAGGTGGAAGCCGAAGCGGTCCTGGCCGACCCCTTGGCCCGCCGCCGCGGGCGGCCAGGCCAGCACGGCCGGGACCGGGCCCCCGACCGGGACCGGGCCCCCGACCGGTACCTGGGCGAGATCACCAGGGCGCTGATCGAGGCGGGCCTGATCACTGCGGACAACGTGGCCGCCTGCCGGCTGGCTGCCCTCTGCCAGCGGCTCGGCGTGCCAGGGCCCGGCCCGGCGATCGCCGCGGCGGCGGTCCGGCTGCCCGCCCGGTGGGCCAGCGTCATCGCGCAGCGTCCGGCGCCAGCCGCCGGGCCCGGGCTGTTCGCGCCGCTGGCCACGGTCCTGCCCGACCTCGACCGGACCAGGTTCGCGCTGGCCGGGCTCAGCCTGGCCGCGGGCGAGAGCCACCTGCACGTGGCGGCCAGCGGCCTGCCGCAGCTGGCTGAGCGCTTCGCGCCCGGCTGGCAGCCGGGCTTTTCCTGGTGGGTGCGGGACGGCGCCGGGAACTGGCACCTCGGGGTGATGGCCGGGCGGGACGCCCCGCCCGCCGGCGTGGCCGAGTTCCTGGTCCGGCTGATCCCGCCACTCGCGGTTACGCCGCAAGCAATCGAGGTGCTGGTCAGCGCGAGCTCGGCCGCGGTGCGCGCGGTGGTGCCGGTACGGGCTGCCCCGGCGATGGCGGACACTTAGGACATGAACCGCGAAGGCGCGGAAACCTACCTCCGGTTGCTGGCCGAGGCCGCGATGCGCAGATCGCTGGCGCCTGCCGCGGAACTACGGGCGCCCGGCGCGAGCAGGGTACTGGTAGTGGGTCACGCCCTGACCGTGGTAGGCGCACTCGATCCGGTCACCGCCGAGGAGATCCTGACCGACCTCAGGCTGGCCGAGACCGTGCGGTGGCTGCACCGCGAACCCGCCGTCCAGGGGGTGACGGCGGCCGAGTGGCTCACCCAGGGCCGGGCCGGCCTGCGCCCGAAGCAGGCCCCGGTCCGGTCACCAGGGGAAGGGACGCCCGGGGAGGACGCCGACCGCGGGCGGGCCGACCGGTTCGTCCCGGTCGGGCTGACGGTCCCGTTCCGCGCGGGGACCGTCAGCGGCGAGCTGTGCCTCATGTCGTTCGCGCAGACCGGTTCGGGCGCGCGGTTCATCGCGGCGTGGCAGGTGCATTCCCCGTCGCTGGAGGTCCAGCTGAGCCAGCACTATCCCGGCCTGATCCCGGTCGACGAGTTCACGGTGACCGACGACCGGGGGGCCCGGTACCAGCTCGACCTCAGCCCCGGCAGCGACGTGGCGTGGCCGAACCCGATCAGGCTGAGTCCGGCACCGCCGGCGACCATCCGCTGGCTCGACGTCGCCCCGCCGTACCGGCGGGCGGTCCGGGTCGACCTCGGCTGCGGCGGCCGGCCTCCGGTGGGCGATACCACCCGGGTCGGCGTCTGCGACACCAAGCTCAGCCCGGGCGAGCACCTGCTGGTGATGCTGGCCGAGCGGCTGCTCACCGGGACGCCCGAGTTCCCGCGCCGCGGCCTGCTGGCCGCGCCGCCCACCAGTCCGCGGCAGGTCGTGGCGGGCGGGTTCGGCGTCATCATCGCGGCGCTCGAGGCGGCCGGCGTGCTGTCGCCGCTCAGCCCGGTGCCCGCCCGGCTGGCCACGCTGTGCGCCAGCCTGGACCTGACCGGGCACGGCATTGCCGCGCCGCCAACGCTCGACCTGCCCGAACCGTGGCTGAGCCTGCTGGCGCACTACCAGCGCAGGAAGCCGGAGCCGACCCAGATGCGCGAGGGCCACGCGGCCCTGGCCGCCAGCCTGCCGGAGGTGGACGGCATCCGGGTGACGCTGCTCGGCCTGCACCACACCCAGGATGGTTCGGCCCTGCACGTGCTGGTCCAGGGCCGGATCCCGGAGCCCCGGCCCGGGCCGCTCGACATCGACCTGAACTTCCCGCTGTCGCTCTGGCTCAGGGACAGCGGCGGCCGGTGGCACGCCGCCCGCCCGGACCGCTGCCACCAGGCCGGCCGGGAGCGCGCGGTCAGGCTCCGGCTGGTGCCGCCGCTGACCCGGCCCGCGGAATGGGTCGAGGTCCTGGCCGGCGGCAGGTCGGCCGAGGTCCGCGCCACGCTGCCGCTCTGCTGGATGTACCCGTCGTGACCCATGCGCCGAACGGGGCGTGGTTCACGTCGCTCCCGCCGTGCGAGACGCTGGTGCCGTGCGGCCAGGGCCAGCATTACGTCCGATGGGAAGCCGGGGAACTCCGGCTGGCGAGCCACGCCGACCCCGAGGCCGAGCTCGTGCTGGCCGCCCTCGGCGGGGAGAAGGCCCGCTGTGTCGAGATCGCCGAGGCCTGGCGCCGGCACGCCGCCGACCTGACCGTGCTGAGCATCGGACCCCGCAGCCCCGCCGACGAGGTGGCGGTGACCTGGGATGACGTCGACACGGCCGCGCAGGCCACCCGGGGCGGCGGCTGGGGCGGCTTCGGACCCAGGATGCCGCGGCTGGCCAGCGCGCCGACCGCGGCGATGGCCAGGGCCG